>Ga0187778_10003584_pt1 | contig 10390 bp, 9 predicted proteins | sample 1015_Q2_SP5_20_M_FD_132418 | JGI IMG/M metagenome (GOLD analysis project Ga0187778, IMG submission 132418) | Tropical peat soil microbial communities from peatlands in Department of Meta, Colombia - 1015_Q2_SP5_20_MG | ecosystem: Environmental > Terrestrial > Soil > Wetlands > Peat | place...
AAGCGGTCGCAAGGTCACACTTGCGGCCTATTTTTTTGTCCGGCAAACCGCTTTGCGGCGCGCCGGGCGAAGCTTGAAGACGGCCGCAGCTCTCTTGAGGGGCTCGGGACTTGGGGCATCAGATAGCTTAAGCAGTGCTCAGCCGCTTCATTGCGGCTGACAGAAAGAGTAAAGCAGTGAGTAAAGAACAAGGAACAGTGAAGTGGTTCAATGCCAGCAAGGGCTTTGGATTCATCCAGCGCCAGAGCGGTGAGGACGTTTTCGTCCATTTCTCCGCGATTCAGGCTGATGGCTACAAGACGTTGAATGATGGCCAGGCGGTTGAATTCGAAGTCACCAAGGGCCCCAAGGGCTTGCAGGCTTCGAACGTACAGCCCCTCTAATGGACGGCTGATTCCCGGCGTCGCCGGGGTTCAGCTTCACTTCACAAAAGTGCGGAACGGGCGCCTCGATGCAAATCGCGGCGCCCGTTTTGTTTTTGGTCAGCGTTATTTGAACGATCCGGCGATGGCCGCCACTGCCAGCGGCACGAGAATGAACCCGAGAATGCGAAGCGCCAGCGCACAGCGTTGCAGCCACGCCGTTCTAGGTTGCCACAGGTCGGCGACTCTCAAGTCGATGATCGGTGCAAACTTGTCCAGAGCAAACCAAAACGCGCTGAATTTTTGCCGCGGAGCTTTGTCGTCGGTGAAGTCCATCAATTGGGGCTTGTTCAGCACAAGCGTGCCCAGAACCACCACTAAGATGCACAGAAAGAGAGGCCGAAGCGGCTTCGTTCCGTATCCCACTGTCCAATCCTCGATGTTGCCTTTCCAGCGGCTCAGGGAAAACCAACCGGAGGACGCGGTCACGCGTTCCCAGCGCTTGCCAGCCAGCAGCACGCGGTCGGCGTCGTCATCGTAATTGTGGGCGCGCAAAAATGCTTCATATTGGGCGTATTGGGCAGACACACCGGGATCGGGAGAGTTGTTCGACTCGTTGGGGGTTCCCTTGGAATTGGAAGCCGCGAGGACGTTTAGGAAGCTGTCCGTCGGTGGTCCGCCGTTGTCCGAAGTGATGAAGGTGTACCGAAGCCCCGAGACGTAGGACAAAAACTTCGTCTTTTCCTGGCAAGGCAGTACATTGAACGAAAGCGTATCAAACGACGCTTTGCGCAAGTCGATCTGTTGTGAGACACAGAACGGCTCAAGATTAGCAGTTCCCAGAGCACGCAGCGACGACAGTCCCAGGTAGTCCAATTGCCCTCCCTGAACAACGAAACTACGCTGCACGATGGCTTGCGACATATCAATCCCGGGAATCTCGAGAGTCTTTCCCAGGGGGACCAATGCGAAATTCGTATCTTGAAGTTGGGCGCCGGACATCCGGAGAATCCCGCTGAATCCGGACTCGCGAAAAAACGCATCGCCTCGGAACTGCGCGAATTGAAAATCGGCCGACGTTTCTGGAGCTTGAAATACCGCGCCATCCGCCATGAACTCGCCGCGAAATTCTGCGTACGTAAAATTGGCCGGTCCGGCAAACACCACTCCCGTCAAGTCGGTATCTCCCATGACTTTCAGGCCGATGAAACTGTCGTTGGAGTCGTGTTCTCCGGCGGGGTAAGCGAACTGGCTTTGCGCCAACGAAAGATCCCCCTCGAAGCGTGTTCCCGTCAGGTCAATTCCGTCATCAAACTGACAGCCTACCAGCCACAGCGATTTCGTTACCCGAAAGCTGCTGAGGTCCAGACGGGAGCGGAAGCGCGCGTTTTGAATCCGGACCCCGTTTGGCAGCGTCTTCTCCGAGTGCAGCAGAAGCCCAACGACAAAGTCGGTGCTCACTTCGGTCTGGCCCGCGTCGGCCACCTCACCGGCTTGCAAAGCGGAAAGGAGCGATGCTTCCACACTGGCTCCGGACGGCCCCGGCTTGTCTGCAGCAGCGCCGCCGGATGCTCCGCTGCATAGAAGCAAAATGGCGCAGCCCCCGAAAAGACTCGAAAAACGACGCAGCAACTTAGAACTGTGCGGGATTGACGAACGATCCAGTTTGTTGATCTTCATGAACACACCTCGTCGTGTGGAACACTCGCGAGAGGGGAGAACTTCGCGTGCCTTTATCATAATCCCGCGAAATGGTGCGGGAATTACTATCGTGAGGAAAGGGCACCTTGCTCAAGGGGTGCGAGAAAGAGAGGCGGGCTACGACCGCCTCTCCGAATCATGTTTTGTCTGCTAGTGCGCGGCGGGAGCGGCAAGTTCGGAAGCCCTCACTGCCGGGCGGTGCTTGAGGAATCCACGCGCGGCAAGCAGTTCGGCATTTAGAAGCGCCGCCCCCGCGGCCCCTCGCACCAAGTTGTGTGACAGCAGTGTGAGCTTCACGTCGTGCAGCGGGCATTCCCTCACGCGCCCGACCACAGCCGCCATGCCGTTGCCGGCTTCTACGTCGCGGCGCGGTTGCGGCCGGTTTTCTTCGTCAAGGACGATCACGGGATTTCGCACCGCGCTAGGCAGTGCGGCCAGCTCTGCATCCACTTCAAACGTCCGCAGCGCCTCCCGCACTTCGTTCAACGAAGCGATTTTCTTCAAGCCCACGGAAACGCATTCCAGGTGGCCGTCGACCACCGGCACGCGGTTGCAGTGCGCGCTGATACCCAAGCCCGCGTCAACAAAGCGCGTTCCATCCCACTTCCCCAGCAGCTTTTGCGGCTCGGCTTCCATCTTTTCTTCCTCGCCGCTGATGAACGGCACGACGTTGCTCTGAATATCCAGCGAAGCCACTCCCGGATAGCCCGCGCCGGAAATCGCCTGTAGCGTCACCACGAAAATTCTTTCCAGCCCAAACGCGTCCGCCAGCGGCTTCAGCACCAGCACGAGTCCCGCCGTCGAACAGTTTGGATTCGTCACGATGAACCCCGTTTCGTAGCCGCGATTCTTCTGCTGCACGCGAATCGCATCGAGATGGGGCGCGTTCACTTCGGGAATCAGCAGCGGCACGTCCGGGTCCATGCGGTGATTTCGCGAATTGCTCACTACCGGATAACCGGCGCGCGCAAAATCCTCCTCGACCGGTCCGGCGACGGAGGAATCCAGAGTGGAAAAAACAAAATCGCACTCCAGCGCCGGTTCAACGCCTTTCACCACCAAATCGCGCGCCACTTCCGGTACGGGTGTTTCCTGATGCCAGCGGACCGCTTCCGCATACGTTCTCCCGGAAGAGCGCTCCGAGGCCGCCACCTCGGTCAACTCGAACCACGGATGAGCAGCGAGCAAGTTCACGAGCCTCTGCCCCACAATCCCCGTCGCACCCAGCACTCCCGCGCGCCATTTCTTGCCGCTGCCCTTTGCGGGCTCGTTTTGCGACTGTGTGGATTGCATCTCGCCGTTCTCCTCTGTTACAAATTGTAAGCTCATAGCGCACCTTCCTTTTGCTGTGCCGCCAAAATTGCACTCGCTGGCCCAATTCGTGTTCCTCGCGCTTCCGGGTGGAAGGTGTTCCGCACCCATACCACCATTTCCGATTCGGCAGCCAGCGGCAGCACTTTCTCGTGCAACACCTTTGCCCCGCTAGCCGCCAGCGCGTGGGCTTCGTCGTAACTCAGCTCATGCAGCAAGCGTGCCTCGGCAGATTCCTGCGGATTTGCCGCATAAATCCCATCTACATCCGTCCAGATCACCAGCTCTTCGGCGTCCACCACGTGCGCGATGATCGCTCCGGAAAAATCCGAGCTGTTTCGTCCCAGCGTGGTAATGCGCCCATCCGGCGTCGCGCCGATAAATCCTGTCACCACGGGCACGATTTTCTGTTCGATGAGCGGCAGAAGAATCTCCTGGCCGCGCTCCCGGGTTTGCGGCAAGTGGGGCTCCGCGGCGCGAAATTTGTCGCAGGTCAAAACAAACTCCGAGGACGCGACGGGAACCGCTGCCACACCGAGGTTTTCCAGCGCTGCGGCAAACAACCTGGCGCTGAACCTTTCGCCAAACGACGCCAGCCAGTCGGCTCTTTCGGCGCTAGGCGTGCCTCCGCATCGAACCAGCACGGCGTGCAACAAGTCGGTCCCGAGCAGTCGCACGTCATGGCGAACCCGCCGCTCATGGTCTTCGTCTAGCTGCAGCTCCTCGAGCACGTCGAGATGCAACTCGATGACAATTTCTGCTTCTCTCCGCGCTTGCCCATGCTTCCCCGCGGCCAGCGCCCGCTCAATGGAGAGCAGATGATCGGTCACGCCCTTCATTGCGGAAACCACCACGCACACGTTCGACTCTTGCATTTCCGAGCGGACTAATCGCGCCGCGTGCAGCATCCGCTCCGCGCCCAGCAGCGAGCTGCCGCCAAACTTAAACGCCACAACGTTGGAACGCTTTTCTTTCACCCCGCCCGTGCACAGCATGCCGCTCTGCAACACGGCAGGGTTTTGTTCCGCTGCGGGTTCTTCCAAGACGTTTTCGAGATTCATGGCCTGCGCTCCCGGTTTCTTGCCTGCCGCTGGAGCGTCTCTGGAGGGGGCTTAAAGAAGAAACCCACCGCCAGGTTCGCTTCTGGCGGTGGGTTGGAAACTTTTTCTCGCTTGCTAGCTGTTTCTCCACTCGCCCGAAGCGCCAATAGTCTTCATAGTCGTAGTCGTGGTAGTCGACTTGGCCGACATGGACGTAATTCGCTTCGTGGCGATGGACTTCATCACGAGCTCAGACTATCACGCCGCCCCTTGGTTGCAAAGCCCATTTTCTGCCGGGGAGACCGATGTGCCATCTTGGGCGCGATACCTGACCGTTCTACAGCTTTTTCCTTAGTCCGCGCGAACAGTTTCCCCACAAACACGCTCAAATCGCAATTTTGTTGAGCTAAGTGCGCGTGGTGCACCAACATGGATTCAGAAACATTTGTCTCAGTTCGAATCGAAAATGCACGAAATGTTTCATTCCGAATTAAAGCTGGAAAGGGCTTAGGGAACAAATATGCGCGCAGTACAACGAACCATAGCGATCACAGGCCTGCTGCTTGCCTTGACTGGCGGAACAGTTTCCGCTCAGCAAGTCAGAAAAGCTCTCAGCAATCCACCGCCGGTCTATCCTGAGTTGGCCCAGCGGCTACATATCTCTGGCAGTGTAAAGGTCACATTGATTGTCGGCCCGGATGGCCTAATCAAAGAGACCCAATTCCACGGTGGACATCCCCTTCTTGTGGAAGCGGTGCAGAAGGCTCTCAAGGAGTGGAAATACGCTCCAGCCAGCACCGAGAGCGCTATTTTGGTTGAATTCAAGTTTTAGCCTTGCGTCCACGCCAGGCTGTGCAAGGAGCCACCGCTTCCGCGGCGGGTTGAGTTGGCTCTGAAAGTGAACTGGTAGCAACTCGATTTAGCGCGAAATTGTTGAGGTAGGAACGGGTTTCCCCCAACGCACCCGCTCGAACCGCAACATAAATCGGCCGCCTGGCGCTCTCCGGGCGGCCGGTTTTCCTCTCAATTCAGGCTTTCCTTTAGGCGAGGCTGCTCTTTGAGCCCTCCCGTCCTTCGCCGCGTCACTGACCTTCAACTTCCCAAAGTCATATAATGTTTGCCCATGTCCGGCTCTCCTTCCCAATGGGCAGACGATTCCGCGGTTCGTCTTGATCGCAAGGACCCCTACCTTCGCCTCCAGTCCCTTACCGTCTACGTCCGCGACTTGGAGCGCAGCCTTCCCTTTTACCTCGACCAACTCGGTTTCCATCTGGTCTTCGACGCTCGCATTGAGCCGGGCCGCCGCTGGGTCACCGTCGCACCTCCCGACGGCACCGCCAATCTAACGCTCGTGGCCCCCGAACCAGACTCCGAAGCATACAAACTGATCGGCCACCCGACTCACGTCACTTTTGTCACCGAAGACGTCATCGCCAAATTCCGCGAATGGAGCAAGCGCGGCGTGAAGTTTCAATTCGCCCCGCGCCTCAAGCGCCTCAAATACGAACTCCATTCGCGCCCTTCACACTTCGTGGATTCTTCCGCGCCTACTCCCGATCACCCCCCCATCTGGGGAGGCGTTTTCACTCGTTTCAAAGACCCTGACGGCAACTCCTTCTCTCTCGTCAGCTTCGACGAAGTCACCCACGCCGTCGAAGCCCAACGCCGCGCCACCGCAGCCAAACTCGAATCCGAACGCCGCGCTGCCCAGGAACTCGAAATCGCCAAACAGGTTCAGGCGCGTCTCTTTCCCCAGACTCTTCCGCCTCTCCGCACTCTCGAATACGCGGGAATTTGCCATCAAGCCCGCCAGGTCGGTGGTGACTATTACGATTTCCTCGATCTCGGCAGCAACCGCCTCGGCTTCGTTATTGGCGACATTTCCGGAAAAGGCATTGCCGCCGCCCTCTTGATGGCCAACCTTCAAGCCAATCTTCGCAGCCAGTGTGCCATCGCTCTCGATCAGCCGGGACGCTTCTTGTGCTCCGTCAATCAGCTCTTCTGCGAGAACACCACGGACGGCGCCTTCGCCACTCTCTTTTTCGCCGAATATGACGACGCGACTCGCTCCCTCCGCTATGCCAACTGCGGCCACCTTCCCGCTCTTCTTCTGCGCAGCGACGAGAGCCTCGAGCGCCTCGACTCCACCGCCACCGTCCTCGGCGTCTTCAAAAAGTGGGATTGCTCCATTTCCGAAATCCAGATCTGCCCAGGCGATACCCTCGCCCTCTACACCGATGGCATCACCGAATCCTTCAACAGCGCCGGTGAAGAATTCGGCGAAGATCGTCTCGTCGAGTCTCTTCGCCGCCATCGCTCTCTCTGCTCCAGCGATCTCCTTTCCGGCGTAGTCGACGAAGTCCGCCGCTTCAGCCCTAGCGAGCAGCATGATGACGTCACTCTCATCGTCGCTAAATGCTCTGCCTAATGGCCCCGCTCCAACCCTAACCTGTCGATTGCTTCCCAACACTCTCGGGGCTATGATTCGAGCTAAAGGTGCCTGCCGAGGAGGGTCCCATGCCTCAATACGAGTACCTTTGCACCGAGTGCAACAAGAAGTTCTCCGTTATCCTGACCATCGACGAGCACGAAAAATGCAAAGTGAAGTGTCCCAAGTGCGGGAGCGCGAAGGTTGAACAGCAGTGGGCTGCTTTCTACGCCACCACTTCCAAGAAAAGCTGACCTTTCCTCCGCAGGCGCCGCCCCGGCACCGCGGCTCTTCCTAGCCAGCTTTTCCGGGATGAAACGTCCGGCCTCTACGATGCACCATCCGCAGAGGCCGGCTGACGACTGGCCTTGCTCTTTCCCGGGGATTCCTCTTAATTCCTAATCAAGGAGGACGTATGAAGGTTTCTCTGAAGGGATTCATCCTGACGGCGCTCCTGCTTGGCCTCCCATCCTCAATCGTTTCCCAGGACCGTGCGCACCAACTCGCCGCGCAAGCTGCGGCGCAAAGAGCCGTGCACTGTAATCCGGCGTCGCTGAACACCCAAACCTGCCACCAGCAGTTTCCGGATGGCTGCACCAATGCCACAACCCTGTCCTACGACCCCTATCTCAATTTCTTGAAGAACCAGACTCCCGGTGCCGCTCTCGCCTCTACCGCCGTCCTTGGGCAATCCGACTTTCAAACCCTTGAAGGCAAGGTTCCTCCAGGCCTCAGCACCGGACGCCACGCGAAGTTCGCCTCCCAGTTAGCGCCCATGGGCGAGGGCAACATCGTCACCGTTTTTGCATATCTCTACTTCGTCGAGGACACCGGCAAGAGTACCAGCAGCACACCAGTGGTGGGCGAAACCACTAACTGCAAGCTGGAGCTTCCCGATAGTTACGACTACCACATTGGCCTCGGCTTTGACAAAGCCCTCGCCGCTCAAATTCGCCAGAAAAAACCACAGCCCGTGCCCGGCAAGCCCACGAACATTGACAAGACCAGCGTTGTCGCGGAAATGACTCCCCACACTCGCGGCCCCAATTGGACTTTCGCTCGTGTCAACGCGCTCCAGGGACAGCAAGTCAAAGTCGTGGGCCAGCTCATGGTCGATAACGAGCATTACAATGCCAAGGACGACTGCGGCTTCTCCGGCGCCGCTGCCTCCTGCTGGCGTTCCACGGTCTGGGAGGTGCATCCCGTCACGCAGTTTTATGTCTGCAACCTAAGTTCCGGTTGCACCCCTTCTTCTCCGGATTCGGCTTGGACCAGCTTGGATAATCTCCCGTAAGCGGGAATTCGCCGGGAGCGGGCTGGGCGACAAGAAATAGCTTCGTTCGAGTCACGTGGGAGACCTTTTTTGCTCAACTACCATTACTCGTATCTGACCGGTGCGCTGCTCTTTGACGCAGCCTGGCTGGCCGTTTTCATTTTCGGAAAGAATTACCGCCCGCAAATCATTTGGGGCACCTTGATCTGCGCGCCTCTCGCGCTCACCAGCATCCTCTTCATCCCACAATACTGGACGCCTCCCTCGCTCTTCAACCTCGACCAGCGATTCCGCGTCGGCATCGAAGATTTTCTCTGGGCCGGGGCCGTGGGTGGCATTGCATCTGCAGTTGGTGAAATCTTTCTTAAAGAGCGCCTCGCTGCCCGCAGAAAGCAAGTGCGTACGCGCCACTATTTTCCTTTTGCCATCTTGGTGGCAGTTTTTCTCATCCTCGAGTTTTCCCGTCCCAATAAAACCATCTACAACACCATCCTCTCCTTCACCGTCTGCGCCCTCATCGTTGCTGTTCTCCGCTCCGATTTGATTCTCACCATGCTCGTCGGCGCATTCGATTTCACCCTTCTCTATTTCGCTCTCTTCGTTTATTTCTTGCTTCTCTACCCCGATTTCATTCAGCGCTTCTACAACATCCCCAATCTTCTCGGAATTTATGTTTGGAAGGTCCCCATCGAGGAACTGCTCTTCGCCGCTTCCGGCGGCGCGGTGTGGAGCATCGCCTACGAATACGTCATGGGCTATCGCTTTTCCCGCTTGCAAGCCGCAGGCCTGCCGCAGAAACCGATTTGAACCTACGGTTCGTCTGCGTTGCTGCGCGCTTAATTCACAGGAAGGAGCGAGCCGCGGGCAATAGGATTGCCATTCACAAAGACCGTTTCGATCGAGTCATACGCATCAATCGTTTTCAAAGGATCGGCGCGAAGCAGCAGCAAATCGGCTCGCTTTCCCACTTCAATCGTGCCGCGATCCGCGGAGAGCCCGAAAACCACGGCGTTGTCGAGCGTTGCCGCGCGCAGAATCTGTGAAAGCGGCACTCCCGCCTCGTGCCAGCGCGACAGCTCGAATCTTCCATTGAGCCCAGGCGGATTTCCGATGCCTTCACCGGCAGGAGTATCGCTGCCGAACAGCAGTTTCACCTTTTCCTCCAACATGAGGCGCAGCGTCGCGGTCGCGCGGGCGGGCGCGACGTCCATCACCGCGGCGCTATCCATGGAGGCGGGCGGGTGCAGTTTCGCAAGAATTTGCCGATACATGTCGGCCGTGGCGCGAGCTGAGGCTTGCGCCGCGTCGCTCTTCAAGTAAGCAATCACTTGTCCTGGTAGCGCTTCGGCTAGCCGCGGATTGTCGAGCAGGGACCTGTCGAAGACGGTTAGCTCGCCATACACCACCTGCAAGGTAGGCTGCACCCCGATCCCGGATTTTGCCGCTGCGCGGATTGCTTCGCGAGCTTCGCTCGGCGGTACACTCGAAAACCGGTCCCCCGGCCAATGCCACAACCCGTGAGCGATAACGTCAGCATGTGAGTCAATGACAGCACGCCAGGGCTCGAGCCCGTTTGCATGCACGATGAAAACAAGCCCCCTGCGCTTCGTCTCCGCGCGCACTGCCGCGAGGGTTTCCGCGCTTGGCACCGGCCAGGTAAACACGCCGCCGAATCCAGGCTCCACGAAGGCCTTCACACAGACGCCGCCGCCCTCAGCCACGCGCTCCACCGCGCGCGCTGGCGTGTAGTTGTGCGGGTCGAGGTTGGCCGGCCAGGCCTTTGCCTCCGCCGCTTCATACACCAGGTTGATGGTATTCGCCGCGGCATCCTTTGGGATTCGCAGCGCTCCGTACCCGCCTGCGGTGCGCACCGCGGGACCGCAATGGTAGAGACTGGGGTGAATGGGCGCCTCATCAAACCGCGCTTGTGTCTTTGCGTCCGCTGTCAGATCCACCAGCGTCGTGAAGCCAAACGCCAAATACGAGCGCGGGAGTTGCGACCGGTAGGCTTTCAGCAGTTCCGGATGAGCCTCGACTGCATCGTCGTCGAGGGGAGCCAGTTCTCCGGTGTGCACGTGCGAATCGATCAGCCCCGGAATCAGGAAGCGGTCATGACCATCAATCCGCTTTGCATGCGGGCCAGCAACAAGATTGGTCGCGATCTCCGCAATTCGCCCGTCGCGAATCACTACAGAGGTATGAGGGAGCGGAGTCGGGCGCTCGGACGAAATAACCGTCACATCCTCGATTACAAGGCTGTCATCGACCACCTTGG
>Ga0187778_10003586_pt1 | contig 10385 bp, 6 predicted proteins | sample 1015_Q2_SP5_20_M_FD_132418 | JGI IMG/M metagenome (GOLD analysis project Ga0187778, IMG submission 132418) | Tropical peat soil microbial communities from peatlands in Department of Meta, Colombia - 1015_Q2_SP5_20_MG | ecosystem: Environmental > Terrestrial > Soil > Wetlands > Peat | place...
GACGATCGGTTTCGCGCTCGACGCCAAGAAGCAGGCCGACCCGGTGTGGGCGCCGATCTTCGAGGGCTACAAGCCGGTGCAGCGCTGGTTGCAGGACAAGCGCCCGGATGTCCTGTTCTTCATCTACAACGACCACGTCACCTCGTTCTTCTTCGACCACTATTCGCACTTCGCGCTCGGGGTAGGGGCGGAGTACACGGTGGCCGACGAGGGCGGCGGCCCGCGCAATCTGCCACCGGTCAAGGGACACCCCGCGCTCGCCCGCCACATCGCCACGGCACTCACCGCCGATGACTTCGATCTCTCCTACTTTCAGGGGAAAGCGCTCGACCACGGCTGCTTCTCGCCGCTCTCGGTGATGTGGCCGCACGAGGGCGGCTGGCCGGGCGCGATCGTGCCGCTGCAGGTCGGCGTGCTCGAGTTCCCCATCCCGACGGCGCGACGCTGTTTCAGGCTCGGCCGCTCGCTGCGGCGGGCGATCGAGAGCTACCCTGAGGATCTCAAGGTGGCGATCGTTGCCACCGGGGGCCTCGCGCACCAGGTGCACGGCGAGCGCGCCGGATTCAACAACCCGCCCTGGGACAAGGAGTTCCTCGACCTGCTCGAGCGGCAGCCGGAGGCGCTGAGCGCGCTGACGATCGCGCAGTACGCCGAGCGCGGCGGCCTCGAAGGCGCGGAAGTGATCATGTGGCTGATCATGCGCGGCGCCCTCGCCACGAAGGTCAAAAAGCTGCACAGCGCCTACTACCTGCCCTCGATGACTCCAATCGTGACGGTCATCTACGAAGACGACTCGCCGGCGACCTCAACCGAGACAGACGCCGAGTTTCGCGAGCGCATCGGCCGCGAGCTGGCCGGCGTGGAGCGGCTTCCCGGCACCTACCCCTTCACGCTCGATCGCAGCGTGAAAGCCTACCGCCTCAACCATTTTCTGCACCGGCTGATCGAGCCGGAGTTCCGGCGTCGCTTTCTCACCGAGCCCGAGCCGATGTTCGCGGAGGCGGGCCTGACGGAAGAGGAGCGTGACCTGGTGCGGCGCCGCGACTGGCGCGCGCTGATTCACTACGGCGTGATCTTCTTTCTCCTCGAGAAGCTCGCTGCGGTGGTCGGTGTTACCAACTTGCACGTCTACGCGGCCATGCGCGGGCAGACGCTCGAGGAGTTCCAGAAGACCCGCAACGCCCAGCTGCTCTACTCGGTCGCCGGACAGGGCGCGCATATCAAACAATGAATGCACATATCGAACGATGAATACCAGTGGGGAATTGCACCGATGAGCGGCGAGAGTCTGGAGGATTTACTCAAACGATCCGGCAACACGGTCGAGCTGCTGCGCAATTCGCAGGTCGGCGCGTACGTCTACCCGGTGGTGCCGATCGAGTTCACCAACTGGCGCAGCGAGCAGGTCGGCTGGCAGAAGACCGCGGTGCTCTACGACCAGTCGCACCACATGTCGGAGATCACGGTCTGCGGTCCCGATGCACTGAAGCTCGTCACCTCCCTCACCATCAACAGCTTCGCCAACTTCACGCCGAACCGGGCGAAGCAGATGGTGCCGTGCAGTTACGACGGCTACGTGATCGGCGACGGCATCCTCTTCTATCTCGACAAGGACGAGCTGCTCTTCGTCGGACGCACGCCCACCGTGAACTGGATTCAGTTTCACGCTGCGACGGGCGGCTTCAAGGTCGACACCGTCCGCGACGAACGCTCACCCTCCCGGGCGCGCGGCAAGGCGGTGGTGCGGCGGCACTACCGCTATCAGATCCAGGGACCTAACGCCGCGCAGGTGCTCGCGCAGCTCAACGGCGGGCCGCTGCCGGACGTCAAGTTCTTCCACCTGGGCGCGATCAACATCAAGGGCCGCAAGGTGCGCTGCCTGCGGCACGGTATGGCGGGAGCTCCCGGTCTCGAGGTCTGGGGTCCGTATGCCGAGGCCGATGAGATACGCGAGGCCATCATCGAGGCAGGCCGCGACTTCGGCCTGGTCGAGGTCGGCGCGCGTGCCTACTCGAGCAACACGCTCGAGTCCGGCTGGATCCCGTCCCCGCTGCCGGCGGTGTACACCGGTGAACGCATGAGGAAATACCGCGAGTGGCTGCCGGCAAACGGCTACGAAGGTACGGCGTCGATCGGCGGCAGCTTCGCTTCGACGAACATCGAGGACTACTACACCACACCCTACGACCTCGGTTATGGGCCGTTCGTCAAGTTCGATCACGACTTCATCGGGCGCGAGGCGCTCGAGAAGATCGCGCAAGGCCCGCACCGCAAGAAGGTGACCTTTGCCTGGAATGCCCAGGACCTGCTCAAGGTGTTCGCCTCATTGCTGGTGCCGGGCGAGGTGAACTACAAGTACTGGGATTTCCCGAACTGCAACTACGCCTCCTCGTCGTTCGACCGGATCGTGCTCGGCGGCCGCACTGTGGGCTTCTCGATGTTCGGCGGCTACAGCTACAACGAGCGCACGGCGTTGTCCCTCGGCATCGTCGATCCGGACATCGAGATCGGCGACGAGCTGACACTGGTGTGGGGCGAAGAGAATGGCGGAACGGCTAAGACCACCGTCGAGCCGCACCGCCAGCTCGAGATTCGCGTGCAGGTCTGCCCGACGCCGTACGCTCGAGCTGCGCGGGAGGGCTATCACGAGGGCTGGCGCACACGGGGCACCCCATGAAATTTCGCTTGCCGTGCCTGATGAGCACGCACCGATCGGCAAGACGCGAAATTTCATGGGGACCCCGCCGCCAGGCCTGAGTCGCGCCCGGCTTGTCCTGTCAGAGGCGGTAGTCCTGTTGACGCCCGGCGTACGCGACGAAGAAATCGAGCGCTGCCGGGTCCGACACGCCGCTGCGGTTGGCGGCCTTCTCGGGGAGCACGCCCATCAGGATGCGTCGCACCGGCACCTCCATCTTCTTACCGGTGAGAGTGTAGGGGATAGCCGGAACCTGATAGATCTTGTCCGGCACGTGGCGTGGCGTGTACTCGCGGCGCAGCGTGTCGCGGATCTTCGCCTCGACGGCATCCAGCGCGACGCCCGGCGCGAGCTTGACGAACAGCGGCATGAAGAAGCCGCCGCCCGGCAGATCGAGGTTGACTATGAGCGAATCCTGCACCTCGGGAAGCAGCGCGAGCGTGCGATAGATCTCCGCTGTGCCGATGCGTATGCCGTAGCGGTTGAGCGTTGCGTCCGAGCGCCCGAGCACGAAGCAGCGACCCTGGGCATCGATCTTGAAGAAGTCTCCGTGACGCCATACACCCGGAAACTCCTGGAAGTAGGTCTCGAGATAGCGACGGTTGCCTGGGTCGTTCCAGAAGCGCAGCGGCATCGAGGGCAGCGGCTCGGTGAGCACCAGCTCGCCGACCTCGTCGATGACGCTCTCGCCACGCGCGTTGAAGGCTTTGGCCGAGACGCCGAGCTGGGGTGCCTGGATCTCACCGGCGCGCACCGGAAGTGTCGGCACGCCGCCGACGAACCCCGTGCAGCAGTCGGTGCCGCCGCTGCCGTTGGCGACCCACAGGTCTTCCTTAACGTTGCGGTAGAACCAGGCCATGCTTTCGGGTGTGGCCGGCGAGCCGGCGAGATTGATGGTGCGGAGCGATTCGAGCCTGAAGCGCTCGCGTGGCACGATTCTGGAGCGGCTGAGCTGATCGACGTAGGTCGGGCTCGCGCCGAACGATGCGACCGCTGCCTCGTCGGCCATCTTCCACAGTACATCCGGTGCCGGGTACGCGGGGTGCCCATCGTAGAGGATCGGCACGGCGCCGCTGAGCGGTGTGCCGGTGATGAAGTTCCACAGCATCCAGCCGCTCGTGGTGTAAAAGAACACGCGATCGCCGGCATGCAGATCGAAGTGGAACGTGGCGTTCTTCAGGTTCTCGAGCAGGATGCCGCCGTGCCCGTGGACGATCGGCTTCGGCAGACCCGTCGTGCCGGAAGAGAACAGCGTCCACAAGGGATGATCGAAAGGCACCTGCGTGTAGGCAAACTCCGCCGCGGAGACCTGCGGCCGCTTGAAGAGCGTCCGCCAGTGCCGCGCGGACGGCAGCGGCAGCGTGGTGTCGTCCGGGTCCAGGTACGGCAGGTAGACGAGGTGCTCAAGCGACGGGAGGCTCGCGGCGATGCGGCGCAGCTCGCCGCGGCGGTCGAAGGGCTTGCCACCGTAGCGGTAGCCGTCGACGCTGAACAGCAGCCTCGGCGAGAGCTGCGCGAGGCGATCGAGCGTGCCGCGCTCGCCGAAGTCCGGGGAGCAGCACGCCCAGATGGCGCCGACCGCGGTGGTCGCCAACATCGCGATCATGGTCTCGGGGATGTTGGGCATCCAGGCGACCACCCGGTCTCCCGGCTCGACGCCGAGCGCGCGCAGCTCGGTCGCGAGCGCGCGTACCTGGCTGCCAAGCACCTCCCACTTGAGCGCCGCGAGCGGCCGTGTCTCGCTGACGTGCAGAAGCACGTCGCCTCCGGCTCGCTCGCGTCGCATCACGTGCTGTGCGTAGTTGAGGCGGGCGCCCGGAAACCATTCGGCGCCCGGCATGCTCCGCCGCCCGAGCACCCGCGCGTGCGGTGCCGAGGACTCAATCCGGAAGTAGTCCCACAGGGCCTGCCAGAAGCCTTCCAGGTCCTCGACCGACCAGCGCCAGAGCGCGCCGTAGTCGGCAAAGCGGCGGCCCCGCTCGCGGGCGAGCCAGTCGGCGAATGCCGTTACGTTGGCGTGGCGGATCCGCTCGGGCCCCGGGGTCCACAGGAGTTCACCTGGCTGCATGAGTTGACTCATTTCCTGGCACAGCGGGATTGTAAGCATGAAACCCGCTGGTGCGGGTGCAGCGCGCAGCTGGGCCCGTGTCGGCGGGCCCGCGCTCCTCGCCCGTCGGGCGATCTGGGCGTACGCTTGACGCACAACTCACGCGCCTCGGTTCGGCCCTGCCGCAGCAGCGCCGCCCGGCGGGAGAGCCATTTAACATGAATACGCAATCTGCAGCCTTTCCGGCGCCGAGCTCGCTGAAGGTGGTTCCGGGTACCGAGCGGGCGCAGGCCGCCTACCCCTACTACATGCAGTTCACCGCCGCGGACGACCAGCGGTTCTGGTTCTACAACTCGATGCATTTCCCGGAACCCATGTCGGCGTTCGACATGGTGACCGCCGAGGCTGCGTACTGCGCCCTCGGCTCCTCGACCACGCGTGTGCACTGCATACCGACCACGCTCGGGATCGACTACCGCATCCTCAATGGGCGCGTCTACATCGGCGGCAACGCCGTGACCGACCCCGCCGAGGTCGCGCGTCGCACCAGCGAGTTCCAACAGCGCGCCTTCTACTATTACGGCAACTGGGAGCGCCTCTACGCCCAGTGGCGCGACAAGATGATGGCGCTGATCCGCGAAGCGCAGGCGTTCCCCAGGCTCGAGCTGCCGGAGTTCGAGCCGCTCGCGAACGTGCACGCCGGGCGCGGCATCGCCGCGAACCACCAGCTCCTCGATATCTATCAGAAGACGCTCGAGGGCTACTTCCGCATGTGGCACCATCACTTTGAGTTTCTGCTGCTCGGCTACGGGGCGTACATGACCTTCTTCGCCTTCTGCAAGAAGGCCTTCCCCGAGATCGGCGACCAGACCATTGCGCGCATGGTGGCCGGCATCGAAGCGGAGATCTTCCGTCCCGACGAGGAGGTGCGACGCCTGGCCCGCCGCGCCGTGCAGCTCGGTGTCGACGATGAGTTCCAGGAGGGGCGCACACCGCAGGCCATCATGGCGGCGCTCGAGTCACGGGGAACCGCCGGGCGCGACTGGCTCGGGGAGCTCGCGACCTCGCGTGATCCCTGGTTCAATATCAACGTCGGCGACGGTTTCTATCACTACCACCGCTCGTGGAACGACGATCTGTCCATGCCCTTTGCAGGCCTGCCGGGCTATATCGCCCGCATCAAGGCAGGCGAGTCGCTGGAACGTCCGATCGAGACGCTCAAGAAGCAGCGCCGGCAGTTGATCGAGGACTATCGTGAGCTGCTCGGCTCGGAGGAGGAACGCCAGGCCTACGACCAGATGATCGGACTCGCCCATCGGGTGTTCCCGTACGTAGAGGGCCACAAGTTCTACTGCGAGCATTGGTACACCAACCTCTTCTTCAACAAGGTCCGCGAATTCGGCGCGCTGCTCGCGGCGCACGGGTTCTTCGCGCACGAGGAGGACGTGTTCCACCTCACGCACTACGAGGTCGAAGCAGCGATCATCGATCTCATGACTTCCTGGTCGAACGGCTCGGCGCCGCGTGGGCCCGCATACTGGCCGCACATCGTGGGCGAGCGTCGCGCGGCCATCGCCGAGTGGGCGAAGCACAGCACCCCGCCGGCGCTCGGCCCGGTTCCCGAGGTGATCGACGACCCGGCGATCGTGATGCTCTGGGGCATCACGCGCGAGAGCCTGGACAGGTGGCTGCGCGCCGGGACCGATACGGCGAGCCGGGAGCTGCGCGGGTTTGCCGCCTCGAGCGGCGTGGTCGAGGGACCCGCGTGCGTCGTGAGGTCGGTGGAGGAGATCGGACGTGTGCGCGAGGGTGACATTCTCGTCTGTCAGATCACCAACCCGACCTGGGCGCCGATTTTTCAGAAGATCGCGGGGGCGGTGTCCGATATTGGCGGCTCGATGAGTCACGCCGCCATCGTCGCGCGCGAGTTTGGCCTGCCCGCCGTGGTGGGTACCGGGACCGCAACCTCGCGCATCAAGGACGGCCAGCGGATCCGCGTCGACGGCGGGCGCGGCGTCGTGACGCTGCTTTCGTAGCGAGTCTCATGGCCGCCGGCGCGCACATCGCCTGCTTCGAGGAGATCGGGCTCGGCGACCGGGAGCAGGTCGGCGGCAAGGGCGGGAGCCTCGGCGAGCTCACCCGCGCCGGGATTGCCGTGCCACCGGGATACGTCCTGACGACAGCCGCGTTCGAGCGATTCCTTGCCGCGCTCGAGCAGAGTGCACCGATGCGCGCGGCGGTGGGGGCGCTCAAGTCATATGACCTCGAGGCCATCACGGACTGCTCGCGGACGCTGCGGCGCCGGATCGAAGAGGCCGAGCTCCCGGGTGAGGTGCTCGAGGATCTGACCATGGCCTACGAGCGGCTCGTGCGCGCAAGCGCGGAGCAGCCCGTCGCGGTGCGCTCCTCGGCGACCTGCGAGGACGCGCAGGACGCGAGTTTCGCGGGTCTGCAGGACACGTACCTGTGGGTCACCGGCGTGGCCGAGACCGCGCGACGGGTGCGCAGCTGCTGGGCGAGCCTGTACTCGGTGCAATCGATCAGCTATCGGCTGACGCACGGCTTTGCCGAAGAGGGCGTGGCGATGGCCGTGGTCGTGCAGACGATGGTGGATGCCGCTACCTCCGGCGTGATGTTCACCCGCAGTCCCACGACCGGGGACCGCTCAGTGGTGACAATCGAGGGCGCCTGGGGCGTTGGTTCCGCGGTGGTCGGCGGTGAAGTGACCCCGGATCGCTGGGTGCTCGGCAAGATCACGGGCGAGATCTCGGTGCGCGAGATCTCCGACAAGCAGATCCAGCACGTCGCGGCCGAGGGAGGCGGTGTTGCCAGCGTCGCGGTGAGCGAAGAGCGGCGGCGCGTCGCCTGCCTGAGCGATGAGGAGCTGCAGCAGCTGCGGGCTCTCGCGCGTCGCATCGAGCGCCACTACGGGCGTGCGCAGGACATCGAGTGGGCGATCGACCGGCACAGCGGCGCCATCCTGCTGCTGCAGAGCCGCCCGGAGACCGTCTGGTCGGCGAAGGATGCCGTGCCGATCGCCAAGCCCGAGCAGGACCCGCTGATGCACCTCATGTCTGTCTTTGGGACACGCCGGTGCCGTTGACCGCTCAGGACGTTGCCGAGATCACGCGGCTGCTCGAGGAGTCGGACTTCGAGGAGCTCTCCATCGAGCATGAAGGCTTCAAGCTCACGCTGAAGCGCAGAGCCGGCGACCGCGACCCGACCACGATGGCGGCCGCGGCATCGGCGGCCAGGTGGTCGGCCTCAAGATCGACGCCGGGCCCGGCTGCGGGGCCGGTTGCCCAAGCGGCGACGGTGGCGGCGCAAGCGGGAACGGTATCGGCGCAAGCGGCTACGGTATCGGCGCGCGCAGCCGCGGACGCGTGCCCGCCGGGCCCCGCCGGCGACTCTTCGCTCCTCGACGTCACGGCGCCACTGCTCGGAATCTTCTACCGTGCGCCGCGGCCCGGCGCCGCGCCATTCGTCGAGGTCGGCGCGCAGATCCGGGAGGACACCGTCATCGGCATCATCGAAGTGATGAAGCTCATGAACAGCGTGCGTGCCGAGGTTCGCGGCACCGTCGTCGAGATCCTGGTCGAGGATGGTGCAATGGTCGAGTACGGGCAGGTACTGCTGCGGGTCTCGCGAGGGGGGCAGAGTGGCTGAGGTCGCCCTCGTCGACACCTCGCTCCGCGATGGCAACCAGAGCCTGTGGAGCGCGCTCGGCATCGACACCGCCAAGACACTCACCGTTGCGCCGCTGCTCGAGCGGGTGGGTTTCAAGGCGATCGACTTCACGACTTCGACCCATATGGGCGTTGCCGTGCGCTACAAGCGCGAGGACCCGTGGGAGCGTATTCGTCTCACGGCGGCGGCGACCCCCACCACGCCGTTGCAGTTCATGTCGACGGGATTTCGCTTCATCTCCTGGGAAACGGCCAGCCCGGAATTCATGGCGCTCGCCTTCGAGGTCCTCGCGCGCAACGGCATCCGGCGCTTCTGCCTCGCGGACCCGATGAACGACGCGGATTCCAACATCGCCTGTGCGCAGATGGTGAAGCGCGTCGGTGGCGAGTTCGTCATTGCGGCGCTCGTCTTCACGCTGAGTCCCATCCACGACGATCGCCATTACGCCGCGGCGGCGCGCAAGCTGGCCGCATGTCCGGCGGTGGATGCGATCTACATCAAGGATCCGGGGGGACTCCTGGCGCCGCGACGCGCGAGCACGCTGATCCCGGCCGTCAAGGCCGAGATCGGCGCCAAGGCGCTCGAGCTGCATTCCCACTGCACGATCGGCCTCGGAGAGCTGCTCTACCTGGACGCGGTGGACTACGGGGTGAGTGCCCTGCAGTGCGCGTCCGGTGCGGCGGCGGACGGGATCTCGAATCCTCCGTCGCTGCGCGTCGTGGAGAACTTGCGCGCTCTGGGCCACACGGTGACCGTCGACACGGCGGCTCTCGCGGAGGTGAACCGCTTCTTCTCCCGCATCGCGCAGGCCGAAGGCTTGCCCGTAGGCGCCCCGCAGCCCTTCGATGCCGCTTACCTTCGTCATCAGCTTCCCGGGGGCATGATCGGCACGATGCGCCGGCACTTGGCCGAGCATCGGCTCTCCCATCTCGAAGGGGCGGTCATCGAAGAGATGGCACGGGTGCGCGAGGAGCTCGGCTGGCCGATCGTCATGACACCGTTTTCGCAGATACTGCTGACGCAGGCGGTTCTCAACGTGACCGGCCGCGAGCGCTACGGCGTCATCCCCGATGAGGCCATCCGCTACGCGCTCGGCCGCTTCGGCCGACCCAACATTCCGATCGCTCCCGAGGTGATGGCCCGCATCGAAGCGTTACCACGAACCGCGGAGCTGCGCGCGGAGCCTCCGATGGCGCCGCTCGCGGAGCTGCGCGCGCGCCTCGGCCGGGAGCTGTCGGATGAGGAGTTTCTGCTGCGGGCCACCATGCCGGCGGCGCAAGTGGATGCGATGCGGGCGGCGGGGCCGGCGGCGCGCCACTACGATCCCGAGTCGAAACCGGTGATGCAGCTGCTGCGCCGGGTCCTGAAGCTGCGCAACATCGCGGAGTTGAGCGTGGTGAAGGGCGACTTCAGGCTCGAGGTACGCGGCGGCGCGAGCTGCGGAGCGCACACGGCGTGAACGGCGCGTTACGAGGCGGTGGCACGCGGGAGACCATCCGCGGGGTCGTGTTCGATGTCGACGGCACGCTGCTCCTGAGCAACCGCTCGCTCGGCGGCTACGAGCTCTTGCCGGGGGCGATCGAGGTCCTGACCACGCTCAAGGCACGGCAGGTGCCCTTCGCGCTGCTCACCAACGGCAGTGCCTACCCTCCGGCCGAGCAGGCCGCGAAGCTGCGCGCCGCGGGACTGCCGGTCGATGACGCGCAGATGATTACGCCGTCGAGTATCGCGGCGGATTACCTGCAGCGCCGCGGCATCCGGCGGGCGCTGGTGCTCGGCAGTGCCGGCGTCGGGCAGGCACTGCGGGATGCCGGCATCGAGACCGTGCACACCGGGGAGGCCCGGGCGACGGAGGTTGGCTGCGTCTTCGTCGGTTGGCATCCGGAGTGCAGCATGCAGGACATCGAGACCGCGGCCCGGGCCATCTGGGGCGGTGCCGAGCTGTGCGTCGCCTCC
>Ga0187778_10003588_pt1 | contig 10381 bp, 18 predicted proteins | sample 1015_Q2_SP5_20_M_FD_132418 | JGI IMG/M metagenome (GOLD analysis project Ga0187778, IMG submission 132418) | Tropical peat soil microbial communities from peatlands in Department of Meta, Colombia - 1015_Q2_SP5_20_MG | ecosystem: Environmental > Terrestrial > Soil > Wetlands > Peat | place...
ACAGCGTTGGTTCGGAAGCTGGAAACCATGCTGGACGAATTTGAGAAACAGGGCGCGTGGGGAACTATTGAAATCGAAATCCGCGACGGCCTTCCGAACTTCATTCGCAAAATGACTACCGAGAAAATCGCACAGGAGAATACCCGTGGCCGTCAACCCTTCACCAGATAAACCGCTGAAATGCGACCCACGCCGCCACATGGACGCGGAATTCCGTGTTTACGACTATATGGTTGCCGCGTGCAAATCAGACCCACGATATAAGAAAGGTGACACGCTGGTCTTTTATGGCAAGCGCTGGCGGATTGCAAATGCTGTCAATCGAAGCGAAACCCAAGTCGACGAATCACTGGCGAAATTGGAAGACGCGGGTTGGATTGCTTCGCCACAGGGCGAGCGCGGCGAGCGTAAACAGCGGCGAACGGCCTTGGGAAGACAGACGACGATTGAGTATATCGTGAGGGAGCACGCGGAATTCGCGGAGACGCATGATTGCCCGCCAATGCGCTATGACGAAGAGACAGGCGAAGCAATTAAACCGGGGCGAATGGCTCCGGCGATTGAGCGCCAGCGAATCAGGAAACTTGTCAAGGCCGATTTGCCGGATGAGTGGCTTGACGCCGCAGCGGATAACATGGCCGCCCGAAAGGGATTGCCGCCGCGCAAGGAAATCCTTGCACGGAAGGACAAGAAATGACACACATGGGCCGGAATCGAAGGAATAACCGTGCAAGGGAATCCTTGTACGGGCAGCGCAAGGAAATCCTTGCACGGACTGTGCAAGGAAATCCTTTCCCCGTCCGTCCAAGGAAATCCTTGCACAAGCCTGTATCTCTTGAGCCTGTATGCCTTAAAGCCTGTACACCGAAGCCGGGGAAATCTGATTTACTTCTTTTCTTTCTTCTCCGGTTTTCATTCTTGAACTTTTCTCCTTTGACACGAATAAACCATTTTAAGAGGAAGGAGAAAAAGTTCAGGAATGAAAGCTAGGGAAGAAAGCAAGGAAGCAAGTTCAACGTCCATGACCATCGGCCAACACTTCGACTTCATGGCCAGCCAATCCGACCGTTCGTTGGAAAGCAGATTGTATCTCTTGTCCAACGGAGAATATGAACCAAATCTGCCATATGAAAAACGCTACCCGCATTGGCCAGAATTATTCCGGTTTTGCTGGGGCTGGGTTCAAGCACATCGAGATGGCCCGTACCGTGAATGGCAGACCGAAGCCGACATGATGGACTGGGGGATGAAACGACTTGCAGATGGAAGAATCAAAGCGCCGGGCGCGTGGCTGTCTGTCATAAAGAGACTACGCAAACGGGCGAAGGAATTGTCCAAGTAACGCACGCTGCAACGTACGTCCTAACGTTCGTTGCCGGGATGTATCCCGGAACAATCCCGGACTGCGCCGGGATAGCTTAGGGCTGCCCAGGGGCAAGCCGGGGTAAACACGCGCCCGCCATGTGCAGGAACATTCGCATGTGGACAATGCAGCAACTACGGGAAAAATACCCGCGCATCGACCTTGGCGGAAGCGATGCCGGAAAATGGATAGTTATGTTCTGTTCCTACGGCGCGGGGATTGAACGCGGCGAAAGGTTTGACAGCTATTGGACAGCGCAGAACGCCTACCGTTTGTCCTGTGGCTGCGCTTGTTGTGGCCCGAAGTACCACCAGCTCCTAGAGATTGCGCCCGCCCCGGCGACATTCAAGCCCACGGGCCGCGTGCGCGAGTTGGGTTGGGAATGATGTCCAAAGATATCCAGCAAGCGGAATCAGAGCCGCTCATCCGTGGAGAAAAACTCAGCGACTTAAGAAAGCGTGCATACCTCTGGGCCGGATTCCAGCCGCCCGAAGTCCTAGAAATGGAATCGTCGTCAGAAGAAGAAGCTCCATCGGAAGGTGGGAAGCGAGAAAGCAAGGAAGGAAAGCAAGGCAAGTAAGTGAGTGCAAGGTAATCAAGCAAGGAAGCCCGCCCGCTGGCCTGTAAGGATTCAGGCCGCCAGTATCCGCCTTTGGCTGGACAATTCGCCAACGACCCCGACAATAACAACAACGCATATTTCAGAAGGCCCTGCTATCAGCGTGTTCTGATTCGGTTTCAATACATTTCGCCGCTGTCCAGTGCGCTTTTCTTACACTTCGTACACACATGGTCGCTTGTGTGTGTTCATCGTGGACACAGTACCGCATATTTACATACAAGTAACCCTTTTGTTATCAAGGGAGTAATAGGGGTACTCGACTTCAGTACCAAACGGTCGCAAAACGCGCGCCGATTGCTAACGGCGCGCACGCCTTAAAATTCTGACGAGTTTGTTGCTGAGGACGACCTGTTCCTTCTCCATTTAGCGGAATTTGGGCGTGATTTCGCCGTGATTCCGCGTCCTTTCGTGGACATTTGTCTAGCTGTTCATGACCTACGAAGACCTTCTGAGGGCCGTAACAGCAAAAACTCTAGGTAGGCAAGGCCCGGAAACGATTGGGCCGCCAGAAGGAGCCACCCGCCATGCGTGTGAGATATCTCAATAACAACCGTGAAGACCATGTCGAGCGCAATCTCGGCCAATCCTTGATTCGCGCCGGTATCGCCGTGGAAGTTCCCACCCCGAAAACGCCCGCACCTGTCCGCCAATTCTCCATAGTCATCGAGAATTACAACGATGGGCGCACGCTTGACAAAAAGGTCGTAGCCATCCGAATGGACTATGGCAAAACAGTCGCCCATTATTTCGGCAAACCCGAACTCATCAACGCCCGGAAGGAATGGCCGGGCGGCGGGCGATATCTGAATGGGTTCGGCTGTGCCGTGCCCGATGAAATTGTCCGCGAATACGCGAAGGTCTGGAAAAAGAATGAAGACCTACGGCTGCCCAAGGAAGTGCTCGACCCTGACAATTCCTGCGCCGAAAACGAAAAGATGGCAGCGGCAATGAAGGGCAAGTGACATGTCAAGACCTGCCTTGTCCGTGGCTGAAGCGTCGCTGCGCGGGATGCCTGCTTGCGACCAGAACCGCGTAAGCCGGGCAAAAGCCAAGCCTTCACCCCGTGGGGGTCGCCCGAAATTCCCTGTGGGATATCTGCCGGAATCGGCGCGCCCGCTGTGGAAGGAAATTGTCAAACAGTTGGCGAAGCGCCGCACGCTGACGCCCGGCGACGGCCCGCATATCTGCCTTTACGTCCGAACATTATCTTCAGTGGGCGAAATGTTGCGAAGAAGTAGAACAGAATGGCCCGATGATTGACGAACCGCGCTTTTCCAAAGATGGTCTGACACAAATAAATGTACGTGTCGTCAATCCGGCCTGCAAACTCGCAAAGGATTTGTATAGCGAACTGAAAGACAGTTTGCACGCAATGGGTCTAACGGGTACTTCAAAAGACAAAGTCAGCGAAGTTGTGAAACACACAAAGGTTGGCCCGGAACCGGGAACACTGGATTTTGCCCGCAAGTTGAAAGCGGAAGAATCCGCGCCAGAAGTGCTTGAAATCGAACAGGAACTTTTTGAAGAAGAGGAAAAGGAAAATGCCGACACAGGAAGCAACCCTGAGCCATGAGTACGAAATAGCGCTGGAATACGCGCCGCTGGTTGAAGAAGCCTTGGATGCCAAGGTTGGCACCCTGTCGCCTTTCGACATCTTTCTGATTGCAGGGTCAATCATGAACGACCCGGAGTTATGGCAAGCGCACATGCTTGTTCGTAAGGAAGTATGCGACGCACACCCGGAATGGCCGGAAGCCACAAAGCAACTGGTTGATTGCAAGTACGACCTTTATTTGACAGCGGCGCGGCGTATGACACGGGAAGAAAAGCTTGCATTACGCGCCCGGATTGCGGCCAAGCACGGTTTGAAGTGGTGAAGTTTTTCGTCTGTGCCCGAATAGAGCGCAGGGGCAATGCGAAAATGCGGTGGGGTGGCTGCGCGGGGGTTGAATTTCCTTTCCCTCCTTACCATGACTCTGCCCCACCGCTGATTTATCAAAGGAGAAGGCAATGCAAAGGTCGCAATGCAAGGTCGTAAGCTTCACAGAGGCGTTCATCGTCGGCGTTATGGAAGACGCCGCACAGGTCTTGTTCGCCCGTATCTACAACATGGACACAAAAAAGGCGCGGCTGGGCGATACATTTTCGTTCATTCCACAACCGCCGGTGAATCTGCACCGCAAGGATATCAAATGGTATGGCGGGCATCCCAAGTTCGTTAGCCACGAAGAGAAGCCGGGCGAACTGGATTACAACTTGCTGCGCCCAGTACAGCTTCCGGCAAGCCTTTTGCCCTGCCGCCATGCGAAGAACTTTGACAGCGCGGGCAATCTGATTTTGCCCGTTCGACCCCGTGATTTGGCCGCCCAGCGCGAGCTATTGGCAAAACACGCGGGCGCAAATACGAACTGAATTTGTCTTTCTTGAAGGAGAAAAAGTCATGTCTTTTGAAAATGCTCTTGGGGTCCAGCGGCGCACGATTCACAGCGCGGAAGTGCGGACGGCCGGTGATGAATTTGCGCTCGTCGGATACGCCTGCAAGTACAACGTCCTAAGCCACAACCTTGGTGGGTTCCGCGAAAAGATTTCGCCCGGCGTGTTCGGGCGCAGCTTGAAGAACAATGCAGATGTCAAGGCGCTCTTCAACCACAACCCATCGAACATCCTTGGCCGCACGAAATCCGGCACGCTGAAGCTGGAAGACACACCTGTCGGACTTCGCTTCTATTGCGCGTTGGACAAGAATTCACAAGCCCACAAAGACTTGTATGGGGCGGTCAAGCGCGGTGACATTGACGAATGTTCGTTTGCTTTTACTGTGCCTCCGGGTGGCGACGAATGGGAAGACGGCACCGATGAAGAAACGGGGCGGTCAATTCAGATTCGCACTTTGAAGGATGTGGACCTGCTTGACGTCAGCGTGGTCACGAATCCTGCCTATCCGAATACACAGGTGGATGCCCGGCAAGCGCTGAAAATCCGCGAATCCCACGGCCTGATTGAAGCGGTCAGGGTCATGCGAAAAATGGCACAGGCTATGGTCATGCGTTGGAAGGAGCCTTCACCAACTGGCTTTGCTTCGCACCTACAAAGGTGCCATGAAGCAGCGGAATTGGCCTATGCCTATAGCGCACAGGCTGGGAACGTTTTGTCTTATGACGAAGACGAAGAAAATCCTGACGAAATGACCCGTGGCGCTTTTCGTGTAGCCAATGCCGCACTTGAAGTTGCTTGTCAGAATTTGGCTACGGCGCGCTTGCAACATGCAAAAGTTCTTGGTCGTAGGAAGTAAGGAGGTTTTGTGTCTGACCTTGTGATTATCGGCCATGAAAAATCGAAAGAACAGCTTGTCGATGAAGCTGTAGGGCCAAAGCGCGGCGGTCCGCATTTTATCCGCCCCGGCACTGGCGGCAAGTTGGTCCGTATGCCTTCCGGCGCGGTAATCGCGGCTGGCGGCGAATGCTTACGGTCAGCACTGAAGAACGGCGGCGTAATCGTGGGCGAATCCCAGCCAGAGACTTTTCAGAAAGAAGTTGGCACTCAAGGCGCAACAAAGGATTTGAATGTTAGGTAAGTTCTGAAGGAAGGAGGCACCATGCTGGACATTACAACTCTTCTTGCTGACCTTCAGGCAATCGCCAGCGGCACAGGCACACGTGACCAGTTGCTGGCCGACATTCTGACGATTCGCAATCAGTAAAGCTTTTTCTCCGACAGTACAGGGGCCGCGTATTCAGGGTGCGCGGCCCTTCGCATTTTCCTCCAAAACATACGCCGCACAGATTGACGTTCAAAAGAGCTTGCTTTGCAAACAGTTCCGTTGGAAGGCCCACCGCGTTGCCCACATTCCGTCATGTTGTTCGGTTCGGAAATCCAAAAAGGAAAGTCTAATTATTGCTTGTCCTGCACACCGGGCGGCCCGAAGCGGGTCCGCAACATTAAGCTTCCGCAATGGAGCGACACACGTCTTGAAGCTTCAGCCATGCGTGCCAACAAGAATCAGGAAGGCCAGTGTCCGGCTTGCTTTTCGCGTATTTACATAGAGGAAAGCGAAACGGTGTGGACTTGCGCGGAATGTGGCACTCGATTTCCCGCGCCGAAGAGAAGGGTTCATCACTAATGAACGACTTACCAACCTTCGACCGCTGGCAATTTGACAAGAAATATCGTCCCAAAAAAATGTCTCAACAAATCAGTTGGGAAGATTTCAGGCGAGAAATGGGTGTAGAAAACGGAAATAAACCAGTTCGAGATGCGCGCTGGATTCCGCTATTTTCAGCCGACGACAAAAAGCTTCGCTTGGTCATTATTGAACGCGACCATTGGCATCACCATACAGATTTCAGAGGACTAGGGACAAGCGGAACGCACAAGCGCGCTGTGCGCCGGGCCGGAAGTTATCGGGCCTTTCTCGCCGGGATTGCGTTTCGTGCTTGGCGGCTATGCTGGGATTCCGTCACCATTGCAGAAGAAATGCAGATAAGTCCACAAACTGTTCGTGTACAACTTCACAGAATGGTTGAAGTTGCTGCCTACCTAGAAGAGCGCAACTGGGTTCTTACAAGACCGGAATATGTTGAAGGTGAAATCTGTTGGGAATGCCGAAGGCGGCCCATAGACAAGCCGCGCAACAAATGGCGCTGTTCTGTTTGCGCGGAACGCGAGCGAATTCGGGACCGCAAGTCTCGGCGGAAGTGGCGGCGGAAGCGCTCCATGCGGCTGCAACAAAGGTCAGCGCACCTTCGCTGACATGCAGCCGCATAGTCAGAGAAACGTGCCCACTGTGCCGCGACGCTGGCCGCTAATTACGCATTCATTATTTGGGAATAAGGCTTGGGAACCGACGTTCGGCCTGTCGGTCCTTGTGTTCGCATCTTTCCGTTGCCATTTCCATTCCCGGTTCCGCTTGCCGGGACAGTCATTGATTGCGAATTCTGTGGAAGTTTGAGCTGTACTAGCGGAACTCGCTGGCCATTCTCAAAGAGAAAGGTGTACTTTCCTTTCTGTGCTTGCTCCACCTCCAGGAGCTTGTCAAACAGTTCCGGGTGAATGCTGAGTAGTGCCTCGAAGTCCTGCCTCCCTGAGTAGGCTCCGCACCAGCACTCAGCAGATGTATTGAGCGCGACAGCCGGACTCTCCGGTAACTTTTCTTTCTGAATGAAGCGCCAGATTTCCGCGTCGGACCAGTAAAAGATGGGGCTCACGCTGATGCACTTAAATGTTGGGTGATACCAAACTGGCGTGTATTTTGCCCGCCCGACGGACTCTGCTGCGCGAATGCCATCAAAAATCACTTTCGGTTCGGATACAGTCTTTAGATAACGGGTCATCGGCTGGACCTTTAGAGTTTTGCAGCACCACCGGGAACGCGGGCTTGGGATTCCCCACCTCTTCGCGGTCTCAAAAAAGTCCCGATGTGGATGCACAACGGCCAGAGGAACGTCCAATTGCTTACAAACGTTTTCGACATACGTTTCAATTTCGGGGAATCCAGCGCTTGTCTCTGCATGAATTACTGTCAGTCCCCGCCCAGCAGTTTTAGCGAGCTTGCGCATCCGCGCCACCAGACACAAGCTGTCTTTGCCACCGCTGAAAAGCGCAAATGGGCGTCCCAAGCGGAGCAACTTGACGACATCTTCAGCGTAGATAGATAACTTCTTCTTCACGCGAATCGCATTTTCTTTGTCTAGAAGACAGGCTTCAAGCTTGTTCCTGCGGTTCACGTGACAGATGTATAGTGGCTTCTCGCGCATACCTTTTATCCATTTTGAAAACGCAGTCCCCCTCTTGTGGCACGAGGGGCACCTCACCGTGAGGCCACGAAGGCGTTTTGAGGCCACTAATAGGGCCGCTTCCGCCCATGCTTGTTCGAAGGATAGCCGCCGCTTACCGTTGATTTGTTTAGCGTTCATTTTATGCTCGCCGCCGTCTTTTTATCTTTGCCTTGAGGGTGTCCAAAAAGCTTAACCATCCTTCTTCATCAATGATGCGTTCTCCCGTCTTCTCATTAAAAGTGTACAAGATGGCAAAAGCTGCATATCCTGCTTCTCTTGCTCTCTTCCTGAGCGAAGCTACTTTTTGGGGCGCACAGCACTCAGCAAGAAGAAATACGCGTCTGACATACGACCGCAACTTCGTCACGTACTTCACGTCGACATCGTCGGCAAATGACTTGCAACTAACAACTGCCTGAGCACAGCTCTGTTTGACGAACTTGAAGTGCATGACGGGTTTTTCGCTCCCGTCCCACTCATCCACACTTCCACAACGATGTATGATGATATCGCATTCAGGAGAGCACGAATCTCCCGCATCGTCCACCAAGTGCCCCCAGTCAACTTCGAGGCCCATACCTCTAAGTTCCTTACGTAAGAGATAAATGAGCTGTGCGGACAGCCTAAGACCCTTGACGAACGGCAGGACGATTGCAGAGCCTTTGGCCGCCGCTAGCTCCTTTACGTCGGTACTGGTGCGCCAGTGTCCCAATTCACCAGCAAGGCTGTGCAGATGCGATAGTCGGAGTGTCGCGACTACACCGCGCCTTACTCTTTTTGCCCGGCGGGCCGTAGCAGGCACATTAGGCCACCTTTCCATCAACCAAACGCTGGAGCAATTGCCGCTTGGTCATCTTTCGCTTTCTAGCTACACTCTCAAGAGCTTTCTTACCTCCCGCAGTCAGAACCACTCGCCCTATTCCTGTGATAAGTTCTAAATCACGGATATCCCCTTTGGCGATTACTGGCGAGAGCCGCTTCGCCAGAGTTGCTGAAGTAGGCGTCGGATGCGGTGTCACGAATTCAGCGACGTATTCTCTGATGTTCCGCGAGGTCTGAATTCTCCGGATGAGTTTGTGGATACTCTCGTTTGGAATTTCCTTTCTCAAAGGAAGAAGAGCGCGAACGTCGCGCGCATCCAGAGCGCCAGATACGACAGATGCGGCCACAGGGTATTGGTCTGCCACCGGCAGCCGGCTCAGTCGGTCGGCCAGGTCCATGCCAGTGATTTGCCCGCTCTTAATGAGCCTCCTTACATCTGGTGATAATTTCCCGATTCGGGTGAACTGCCTGACTGTCTCGTCAGAAAGCCCAAGAGTATCAGCTACGACGCGCAGACTCCCCATTAGCTTCAGTGCGGTGGCTAGTTTGCTGCTTACTTCGAGCAAATCTAGGCTACGCTTATTTCTTCTTGTGCTCGCAAGTAGAGCAGCCAACGCATCGTCAAGCAGCTCCTCTTCTTTGCGTGTCAACGAGGTGCGTTTGTTTTCCGTCATTCAATGAAACCTTGGTTTGAAAGCCATTCCTCGACGGCTCTGGCGGCAATTTCGTCAGGCTCCATCGACATTTTCTTTGAAGCTGCCGCCAAACCCGCTCGCGCTTTGTCAGAAAGTCTGACAATGACTTGCCGTTCGACTCGGGGTTGCTCGGCGTTGGTGACGATTTCCTTAATCGTTGCGGAAGGATTCTGCTGGCCGTACTCAACCATGCGTTGCTTCTGATATTTGTCGTAATCTTTCATCTTCGCCAGAAGCTTGTCCGCCTTGTCGATATCGTCCGATGCCGCCCGCAGCGCACGATGAACGTCAACGGGTTTAACCTTCCCCTCTCGCAGCTTCTTTTTCGTCTCTGATGATGCGCGAGCCTCGATATAGATGTACTGTCGAACTTTTTTCAGGGAAAGGCCGGTCTCTCTTGCGACTCTTTTGTCATTGTGATGAAACGCTTGATACAACCTAGTGACTGCGTCCGCCGCATCCTTGTAGGTCAAATCAGACCGGCACATATTTTCAGCTAACGACATCACAATGGCGTCCGTGTCGGTCAACTCGGGAATGAACGTCGCTTTTATGTCCTTTGCACCGAGTATGTCGCGAAGCGCCAGAAATCGCCGCTGGCCCACGATTAGCTGATACGGTGGGTCTACGCCGTACTCGCCCATTAGGACGACCGGTTGAAGTTGTTTGTGTCTTCTGATACTGTCCGCGAGTTCTTGGAGGTCCTTCTCTTGTTCGGTGTGGCGGACATTATCGCGTGATACTCGAATGTCCCTTAGCCGAACAGTGTGAACTTGTTCATTGGGCATGCTGGCCTCCTAGCGCCCCTATGCCGCCATTGAATGGCACTGGTGAAATTGCGGGCTTTGCGCAGCATAGCACATGGCCTGCTCCATGCAGTTCTTGTCGTTCCACGAGGAATCAGCCTCCCCGGAATGAGTTTGAACTTTATGTACCTACTGTGCCAATCCGGCGGCCGTCCCCATCATAATTCTTTGACCACTGTTCACCGAGAGTAACATTCGACGACGCTGCCCGGACAGAGTAGCACCACTCCGCCGCGCTTCGGGGCGTTGGGGCGTGGTAAAATCCGGGACAGGAAAGGTTGCAAAGATGTGGGAAAATG
>Ga0187778_10003589_pt1 | contig 10379 bp, 7 predicted proteins | sample 1015_Q2_SP5_20_M_FD_132418 | JGI IMG/M metagenome (GOLD analysis project Ga0187778, IMG submission 132418) | Tropical peat soil microbial communities from peatlands in Department of Meta, Colombia - 1015_Q2_SP5_20_MG | ecosystem: Environmental > Terrestrial > Soil > Wetlands > Peat | place...
ATCCGATCAGGGAGCTTCTCGAGCGATCGAAAACCATTGCTGTGGTGGGACTCTCGAACAGTCCCCTGCGTCCGAGCCATGGGGTTTCGGCCTACATGCAGACGCACGGTTATCGCATCATCCCTGTCAATCCGCGGATAAGAGGCGCTTTGGGCGAAAGGGCATATCCGTCCCTGCTGGAGGTGCCGGAGAAGATTGATATCGTGAACATCTTTCGCCGGCCGGAGTTTGTGCCGGAAGTTGTCGACCAGGCAATCCAGCTGAAAGTTCCCGCCATTTGGATGCAGGAAGAGGTGATCCACGAAGAGGCGGCGGGAAAGGCTCGCAAAGCCGGAATTTTCGTGATTATGGATCGCTGCATTCTAAAAGAGCACCGAGCGCGCTTCGGATAACTCCGGATCAGGAAATCGGGTTCGAATCCCTGGAGGGCAGCCAAGTATTTTCAGCTACTTCCACGGATTCTGCTTCTTGGTTCTTTTCACCGCCATGCCAGCCTGTACCGCAACACCCCAGTCATTCACAAATCGGCACAGATACCCAAGAGCACGTAAGAGCAGTAGAACTGGACGATGCAGCCAGAGAAGACTCGATTCGCAAGTAGGATAAAACCAAAAATTCCTGTACCGATCAGGATCACGCGGCGTGGACCGTAGCGATCCGTCAGCCTATGGGAGCAGCACAGAGTGCGGCTGCAATGAGCTTCAGGGTAAAAGCCAACGAAACCGCAGCTCGACCCGCGTGAAATTCGTGCACCAGGGGTTTGAAGAAGACGCTGAAGGCATAGACGGAAATGGGAATGCCCCAAAAGAGTCCAACGGCGGACCCAAGCACTACCCACCAGCCATAAAAGATCTGCGTGGATGCTGCTCGGCAGTTGCCGAGCTGAGCGATTGCGCTTGCTTGTGTGCCAAAGTCTGATTGACAACATTCATTTCTACTCATGGCTCCTCGTTGATGGAGTAACGGCCGGGCCTTGCTTGGCAAGTACCATAACCTGGACGAACGAGTGAAACGGCATCCGCCGTTCAGACAAGCGTTGCTTCAGTTGTTGTTCCAGGCAATTTGTGAAGGTTTCACGCCTGTCGGCATCGCTGATCGCTGAGGCCAGGGAAGGTGCGAAAATTGACCGGAAGAATGCGGCGTGGCGGCTGACAAGAGCTTCTGCATTACCGTCCAGTTGGTAGTCAGCCCACGCCGCGTCAGGCAAGTCGAAAAGCTCGCAATGTTCAACGGAAAGCGATTCGAACAGACCTTCCGCGCTGAATGCCTCTAATAGCTGTGCCCGTCGACGCGGATATGCACCCAAGATCATCCGTTTTCGCTCGTCGTCGCCGATGACCCGCTCATGGACAAGTTGTTCGAGGACCGCATTGGCACAGTTGAAGAGCGGTTCAAATCCTGATGCGCCGGCATCACTCAGACCTGGAAGCACAACCACCAGTCGCCCACCAGGGCGCAACTCCTGTGCGCGTAGCGACAGAAACAATCTCCAATCATCGGCTGCTTGGCGGTCGAACGCGACGCGCGCGTCGCCTGTGCTGGCGAGCGACACAAAGTGGCCTGGTATTAACGCCGGAACTCGGCTGAGCCAGACAGCAGCATAGGAGGACCAACCGAGGTCAACCTGATCTCTTGGAAAGACGTTCTCGTAGAACGATCTTCCGATGGCAGAGGGGAAAATATTGGGATCATCCATCGAGTAGCGTTCAGGATCACGGTGCAGTACATCGAAGAGAGTATTGAAGTCGTTCGCGTGCTGGTCGACGTGAATCACCAGTAAGGCCCGCTCGTTGCCAACACGCCAGCGCAAGCGTCGGATGGCCACGCGCATGGGGGCCAGAGAGTTTTTTCCTTGTGAAGAACCGTAGTCGGCGATAACGATCGGATCGCTTCCTGGCCGGAGCGTGCAGGATTGAGCCGCCTTCTCCCAGTAAGGCAAGGCTAGACTGCCTCCACCAGCGGGAATCCTGGCGTGCAGATTATAGGAGCCGCCTCCCTCCATCACCCCGTGAGTTGATATCGTTGCAGCTGACACTTTTTTCTCCTTGTTCTTTCTGTACTTCTCCGGTCTCCCGGTTAATCGTTGCCATCAAGGCCAATTAGGAGCCGCAGTGCGCGAGGCCCGCAGGTTTCCCCACAGCACGCGGACGGCAACGCGCGGACGCATGGTTTTCCAACTCCAGAGCTTGCAGCGCAGCTACAGCGCTCGGCGTTACCGGTTACAGCACCCGCTTTCAGCAGTGCCTCGGATATGCCGGGAAAAAGCCTCTCCAGCACATTCCGGCCACTCGCAAGCAAGCCGTGGGTATGTCGGCCCTGCGGTACGCCACGGCGCTGTTCGGCTAGCGCAGGCACTGCGTCGCGCTCGATCAAGCTGACTTGCCCCCAATGCTCGGAGAGCACCCGCGAGGCCAGCAGTCCCGCCATGCTTCCACCTAAGGCGATGGCGTGTTTCCTGTCCGCGCGGGGCGGCAGTTTCATTGTTCTCCTACCCCGTTACGGCTCATGCCATGCTTGCCAAGGGACAGTCTCTCCACGCGTTCACTAAGCGGTTTCATATTTCTCTCCAAATGTTCGCTTTTCTCAAAGTTGGTTGTTCTTGATGCCCCTCCCGAAGCTCGTAAGGTGGCGACAGGGGACCCCGGTCTATCTCGCCATACGGGGTTGTCATTGAAACCTGTTCGAGCTGAGCACCGAACAGGTTTTCCTGACTATCGGACCCTGCTCAACGGGCCGCTAAGCGGCGCAAAGTTTCGTGTGCTCAGAGCCTGTACTCCTGCGGTGTGAGTGCCATCAAAGGGCGTCTCAGTGCTCCCACAGCCCGCCGACGCGGCGTCAGACGTCTGATTGAACCAAAGTCCCAAATGGTACATCTGGATTGGGTTCGTGGCTGGGTTGGTGGTTGCATCTGGGAAGGGGCCTTTAGGGAAAGTGTCGGGCGCGGAGGTCGCGCCGAGCGCCACCACGAATGTCTCAATGCTGAAGCGACCAACAAAGTTCCCCACGCCCGCGCCGGTGCTGTCGGTTTGGATATCTCCTTGGTACCAAGCCATTCCGAACGGTTTATCGGGAACCTGGATGACAAAAAAATCGAAGTCGACATTGGGTGGTAGGCCGGACACCTCGACGTGCAGTTCTTCCACAGGTCCGACAGGATGGATTGTAACCCGCCCTTTGGCATTGGGAAGACATCCAGCCGTTACGGCAGCGGTGGATCGTACCATGTTGAAGATGAAGTTATCTTGAGCTACTGCTGCGCCCGTTAAGGTGATCAACAGTGCCATTATCGACATCAGCGCGAAAAATCTGGACTTCATTGGACCTTCCTCCTGGTTAGAGATTTGTGAGTTCACCACGAACGCTGACCTCAGAGTCCAGTTCGTAACGAATCGACAGGGCTTTCGTAAGTCACCGATCCTTCGGGCGTTCGCCACTGGGCTGGCCCGCCCGCGATTCCTGTGTTGTGCCGCAGGCAGCGAGAAGGGTCAATGCTCGGGCACTTCTCCTTCGATCCCCTCTGAATCCCCTAATAAGTAAATTTGTTATCAATGTCTTGCGGGCCCTCGCTCTGTTCGCGGTGGCGTGCTAGACTCTCGAACATGTGAAGCGCGCCGATGCCGTTTACCCTCCCACCAGTCGTACGATTTGCCGATTTCGAAGTCGACCTGCGCGCAGGAGAGTTGCGGAAAGACGGCAGCAAAGTGAGGCTGCAGGAACAACCGTTTGTGCTCCTGACCGTACTCATGGAGTCAGCGGGGGAGGTTGTCACCCGTGAAGAACTCCGCAAACGCCTTTGGTCGGCGGATACATTCGTTGATTTCGACCATCGCCTAGCAGTGGCTGTAAGCAAGCTCAGGGATGCGCTGCGAGACTCTGCCGAACAACCAAAGTTTGTCGAGACCGTTGGGCGTCGTGGTTATAGGTTCAGGGGCCAGCTTGAATCTACCGATTCGCCGTCCATGGACTCGAAGATAGGGGCGGCCGAGACTCTTCCTTCCTCTCAACCAGTCCAACCAGTAGAACTCCCAAAGCCAGCGCTTCTGAGACCGACGCGACCAAGAACGAGCAGGCTAATCCTTTTCTACTCCGCCGGATTCGTCATTCTCCTCGGCGTGATCGCGTTTGCGAGGTTTGTTCACATTCGATCCGGGAAGGAGCAGTCGTTGACTCCCCGCAGCCTCGCGATCCTTCCGCTCCACAATTCCGGCCAGGATTCGAGTAGCGACTTTCTCGGATTCTCTCTAGCGGATGTACTCATCACCAAACTGGCCTATGTGAACTCCCTCAGTGTTCGTCCTTCTGCTGCTATTGAGAGGTATCGAGGGACGGCCGTTGATCTTCAGAAAGTTGCAGCGGATCTCAAAGTAGATACTCTTCTCACCGGAAGTTTCATTCGAGACGGCGACAACTTGCGAATCACGTATCAGCTGGTTGATGCCAAGACCGAGAAGATTCTCGGTCAAGGAGTGATCGACCTCAAGTATGACAATCTGCTTACTGTCCAGGACCAAGTTACCAGTCAACTCATCTCAGAACTGCAACTCAGCCTATCGCCATCAGAAGCGGAGCGCCTGAAGCCGGAGCATCCGGTGAGTCCACTCGCCTACGAATACTTTCTGCAGGGACTCGATTTTCATGGGCAGCACAAATTCCCGCTGGCAATCAAGATGCTTGAACAGTCCACTGAGATTGATCCCAGCTACGCTCCAGCCTGGGCTTACTTGGGAGCTTCATACAATTCGGATGCAGCCTTCGAGCTTGGTGGCCGCGAGCAATACCGCCGCGCCGAAGCCGCCTACGAAAGGGCGTTGGCTCTACGACCAACCTTGCTGGACGCACAAATGTTCCTCGCAAACCTCTTAGTAGATACGGGCAAAGTTGAGCAAGCTGTACCGCTGTTGAGGGATGCAGTAAAGACCAACGGCAACAATGCCGCCGCTCATTGGGAACTAGGATACGCCTACCGATTCGCCGGGATGTTGGACGAATCTGTCGCGGAGTGCGAGCGCGCGCGCCAACTCGATCCCTTGGTCAAGGCCAACGGCTCGGTGCTAAACAGCTACCTTTATTTGGGACAATACAAGAAATTTCTTGAGAGCTTACCGGTCGATGATTCGTCTTTCATCCTGTTTTACCGTGGATTTGGAGAATTTCACGAGAAGGTGTTCGACCAAGCCGCCAAGGATTTTGATCGTGCGTACGAACTCGATCCTACTTTGTACACGGGAATTGGAAAGGCTCTGAGTGACTCGATTCATCAGCGCAAGGCAGAAGGTTTGGTTCTTTTGAGCGGTTTGGAGAGCAAGATCCGAGAGCGAGGAGTCGGCGATCCAGAGGCCACATACAAGATCGCGCAAGCCTATGCCGTGTTGGGAGACAAAATCTCGGCTATGCGTGTGCTGCGCGCGAGCGTTGAAAATGGTTTTTTCAGCTATCCGTATCTTTCCAAAGACCCGCTGTTAAGTGACCTACGAGGCGAACTGGAGTTCGCTCCGATTTTGAATATGGCGCGGCAACGGTACGAGGCATTCAAGAGTTCTTTCTTTTAGCAACGGCTAAGACCATCCTTGCCGATCCTCTTCTTAATCTGGTTTTTCTATTACCGGAGCTGCCAATTTCGAAACACTGTTCCTGGCTTGTTCACCTCCGCGTGCGTCCTACGATTGACACTAACAGGAAAAAAACTTAATCAGATCTGCGAGGCGCCAGCACGAAGTCTCCAGCACCCCGCGTTAGGGTATGGTCAGCCAGTTCAACGCTACCAGGAATTCGTACCTTCCCAAGAGGGGCGCAGTGCCCTCGGCAAACTGTCTGACCAAAGCCTCGAATTCACTTACATTCGCTAGGAGCTCGACTTTGCCTCACAGTTCTGGGTTCAGGTACAATCCGGCTTCCTCGCACGCAAAGAGATCTTCGCGAGAGCGGTGGGCATTGAATGCCTTCAATCAGCCGAGAGCGCCTCCACTCCTTGATGCAGTCGGAACAGCAGAAGTTCATTGCAGAACGGCCCAAGTCAAGAGCCCTTTTTGAGCGCGCCCGAAAATCGCTGCTGGGTGGCGTGCCGATGAACTGGATGGTCAAATGGGCGGGCGCGTTTCCTCCTTTTGTTCGCGAAGCCCAGGGTGCGGAATTCTTCGATGTTGACGGCCATCGCTACGTCGATCTCTGTCTCGGGGATACCGGTGCAATGACCGGCCACTCGCCGGCAGCCACGGTCGCCGCGGTCCGGCAACAGGTTGCGCGCGGAATTACCTTGATGCTGCCGAGCGAAGACTCCGTCTGGTTGGGCGAAGAACTGCAAAGGCGCTTCGCTTTGCCGTTTTGGCAATTCGCGCTCACCGCGACCGACGCTAACCGCTTCTCCATTCGGCTCGCACGGCAGATCACCGGCCGCCCAAAGATTCTGGTGTTTAACTGGTGCTATCACGGCACCGTCGACGAAACCCTCATCACGCTCGAAAACGGCCGATGCAAGGCCCGGCGCGGAAACATCGGCCCGCCCGTCGATCCTTCCCTGACCACGAAGGTAGTTGAATTCAACGATATAGCAGCCCTGGAACAGGCGCTTCAGCCCGGGGACGTCGCCTGCGTTCTCGCCGAGCCCGCCCTGACCAACGTCGGCATCGTCCTTCCGGATCCCGGCTTTCACCAGAACTTGCGGGAACTCACGTACAAGTACGGCACCCTGCTGATCATTGACGAGACTCACACGATCTGCGCCGGGCCTGGGGGCTACACCCGCGCCGAAAATCTTGCTCCCGACTTCGTGGTGTTCGGCAAGCCCATTGGCGGCGGAGTTCCGGGGGCGACCTACGGATTCACGCAGGAGGTTGCCGATGCGATTGCCGGGCGCCAGAACCTTGAGGACTGCGATGTTGGCGGCGTCGGCGGAACTCTTGCCGGCAACGCACTCTCGCTGGCTGCCATGCGCGCCACGCTGGAAAAGGTTCTCACGCAAAACGCGTTCGATCGCATGCTTCCTCTGGCCGAGCGCTGGACTGACGGTGTGGCAACGGCGATTGCGAAATTCGGCGTTCCGTGGAACGTCACGCGCCTCGGTTGCCGCGCCGAATATTTATTTTCGCCCCGAACACCACGTAACGGCGGCGAAGCGCACGACGCCATGGATTTCGAGCTGGAGCGATTCATGCATCTGTTCGCGATGAACCGTGGCATCCTGCTCACACCGTTCCATAACATGGCGCTGATGTCGCCTGCGACTACCGAGGAGCACATCGACCAGCATACGAAAGTCTTTCGTGAGGCGTTGCAGGCCCTGGTCAATTAAGCCCGGGCGTTGCTTCGGGTTGAACAAAAAATGGAAGCGTCGCTGGCCCCGACCACGGTAACTCATGCGATTCACTCATCGATTGTCCTATCGTCACACTCTACGTCGCTACATACTGTTAAATACGGAATTTGCCATTGCCGTTCTTATGATTTACGCAGCGCTTGGAACGGCCGCGTCTAAGCACGTGACAAAAATGCACTGATGACACCGAAGAACTCGCTGCCGCGGAACAAGCTGTTTAAGATCAGCGTCCCGGGGTTGTTCTTCGCCATCTGCCTTACACCCGGCCTCCATAGTTGGACTTCTTCCGCGGCCAAAGAAAGCGAAACACAAGACGTTTTGCTTTCCACCATGCAAGCAGAGCTAGCGCGAGCTCTGGGTGCTTTGAACAAATTGGACCCATCCCCGTACTTTCTGAGCTATTCGGTCCACGACCAGAGCATTGCCGTGGCCATTGCCAGCCAAGGCAGTCTCATCAACTCGACACGCCTGCGCAGTCGCTCCGCCGATGTAGTTATGCGAATCGGAACTCCCGCGCTGGACAATACCCACGCCCAGAATCGCCCTTCGGCCATCAGTACGGGATTGCTGCCGCTCGAGGACGATCGCAATGCTATCTCGCGTGTACTTTGGCAACTCACTTATGGGGAATATCGCAAGGCCTCGCAGGCTTACTCGAATGTGAAGACCAGCACGCAAGTCCAGGCTCAGGAAGAGGACAATTCCCCCGACTTTTCCAAGGAGACGGTCGAGAACAGGTCTGATTACAGCCAGCCCGCCTCGGCTCCCGATCAAGCGTCGTTGGAAAAGCTGGTCAGGCGATACTCGGCGCCCTTTCGATCGTACCCGTACATCTATTCGTCCATGGCTATGGTGGCGGCCGAGAACACGCAATTTCACTTTGTTTCGAGCGAAGGGACACACATTGTCACTCCCAACGCTATCGTGAGGTTGGCCATTGAAGCCGAAACCCGGGCCGACGACGGCATGGATTTGGTTCGTGTGGAAACCTTTCAGGGTGAAGGCGTCGACCACCTGCCCAGCGAGGCAGAGGTTTCCTCAGGCGTTCGAAAAATGGCGCTTGATCTCGAAGCCCTGCGGGCCGCGCCGGTGGCCGAGCCGTTTGACGGACCGGCACTGCTTTCCGGAAGGGCTGCGGCAGTTTTCTTTCACGAAGTGCTTGGACACCGCCTGGAGGGCCATCGTCAGCGCGGCGAACAGGAAGGTCAAACGTTCACCAAGTCAATCAATCACGCGGTTTTGCCCGAGTTCTTAAGTGTCATGGATGATCCCACCGAGCGTACCCTCAACGGAACCGACTTGAGTGGCTGGTACCGGTTTGACGACGAGGGTATGCCTGCCAGCCGGGTGGAAGTCATCCGCCACGGCATTCTCAAAGAGTTCTTGATGTCGCGGATGCCGGTCAACAATTTCGACAAATCCAACGGTCATGGCCGCGCCCAAGCGGGCCTGATGCCCACCGGGCGGCAGGGCAACCTGATCGTCTCCTCATCGCGCACGGTCAAAGATTCAGAATTGCACCAGAAGCTCATCGACGAGGTCAAGAAACAAAATAAGCCGTACGGTCTTTACTTCGAAGACATCCAGGGCGGGTTCACACTCACGCAGAGGGCGCTCCCGCAAGTATTTCAGGTTTTGCCCGTCCTGGTGTGGCGCGTTTATCCCGATGGACGCCCGGATGAACTGGTCCGAGGCGTCGATATCGTCGGTACTCCACTGGCAGCCTTGAATCGCATTGAGCTCACGGGTGAAAAGGTGGAGATTTTCAACGGGATGTGCGGTGCAGAGTCGGGTACCGTGCCGGTTTCGGCAGCGGCGCCCGCCATGTTGTTCTCCGAGATTGAAGTACAAAAAAGCGCCCATTCCCTGAACCGGCCTCCCATTCTCCCGCCGCCCGATGCTGCCAAGGATGGCCGTAGACCCAACCCGAAGGTCGGAGACCGGCCATGACCGTAAGAATTTCGCTCAAGTTCGGAGCCGCTGCGCTGTTGCTTGTGCTCCTGGGACCCATGATTCTGGCCCAAGAGAAGAACGCACGAGCTTCGATCAACGACGATCCCGTGCTACAGGCCATGAGCGCCGAACTGGACCGTTCGAAGTCGAAGCTCAAGATGGAGGGAGTAGCACTGCCCTACTACATCGATTACCGCGTAACTGACTTAGACGCCTATGCCGCAGAGGCCGCGTTCGGCGCGTTGCGCACCAATTTGCGAACTCGCTCCCGTTTCCTGCGGGTCGTCGTTCGGGTAGGCGATTACAAGCAAGACAGCTTCTTTGGGCAAGGCCAGGGTGTACTCGAAATCATGCCCTTGGATGACGATGCACTTGCCTTGCGCCACCGGATCTGGCTGGCCACCGATAAAGCGTACAAAGCGGCGACGGAGGCATTCACCGCCAAACAGGCCCAATTGAAGCAGTACAGCGTCGATCAGCCGGTGGATGATTTTGCACACGCCGAGCCTGTAGTCTCGGTTGGACCGCTGGTGGAACTTCGGTTGGACCCCCAGCCATGGCTCAAAATGCTGCAGGAGGCATCGGCCCTGTACGAGAGCGACTCGCAAATCGAATCTTCCAACTCCGCGCTGGGCGTGACAGCCGTGAATCGCTATTTCTTAAATTCCGAAGGAACCGTTGTACGCAGCGGCCAGCTTTATTACGATTTGCGCGTCTCCGCCAGTACCCAAGCCGCGGATGGCATGCGGTTGGATCGCTCCCATGCCGATGTCGTGCTCAAGCTGAACGAGCTCCCTTCGCGTGACGCGTTTCTGGCACGGACCAAGCAGATGCTTGCCACGCTAAAACAATTGCGCGACGCGCCTGTGGTGGATGAGGAATATCGCGGCCCGGTCTTGTTCTCTGGCGATACGGCTTCGGAGCTGTTCGGCGATTTGCTGGGTCAGAGTCTTCTAGGCGTGAAGCCTGATCTTGGACAGTCTGCGCGCACCAAGGGGGCTTTCGCCAGCAGTTATAAGAGCCGGGTGCTTCCCGAGTTTCTCTCTGTGGTAGACGATCCGACTCTCCCATCGATCAACAGCCAAGACTTAATCGGCACTTACGACGTTGATGA
>Ga0187778_10003590_pt1 | contig 10378 bp, 10 predicted proteins | sample 1015_Q2_SP5_20_M_FD_132418 | JGI IMG/M metagenome (GOLD analysis project Ga0187778, IMG submission 132418) | Tropical peat soil microbial communities from peatlands in Department of Meta, Colombia - 1015_Q2_SP5_20_MG | ecosystem: Environmental > Terrestrial > Soil > Wetlands > Peat | place...
ACAAAAAGATGCTGCACGTATCCGACAAAGTGCAGCGTCTTGCGGAGAGCCGCCGCCGCGACAAGGGTTTCGAGAACGCCTGCGAAGCGGCCACCACGCAGCTGCTGCGCGGGCAGTGCAACGATCCCTACTGGCACGGCGTATTCGGGGGACTCTACGCCCCGCACCTGCGCACGGCAGTCTGGACCGCCCTCGAGCGGGCCGAAACGATTGCCGATGGCCTCGCGCATCGCAAAAAGCAGTTCGCCGAGGAAACCAAGCTCGATTTCAACGCCGATGGCCGCGAGGAGATCTATCTAACTTCCGACCGCTACGCAGCGCTTATCGCCCCGGGAGATGGCGGTACGGTCGTGGCGCTCGACTTTCGCCCACCCAACGTAGCGTTGATTAATTCGTTGATGCGCCGGCCCGAAAGCTATCACGCCAAAATTCGAAGTCTGCCCGCCCAGCAAAGCACGGAAGTGCAGTCGATTCACGATATGACGCGAGCGAAAGAGGAGGGGCTCGATCGCTGGCTGATTTACGACCGCTGGCCGCGCAATGCTTTCCGGCTCCTGCTTTTTCCCCAGGGCAAAACACAGAACGACTACGCTGGAATTCGATTAGACGAGGACGCTGTGCTGGCGGGTGGACACTACCGCATCGTCGATTCGTCGCCGACGCACGTTGCGCTCGCGTCGTGCGAAAATCACGATTGGCCGGCCCAGAAGAAGCTTTTCTTTGTTCCGACATCCGGGGGCTTCGAGATTGTTTGCGACCTCTCGCTGCGCCGGAGCGCACCCGGAACCGCAGCGGTTAACGTTGCGCTGGAGGTCGTCGTGAATTTTCTCGCGCCGTCGATGCCCGACCGCTATTTCCAATCCGACGGCAAGCGATTTCCGCTGCGCTGGTCTGCCGCAGTCCCCGATCCCGTACTCAGCGTCGTGGACGAGTGGCAGCACGCGAGCGTCACTCTCGAAGCACCCTCGGCGCGCGGCTTCTGGATCGCGCCAATCGAGACGGTTTCCGAATCGGAAAATGGATTCGAGCGAATTTATCAGGGATCGCAGATTGCGGCAGTGTGGCCGGTCGAGCTGGCGCAAGGCGCGGAATGGAAGGCGCAGTTCACGCTGAAAGCATCGGCGCTGCCTTAGAAAGCGAATTGCGAGCCCGTTGCCCGGCCGCATCGCGCCCTGTTAGACTGCGATTCCTGAAAGCATTTGGAGGATCTGCATGGCTGTCGCGAAGGAACTGCTGGAAATTCTGGTTTGCCCGCTCTGCAAAACGCCTGTGAAGCCGACAGCCGATCAGCAGGGCCTGAAGTGTTCCACCTGCCGCCGCGTCTATCCGGTCCGCGACGACATTCCCGTCATGCTCGTGGACGAAGCTCGGATCGAGCCCGAATAGCAGGTCAATCCAGCGGAAAACTCAGCGACTGATCCGCATATTCGACGCGCAATTTGAACTCTTTTGTCTTCGCCTGTTTCACAAAATCGTCTTTTTCGGGAAACGCCTGGTAAGGGCTCACCTGCACGATCACGTCGACGCACGCGCATCCGGACGGGTGGTCCGTATCTTTCACGTTGAAGCTTTTCACCGGGCCGTAGTATCCGTCCGCGCCCCAATCATCTTGAAAATCTTTGAACGAATATGAAGGAGCCGGTTTCCAGATCTGGTAGGCGCGCTGCAAGTTTCCCGCGGCCACGGCACTGAGAAAATGATAGACGGTGACTTTTTCGGTGTGATAGCGCAGCACCCACCACAGCCCCGCGCTTCCGAGCGCCACGAAAACCGCGGTCATGATGAGCCGGCGTTTCAGTTTTGACGGCGGACGATCCAGTTGCGCATCCAGTAGGCCCAACGGCTGCTCCTCACAGTTGGCGTTTGAACAAAGAGATGCTGCACGCCACCATGATAGCCGAGAAGCCGCTCAAAATCAGAAGGTCCATGTAGATTCCGCCTAAGCCGGTGTCTTTGATCGTCAGGTTCCGCAGCGCGTGAACCGTATAAGTGAACGGATCGATCACCGAAATCCAGCGGAGCCACGATGGAAAGGCCTCCACGGGATATACCGCGCCCGACGGGAAAAACAGCAGCATATTCAGCACGCCGAAGATCGCGCGAGGGACCAGCGGATCGTCCACACGCACCATCACCAGAAACATCAGGCTGATCATTGCCAGAGACGCGATGGCGATAACCACGGCCAAATAGAGCAGCCGCGCTGGCTCCCAAATGCGAGGAATCCCCGCAATCAATCCCCCGATGATCACCAGTGACATTCCCGCCATAAACGCCTTGATCGTCCCCGCGCCGATCAATCCGCCGATCAGTTCCGTTTTTTGAATCGGTGTCAACAGATAGCCTTCGTGCAGGCCGCGCATTTTGTCGTCGATGTACGTGATGCCGCCGCCGATCATCGCCGTGATGAAAATAGCCATCGCCGTCGAGCCCGAAAGCAGATACTTGATGTATTCGATGTATGGGTAGATTTCGACGATATTCAGTTCCACCTGTGTATCGAGACGCGGCTGCACGTCCGGCGTGTTGAGCTCGTCGGTCATCTGCTGCACGCGTTCGAGCAACGAGCTGGATATGAATTGATCGCTATTGTCCTCGGTAAAGACCACCCGCGGCCGGTCGTGCCGGTAGTAGCGCTCGGAAAAATTGCGCGGGATATCGACCACACCGCGAACGAAGCCGGTGCGCAAGTCGTCGATCGCTTCCGACAGCGAATCGTAATGGATCACGCGGAAAGTCTCGGGGCCAGCCGAAATTCCAGCGAACATTTCCTCCACGCGCCGTGATTCAACAGAGTGGTCCTCGTCCACCACGGCGAGCGTGGCGCCCTTGATTTTTCCGCCGAACGCGTAGCCCAGCACCACCAGCTGCACGAGCGGAAAAATCAGCGAGCTCAGCATCAACGCGGGACTGCGGAAGAACTTCCGCATATCGCGTTCGATCAGAGCTCCAATGCGATACAGCTTCATGGCCTCAGCTCTCCGTCACCCAACTGCAAGTCACGCTTGGCACCTATCGCGACGCAAACGGGCTCGGCTGATAGGTCGCCTTCTGCGGCGCGTCCCGCAACGCGCTGCCTGTGTAATGCAGAAACACATCATCGAGCGTGGTGCTCTGCACGGAAACCCTCTTGACCGTCACCTTGCGCGCACGCGCAAGATCCATCAACGCCGCTACCGTTCCCGGACCATCGTGCGACGTGATGTGAACCACTTCGTCGTGCTCGGACACGCCGGTGACGTGCGCGAGCGCGCTTAGTTGCTCGTTCCAATCGACAGGCGCATTTGTAAATTCCGCTTCCACAATCTCCGTGCCCGGAACGCTGTCTTTCAACCGCACCGGCGTGTCCAGCGCGACGAGCTTGCCGTGATCCACGATCGCGATCCGGTCGCAAAGCTTGTCGGCCTCTTCCATGTAGTGCGTCGTCAGCAGAATCGTCAGCTCCGACTTGTCGCGCAGCGAACGAATCATCTCCCACACGTGCGCGCGAGAGACGGGATCGAGCCCCGTCGTCGGCTCGTCGAGAAACATGATCTTCGGCGAATGAACCAGGCCTCGCGCTATCTCAAGACGCCGCCGCATGCCGCCGGAAAATGTTTTCACCAGCGCATCGCGAAATTTCAGCAGCTCCACGGATTCAAGTAGCCGGTCAATCAGCGCGTCCCGCTCGTCGGACGGCACGCCATAGAGTTTGGCGTGAATCGTCATGTTTTCCTTCGCGGTCAATTCGGGATCGGAAGTGAATGCCTGCGGAATGACGCCAAGCGTGCGCCGTACGCCGTCGGCGTCGGTGCGAATATCGTGCCCGCCGACTCGCGCCGTGCCGGACGTCGGCGGCGTGAGCGTCGTTAGAATGCGGATGAGCGTCGTCTTCCCCGCGCCGTTCGGCCCGAGCAACCCGAAAATCTCCTGCCGAGAGACGCTGAAGCTGACGTCGTTGACCGCGATCAACTCGCCGAACTTCTTGACCATGTGTTCGACTTCAATCGCTTTTGTGGAGGATGGCTCCATATGACAATTTTCCGCCGCTACAATTTCGCGAACCAGCTTTTCTTTTCAGGCGGAGGCAGCAACACGGTTGCTGTCATGCCGGTGAAAAGCCTTCGGCCCTGATTCGGCACTGACACTTTGATCGCAAAAGTCTTGATATCGCGCTTCGTCCGGCTCACGTCGCGCTGCGTGGCGAAATCGTTTTCCACGCCTTTGAAGAAAACCTGTCCCTGTAAAACATCGCCCGAAGGAAGCCGGACATGCAGCGTCTGACCAAACTGCACCGAATCGATGTAACTCTCCTCGACATCTGCTCGGACCCACAGATGGTCGACATCCACGATGACGACGATCGGACTGCCCGACGCGATCACTTCGCCCTGCTTCGCCACCCGCACAGAGACGACGCCGTCGATCGGCGCGTAGATCTTCGTGTAGCCGAGCTGCGTTTCGATTTCCGCCGCATTAGCTCGGGCCTGCTCGAGCTGTGCGATCGTCGTCGCGATCTCGCTGCTGCGCACGTCCACCTGTTTGCGGTTCGCCTTCGCGACCGCGAGCGCGGCGTCCTGCGCGCTGACCGAATCTTCGAGCGATTTCACGTTGGCCTGCGAAGCTCTCAGCGTCGCTTCGGCGTGGTCGCGGTCCTGCGCCGATTCGACGCCGCTGTCGAAGAGCTTCTGCATCCGGTCGTAGTCGGTTTGATCGCGCCACAGTGTCGCACGAGCCTGATCGAGCTGGGCGCGCGTGGAGGTCAGCGTCGATTCAGCCTGTCTGAGCGACGCTCCGGTCGTATCGTCGGTTAGCGCGTAATTGTGATTCGCCTCGCTCACCTGCGCCTCAAGGCTCGCAACGTTCGCTTTCGCTGCGGCAAGGCTCGCTTCGAGCTCCTTAGGATCGAGCTCCGCGATCAGATCGCCTTTCTTGACTCCCGAGCCTTCATCCACCGTGAGATTGATCATGCGGCCCATGATTTGTGGGCTCACGATCACTTCGTTGCCGTCGACGATTCCCGTCAATGGAATTTCGCGGCCATGCGGCGTCGAGAACATGTAGAAAACAAGTGCGATCAAAAACACGATGCCGATAATGCTGAACGATCTCATGCTGCCCTTCATTGGGGTTTGACTCCTTCAGGCGCCATCGCGTGCTCGAGAAAATCGAGCAGCGCAGCTTTCCGCTTGGCTAGAGCGTCTGACGCCAGCATGTCGTAGCCGACCACGCGGCCCAGAATTGCGGCTGCGGCGAAGTAGGATGTCGTCATCTGCAGCGTGATCAACGCAGCCTGGTCGGGATCGACGGTTCGAAACTCACCCTTCGCGATTCCCTCTTCGATCGTTCGCGCGAACTCCTGATGCAGCGGGCGAAAGAATTCCTTCACCATCCATTCGAACCCGGGACTCGCCTCCATCGCCTGACGCTGCACGAGGCGCGGGTAATTCGGGTGCGACGCGAGAAAATCGAAGTAGCCGCTCACGCCGGTAAAATATCGCTCGCGCGGCGGGAGGCTCTTTGTGGGCGCCGCAAAGACCGCGACGCGCAACTGGCGCAATAGATTTTCCAGCACCGCGCGGTGCAGCCGTCGTTTGTTGCCGAAGTAATAGAAGAGCATCGCTTTGTTGGCGTGCGCCGCCATCGCGATTTCCTCGGTTCGCGCGCCGGCGAGCCCCTGCGCGGCAAACTGCTGCTCTGCCGCGGCCAAAATGCGCCGGGCTGTGGCCGGATCCTCTACTCTCCTACGTCCTCTCGCCATGATTGTTTCAGACTCCCAGCCGGTTCATGTATTCGTCGGGATATCGCTCGCCTACCGCCGCGCCGCGCGGAATCGCCTCGTCGATGCGCCGCAGATCGCTCGCGGTGAGAGTCACATCGAGTGCGCCGAGATTTTGATCGAGATACGTGCGACGCTTAGTACCCGGAATCGGAACAATGTCGTCTCCCTGCGCCAACACCCATGCGAGCGCGAGCTGCGCGGGCGTGCAGCGCTTCTCTGAAGCCAGTTGCTCGACGCGCGTGACCAGCGCAAGATTCCTCTGGAAGTTGTCGCCCTGGAAGCGTGGAGAAATCCTACGGAAATCCTTCGCGCCGAATTCGGCGCTTTTCACTTGCCCGGTGAGAATTCCTCGGCCCAGCGGACTGTATGGTACAAAACCGATGCCCAGCTCGCGGCAAGTCCCGAGAATTTCGCCCTCGGGGTCGCGCGTCCAGAGCGAGTACTCGCTCTGCAGCGCCGCGATCGGATAGGTCGCGTGCGCGCGGCGAATCGTCTTCGCGCCGGCTTCGGAAAGCCCGAGATAGCGGACCTTGCCTTGCTCGATCAGCCGCGCCATCGCGCCGACGGTGTCTTCAATCGGGACGCCCGTATCCACGCGATGCAGATACAAGAGATCGATCGTCGAAATCTTCAGCCGCTTCAGGCTCGCGTCGCACGCCTGCTGGACGTACTCCGGCTTTCCGTTCACGCCGAGGAAGCGCCCATCCGGCTGACGCATGTTTCCGAATTTCGTCGCGAGGACCACTTCATTTCGCCGCTTGGCAAGAATCTGCGAGAGCAGCTCTTCGTTCGTGCCTCCGCCGTACATGTCGGCTGTGTCGAGCATGGTGATGCCGCGATCGATGGCGTGGTTGAGCGTGGCGAGAGATTCGGCGTCGTCCGGCGTGCCATAGGATTGCGACATACCCATGCAGCCCAGTCCGAGAGCGGAAACGACCAGAGAGCTTTTTCCCAACCGACGGTATTGCATCGAAGCCTCCAAAAGGGCGACAGTATTATTCAACTAACCGGTTAGTTTAATCGAGCGCTCCCCCGCTGTCAAGTCCCCTGCCTCCCTCTGGGCCGGATTGCGGCCGGAAGGCCCGGGTGGTGGGCGAACCGCCCTCGGCCCCGCTGGAGCCTCCCAAAGGTGCAAAATTGTGCCAAAATCGGGCCGTTAAGGCCCGTTTAGCGTGCAAAAAACGACAAAAAATTGCAGCCTATGTAGAGGGATTGGATTCGTTCGATGTCGGACGAGTTTGCGCCTGCTTTGGCGCGCGGAGTCGCTAGGCTTCGAGAGCACCGCCAGAGCCGGCGGGAAGCTCGATCGAGTATTTTGTGCGGGCCTTTTCGCGGTGTAGCTCGAACGCGAGTTCGATCAGCCGGTCGATCAATTTCGGATACGGCAGGCCCGACGCCTCCCACATTTTCGGGTACATGCTGATCGACGTGAAGCCGGGAATCGTATTCAGCTCGTTAACGAAGATTTTTCCGGTTCTCTTTTCGAGGAAGAAATCGCATCGGGCCATGCCGGTTCCGTCGATGGCCTTGAACGCGCGGACGGCGTAATCCTGAAACGTGGCGACCTGCCTCTTCGTGAGCGGCGCGGGAATCAGGAGCTGAGTTCCCTGCTCCAGATACTTGGCGCGGTAGTCGTAGAACTCGCGGTGCGGCAAAATTTCGCCGGGAATCGAGGCGCGCACGTCTTCGTTGCCGAGCACGGAAACTTCGATCTCGCGCGCCGTCACGCAGCGCTCCACCAGAATCTTCAACGCGAATTCGGCGGCGAGGTCGATCGCGGCGGAAAGCTCGTGCGGAGATTTCACGCGCGTCATGCCGACGGACGAGCCGAGCGTCGCCGGCTTGACGAACACGGGAAAGCGAAATTTTTTGCGGACGAGCGCAATCACCTTCGCGCGTTCGCGCTCCCATTCCGACCGGCGCACGGCGATGAACGGCACGACCGGCAGTTTCGCTTCGGCAAACAGGCGCTTTTGCACGTCCTTGTCCATGCCGACCGCGGAGGCGAGAACACCCGCGCCGACGTACGGCAGGCCCGCAAGTTCGAGCAGGCCCTGCACGGTGCCGTCTTCGCCAAACGTGCCGTGCAGCACCGGGAAAATCACGTCGACCGCGACGGCGGGATGCTCGGCGGAGGGCACGATGGGCATCAGCGCGGCGGAGGTGGGGTCGGGCGGCAGCAGGACGCGTTCGCCGGACTTCAAAACCTCGGGCAGCATCTTCTGCGCGCCGGTGCCGACGAGCCAGCGGCCGTCTTTGGTGATGCCGATGGGCACCGCTTCGTATTTTTCCGGATCGAGTGCGCGAATCACCGAGGCAGCTGAGGCGAGCGAGACTTCGTGCTCTCCCGAACGTCCGCCGAAGATCACACCGACGCGAAGACGCTTGTTTGGGGTCATGTTGAGATTGGCCTAAAGACGAACTCCATTTGTAAGCTAGCCGCCGCCGAATTGCGAGCGATGGTGCGCGCGCCGATGCCCATTCAAACAACGCCTGAGCGCGCCGTAGCGCCGAGATCGAGCGCCAGGCACAGCATGCTGTGCCCCTACAAAAAGCGCCGCCAAACCGCCGGCGAGACGCCGGCGCTACGGGAGCGCGTCGGCCAGCGACGGAAGAAAGGGTCGCGGGGACTGGACGACGGGGCGGGGCTCGGCGCGGTCGATGAGGGTGCGCCAGAGGGAGTCGGGATATTCAGTGAAGATGGAGTCGGCGGAGGCGGGCAAGTTGTGCCACGAGCCTCTTGCGACTTCGTTTTCGAATTGCTGCGGGTCCCACTGCGCGCGCCCGAGAAAAACGCGGAGATTGGACGCCTGCTGCGAATTCTCGGCCAGCGGCAGAATCTCGCCGGCGTCGAACGTCACATAGACGTCCCCGAACACCTGGATCGCTTTCTTCGGAGGGTTCTTCGAGCGGAAGACGGCGCTGCGCGCGGCGACGTCGAAATCGACGGGCCCACCGAAATAGGCCTTCGCATCCGAATTCTCGAGCGTCGGAGAATCCGGGAAGACGTCGCGCACTTTGAACTTCGAGGGCTTGTTGATGATGAGGCCCACGAGCAGCGTTTCCTCCTTGATCGGCAGCATCAGCACGACGGAATCGTGGAACAGCGGATCGGGCAAGTCGCGGGTGGCGACGATGAATTGGCCCTCGGACTTGGGTTTCGTCGAATCCTGCGCGATTTTGCGAAAGACAGCCGACGACAGAGCGAGGACCACAATCGAGGATGCCAGCAGTGCGCGCACGGGTCGAGCGCCGGAAGCAAATTGCGGCGCTTCGGGAATGATATACCCGGAGGCAAGAGACGGGAAATCGGCGCGGTGCGGAGAAAGGTAAAGGCAGATCCCTCACCGCCGTCCCCGACTGAAGGCGTCGGGGCCGGGTTCCCTTCGCCACAACACTCAGGGCAGGCGGGATGACAATACGGAAGGCAAGTTCGCCCCGACGAGTCGGGGCGCTAGAAGAGCGCGCCGGCCTGAAAGGCCGCCACTACCAAACCATCTCCGCATTTGCGCGGTGAACGATGGGCTTCATGTAGCCAAGCAAGCGCGCCGGGCACAGCATGCTGTGCCCCTACGAGCGAAATCAGAGGATTTTTTTGCCGAGGCCGGAGAGGATCAGCTCGACGCCGAGAATCGCAGTCGTGTTGTGCAGATCGATGACCGGATTTATTTCGACAAGCTCAAACGAAATCATCGCCTTGCTATCCGCGATCATTTCGAGCGCGAGATGCGCTTCGCGGTAGGTGACGCCGCCGCGCACCGGAGTTCCAACGCCGGGCGCGTCGGCGGGATCGATGAAATCCATATCGAGGCTGACGGCGATGCCGGCCGTGTCGTCGGTGGCGAAGTGGATCGCTTCGGCCATCACTTCGCGCATGCCCCGCTCGTCGATGTCGCGCATGGTGAAGACGTGGACGCCGGATTCCTTGGCGAAGCGGCGCTCTTTCGCGTCGAGATCGCGCGTGCCGACCAGCGCGACGTTGCGCGGCTCGACCATCGGCTTGAAACCTGCGATTTCCGTGAGCTCGGGTGGGCCGTAACCCATGATCGACGCGAGCGGCATGCCGTGGACGTTGCCGGAAGGCGAGGATTCAGGCGTGTTCATGTCGCCGTGCGCGTCGAGCCAGATTACGCCGATGCGCTTGGAGTTTTTGTGGAAATGCGCGGCGGCTCCGGCGACGGTGCCGACTGCGATCGAATGATCGCCGCCGAGCACGAGTGGAAGCATGTCCTCATCGAGCGCCTTGCGGACCATTTCGGCGAGGCTTTTGCAGGTCTGCGAAATTTCCTCGAGGTAGCGCGCCTTCTTTTCGCCGTAGGGCTGCTCTTCAGCTTGCGGCACGGAAACGTTGCCAACGTCTTCAACCGGGCGGCCGAGCTGCTTCAGGCGCGATTGCAGTCCCGCGACGCGCAGTGCGGATGGACCCATGTCGACGCCACGGCGGCTAGCGCCGAGGTCCATCGGTACGCCGATGATGCGGATTTTTTCGGCCATGCTTGATGCGAGTGTCGCCGCCCCAAAACGGCGAAGAAGAAATCAAGGATAGACGCGATAGAGCATGCGTGGGAAGGGGATGACCTCGCGCACGTGCTCTGTCCCGCAAATCCACGCGACGGT
>Ga0187778_10003591_pt1 | contig 10378 bp, 8 predicted proteins | sample 1015_Q2_SP5_20_M_FD_132418 | JGI IMG/M metagenome (GOLD analysis project Ga0187778, IMG submission 132418) | Tropical peat soil microbial communities from peatlands in Department of Meta, Colombia - 1015_Q2_SP5_20_MG | ecosystem: Environmental > Terrestrial > Soil > Wetlands > Peat | place...
AGGCGATTCGCGAGCTTGCCGATGGTCGTCGTTTTTCCGGTGCCGTTCACGCCGACGACGAATATCACGCGCGGCGGCGGGATTGTCTTGCCGTCAAGGGCGGCGGCTGGCGCTTCGAGAATTTTCAGGACCTGGCGCTTAAGTTCCTGGCGCAACTGGCCCGCATCGTCGATTTTGTGCTCGTTCACCTGCTGGCGCAGCGCGGCGAGGATTTCTTTGGTGGTGCGCACGCCGATGTCCGCACCGAGCAGCGCCGATTCGAGCTGTTTCAGCAGCTCGGGATCGACGGGCCGGTTGCCCGTCATCAGCTGCTCGACGCGCGCGGCGAGCTCGGTGCGCGTCTTGCCGACGGATTGCTTCAGGCGCTCGAGGAGCGTTGGCTCGGATTTTCCGAAAAGAGAAATCATAATTTCTTCGCGCGGGAGCGACGCTCCCATTCTAGCAAAGCAGAGACGGTCGTTCCGCAGGGCTTCCTGCGCGTGGTCTTGGCTGGACGATGTGAGTCTATAATTGAATATGCCTCGGCTTCCGGCGTTGGACATTAGACTCAACGTCAATCATTCTCCGCACGTAGTCATTCTCGGGGCGGGCGCAAGCTTGGCAGCCTGCCCTCGGGGAGATAGAAACGGACGGAAGCTCCCCGTCATGGCAAATCTCGTCCGTGTTTTGTGCCTAGAACCTCTTCTGAAGAAAGCCGGGTTGGAGGCCGATGTCGGCCAGAACTTTGAGCTGATCTATGACCGCCTGGCTTCCGACGACCGTCTGAAAGACGTTCGGCTCGAACTGGATGCCGCCGTTAGCTGTTACTTTGCATCCTTGGAATTGCCCGAGACGGTGACACTGTACGATCAACTCCTCTTGAGCCTGAGGCCCAAGGACTTGATTGCGTCTTTCAATTGGGACCCATTTCTTCTTCAGGCGTATGCGCGTAACCGGCACATGCGGCTGCCGCGTATCGTACTCCTGCACGGGAACGTGTATCTGGGTTACTGCCCAGAACACAAGGCGAAGGGCTATCTGACGCAGACCTGCAACTCATGCGGACGGCCTTTCCAGCAGTCGCCACTTCTGTTCCCAATCACGAAGAAAGCCTATCGATCTCACCCTCTACTTGCCAGCGAATGGGAGGAGCTTTCCTCGACCCTAGAGCACGCCTATCTACTGACCATTCTTGGCTACGCAGCGCCGAGCTCTGACACTGCAGCGAAGGAGATTCTGCTCAAGGCGTGGGATGGAAATGAAACGCGCGAGCTCGCTGAGGTCGAGGTCGTTGACATTTTGCCGCGGCGCACGCTCTACGACCGCTGGAAGGAGTTCATCGTCAGGCACCATTGGGCTGCATCAACTAGGTTCAGCCTGACTTGGCAATGTCGGTATCCGCGCCGGTCATGTGAGACGTTCGCCTTTGCCACACTACAACAAGATCCTTGGGCCGACAGACCAATTCCCAGAGTTAGGCGTCTCGATCGGCTTCAGAGCTGGATCCATCCACTCGTAGATGAAGAAGTGGCGTTAGAGAGTCGAAACGTCCCATTGAAACCATTTAGGAGTGTCCGTTAATGACATTGCGGCCGATTGCTAGCAGGGGTTCGGGTGTCTGAGCGATTCGTGTTTTCCGATTTCCGCGAGATGTTCGCCAAGGCGAATGAGGAGAAGTCTGGCGATCAACTGGCGGGGATTGCGGCGCGGTCGGAGCAGGAGCGCGTGGCGGCCAAGCGCCAGCTTGCCGATTTGCTGCTCGCGGAAATTGTCGCGAAGCCGCTGATCGATCCCGATAAAGACGAAGTTACCCGCCTGATCCTCGACACATACGATCGCGACGCATTTCTCGCGATTCAGAGCATGACGGTGGGCGAGCTGCGCGAGCACATCCTCGACGACGCGACCGACGAGGCAGAACTGAAGCGGCTTGGGCGCGCGATCATCCCCGAAATCGCCGCAGCGGCGGCGAAGATCATGAGCAACAAGGACCTCGTCCTCGCCGCGGCGAAAATCCGCAACGTGACGCGCTGCCGAAACACGACGGGCGAGCGTGGCGTGCTGGGGATTCGCGTGCAGCCGAACCATCCGGTCGACGACATCGGCGGAATTCTGCTCGCCGCGTTCGAAGGGCTGCTTTACGGATGCGGCGACGCGGTGATCGGCGTGAATCCGGCATCGGATTCAGTCGAGACGGTGAACGCGATTCTGCGCGCGCTCGACCGGCTGGTGGAAACGTACAACGTGCCGACGCAGATCTGCTGCCTTGCGCACATTACGGCGCAGCTTGCGGCGATGGAGCGCGGCGCACCGGTTGATTTGTTGTTTCAGTCGATTGCCGGGACAGAGGCCGCGAATCGCAGTTTCGGCATTTCTCTCGCGATGTTGGGGGATGGCCGCGAGAAGGTTCTCGAACATCATTGCTCGCGCGATGTGAAATGGATCGGCGAGCAGGCGATGTATTTCGAGACGGGGCAGGGAAGCGCGCTTTCCGCCGAGGCGCATCACGGGGTCGATCAACTGACGCTCGAAGCGCGTGCGTATGGCGTGGCGCGGGCGTTCGATCCGTTCATCGTGAATAGCGTCGTCGGATTCATCGGGCCGGAATATCTCTACGACGAGCGGCAAATCATTCGCGCGGGCCTTGAGGATCATTTCATGGGCAAGCTGCTCGGCCTGCCGATGGGCTGCGACGTCTGCTACACGAATCACGCGGCGGCAGATCAGAATTCGGCGGACAATTTACTGGTGCTGCTGGGCGCGGCGGGCTGCAACTATTTCATGGGCGTACCGTGCTCGGACGATGTGATGCTGAATTATCAGTCGACGAGTTATCACGACGCGCTGGCCGTGCGGCGGTTGTTCAAGTTGCGGCCGGCACCGGAATTTCTCGCGTGGCTGCAGGCATCGGGGATTTATCGGGACGACGAGCCTGCGCTGCTGGATGCACCCGCGCGCAAGCAGCTGATGACTCGTCTCGAATCTTCGTTGGAGAGAATCGTCTGAATGGCGGACGTGCCCGATTCGCCGCTTGCGCCATCGGACCTGCCCGAAATCGTGAAGAAAATTCGCGCGCGAACGCCTGCTCGCCTGCTCGCTGGTCGCGCAGGGGCTGCGTATCGCACGGGGACGCAGCTTAGACTCCGAGAAGACCACGCTGCGGCACGGGATGCCGTGAGGGCTGAGCTTGATTTATCGGAAGCCTTCGGCGCGGAATTCATCGAGCGATGGCGGCTATTTGAAGTCCGCACACAAGCCGCAACGAAAGACGATTATCTGCTTCGCCCTGATCTCGGCCGACATTTTGACGCCAACTCGCGCAACGAAATCACCAATCGGTGCTCGCGTGGAAATGACCTGCAAATTGCGATTGGCGATGGCCTGTCAGTGACCGCGGTGCAAGCGCAGGTGCCGTCACTATTGCCGCTGCTGTATGAAGGCGCGCGGGTCCGCGGATGGAAAATCGGTCAAACATTCGTGATTCGGCATTGTCGCGTGGGAGTGCTGAACGAAATCGGCGAGCTGCTCGATCCAAAAGTCGCCGTGCTGCTGATTGGGGAGCGGCCGGGCCTCGCGACCGCGGAAAGCCTGTCCGCTTACATGGCTTATTGCCCGCGCGCGACTCATACCGATGCGAATCGCAATCTGATTTCCAACATTCACTCGCGCGGATTGAGCGCGCAGGTCGCGTCCACGCGCATTCTGAATTTCGCGGCGCAAATGATGAGCGCGCAGATCAGCGGCAGCACATTGCGAGAAGAATTGTCGGAAGCAGATCCCTCGTCGGCCGGACTTCGGCCTCACTCGCGATGACAATCCTGATCGGATTGTCAGACTTCGACTAATGTTGCGCTTAAGCGCAGGCGGCCGTCGCGAACGGCGGCTTCGAGTGCGCCCACAACCTGTGCATCGAATCGCGTCACCGCCAGCGAACGGATGCGATTAAGTGCGTACTCGAGGTCCATCGCCGATTGGTAGGGTCGATTCGTCGTGATCGCGTCGAGCGTGTCGGCGACGGCGATGATGCGAGCCATCATCGGAATCTGGTCGCCCTGAAGGCCGTAGGGATAGCCCTGACCGTCCATGCGCTCGTGATGCAGCTCGATGCCCGGCAGCACGTCTTTCAGCTGCGCGACAGGACGCATGATGTTCGCGCCCTTCACGGTGTGCTGTTTCATCAGTTCGAACTCTTCGTCGGTCAGCTTGCCGGGCTTTTTGAGAACGCGATCGTCGACGCCAATCTTGCCGACGTCATGCAGCAGCGCCGAAATGCGCAGCCGGTCGAGCTCTTCAGCGCTGAGCCCGAGTCCATCGCCCAGAATCAGCGAATATTTTGCGACGCGGCCTGAGTGACCGCGCGTGTACGGGTCCTTCTCATCGATCGCGGCCGCCAGCATTCGGATCGAGCCCATGAACAGCTCGCGGTTCTCTTCGGCAGCGTCTTTGAGCTTGTCGACGAACTCTTCGATGTCGCCCGCCATGTTGTTGAACGTCTCGGCGAGCTCGCTGATTTCAGCAGCGCCGGTGACGGGCACGCGCTCGTGGAATTCGGCGCGGCTGATCGCGCGTGTGGATTCTACGAGGCCGCGGATGGGCCGCGTGATTCTGAGTGCGAATAGATATCCGAGCAGCAGCGCGACGAACGTGACGCCAACGACGAATTGCAATGCCTCTGAAGTCAACTCCATCACGCCCGCATCGACGCGCGCGTCGTTGAGGCTGCGTTCCGCGATCACGGCCCAGCGCAGCTCCGGAATCGTGCTGTATGTGCCGATCATGTCGACCGTCTTTTTCTTGTTCTCTTTGCTGGGAGCGGAAAAGTTAGTCGTCTGCGTCGCGCGGAGTTCCTGCGGCAGCTCCTCGAACTGTTTGGCGAGCGGCGAGACCGACGTGACGTTTTGCCCGGGCACCATCGCGCGCGGATCGGGGTAGGCGACGATCTGGCCGCGCGCGTCGACGATGTAGACCGTGCGGTCGCGCACGCTGGTGTCGCGCAGGCGCTGCTGCAGGCGCTCGAGCGAAACCACCGCCGCGAGCATGCCGGAAAACTGCCCGTCGGAGAACAGAGGCACCGACATGACCAGCGCTGGCCGGTTGTTCTGCCCCTCGGCGAACGGCGAACTCACCGAGTCGAAGCCTTGCAAGCTCAATTGAAACGCGCGCTTCAGTGCCGCATCTACGAAGGGATCGCGGTCCGCGCTCACGCTTCCCGCGGTCGGGCCTTTGGCCTCGCGGCTTACCGCCGTGACGTAAAGAATGTCGGGATTGTTTTCGACGAAATCCTCCAGCAGCCGTGAAAGCTGAGGCGAGTGCGTCGGATCGTCGACGTTTTGAATCCAGCCCGTTACGGCGAGCACCTGCCGCTGGCTTAGAAGCTGCTGACGCAGTCCCTGCTCGAACTGCAGCGTCTCATTGGCGAGCGAGCGGGTGATTTCGCTCTGCTGGACGCGTTCGGTGTCCTGGAGCTTTTCTTCGCTGAGCCGGAGGGCCTGCCGGTGATAGAGCCACAGCGGCGTCACGCTGACCAGCAGCAGCGCAGCCAGCACGATCCAGAGGATGCTCAGGCGTTGGACACGAATATTTTTGAGGAAGTGGCTGAGCATCGGTCCCGCTCAAAAATGCTATCGAACGGGACGGTGCGGCACAACGGAACTATAGTACTGGGGTTGCCGCATAAGCTACACAGCATGTGCCACTTAGACACGATGCCTCGCCGCGGATTTCGGCCGATTTTCGTGTTTTCGGGAGAAGGGACGGCAGCTACGCGACGACAAACACCTTAGCTTAAGCGGCTCTAATCGCGGCGGTCTGGCACCAGCGGTCTACCGACGCGAGCCCATCCGGTTCTCTTTACCCGCGATGAGCCGCTGCATGTTCTCGCGGTGCTTCCAGAGTATCAGGACTGAAATCAGAACTGTCCCGAGCAGGACGTGATCCGGCGGCGCGTGGTGCGGCGCGTAGAAGAAGTAGACCAGGACCGGCAGGGCCGCCGCCGCGACAATCGACCCGAGCGACGAATAACGCCAAAACACCACGAGGAGAATCCAGATGGCCGCCGCCGCGGCGACGGCTTCCCAGCAGATCGGAATAAAAACACCGAGGCCTGTAGCCACTCCTTTGCCACCCTTGAAGCCGAGCCAGACGGGAAACATGTGGCCGATAATCGCCGCGACGGCTGCAGCCATCATCCAGCGCCCGTTGCCGCTGGTCGAGCGCTCGGCAATCCAGACCCCCGCGTAGCCTTTGGCCGCGTCGAGAATCAGCGTCAAAATGCCGGCGAGAGCGCCGGCGTTGCGCGCGACGTTGGCGGCGCCGATATTTCCACTGCCGACGGTGCGAATATCTCCGCCGCCAAATGCTTTCACAATGAGCAGGCCAAAGGGAATCGACCCAAGAAAGTACGCGACAATCGGAATCCACCAGTACGTGCTCACGTAGCTCCCTTCACGAAGGCGAAGCTCTTGCGTTTGGTATATTCTGCGCCCGATCGGTGCAGGACGCTTTCGTAAAGATGGAATTCCGTCTCGCGCGTCGTGCCGAAATCAAACGACTGCAATTCCTTCACGGCTTCGAGAAGCCTGGCTGTCCCCCTCGGCGATTCGAAGCGTGCGAACGTCAGATGGGGCAGAAATTCACGCTTTTCGGCCTCGATTCCAAGCGGTTCGAGTGCGCGCTCGATGCCGGCGGCGAGTTCGCCGAGATTCGGCGAGGCCTCGATGCCGCCCCAAAAGACGCGCGGGCGCCGTTCAGTCGGGAAAAATCCGACGCCGCGAAAATGCATCTCGATTGGCGTATCCGAGTGCACTCCGGCGAGCGTGGTGATGATCGGATCGAGCTTCCCGGCGTCGACGTAGCCGATGAATTTCAGCGTTACGTGCATTCCCTCGGGCCGCACCCAGCGGGCATCCTTGCAGAGCGGTTTGAGCCTGGCGATGAGATCGCGAATCGCCTCGCGTATTGCGTCGGGAAAATCGAGCGCGACGAAAAGTCTCACGCGCCGGCCTGTTTGGGCGCCGCCGGATACAGGAAGTAGCGCCGCACGGCGTCGAGCGCGTTTTGCATGGCGAAGAAGCGAATCCGCTCGCGATCGCCTGGGAAGCGCCACATCTTTTCCTGCGACTTGTGCTGATCGGCGATGCCGATGTGCACTGTGCCGACGGGCTTCTCCGACGTGCCGCCCGTGGGCCCCGCTATGCCCGTAATTCCGATGCCGAGCGTCGCGCCGGTCTGCTTGCGAATACCGTCGGCGAGCGCGAGAGCGACTTCCGAGCTGACAGCGCCTTTCGATTCGATCATCTCGGCAGGCACGCCGACGAGCTGCGTCTTGAGCTGATTGCTGTAACAGACCACACCGCCGAGAAAATATGCCGAGCTGCCGGATATGCTCGTCAGGCGCTCGGCGACGAGTCCGCCGGTGCAGCTTTCGGCGACGGCGATCGTCGCGCGATTTTCGGCGAGCATGCGCGCGACGACCTCTTCGATCAGTTCACCGTGCATCGAAACGAGATTTTCGCCGAGCACGAGCCCCATTCGCCTGATCAGCTCATCGAGCCGTGCTTCGGCGCGCTGCGGATCATCCGACCACATGCGAGGGTGCAGCTCGATGCCCTTTGCCGTCGCAAGAATCGTCGTTTCCGTGTCGGCATATTCCGCATAGAGCGGCGCGACGCGCTGATCGACTTCGGATTCAAAAAGCCCGACGATGCGCAGGTCGCGCGTGTAGAGGCGCGTTTTGTTGCCGAGTTTGGCGAGGCGCGGCCCGACTTCGCCTTCCATCAGAGCGCGCATTTCATTCGGCACGCCGGGGAGCAAAATCAGAATGTGGCCGTTCGCTTCGATCCACTGGCCGGGAGCGGTGCCGCGTGGATTCGGCAGCACGTCCGCGCCTTCGATCACCAGGGCCTGACGCTTGTTGATCTCCGGCATCGCGCGGCCGAAGCGGCGAAAGCGCTCCTGCAATTTTCGGAGCACGTCCTCGTTTTGCAGCAGCCTGCGCCCAAGCAGCTCCGCGACGGTCTGGCGGGTGCGGTCGTCGTCGGTCGGGCCAAGGCCGCCGCAGGCCACGACTACATCGGCGCGCGCGAGCGCGTGCTGAAACGAGGAACGCATTTCGTCCGGCCCGTCGCCCACGATGGCCTTGTGGATGACGGGGATTCCGTGCCGGTTCAGCTGGTCGGTGAGAAAAAGGGAATTCGTGTCGAGCCGGTAGGGCGTCAGCAGTTCCGAACCGACTGCGATGATTTCCGCGTTCATGCTTTAGAAGTTTTACTCGATGAACTCCGCACAGCGCAAGTCGCGCATCGCAGCCGCCGGCATGAGGAGTTGACACGCGCGGTCGTCCTCCCGCACAATCGCCGCAATTTCGGCCCCGTTCCATCAAGATCGCTAGCGCGAGTGCCGATGCCTTCGAACGAAAGTCACTACGACGTTGCCATCGTGGGCGCAAGCGTAGCTGGCTGCTCGGCTGCGATACTTTTTGTGCGCCATGGTTTCCGCGTGGCTCTCATCGAGCGGAACCCGGACGTGAACGCTTACAAGCACGTCTGCACCCACTTCATTCTCTCCTGCGCAATTCCGACTATCCGGCGGCTGGGTCTGAGCGAAGCTCTCGAGTGCGCCGGCGCCATTCGCAATGGCGCTGTGTTCTGGACTCGTTGGGGTTGGATTCGCCCTCCCGACACTCCGGACGACCCACGCGCCTGGGGCTACAGCATCCGGCGTTCCAAGCTCGACCCTTTGCTGCGCAACATGGCGATCAATTCGCCGGGCGTCGAATATTTTCCCGGCGAATCAGCGCGTGCTCTGCTGGAAGAGAGCGGTCGCGTCACTGGCGTCGAGCTCGAGAAAGCAGGAGGCGCGCACCGCTCGATTCGCGTCCGGTTGGTTGTGGGCGCCGACGGCAGACAATCCCTGATCGGGCGGCTCTCCGGTTTGCCGCAAACCGTCAAGCCCAATGATCGCGTCGCGTTTTTCACGTACTTCCGCGATCTCACGCTGGCAACTGGCAAAATTTCGCAGATGTGGATCCTCGAGCCTGACATGGCCTACGCGTTTCCGAACGACGACGACATCACTCTGGTCGCGTGCATGCCTCACAAGGGCCGCCTCCCCGAATTCAAGAAGGACCTCGAAGGCAGCTATTATCGATTCTTCGAATCGGTCCCGGATGCGCCGCCGCTCGATCGCGCCAAGCAGATCTCGACGTTCTTCAGCATGGTCGATATGCCTAATATGTCCCGGCCCGCTTCAAAACCCGGTTTGGCTCTGATCGGCGACGCCGCTTTGGCTAGCGATCCGGTCTGGGGCGTCGGTTGCGGCTGGGCGTTCCAATCGGCGGAATGGCTGGCGGATCACACGGCGGCGGCGCTGAAGAGCGGCGATCCCGCGCGCCTCGATGGAGCGCTCGAAAAATATAGGAAGGCTCACCGCTCGGCGCTCGCCGCGCACCACTCCTTGATTTGCGATTATTCTGCGAGGAAGAAACTGAATCTGCTCGAGAAGCTGATTTTCTCGGCGGCGGCGCGCGATTCCAGCATGGCGCGCCACTTCGAAAATTTCGGCAACCGCCGCATCAGCGTCGGCGAATTCTTGACTCCCCGCGCGCTCGCGCGAGCGGCAGGTATCAACCTCAAGTCGCGCTTAGTTCCGAAAAACTAATCGCATAGATACCTGAAATGCGGTTGGTCTTGTGGCGTAGCCCTAGCCGTTCAGGAGAAGGCCCTCGACGTCCCAGTCGAGAGCGAAGAGCGCATTGTTCGTGGCGATGAAGGCGCGATGCGAAGGCAATAGCGCGAGGCCAACGATGTTGCTGCCACCGATGACAATTTCCGCTTCTGCCTGAGGCGTGAGCCGCACGACGCCGCGCTTGCCCCCGAGCGATGCCGCTACGTAAAGATTTCCCTTCTTATCGAACGCGAGGCCCTGCGGCCGGCCGAGACCGCGGAAAAAGATGCTTACTTCGCCCGCAGGCGAAATCTTGTAGATGCGCTCGTAGCTCGATGTAGTCGGACCGGTGACAAAAAGATCTCCCGTCGGGCTGAACGCGAGGTGATACGCCGAAAGCGACGGCTCAAGCGTCGCGAATACGAAAATCTCGCGGTCGGGTCCTATCTTGAAAATCGTGCCGCTGCGATCGCCCACATAGAGGCTGCCCGCCTTATCGAACGCGATTCCGGTCGCGATGCCCATGCCTTCGATCCATTGCATGGACTGGCCGTCGGGTGAAACGCGATGCACCGTGCCGTCATTGCGGCAGGAAACGAAAAGATTGTCGTCGCGATCGAGCGCGAGGCCGGTGGGATTCATCAGCTCGGTGATGAACGGCTTCACGGTGTGGTTCGGCGTGATTTTGTAGAGCGAAACGGGAACCTTCTGCCCGCGCTGGCCGCTGAAAGTGACG
>Ga0187778_10003593_pt1 | contig 10367 bp, 8 predicted proteins | sample 1015_Q2_SP5_20_M_FD_132418 | JGI IMG/M metagenome (GOLD analysis project Ga0187778, IMG submission 132418) | Tropical peat soil microbial communities from peatlands in Department of Meta, Colombia - 1015_Q2_SP5_20_MG | ecosystem: Environmental > Terrestrial > Soil > Wetlands > Peat | place...
AAATGCCGCAACGAAGCGCGGATCGCGCGAGATGCGTTGGTGCAAATCGAGGGCTGCTTCTCTACAGGATTCGAGACCGTGCGCGAATTCTCCGTTTTTCACCAGCGGCAGGAGTTTTTGCGTGGCCCACAAAGCAACGGCCGCGGCACCGGGCCGCGAGCACTCCAGGCTGATTTCGCCGAGATGAAGTTCCTTCGAGCTGAAATAGGTGTAAGGCGAATCGTGTTTGTAGAGCCGGCCGACGGCGGGATCGCGGAAGACGATGCAGCCACAGCCGTAAGGCTGCAAACCGTGTTTGTGGGGATCAATGACGATGGAGTCCAAATCCGGGATGTGGGCGAAGGAGCGGCGCGTTTCATCGGCGAGATTTCCGGCCAAGCAGTAGTAGCCTCCGTACGCGGCGTCGCCATGTATACGGAAGCCGGAGTTCTTGCGCAGTGCGAGGATTTCCGCGAGAGGGTCCACGGAACCGGTGGCCGTCGTGCCCAGCGTGGCGACAACCGTTCCTACGTCGCCGCGAGCGAGGCGCTTTTCCAGCGCGGCCGGATTCATGCGCGCACGGTCGTCACAGGAGATGGATTCAAAGGGGAGCTGCAGCACAGCGCTGATGCGCTTGTGTGTGTAATGCGCTTGCTCGCTCGCGAGGATGGTTTTTCCAGGGGCGAGCTGGCCGGCAACCCAGAGCGCTTCGAGGTTGGCCATGGTGCCGCCGCTGGTCAAGTGGCCCAGGTGTGCGGTCCAGCCAAACATTTGAGCGATTTCGGCGACCGCTTCTTTCTCCATGGCTGAGGAAGCGCGGCCGCCGTCGAGAGCGTGATTGTTCGGATTGATCCACTGCGCCAGGGAGTATGCGAGACGCGCCACAGGATGCGGCGGCTTCAGCATCTGCCCGGCGTAGAGTGGATGGAAATAGGGATAGTTGTTCTGCAAGCGATCCGCGGCAGTGGCAAGGATTTCCGCGACGCGGTGCATTTCCGGCGCCGGAGTTCGATTTTCTGGAAGCTCGGCAAAGCCGGCGTCCAACCTCTGCAGCGCCTGCTGCAGGATTTTCAAACTTTCTTTTTCCAGCATCGAGCCTATTCCAGTACCTTAGCGAGCTGGCCCGCGGTACGCAGCAGCTCAAGCTGAGCCTGCTGGCGTTGAAAATTGGCGTCAAGATAGGCCATCCACTTTTCGTTGTCTTCCAGGCGGGCGCGTTCCACGTCACGCAGGCTCGTTTTGCCCTCGCTAAATTGGGACTGCACGACCGCCAGAGTCTGCTGCGCTAGTTGCAGTTCCAGGCGCGCGACTTCCTTGGCGGCGTCCGTTTCCTGCACTTTGCGCGAACGCTGGCGAACTTCGGCGCTGACCTGATTTCGCTTGGCCGCGAGATTCAGCTTGGCGGCGTCCAGGTTGGCTTGAGCCAATGAAACATTGGCGCGAGTTTTGGCGCTGAAGATGGGGAGATTGATGTTCACGCCGGCGTTGAGGTTGTTGTAGGTGAAATTGTTGTAGATGGTGGAGTAGTTCCGGAAGCTGTATTTCTCGAGAACGCTGTAGATGGTCACGAGTTCCAGCGTCGGCCAGTAACCCTTCTTCTCGCCCGCCAGGCGGAACTCTTTGGCCCGGACGTCGGATTGCGCGAAGGCGAGGCTGGTGTTGCCTTCCGCGGCGAGAGCGACCAGGTTCGCACCTGCCTGTTCGGCCGAGCCGGGCAGTTCTTCCGGCGTGACGTCAAAGGGCTGATCAGCGGCGAAACCCAGCTGATCGCGGAGGAAGACTTCCAGTTCATCCTGCCTGCCTTCGAGTTGAAGAATGCGCCGCACGACTTGCGCTTTGGTGAGCTGCGCCTTGGTCACCTCGGAGGCCAATTCAAATCCCTCGCCCTGACGTTGTTGAGTAACTTCGACGATTTTCTCCGAGCTGTCCTTTTCTTTGCGGAGCAATTCGAGGGAGTGCTTCACTTTGACCAGTTCCAAGTAAGCCGTTGCCACACGCTCGATCACCCAGTTGCGCGTATCTTCCAGGACAACCCGCTGCGCCTTGGCCTGCTCTTCCTGCTCCTTTGCCAGGCCACGCAGGGGTCCGTTGAAGACCTGTTCGGTGTAAGTCAGGCTGAAGATGGAAGGAGGACGGCCGCCGGGAGTTTCCGGCAAGCCGTAAGTGTAGCCCGCGCCGGAACCAGCATAAAGATTGGGATGGAATTCGGACTTGCTCAGATGGGCGGAGTCATCGGCGACTCGCGCATGAATCTTGGCCAGTTGGATGTCCTTGCTGTTTTGAAGAGCAAGTTCGATGCAGCGGCGAAACGTCAGCTGAACCGGCGCAGCGGAAGCGCCGGTATCTGCGGCGTTTTGAGCGCGCAGCGAAACAGCACTGCCGGCAAAACATAAGATTGCACATGCCACCCATCGCGTCCAAGCCATAGGATTGCCTCCTGCTTTCAGAAACTCGTGCGGCTCGCGCGACCTCACTCGTACCGGAGCGATTCGACTGGGTCGAGTTTGGCCGCCTGGTTTGCCGGCAGCCAGCCAAAAAAGAGCCCGGTCAAACTGGAGACCAGGAACGCGACAATTACGCTCCAAGTGGAAATCGGCACGCGGAGATTGCCCGGCAAGGTCTGCTGAACGGCAACGGGAATGGCCAGCCCGATCAGAATGCCCAAGACGGCGCCGCCGCCACTGATCAAGAACGCTTCGATGAGAAACTGAGCCAGAATTTCTTTTCGCGGCGCGCCGATGGCTTTGCGGACGCCGATCTCCCGGGTGCGTTCCCTGACGGTGACCAGCATGATGTTCATGATGCCGATGCCACTGATGAGCATGGCGATGAAAGCCACAACAATGAGCATGATGGTCAGACCCAGGGAGATGGATTTCGCGGCGTTCAGGATCGCTGACAGTGTCTGGACGTGATATTCCGCCTCGGGAGGGTGGCGGCTCTTCAACAGTCTTTTCAATTGCAGCTCAAGACTTTTCACCTGGTCGGGGCTATAAGCCTGAGCGTAGAGGGCATTCAGGACTTCGCGGCCTTTGTAATACCTCATCAGCCGGAACGGGATGAGAACGGATTCATCCTGAATTTCGGTCAAGCCGAACGTTGCGGCCCTCTCCTGGAACACGCCGATAACCGTGTAAGAAACTTCCCCCATGCGAATCATGCGGCCGATGGGGTTATCAATGCCGAAGACGCGCGCGGCCAGTTCCTTGGTGACCAGACACACCTTGCTGCGCGATTCCATGTCCCCCACGTCGAAATAGCGTCCTCGGAGAATGACCAGGCGGCGGATCTTCTTATAGTCCTGAGTGACGCCGATGAGAGCGACAGTGCGTGTCTTCGCCTGGGCGACAACTGTCATAGGCATGTCGGAGGTAGCCGCGACGGTGGCCACCTCAGGGATCGTGGCCTTTGTGGCTTCCATGTCGTCGAGGGTCAACTCGTGGCTCAGGGGCTGGACCTTGTCGGGCGTCCTGATCATCTCTGCCCAGACCATGTTCGAGCCAACCGCTTCGATTTGCGAGATGACATATTTTTTGCTGGTGAGCGCGACGGTGACGACCAGAACGATGGAGGCGCTGCCAATCACGACGCCGATGGAAGTCAACACGGTGCGCAGCTTGTTGGCGCGGAGAGCGTCAATGGCCACCGTCAATGTTTCGCGTAGCTGCATTCGGTCCTTTGCCAGCGGGGCTGCTTTAGGGATTGTCCAGTTTCTTCAGCGCATCCTGGGCCGGCTTGAATTTCGGATTGAATTTCAAAGCCGCTTGGTATTCGTCCTTCGCCGCGCGAGGATTATTCTGCGCCTCGCACAGGCGCCCCAGCCAGTAGTGCTGGTGCCAGAGTTTGGGGAACGTCGAGCGGATGGGCGCGGCCTGGATGTAGCCGCGAAGAAATTTCTCCGCTTCGGACAATCTCTCGCCCTTCAGAATCCAGGCGACGGCGCGGTAGTAGTTGGCGCGTGGATCACCGGGCGCCTGCGACTGGCCTGCATCCGCGACGGCGACCAGTTTTTCCGCCTGCTCGCGGCGCGCGAAATAGTCCCCAATATCGTAGATGCGGTCCGGGGATTTTAGTTTGTTCTCAAGGGCGATCATGAATTCGGCGTCGGCGCTAGCGAAATCCTTCTTCTTCGCCCGGCAATTCGCTACGCCATAGTGCCCCTCTGCCGGGTCCAGGCTCAACAGTTTTTGAATGAGAGGCTGAGCCTTGTCTTCCCCGCCGCCGACCAGAAAGGGTGCGGTACAGTCAAACTCGATGAGGTCCTGCACCGCATCGAAGTTCCTCTCATCCAGCTGGACGGCGGTCTGGAATTCCTTCTGCGTCTTACGAGCGAGAGGCAAAGCGCTCAGAGGGGACGTGTGATCCGCCTTCTGGCCGTAAGCTTGTCCGAGCCAACGGTGATAGACAGAGCTCCGGGGATCAATAGCGACGGCTCTTTCCGCGCTGCTGACGGCGGCGTCGTGCTGGTTCATTTCCAGATAGGATTTCGTGAGCCAGAGATGGATGTCACCGTTGCCCGGCTCCTTCGCCGATGCGGATTTCAGGAGCTCGACTGCAGCGCCGTATTCGCCCTTCTCGAAGGCACGCTTGGCGGCTTCGAGTTGTGCGTCGTCCGCTGCAAGCCGCGCGGCCACGAGTACGCAGAATGCGGCAGCGAGGATGGAGTTAGAGCCCCTCATCGCTCCCGTCCTTGAAGTTAGTGGTGTCCATGCTCACAACGCGTACGACGAGGCCGTTCTTGAGATCCACGTCGCCGGGGAGGGCGAGGACTTCCGTGCCCTGCAATCCGCGAACGACTTCAAAACTGGTGGCGTCGGCAATCCCGACTTCAATCTCGCGCTTCTCGAGCTTGGAATTACTCACGCCGCTCACAACGACGAAGACGAAGCGCTTGCCACCTTCCGTGTCCACGGCACCGCGGGGCACGGTGATGACATGCAGGCGCTCTCTGGAATGGATGCGCACGTTCACGTTGGTGTTCGGGAGCAACTGCAGCTTGTCGTTGTCCACCGAGCACAGGAGTTCCCCAACGCTGCGCGACTGGTGGGGCACGACCTGCTTAGGCACAATCTCCGTTTTGCCTTGCCAGGAGGAGTTGGGGAGGGCGTCCCAGGTGATTTTGACGGGCAGGCCGGGTTCGAGGCCGCCGAGATCCGGTTCGTCAATGAAGGCGCGCACGCGAACCTTTTTGAGATCGGCCATTTCGGCCAGAAGGTCGCCCACTCTGACGAACTTGCCTTCTCTGGCGGGCAAGGAATAAAGCGTGCCGTCTACAGGCGCAGTTATGCTTCCCTGCCGCACTTTTTCCTCGAGTGCGGCCACGTCGCTTTGCGCTTGCTGGAGAGCCAAGGTGGCTCGGGAGAGATCCAAGTTCACGGTCCGGGTGAATTCCTGCTTGGCGGCAGTCAGTTTCTTCACTTCAGCCACGGCTTTGGCGAGTTCGAGGTCGTTGGCGCGAACTTCTTCATTCGTCGCGGCACCCTGAGCGAGCAAGCGTTGCAGAGCATCGTGATTCTTCTGCTGCCGGTCACGTTCCGCCAGAGCCTTGGCCAAATCCTCGTTGACGCGGGCCGCTTCGTCGGCACGTCCTCCTGCCTGTGCGGCACGCAGATCATCCTGCGCGCGGAGCAGTCTCGCTCTCGCCGCGGCCAGTTGCGATGTCACGTCCTTTACATCCAGGCGCAAAATCAATTGGCCTTTCTTAACGTTCTGGCCTTCAGAGGCCAGCACTTTTTCCACGAAGGTGTCCAGCCGGGCCTGCACAGTATACGGAGCGATGGGTTCGACTGTCCCGTTGCTGGTGATGGAGGAAACGATGTTCTGCTGGGCTGGGCGCGTCGCCGAAATCTTCGCGACGGGTTGCCTGCCGCTGACGCGAACGAGAATAAACGCCACGACGGCTGCCAGACCGAGCAGCAAGAGCGTTCTAATTTGAGACCTCTTCTCCATAAGTTCCTGTGATCATTCGGTAGGCGACCATAAGCGTGCTAAGACGGAACAAGCCCGGCGGGTTGCAACGCCGGTGACGCCTAATTTCTCGGTGGAGCCTGCTGGCCGAACTGCTTCCGCGATCGTCTGCTAAGGTTAAGTCTATCAGGAGGTTACTCTTTTTCTCTAGCCGGTTCCGTCGGATGCATGTCTTTTCTGATGCCCCGAGGTCCGGGGAGGATGCCGGACTTTTCCGATGCGGCTGGCATGGTAGAATGCCCGCATGAGTGAAACTCCCAATGCCAACGCGGCGGGCCACAGCGATGCGGCTGCGCCGCCTTCCAAAACTGTAGACACTTATATTCATCGCGTTTGCATCCAGTGCAACGGGGTCTTCCGCGTCCCCGCTGATAAGTTCGATGCGAAACAGTGCCCGAACTGTCATAAGGGTTAGAGTGGAGCGGAAGCCGACTGGCGACGCGTTACTCGCTATTCCATGGTCCTTTTACCTGCGATACTTTTTGTCCAGAGGTTGCGTAGTTCAAGTTATTGCCGGTTTGCCTGCCTATCGAATTGCCTAACGAGAGGAGCGTTTCATGATCGAAACGCGCGGTCTCACCAAGGTCTTCCAAGATAAGAAGCGAGGCGCCATCCGGGCGGTTGACAACGTGAGTTTTGTCTGCAAGCCCGGCCAAATCTATGGACTTCTGGGCGCGAACGGAGCGGGAAAAACCACCACACTGCGCATGCTGGCGACGATCCTCGAGCCGACGGGCGGAACTGCGGTCGTGTGCGGCCATGACGTCATCGAGGAGCCGGAAAAAGTGCGAGCCGAGGTCGGTTTTCTTTCGACGGCCACGGCGCTGTACCCGCGACTGACGTCCCAGGAACTGGTGGAATACTTCGGCCGGTTGAACGGACTGGACGAAGCGACGCTCAAGAAACGCGTTGACGACATCTTTCAGCGCCTGGACATGGACTCGTTCCGCGATTTGCGGTGCGACAAGCTCTCGACCGGCATGAAGCAAAAGACTTCGATTGCCCGCACGCTGGTTCATGATCCCCAGGTCATGATCTTCGATGAACCCACCACGGGCCTGGACGTCATGACCGCGCGGACAATCATCAGTTTCATCTCAGAGTGCCGCCAGCGCGGGAAAACTGTGATCTTCTCCACACACATCATGAGCGAAGTGGAGCGCCTTTGCGACCAGGTCGGGATCATCCATGACGGGAAGTTGCTTGCGGAAGGCACGGTGCCGGAACTCCGGGCAAAGTACAACGAGCACAACATCGAAGAGATCATTGTCAAGGCCATCGGTCCGAATCAGGGGAAATCGGAGGCGCGATCATGAATCTGCACGCCGTCGGCATCGTGTATCGAAAAGAGCTTACCGAGTGGCTGCGCGACCGGCGCACGCTCATCTCCACGGTGGTCGTGCCACTCCTCGCCTTCCCTCTCCTGATTACGGGCGTGATCTCCTTGAGTTCGATCATGATCGGCAAGGCCGAAAAGGAAACCTCCAAAGTCATGATTATCGACGGCGAGGATTCGCCACAGCTTCTCGAGCGGCTTCGCAAGATCGAGAATCTCGAAATTGTTCCCTACGCTACCAACTGGAGGGACCAGATCTCCAACAAAGAGATTCGCGCCGCGGTCGAGATTCCCAAGGGGTTTCAAACCGCGCTTGAATCCAGCAACGCGGAAACCATCAAAATCTACTTTTACCAAGGCGAGCTGAAGTCGTCCTTTGGCGCCAACCACGTTCAGGATTCGTTGAAGGACTATCGCGAGTCCGTCGTCAAGGAGCGTCTCGCGGCCAAGAATCTTCCCGCCTCGGTGCTTTCCCCGTTTGAGATCAAACAGGAAAACGTCGCACCCCCGGAGAAAGTCGGCGGCGCGACGTTCGGTAGCTTCATCGGCTACATGGTCATCATTCTTTCCATGACCGGCGCCATCTATCCGGCGATCGACCTGACGGCCGGCGAAAAGGAACGAGGCACGATGGAGACCATACTGTCGAGTCCCGTCGCGCGCCTGGATCTCGTGCTGGGCAAGTTTCTGCTGGTTTTTTCGGCTTCGCTGACCACGGCGATACTTTCCGTCATCTCGATGGGCAGTTCCTTCTACTTCCTGGGACGCACGCACTCCATGACTTCGCCGAACTCTCCCGCCATGCACATTAACCTCGGTCTCACATCGGTGATTGCCGTGTTTCTAATGGCGCTTCCGCTGGCAGTGCTGTTCGCGGCGGTTTTGATGACGGTCGCGCTGTTTGCCAAGGCATACAAAGAAGCGCAGAGCTACCTTACGCCGATGACCTTCGTCGTGGTCATTCCCGCGGTTGCGTCCGTTATGCCGGGAGTCGAGCTCACGCCCAAACTCGCGCTCATCCCGATTCTCAATACCAGCCTGGTGTGTAAGGAGATCATCACCGGGACGTACCACTGGAACTCGATTGCGCTCATTTTTGCTTCCACCTGCGTGTATGCAGTGGTCGCCATTTTTCTCGCCGTCAAGACGTTCCAGCGGGAAAGCGTGCTGTTCCGCTCATAAAGGAGAAGTGAGCAATAGAGTGTAAAAGTGCAAGAGTGTAAGAGTGTGGTTGGCCGATGCGGCGACTACTCCGGGTTGTTCTGATCCTGCTGCTCTTCCCCCCATTGCTGGCCATGGCGCTGGGCTGGCTCGTTGCTCCATCTTTTTTGCATCCGATCCGGCGGCCGCTCACGCCCGATCTCGTACAGCAGGCGGACGCTTCGTTCGCACAAGCGGGCGTGCGGCGCGAGACGTTTGACGTGCGCGCCGCGGACGGCGTTTTGCTGCGCGGATGGAAGGTGCGCGCTGTGCAGCCCAATGGCGCCTGGGTGCTGCTGTTTCACGGCGTCGCAGACAATCGTATGGGCGTGGTGGAACACGCGCTCATCCTGCTGAACGCGGGGTACGGCGTGACGCTTATGGACGCGCGGGCGCACGGCGAAAGCGAAGGCCCGATCGCCACCTACGGCTGGCTGGAACGCAACGACACGCACACCATTCTGGATGCTCTGGCTGCGTCCGAGCATCCTAGCCGCATTTTTGCGTTAGGCGAATCGATGGGCGCGGGAATCGCTTTGCAATCGGCTGCCGTGGACCCGCGAATCGAAGCGGTGGTCGCGGAGGCGCCGTTTGCGAGCTTGCGCGAGGCTTCGTACGACTATGCGGGGCTTCAGAGATATCCGTGGCTCGGGAGAACGCTGTTCGCACCCGGCGCGTGGGTGATGCTGGCGCGCGGACAGTCACTCGCCGGTTTTCCCGCGGCAGACGTTTCTCCGGAACATGCGGTCGCGACGCGGGCGTTTCCGGTATTCCTGATTTGCGATGCGGCGGACACGACACTTCCCTGCCGACATGCCAAGAGAATCTATGCCGCGGCGCGGGGGCCCAAGACTCTGTGGGTTGTGCCAAACGCGTTTCACACCGCGGCGTTGGGCTATCAGCCGGTGGAGTTCAAGCGTCGAGTGCTGCGCTTCTTCGCGAATCCTAGCGTAACACCCTGATCAACGATAGGCGGACGATTGCGGAGCGGCCTCCGTGGCCAGATGCGGAGAGCGCGATTCCCACTCCTCGCTTAAACGGCGGACAGTTTCCCGCATACGCACGGCCAGCGCGGCGATGATTTCCAAACGGGCTTGGGCTTGCGGCGGCAGGCTTACATTTTTTCGCCGCAACTCCACCAAGAGCAGTTCGGCGTTGCCGAGAATCCCTGTAAGGGGATTGTTCAACTCGTGGCGCAACACCTCGCCGAAATCTCTTTCTTCTTTGCGAGCATTGCCTTCTTCCATCATGTGTTTCCCCGTGGCAGTAGAGTTTCTCTTGTCGCCGCTGTTTCCCTTCACGAGACCGCAGTCTGCAGGCTGCCCCACAGCATCCTGCGCACCGCCAAAATCAATTCTTCGACGCGAAACGGCTTGGCCACATGCGGAAGGTGGTGCCGCTCCAAAAATTCGTGCGTGCGTTGCGCAAGAACGTCACCAGTCACGAACAAGACATGGTCGCGCAGAGGGCTTTGCCGTTGCACGAGCGTCTTGTAAAAGACCTGGCCGTCCACGCCCGGCATTTTCAGGTCGCAGATGGCTAGGTCGTAGGCGTTTTGGTGCGCGGCGTGGAGCGCGGTGCGCCCGTCGGGGAGGACATCCACGTGCATGCCTTCGTCGCGTAGGACGTCGGCGATCAGATTGGCGACGGTCGGTTCGTCCTCCACCACGAGGATGCGCGGAGCGCGATCGTGCTCCCCGGGAGTGACGCCTCTCCTGTCAAACGAAAGAGTCTTGAGCCTGTCCTTATGCGGGGCAGTGGTTTCTTTCTCTCGACTCTCCGCGTCAGTTATCGCTTCGGCGGCGGGGAGTTCCACGACAAACCGCGTGCCGGCGTCCGGCGGACAGTGGACCGAGACGGTGCCGCCATGCTGGCGGACAAACCC
>Ga0187778_10003597_pt1 | contig 10358 bp, 7 predicted proteins | sample 1015_Q2_SP5_20_M_FD_132418 | JGI IMG/M metagenome (GOLD analysis project Ga0187778, IMG submission 132418) | Tropical peat soil microbial communities from peatlands in Department of Meta, Colombia - 1015_Q2_SP5_20_MG | ecosystem: Environmental > Terrestrial > Soil > Wetlands > Peat | place...
CAGCTTAAGGATGCTCTGTTGCATATGATCCGCAATGCGATCGACCACGGCATCGAAGCTCCGCCAATCCGCAAAAAGCGTGGCAAGAACCCGTGCGGACTGATCAAAGTCTCCGCAGCCCACGTAGGGGGCAGCGTCGTACTGAGCCTGCAAGATGACGGGGCGGGGCTAAGCCCCACAAAGATTTTGCAAAAGGCAAAGCAAATGGGTTTGTTCCTCAATTCCAGCCCGTCTTCGGACGCAGAACTCTATCAAGTTTTGTTCCGGCCCGGTTTCTCTACAGCTGAATCGGTGACCGACCTTTCGGGCCGGGGTGTGGGCCTGGACGTCGTGCGGCGCAACATCGAAGCTCTGCACGGAACGGTAGAGATCGCCAGTGAAGAAGGCAAGAGTACAACCGTTAAGATTCGGCTTCCGCTCACCGTCGCCATCATCGATGGGTTTTCGGTAGTGGCGGGCAACGACACATTTGTGGTTCCCCGCGAGCACGTGATTGAGTGCACAGAACTGACTGTGGCGCATCGCCAGCCAGGAAGCAGCGGAATTCTAAACCTGCGCGGAAGAGCGTTGCCCTATGTCCGGTTGCGTGAGGTGTTCGGCAATTCTGCGGAAGTTCCCGATCGGGAAAACGTCGTGGTCGTAAAGGTTGGCGAATTCCAGGCCGGAATCGCGGTGGACCAGTTGTTGGGTGGGATGCAGGCGGTGATTAAACCTTTGTGCAAACTTTTTCGAGGGATTTCAGGAATTGCCGGTTCAACCATCCTGGCGGATGGTCGAGTGGGCTTGATCATCGATGTACCCGGTCTCTTGCAAGGCATGATGCAGTCCAATTGGCAGCCGCAGGTCGGCTAGCAAAGTTTACTTAGCGAAGAAAGGTAACGTTATGAAAACTTGGCAAGACTGGAAAATCGGGACGCGGTTGGGCGCTCTCTTTGGATTTTTCCTACTGGGTTTGATGGCATTGGGGGGCTTGGGTTTGAGCTGGCTGGGCCGGATGAACGCGAGAACCACGGCGGAAATCCAGACGCGTTTCAACATCACGAAGCTATCCAACGACACCATTGCCAATTCGACCGACAATGCGCGGCTCACGATGCAATTGTTTCAGACGACCGACCCTGAGGAAGAACGGAAGCTGAACGAAGAGAACGACGCCATCAGCCACATGATCGGAACCGAGGTTGCGGAAATCGAGAAGAGTATGACCACTTCGCAAGAACGGCAACTCTTCGAGGTCGTTACTCAAAACCGCACGGCTTACGTCACGGCGCGGTCAAACGCGAAGAAACTGCTGCTCGACAAGAAGCGTGACCAGGCGATGGCGGCGCTTACCGGCCAGGTATTGCCCGCCCTGGCTGTTTATCGCGCCTCGTGGATCAAATTCATAGATTTTCAATCCGCGGCGGTGCAGCAGAGCATCAAGGAAAATGCCGACGCCTACAACAAAGGCCGCCGGATCGCGCTGGTCATGCTGATCATGACCTTACTTCTCGCCGCAGCCGGGGCGATCGCGGTCAGCAAGAGCATCACTTCCCCGATTCAGCACGCTGTGGAACACGCTGAGGCCATTGCTGCCGGCGACTTAAACCGAAGCATCCACGCTACGGATCAGGCAGAGACCGGGAAGTTGCTACAAGCGATGCATGATATGGCCAGCAAGCTGTCAGCGATTATCAGGGATGTGCGTGAAGGATCAGCCGCAGTGGCGTCAGCCGCGGGACAGGTATCCGCTTCCTCGCAAACCCTGTCGCAGGGCACAAGCGAGCAGGCAGCTTCAGTCGAAGAAACGAGCTCCAGTCTCGAGCAGATGAACGCATCGATCATGCAGAATGCGGAAAACAGCCGCCGAGTGGAACAGGTGGCGGAGAAGGGAGCGCGTTCAGCAGAAGAAAGCGGTGCAGCGGTCAAGGAGACGGTTGAGGCCATGAAGCAGATCGCGGCCAAGATTTCGGTGATTGAAGATATCGCCTACCAGACTAACTTGCTCGCGCTCAATGCCGCTATTGAGGCCGCCCGCGCCGGCGATCAAGGCAGGGGGTTTGCCGTGGTTGCTGTCGAAGTCCGCAAACTGGCAGAACGGAGCCAAGTGGCAGCGAAGGAAATCAGCAACCTGGCCTCGAAGAGTGTATCGGTTGCTGAGAGATCGGGACGCCTGCTGGCAGAGTTGGTGCCTTCCATCCGGCAAACAGCGGAGTTGGTACAGGAAGTTGCAGCGGCTTCGACTGAGCAATCCTCTGGAGTAACGCAGATCAACCGAGCAATGTCCCAGGTCGATGCCGTGACGCAGCGAAATGCATCGGCGGCGGAGGAAATGTCCAGCACAGCCGAGGAGCTGGCGTCTCAGGCCGAGCAACTGCAGCAGTTGATGACTTTCTTCCGCACCACGGAGGAGAAACCACGCGACAGTGCCGGGGATGGCAAACAGGCATGGACGCCTGCGCAAACAAAAACCTTGAAAGTAAGCCTGGGTGAGCTCAAATCTACTCGGCCGCCGGCAAGCAAAGCGGCAGAGGACAGCAACTTTTCGCGTTTCTGAAGGGAGTAAGCGGTTTCACCGGCGCGGGGAGTCATTCCGTAGTCAAAGAGCCGCAGTCGCAAGGCCAAGGAGCAATTATGGACGCGGTCAAAGAAGCCAAGCTTTCAGCGGGCACCGGACAGTATCTTACGTTCTTCGTTGCCGGCGAGGAATATGCCGTCAACATCCTGAAGGTTAAAGAAATCGTTCAATACGACACTGTCACAGTTGTACCCAATACGGCGTCGTGGATCCGAGGTGTCATTAATCTGCGAGGCAATGTGGTTCCCGTGATTGACTTGGCGGTGAAGCTCGGTTTGCCAGAGAGCAAAATTTCCAAATTCTCCTGCGTTGTGATCACCGAGGTGGAGTATCAAGGCGACCGGTTGACGCTCGGCGTGATGACCGATTTAGTGAACCAGGTGCTCGACTTTTCGGAAAAGGATATCGAAGCCCCCCCAGCGTTCGGCACGCGAGTGAGAATTGAGTACTTACTGGGCATGGGAGTGATGGGAAAAAAGTTTTGCCTGGTCCTGGATATAGACAAGGTCTTATCTGCTGATGAACTGGTTGCGGTAACTGACACCTCGCACGCACCCGGCAACGTTCCGATTCCAGCGCGGTCACGAACTAAGGCAAAGACAGCCGAATCCGGAGTCTAGCTTGGCAACGATCGAGCCGCATATTGGGAACTCGAATCGCTCAGTCAAGCCGCTGGGCCCGGAATGGCGAACGTCGCACCCCTCGATCAGTCCCGAGCTTTTCAAGAAATTTCAACAATTGATCCATCAGCAAACGGGTATTTGGCTGGGAGATTCCAAGGTTCTCCTGCTGTGCTGGCGACTCTCGCGGCGTCTCCGCGCTTTGGAAATTCCGACGCTGGAACGCTACTACCAACTCGTCATTGATGCGGATCAACAAGAAGAGCGCGATTTAATGATCGACGCGATCACTACCAATGAAACCCGGTTCTTCCGTGAACCAAAGCAATTCGAGTTCCTTGAACGGCGAGCCATTCCGGTGTGGAAGTCCGAAGCCGAACAGGGCCTGCGTTCAAAAACTCTCCGCCTTTGGAGCGCAGGTTGTTCGTCGGGTGAGGAGCCGTATTCTCTGGCCATGCTGATGGCAAGAAACCTACCTCGCGAGGAGGGCTGGAGCGTGACGATTCTTGCCACAGATGTATCGACACGAATGCTCGAACGGGCCCGCGCAGGGATTTACAGAATCGAAAAGTCGATGGAGATACCCGAATCTCTCTTAAAGGACAACATGCTCAAAGGCATTGCTGAGCAAACTGGGAATATGAAAGTTATGCCGGAAATACAGCAGATGGTTGAATTAAAGCGGTTGAATCTCATGCAAGACGCGTATCCAGGATCAGCTAGCTTTGATGCGATTTTCTGCCGCAACGTGCTTATTTATTTTGATCTTGCATCCAAGAGCCAAGTCGTAGAACGCCTGACTCGGTGCCTTCAGGCGCGTGGCCTTTTGTTCCTCGGACAAGCCGAAAATCTCAGCGGCGTGAATTCGGAATTACGAACTTTGGTGCCGGCCGTATACGTGAGGTCGGGAGAACAAATTGCGTTCTGACCTGAGCCGAGCCGAATCCGGCGCAACTGGCAATTCGCGCAAGCCGCGCGAGAAGTTGCACGTCTTAGTAGTGGACGATTCGGCATTGGTGCGACAAGTGATGCAGGCGATTCTACAAACCGATCGGCGCATCCGCGTCGATGTTGCCGCAGATCCGATAATCGCGATGTCCAAGATGCAGAAGGAACGTCCCGACGTGGTGATCACCGATCTGGAAATGCCCCGAATGGATGGCTTGACATTCCTGCGGAAGCTGATGAGCCAATTACCGCTACCGGTCGTCATCTGCTCTGGATTTGCCGCCAAAGGCACAGACCTTGCCTTGCGGGCTCTGGAAGAAGGAGCGGTTGACGTGATTACCAAGCCGAAGTTGGGCGTGCGGGAGTTCCTGCATGAATCTGCGGTTTTGCTCTTGGATACCGTCTGGAGTGCGGCCGAAGCACGCCTGGCTCCCCGGCCAACTGTTGCCTCGAGGCGATTGACAGCGGATGCCGTATTGCCGCTCGGGAGCAAGAGAGCAGATTCCGGTCCGTGCCACGGTGTGATTGCGGTAGGTGCTTCCACCGGCGGAACGGAAGCTCTGCGAGTATTTCTCTCCGCCATGCCGCCGAATTGTCCTCCGATCGTAATCGTGCAACACATGCCAGAAAACTTCACGCAGGCATTTGCCGATCGTCTAAACCGGGAGTGCATGATCCAGGTGAAAGAAGCGAGCGATGGGATCGAGTTGCAAAACGGGTTGGCGCTGATTGCACCCGGCAACTTCCACGCAGTGGTCAACCGTAACGGCCAAAGTCTTGTGGTCAATATCATGGATGGTCCTCTGGTTTCTCGACATCGCCCCAGCGTGGATGTCTTGTTTCGCTCGGTCGCAGTCGCGGCCGGAAGCCAAGCTGTCGGCGTGATCATGACTGGCATGGGGGACGACGGCGCTCGAGGGCTGCTTGAGATGAAGCAATCCGGCGCGGCCACGATCGCTCAGAATGAGGCTAGTTGTGTGGTGTTTGGGATGCCGAGGGAGGCAATTGTGCGGGGCGCCGCGGATCTTGTGCTGCCCTTGGACCAGATCCCCCATCAGGCTCTGGATTTACTGAAAGTAGCGAACTGAACGCGAGCGAGTAATGTGAATGTAGCTTTGTCGCACATGAGAAGTGAGGGCCGCGATCAACAATCCAGGGAGCGTCGGGACCAACTACTACGGCGCGCGGAAGTGCTATGTCGTCCGTGATCTGCCGCTTTGAGGGTCTGTGCTTTTACCCTTCGAATCGTCCCTAAGCTACATCCTCCCCTTGCGTGAGCGCGAGACTCGCCACGAGCCCGCACGCTGCGCTCTGAAAATTCACCGACAAGGAGAGACCATCATGGCTGCTGGTTCTGCACCTGCACTTGAACCGAAAAACGAAAAGAATCAGACCGAACAGACGCACTTAACAGAACCCAATTCATTCAGAGAGTGGCTCGTCCGCAAGCTGGACCAAATATTCGAGCACAACCACGAGCACGGCACATACCCGGGGTTCTGAGCAAGGTCGAATACGCGATTGCAGCAGGGCAAACCACATTGCGATGCGCGCGAGATGATCGTCATTGAGTCCGGCAGCGACGGACGTAGTCACCGGAGAGAAGATTGGAAGCGGCTCCCTTTTTCTTCTTCAAGGCAGCCAATAAAAGTAAATGCGCCTGCTCGCAGTTCTGAACTACACCTCTACCTTCGAGGTACAGCTTAGCCAGTTCAACTTCCGCACCGGCGCTTCCTCTCTGAACTCTTTTCCATAAGTGGGCTGCATCATCTCGAACGTCAACCTCAGCGACAGTTTGCGCACGAAGTTCAGTGCTGGCGGTGGCGCCATTTGCAGGACTGTTCAGCTGCGCGGGAATTTGCGGAGCAACTGCATTTTGTCGGCTTGCGGCTAAAGAAGCCCCCGTGACTGTGCGAGTCGGAATGCTAGGAATCTTATAACGGCTAACTATCGCAAGTGACGCACAAATCATCAGCGCCAACACGGCAAAAATCATCTTGAGCTCACGTTTCGGGCGAGCCGATACGGAATTTCGGGGATGATATACCCCCTCATCAGCTGGCGTGGCCGTTCCGCACAGAGGGCAAAATCCTCGAATCTTCGGGTACGCGAACCGACAGGAGGAGCACGTAACTCTCTGATCGTTTTCGACAGGAACCCGCATAGGTACCTGCTTGGAAGTAAATGAGTAGCGGTGAGGATATTGTACTCCCGATAGAACGATCCCGCACTGGCCGGAGGCTACACGCGACAAGTGTTGGCTTCAGTGCGCTGGGCATTCGCGGCGAAGAAAGAGAAAATTGCTGACGATACCGCCAAAACGCAGAAAGGTGAGCAGTTCTTTTCCTAAAATTCTGAATTGAAATAGATTTTGGCCACATGATCAGCAATAACTCCCGGATCAGCCTGCTCTAAATTCGTGAGCACTGCAACTGTCAGCTTGTCATCCACGTACCGGGAGATGTGGCTTTTGAAACCCTGCCAAGCGCCACCATGATCAAGAACATGATGACCGCCTTTATTAAGGATGGCCCAGCCGAATCCGTAATGCCCTGAGTTCGGTTCGCCATTCTTGAGCTTTGTCAGCGTCCACATCTGATCGAGACTTGAGCGCTTCAGCAGCTTTTCCGTATATAGCGCAGCATCCCATTTCGCCAAATCGAGAATCGAAAAATAGAGTGCGCCGTCAGCGGTTGTGTTGAGCGTCGGCGAAACCCATTCCTGGTTCTTCAACTGTCCTTTCACCAGGCGATATCCCGCAGCCCGATTGGGAACAATATCGGCTTCGCTAATAATGCGTGTGGTCGTCATGCCCAACGGCTGGAAAATTCGTTCCCGTAGAAAGTCACCGTAAAACTTCCCCGTAACCTGATGAATGACAATGCCGAGCGTCAGATAACCGAGATTGCTGTAGCTCCACTTGGTGCCGGGCGGGAACGCCAGCGGGATGCCTTCGACAATCTCGAGCAATTGTGCTTCGGTGTAATCCTTGCGGAAATCGAAGTTCTTGGGATAGTCCGTAAATCCGGCCGTGTGGCTGAGCAGTTCGCGAACCGTGACTTGCTGCCAGCTTGGAGGTGCGTCCTTGAGATAGTTCGTTACCGGACTATCCAGTCCAATTTTCCCTTCCTCGACCAGCATCATCACTGCCGTCGCAGTGAACTGCTTTCCAACCGATCCAGATTGAAACACGGTCTCCGGCTTGACCGGAACCTGAAGCTCTACATTCGCCCAACCATAGCCTTGTGCGCGCACAATAACCCCGTCACGCGCTACCAGCAAAGACAGCCCGGGGATATGCTGCCGCTCAAGTTCAGACTGAATGTAGGAATCAACCGTTTCAGGAGAGGTGCCTACGATCTGGGCAACTACAGGCAGGGCGAGGCACAGCAGCAGGACAAGAAAGCGACAACGATCATCGTTTTGTCGATTCATTCTCCTAGAAAGTCAATCTCGCAGCCAACTGCCCAATCCGTGGCGTGCTGCCCCGGAAACTCCCCGTACTGGTTTCCAGCCCAAACGCAGGACTATTAATGTTCGTTGTTCCTGTCAAGATAGTCGGCTGTGCGAATTCAGGATGGTTCAAAGCGTTGAAATATTCCACCCGGAATTCAAGGCTAACCCGCTCCGTGATCGCGGTCGTCTTTGCCACGGCCAGATCGAGGTTTGTCAACCCCGGCCCGCGCAGCGTATTTCGATGCAGCCCGTATGTTCGGTCTCCCGGATTATGCACCGGATCAAGAATCGTGGGGAAACAAGGATTTGTCTCACCGAAGTAGACGCTGTTGCTCAGCGGAACGTTGGAAAATGCATTGGGGTCAAACATGAAATTGCCGGTGACCGGAGTCGTGGTGACTAGACACCCGCCAGTGACCGGATTTGTCCCGTATGTAATCTCGTTGATGGTTCGTTGATGGTGCGGATCGAATGTCCGAATCGGACCCACAACAGCCACATTGGACATCAGCGGGTCACCCGCTCCCGAAGTCCCGGGATTTGCCGGGTCCGTGGAGAAGCCCAAACCCGCCGGAATATCGAACGGAAATCCCGTGCGCCAAGTCACAATGGGGTAGACACTCCAGCCCTTGGTGAGTCGCTTAGGTCCGTCGCCCCACATCCGATCAAACGGCAAGTCCCAGCCACCACTGAAACTGATTCGCTGACGAACATCGCTGTCGGCTGAAGAGTAGAAGAAGTCCGGGCTGTACGATGGCACCTGGTAATTTCGTTGCCGAAACCCGGACGTATTATCCAAGTTATGCGAGTACGTATAAGCGAAGGTGTAATACACCGTACCCAAAATCGAGTCTTTGGGCTGGCGGGTCAGGCTCGCTTCCAGGGCGTTGTAATTGGCGTTCGCTACGTTTCGGAACTCGGGAAGCGCGCCAAAGCTGCAGGGCAGGCCAGAAGAAGATTGTGTTATGCACAAGTTACTATTTCCCGGAGCCAGGTTCAGCGGCCGGTTCGTCGTACCCAAGATCATAGGATTGATGTCCTGCACTGCCGTGAATCCATGCGACGAGCTTCCAACATAGTTCGTCTCAAGCACGGTGTCGGCAATCAACTTGTGTTGCACGCTCAAGTTGTAATGGTAGACATACGGCGTGCGTAGGTGTGGATCAATGGGGTAAATGGATCCCGTCCCATTGATGGGCAGAAAAAGTGTGAAGTCGACGTTCGGTGCAGGTGGTTTAGAGGGAAATGGGTTGGGAACACCCGCCGCCACGAAGGGCTGGGTCATGTAGTTCACCTCACTCGTGGGATTACCCGACAGCGGCTTGAAGAACAATGACGCGTTGCTCACGAATGGCGGCTGCCCATTGAATTGAAAGTTGTCCCACCCGTAGAGGATGTCATAAAACATCCCAAAGCCTCCACGTAAGCTGGTCCTCCCACTCCCGCTCGGATCCCAGGCGAAACCAAATCGTGGTGCGAAGTTGGTTTTATCAGGGAAATTCACACCTCTGGGTACGCCCGGATCCCCAGGAAAGACCATACCGACCGGCGCATTTACAAAACGCTTTGACTGTTCTCCAGGGAAGATCGAAAACGTGCGACCCTCTGTGTCCGATTTCGGTGTGCTGTACTCATACCGAAGGCCTAATGTGAGTACCAGGTTCTTTCGCGGATGCCACTCGTCTTGCGCGAACAGATAGGTTGCCTTCGTGCGAATGTTCGATGGAGCCTTCGCCCCTTGAATGTAGACCGCCGGCAGTCCCATTAGAAAATCGGCGTACGAGTTACCGGAGAAAATGCCTCCACTTGAGACTCCGTTGAAGTCGAACTCTCCGTTGATCTGAAAATCAAAGTTCAGATTCTCTTGATATGGAGAAAAACCCGCCCCAAATTTCCAGTTATGCTTCCCGCGCGTCCACGAAACTGCGTCTGTCCAGGAGAAGGTGTTCTCGATGAAACGAGATGGCCCGTTCTCGTCGGGGCCAATCGTCAGCACGGTATCAAACACCAGATTGGTTGGACCAGTCGGATGGTCGGAGATGATGCCAATGCCGAGGCTAGCGGAATCCGGAAGCGCCTGAAGAGGTAGGCCCTGGACAAAGTTACTGCGATGAGTCACAAAGTGAAATTCGTTGAGCAGAGACGGTGAAAAGACGTGGGTGTACTCGACATTGGTGTAGTAGTAGTTGGCTACCGTCTTACTGGAAAAACCGGGAACGCTGGCCGTCGGGTAAGCAAACGTCTGCAGGGTGCGATTTAGACCCACCGTAGCGGAAATCTTGTCTTTCGGATTTAGGTTAAAGTCGAGCTTGGTCGTCAGTTCATCCGCGTTACTAAGCTGATTCTGCTGCGTCGAAAGCAAGCCTGATGGCGAGGTAGGTATTAGGCCCGCTTTGATATATGCCTGCGCGACGCTATTAATCTTCGTGGAATTGATGATGGCGTTCGCGGCTAACGCTGAGTTAGGTTGAAAAAACGGATTGGCCTGCAGAAACGTCGCAACATTGGTATCGGGTCCGCCATCCACCGCGTGGGAAAAATCGCCTTGCAGTTCCTGCGGCGTAAACACGGCCGCATCCACATCCGGCACAGCCAAGAGCTGCCGCTGTCCCTGATACGCTAGAAAGAAGAAGGCACGATTCCTGACCATCGGGCCTCCCAAAGTGGCGCCATATTGGTTCCGCTTCAAGTCCTGGCGGGGAAGCCCTTGTTGAATGTTGAAATAGTCATTGGCGTCGAGCACCCGATTTCGAAAAAAGTCGAACAGGCTGCCGTGC
>Ga0187778_10003599_pt1 | contig 10356 bp, 7 predicted proteins | sample 1015_Q2_SP5_20_M_FD_132418 | JGI IMG/M metagenome (GOLD analysis project Ga0187778, IMG submission 132418) | Tropical peat soil microbial communities from peatlands in Department of Meta, Colombia - 1015_Q2_SP5_20_MG | ecosystem: Environmental > Terrestrial > Soil > Wetlands > Peat | place...
CTGCAACAGGACGGCAAATGTCCGGTGTGACGCGGGATGGGCTTCAAACTGCCTGTTGCCGGATGCGGATACAGAAATGCGGGATCATGTAATCGGCTGCCTTTTTCGTGCGTATCCGTGTCCTTATGCGGTTAATGTGGTAAGATTTACTTATGTCGCATAGGCAGGAGGAGGGGACATGAAAGTGAAAAGCGAGAAAAAAAGGAAGGGACCCGTGAGTCACGATGTGAGCCTCTTGACGGACCACGACATCTACCTCTTTAAGGAGGGGAATCACTTCCGTCTCTATGAGAAGCTCGGATCCCACATCATGACCTCGGGAGGCGTGGAAGGAACCCTCTTCGCCGTCTGGGCGCCAAACGCGGCGCAGGTGTCGGTAATCGGAGACTTCAACGGATGGGACAAAAATGCGCATGTGCTTCGCGTGAGGGATGACGGCTCGGGCATCTGGGAAGGTTTCATCCCCGGGGTGTCTCATGGAACGCTGTACAAGTATAACGTCCGCTCCCGCGTGCATAACCACGAGGCAGCCAAGGGCGACCCCTTTGCGTTATCCTGGGAGGTCCCTCCAAGAACTGCGTCAATCGTGTGGGATATATCGTATGAATGGGACGACGCCGAATGGATGGAGAACCGGCACGGCAGAAATGCATTGAACTCGCCGATCTGCGTGTACGAAATCCACCCCGGGTCATGGCGCAGGATTCCCGAGGAGGATAACCGCTTCTTATCGTACCGGGAACTGGCGGCACCCCTCGCCACGTACCTCAAGGACGGCGGCTTCTCCCATGTGGAATTCACGCCGGTGATGGAGCACCCCTTCTACGGCTCCTGGGGTTACCAGATCACGGGATACTTTGCGCCCACGAGCAGGTACGGAAGGCCTCAGGACTTCATGTATCTCATCGACCGCCTCCATAAAGAGGGGATCGGCGTGATCCTCGACTGGGTCCCCTCCCATTTCCCGGATGACAGTCACGGACTTGTGTATTTCGACGGAACGCACTTGTATGAGCACGCGGACCCGAAGAAGGGGTTCCACCCGGAGTGGAGCAGCTGCATTTTCAACTACGGCAGGTACGAGGTGCGCAATTTCCTGATCAGCAACGCCCTGTTTTGGCTCGACAAATACCATGCCGACGGTCTCAGGATCGACGCGGTCGCTTCCATGCTTTACCTCGACTACGCGCGCAAAGAGGGCGAGTGGATTCCGAATTCCTATGGGGGCAATGAGAACCTTGAGGCGATTGATTTCCTCCGGAGCCTGAACCGCGAGGTATACAGGACATTTCCCGACGTTCAGACAATTGCTGAGGAATCCACAGCCTGGCCTATGGTCTCAAGGCCGGTGCATGTGGGGGGACTCGGCTTCGGCATGAAATGGAACATGGGATGGATGCACGATACGCTGGAATACTATTCCACGGACCCGGTTTTTCGAAGATACCACCAAGGCTTGATCACCTTCAGTATCTGGTACTCGTTCTTTGAAAACTTCATGCTCCCGTTGTCCCACGACGAGGTCGTACACGGCAAGGGTTCCCTTGCGGGCAGGATGCCAGGAAACGGAAAACAGAAGCTGGCCAATCTCCGTCTTTTACTCGGCATGCAGTGCCTGCATCCGGGCAAAAAGCTTCTGTTCATGGGAGGCGAATTCGGGCAATGGAGAGAGTGGAACCATGAAGGAAGCCTCGACTGGCACCTGATGCGCTATCAAGAACATCGCGGGGTTTGGCAGTGGGTCCGTGACCTGAACCGGATCTACCGTACGGAGCCCGCCCTCCACGAGACCGATTTCGACCATGCGGGGTTCGAGTGGGTGGATTTCGGCGATCAGGAGCAGAGCGTCATCAGTTTCCTCCGCAGGAGCAGAAAGACAATGGATGTATTCCTCGCGGTTTTCAACAGCACGCCTGTTGCGCGGTTCAACTACCGGGTGGGGGTCCCCGAGGGAGGCTGGTGGAGAGAGGTGCTGAATAGCGACGCCACGGAATACGGGGGTGATGGATTCGGGAACTCAGGGGGCACGGAGGGCATAGACGTGCCCACCCACGGCAGGCGACATTCGATCTCGCTCACTCTGCCACCCCTGGGCCTCCTGGTATTCAAAAAGAATTGCTCTTCCTGAATACGGGAGGCGGCGACGGTGAATTACTATTGTGACGAAAAAAGCGGTTGAATCCCTGCTTCCGGCTCTGCCCACCAGGGGGAATGGTGCACGGCAAAACCGCCTTTATTCCGCTTTCCTCAGCCCTTCAAAGAAATTCTTGAGGTCTTCCCTTTTATCCGTTATGCGACATTTCGGGATCGATCGCAAGAACCATTTGCCGTAGTTTTTGGTCATGATGCGCGAGTCGAGTACGGCAACGGCGCCTCTGTCTGTCTTGGTACGGATAAGCCTGCCGAAGCCCTGACGGAACAGCAGCGTGGCTTGAGGGACCTGATATTCAAGAAAGGGGTTCTTGAGCCGCTCCATGCGCGCCTCAACAATAGGGTCGTCGGGCACGGCGAAAGGGAGCTTGGCGATCACCACGCACTGGAGCGCATTGCCGGGAATGTCGATGCCCTGCCAGAACGACGCCGTACCCATGAGGACCGCATCCGGGATACTTTTAAACTGCTCGATAAGCCGGTATGCCGGCGTCTCTCCCTGACAAAGCAAACCGAGGTCCGGCATCTCTCGCCGCAACGTCTCGGCACTCTTCCTGAGCTGACCATAGCTCGTGAACAGCACGAGCGTCCTTCCCTTTGTGATTGCAAGCACGGATACCAGTTCTTCATCGAACTTTTCCTGGTATCCTGTTGTTTGCTGGTCGTCCAGGCCGGATGCGATGTAGAGCATAGCCTGGTTCTCGAAGTCGAAGGGCGAATCGAGCAGGAGTTCCGCGGGCGCGTCCAGGCCCAGGCGGCTTTTGATAAACGTAAATGTTCCGGCCGCCGAGAGCGTGGCCGAGGTAAGCACCGCGATCTCCACTTTCCCGAAGAGGTCCTCACGCAGCGTTTCGGCCACATCGATGGGTGAGGCAACGAGCCGGTACCGCATGTTCTCGCGCTCGGCCCAGTACACGAATCCCTCTGCTGACTGGTTGAGGTTCACTTGCACGGCAGTCGCGAGCGTCTGCGCCCGGCCGGCGAAGGCCCTGACCTCCAGTTCCTCCTCGTGCGTTTCGACCGTGAGCTCGAGGAGCGCGTCCCTCAGCTCCGTGAGCGGTTCGCTCAAGATGTCGGGGACGATGTTCTGCCTCCGAATCCTGATCGCCGGCTCCTTGTGCAGGATGGGATGGAGGTTCAAGAAGAAATTGTCCGATATGACCCGGAGCCCATCTACCATTCCGCGCGCGATCTGTGTTCCGGCACCTTGTGCGGTGAGGCGCGTGAGCAAACCCTTGCGCGTGCGCTGGCTCAGAAGCGAGTCGAGCAGATAGCGCACCGAGAAGTTTGTGACCTCGACGCCGAGATAATCCGTTGCCACCTCCTCGACCTGGTGCGCTTCGTCGAAGACCACGGCCCTATAATGCGGCAGCACATTGCCGCCTGTGGCCATGTCCGCAAAGAACAGATGATGGTTCGCCACGAGTATTTGCGCCTGCTGCTCGCAGGCCCTGGCCTTCTGGTAGAAGCAGTCCTTGTAAAATCCGCAGTCCTTGCCGAAACAGAGGTCCGCCTGTCGGCAGGCCTTGCCCCAGAGAGCAGGGGAAGGCTCGATATCGAGGTCGCTCCGCAGACCGGTTCGGGTCGCGGTGGACCACTCAAACAGCCGGTTCAATGCCTGGACCTCCGACTGCTCATAGAGGTCGCCCATGCGCAGGTGGTCGAACCTCCGGAGGCAGAGGTAGTTTTCGCCGCCCACGCACAGGGCAAAACGAAAGTCGCCGACGATTTTTTCGAGAAAGGGCAGATCCTTGTCCACAAGCTGTTGCTGGAGCGCCTTGGTGTACGTGGAAATGACGGCGCGGCAGTTCTCCTCTCTGGCCCAGAGGATAACCGGCACGAGGTACGCGAGGCTCTTGCCCACACCCGTGCCCGCTTCAACGATCAAATGCGTCTTTCCGCCCAGCGCCTTCTCCACGGCAAGGGTCATCTCGATCTGCTGGGGACGGTTCTCGTACGCGGTGCGCATGGCCCGGCTGATCATGCCGGACTCCCCGAATATCTTTATGGTGTTCATCGCCCGATAGATTAACACGCGGAAGGCGGGAATGCAAATTCTACTTGTACTTACCGGTTTTTTTAGGGTTTTTTCAGGCTTTTTCTTGCACAAATCTTTTTGTTGTGCTACTATGTTTCCTTGTATGCGAAGGCTGGCCATGATAATTTTTGTGTCCCTTTTGTCGGTGCCTTCCGGCACGTTTTCAGCAGAAAAGGGGCTCACGGTGAGGGGCGTGCGGTATTTTTCTTATACGACCTTTACCCGGATCGTGTTCGAGATTGAGGCCGCAGCCCCCTATGTTCTGACGAGGACCGCCGGGGGCGGGGCGCTTCTCTTCTCCGCCTACGAGGGCCCCTTTATGCTTAAGGCTCAGCTGCCGGTCATCCATGACGGTGTAGTGAGCGGCGTGGAATCGAAAGAGGAGGCGGGCAGGAACGTTATCTTGATCAATCTGGACACCGCGGCCGGAGACGTCAAGGATTTTGTGCTCCGGGGACCCGATCGAATCGTTCTCGACATCGCGAAGGGTACGGCCTCTTCGGCTCAGGCAGCGCAAGCAGACAAGCCCGTGGTGGTCGTTCTCGACGCAGGGCACGGAGGCAGGGACACGGGAATCGTGACCGCACGCGGGCAGGAAAAGTCGATGACCCTCGAACTTGCGCATGCGGTAAGAAAAATTCTTCAGAAGGACAGCCGTCTCAGGGTAGTCCTGACCAGGGAAAAGGACCAGGCGCTCTCGCTCGACGAGAGGGCTGGCATCGCTAACGCTGCCGGGGCAACGCTTGTGGTAAGCATCCATGCCTCAGCCGGTTCGGCCGGGCGGGTCTACATCCTTGACCCCGATGATGATCTGGCGGGACAAGAGGCGGTCCGGCCCTCGTCGAACAGGGATTTTCTCAGTTTTGAAGCCGGGAGCGAAGAGCAGGAGAAACTCTGGGGCAGACAGCAGGCCGCGCATACGAAGGAGAGCGGCGGTTTCGGCAGGGAACTCGCGCGGCAGCTCGGGGGTGGGGAGGGTGCCGAGCCTGTGCAGGCACCGATCGCCGGGCTTAAGGCGATGGACGCAGCCGCGGCAATGGTAGAGATCGGCATGGAGCAAGACCGAGCAAAGGCCGCCGAGGCCATTGCCAAGGGGATCGAACAGTATGCCAGAGAGAATCGATAGGAGGATAGGCCACGACCGGCTGCTGTTCGTCGTGGTAGTCATTATTTTGGCCGCTGCCGCAGCCGGGGTTTATGTTTGGACGCTGATGCGCAGCCCCGGCGTGCAGCAGAACGCAGAAGCACCGTCACAGCCCGCACTTGCCAAGCCGCCCCGCGCGGACGAACCGCTCATGATCACGTTGTACTTCCCTTCGGACGGCATGCTGGCATCCGGGTCCGCAGCGGTCAAGAGACAGCCCGATGGACAATCACAGGCACGGGAGATCCTTGCTGCCATGCTCGGGGACCAGCGCGCCGCGCAGACAGCGCTTCTGAAGGATATCAGGCTCAGAGAGCTCTATCTTGATGCAACGGGAACCGCATACGTCGATCTCGCCGCGGCTCCGCAAAAGGAGATAAGGGCATCGGCAGGGGAGGAGCTTACGGCCATCTACGCGATCGTAAACGCGCTGACGCAAAACCTCGAAGAGATCAAGCGCATTCGGATCCTGCTCGACGGCAGAGAGGCTCAGACGCTGGCCGGTCACATCGATCTTACCAGGACATTCGGCGAGAGGATGGATCTGGTGAAACAGTGACAGCAGCCGGAATCTCGCAGATTCTCGACGAGCGTCAAGGAAGGACCGAAACGGCCGGTCTTGAGACGATGAGAGCTGTTTTCGTTTTTTGACCCGCCACCTTTGCGGTTCTGCGGGCTTTTTTCTTGATCACTATGCAAAAGGCAATCGGCATATTCGACTCGGGGATCGGCGGGCTCACGGTGCTCGGGGCTATCGTGGCCAAGCTCCCGGAAGAAAACATCATCTACCTCGGCGACACGGCTCGTGTTCCGTACGGGATCCGCTCCCCCGAGACGGTCACGCGCTACAGCTTCGAGAACACGGACTTTCTGCTTGCCCAGGAGATAAAGATGCTCGTGATAGCCTGCAACACGGCGTCTGCCATCAGCCTCGAGGCGGTGAAGAAGGAATTCCCTCTCCCCGTTGTCGGTGTGCTCGATCCCGGAGCGCGGGCCGCGGCCGCTGCAACGAAGACCCGCAAGGTGGGCGTTATTGGAACCGAGGCCACGATCGGGAGCGGCGCCTATGAGAAAGCAATCATGCAAATCGCCTCTGACATCACGGTACACAGCCTGTCGTGCCCGCTGTTTGTTCCGCTCGCCGAAGAGGGGTGGACGGACAACGACGTGGTGCAGCTCGTGGCGGAGAAGTATCTGGCCCCCCTGCGAGGCAGGGACATCGACGTTCTGGTACTCGGCTGCACGCACTATCCCCTGCTCAAGAAGGTGATCAGCAGGGTCGTGGGGCCGGAGATTACCCTCATTGATTCGGCCACGGAGACGGCGAAGGAGGTTGTGGACGTACTCGAAAAGCTCAGGTGGAGAGGGAACGGGAAGGGGGAAAGCATACGGAAGTTCTACGTCACCGACTCGCCTTCGCGGTTTGAAAAGATCGGAAAGCTGTTCCTGGGTGATTCCTCCCTTCGCGCGCAGCAGGTGAAGGTGGGAGGGGCATAGCGCGGGTGCAGATAGAAAAGTGGAGCTAAAATTTATAAAATCGTGGAATGCACATCAGCGCCGTTTTCACTGAAATAAAAGAAAAAGGTCCAGCAGGCAGACTCCCGCTGTGACCTCTAGTGCAGTTTTTAAAGCATAAAGAGTAAAGAGAGCGCTATACGAGGTGGTCTTCACATGAAAAAGGAATGCACATATACCAGAAAATCACTTCAAAAATACCTGCACGGCCATCTGTTCATGCCGGAACAGATCAGAATCGAACGTCATTTGCGATCCTGTGTCATGTGCTACACCGAATACCAGGCCTTGAAGCAGGCCGCCGAGACCAAACAGTATTTGAAGGATATTACGCCGCCCGAGGGGATGGTGCAGCGGGTGAAGGCGGGCGTCTCCGGACTCTCCAGGCTCAAGAAGATACTTTACCGGCCGCTGTGGATGACCGGCATCATCGCGGTCATCATTCTCGTCTACATCTACGTGGTCACTCCGCCACGCCGCGATCTGGAGATCGAGAACCTCCAAAAGCCCGAGTCCGCTGAATCAGCGCCCTCCTCTACGGTTCCCGCCGCCGCTCCTGCTCAGGCCGCAATCCCCACTCCGGTGACGACGGAGAGGACGATCAAGCCTCCCTCTTCCAGTCCCGATCAAGTGGGACACCACCCGTCGGAGCCGCTCCTGGTCACGATGACCGTAAAAAATGAAGAGGCGGCCATCGAGAAGATCAATGAAGTCATGAGTGGACATGGTGAACTCCGGGAAAAAAGGTTCAGCAGCACAGTGCACGAGATATCCGGAAGCCTGACTTCCGGGGAGATGCTCATCTTTTTCAGCCGGATCGAGTCTGAGGGAAAGATCAGTTACAGCCGCAAGCGCCTCAATGCATTTCCGAGCGCTCAACCCGTGCCCTTTATCATGATCCTGAAGGTCGCTTCCCAGGTTGCCGGGAAGCCATCGCCGCCCGCGCAACCCGCAGCGCCTTCCGCCGAGGCCGCGGCCTCGGCGGAACCTGCTTCTGCGCCAACGCAGTCTCTTCCGTCCCCGTAGCGGAAAAAAGGGCGGATATTGTCATGCCCCGAAGGATCAAGGGCGTTCAGCCAAAACCAGAACGGCGGTCAAGGACAAGGATGTCTCTAGACAGTTCATACCAGGACACCATTGATTATCTCTACGGGCTGCAGAAACACGGTATAAAGCTTGCCCTGGCAAACAGCCACACGCTCATGAAGGTCATGGGCCGACCACACAAAAAATTTCGGTCAGTACATGTCGCCGGCACGAACGGCAAAGGGTCGACTTCCGCATTCCTCTCGGGCATGCTCAGGGCCGCAGGTTATCGCGTAGGGCTCTATACCTCTCCGCACCTCGTCAGTTTTACCGAGCGGATCAGGATCGACAACGTCCAGATATCCGAGCAGAAGGTCGTGGAGCTCGCGCAGAGAGTTCGGGACGGCTGCAGCGGGATCCCTTCGGCCGACGGCGTGGGAGCCATCGTTCCTACGTTTTTCGAGGTCACGACCGCCATGGCCTTCACCTGGTTCGCGGAGGAATCCGTTGATATCGCGGTGATCGAAGTCGGTATGGGAGGTCGAATGGACTCCACGAACGTGATCACCCCGCTCGTGTCCGTTATCACGAACATTGACTTGGAGCATACCGAGTTCCTGGGGGACACGCTGGAGTTGATCGCGCGGGAAAAAGCCGGGATCATCAAACCGGGCGTCCCCGTCGTTACAGGAGCGGTTCAGCCGGAGGTCATTGAGGTCATTGAGCGGGAAGCCGCAGCGAAATGCACCCCGGTCTATAGGCTGACAAAAGATTTTCTGTCGAAGAACGTCCGTCATGATCGCGCCCAGGTTTTTGACTACCAGGGAATCCGGGCCTCATATGATACGGTGCACATAACCATGCACGGCAGGTACCAGGTAGACAATGCCGCGCTCGCGATCGCCGCGGCAGAATGCATGAGGGGCCGCGGAATCACCGTATCCGAGCCTGCCCTGCGCAGGGGGCTGGAAGGGGTCCGGTGGGAAGGAAGACTGGAACGCGTAGGACAGAGACCAGACATATTTCTTGACGGCGCCCACAATCCGGCCTCAGCGAAAATGCTCGCCGGGGCCGTTCAAGAAATGAAACCCGCGTACAGACGGCTGGTCCTGGTCATCGGGATTCTCCACGACAAGGATTACCGGGGTATCCTGACCGAGCTTGTTCCTCTGGCCGAACGCGTGATCGTGACGAGACCGCAGTATACGCGGGCCATGGATATTCAGGCGCTTTTGTCCGAAGTCCAGAGGCTGCACGGAGCGGTCGTTACAGCCGAGACCGTGGACGATGCAATCGCCAGGGCCAGGGAGACCGCAGGAGCGGATGACCTGATCTTGGTGACCGGCTCACTCTATGTGGTGGGAGAAGCGCGGGCGGTGCTCGTTCGGGAAGCCGGCCGGTCCCAACAGCTGTCTGGCCTGAAGGGATGAGGGAAAACAATTGCGCAATGATAAGCGGAAGGGCATAAAGGAATAATATGAAACGCGGCATGGTATTCATCCTTACCGTGTTTTTTCTTGCCGGATTGCCGGCCGACTTGCCGCACCTCGTCTTTGCCGTCGAATTGCCGAAGGTCGAGCCGCCAAAGAAGGTCCCCGTTACGGTCAAGGCAGACAAGCTCGATTACGACAGGGTTAACGACATCTATGTCGCGACGGGGCATGTCCGGATCGAGCAGGAAGGCCTGCGGGTCGAGGCGGACAAGGTGGTGCTGAACAACAGGACGGGCGAGGCCGTGGCCGAGGGCAAGGTGTACATTCAGGACAAAGGAGATGTTATCCGGGCAGACAAGGTCAAGTTTAACATCAGCACCAAGGCCGGCATCATCTATAACGGCGACCTGTTCATGAGCAAGGACAACTACCACCTGAAAGGCGATGTGATAGAGCGGAGATCTGAAAGCGTCTATCACGTTGAAAACGGGACGTTCACGACCTGCGACGAGAGGGAGTGGTACTTGAAGGCACGTACGATCGATGTCAATATGGACAGATACGCGACGGCCGATGATGTTTCATTCAATATGGCCGGTCTTCCGGTTTTCTACAGCCCCTATCTGCTCTTCCCGGTGAAAAGGCAGACCGGCTTCCTGATGCCGGAGCTGGGGTACAGCAGCAGTCAAGGGTTCCTGATGAAGATCGCGTTCTTCTGGGCCATATCGGATTATCAGGATATGACGTTCTATGAGGATTACCGGTCAAGACTCGGGAACGGTACGGGCGCCGAATACCGCTATGTGAATTCCAGGGACTCCAGCGGCAAGATCTATTACAACTATTTCGACACCTTCAGCAAGTACCGGGTCAGCGGTCTTCCGGAGGGCCGCTGGGAATTCAAGGCTCAGCACGACGAGGAGATCGCCGAAGACCTCTCTGTCCGCGCCGACATCAACCTCGTAAGCGACTACGCCTACTACCGCGATCTCGAGACGAAACTCGAGCTCAGATCACCGCCATACCTGGACTCGAATATCTTCTATGTC
>Ga0187778_10003601_pt1 | contig 10353 bp, 8 predicted proteins | sample 1015_Q2_SP5_20_M_FD_132418 | JGI IMG/M metagenome (GOLD analysis project Ga0187778, IMG submission 132418) | Tropical peat soil microbial communities from peatlands in Department of Meta, Colombia - 1015_Q2_SP5_20_MG | ecosystem: Environmental > Terrestrial > Soil > Wetlands > Peat | place...
CGGCTTTTCGGATCAGCTTCAGGTCTCCGCCCAGTTTGTCGTTGAGCCACGCGTGCCACGTTGACAAGTAAGCCTTGAAGTGTATGCCTGCCTCGACGAAGTCTTTCATCTTGTACGCGCAGATGTTGCCGGTTCCAAGGTGAACAAGCCCTGATGGTTCCCATCCGTCGTAGGCGATGGGATGCTCCTCCGTTTCTAGAAGAGTCCTCAGGTCTTCAGGCGTTATGACTTCTTCAGTCGGAGATCTGCAGACGAGTTCTATTTTTCTCTCCAAGTCCAAGGTTTACCGCCAGTTTCATCAGCTTTCTAACGTTCTATGCCCTTAAGCAACTTAAAGTTTTAGCCCACAGAAAATATACATGAACAGTTTCTGTTCAAAGCATAACGGGGCTTGCTTTCACGTTATTCGGTTTCCTTCGACAAGCCGCAGGAACGCTGGTGATACCCGCCGAAATTTCGCATTTGTGTAGGGGGCTGTTGTGCCGGTTGGTGTTGTATTTGAAGACTCAGGACGAGGTTTATGGTAAGCATGATGGAGTTGATGCCAATGATTCTAAAGCTGTTTTTCATTGGCGTTATGAATGACAAGTGAAAAGCGCGCCGTAATGAAGATGATAATGCAAGGATTGAATCATTGTGCCTAATATTTGAAATAGGTTTGATTCTATTTGGTAACGTGAGCACAGAAAAGCCTGATTGGGAGATTAGAGTGTGAGCTCTCAAGACGAGCCAGATGTGTTTTACGTCAATGAGTACATGAAATTGGGCAAATCATGCGCCTTCAATAGCATAAGGGGCGCTGTTTTTCTCTCTCTTTGATTCTGAAGTTTTATAAAACTGACATCATAATAGAGCATGTCCAGCATCATTCAGGAAGTGCAAATTATGAGTTTCAGCGAAAACGTTTTGTTATGCGAAAGGAACAGGGGTGGATTCAGTCTCGAATTGGTTGCAAGGTTCGTTGAGAATAGCCCAGTAAAGTACATAATTCGAATTAAAACCCCTTCAGACATGAGTGCGGATTATGTTAGCAGTCTTGAAGGATTCAAAAATGTTGGGGAATTGTTGGTTGCTTTACACTCCTTTGCTGAACAGAAACTCTATCCCACAGATACTGAAAAACTTAAGGAAGTCTTGACTGCTGAAAACATCAAGAGCTTTGTCAAACTCAAGAAATCTGGAACATTCAAGAAGTGAGAAAGAAAACCAACAGCGCGCGCTGCGTTGGCTAACTTCGCACCTTTGCCTTGTCTACAATCCTAAGCAATAAATCAACCATACAAATGACTTCGAAGGTCTCAACGTTCTCTTTGTCATTTGCGTGTGATGCGACGGTGGGTTGCGTAAAAAACCTACAGCCCCTCTAAACATCAAATGGACTGCTTGTCGTTCGCTTGATGTATTTCCAACTGCTAGTTTTCCAGTATTGGGGTTAAGAGCGGTATCAACCAATGTGATTCCACAACAAGCTGGGTCGACGCCAATCTTGGCACGGATTCAGTCTTCAAGGATTGGAAAGGCATTTGTGACAACGTCATGATAATCCTTATCTTTGCAACGTTCATAGAGTTGTGCGTCTAAGAATCTTTTGCATTCCCGCAAGATAGGAGATATCATAGGAGGGGCGTTTTCTTCAAGCTCAAAACTAACGCTTCTCTCGTATATCTCAACATTTCTTGCGTATCCATGTATTTGGGGGACAAAATCATGAGGCATTTCGACATCAAGTATATCCTCAATTACGCTCCGAAAGGTTATTCCTCTTGTTACATTGCTTAGTGTTGTTGCCAGAATTTGCCCGCTTCCTGGGTTTCCTTTACCTCGCAAAATCTGTACTTCGTCACTAATAGAGATTTGGAAGTTCCCGCTCAATGTAACTTTCATCTGAACCACGAACAGTATTAGAAGAGACGATTTATAACTTGATATTGTGCGTAGCGCGCGCCCTGAAGTTGGAGCGCGAGCGTAATGCGAGCGCGACAAATGGTAAGCATGATATTGAATGTGTAGAGGGTGTATGTTTTTTAACGGGCGAATTGTCTCCCGCTTAACCTAACACTTAACTTCACAGTGGAGCGACACGCTCTTCTATGTTAAGCTCCCTCCGGAGCGGGATTTTTGCCCGTGCCTTACTTGTTCCATGTTTGGGTAAAACTCAAGAGTCATTGGGGCAAGTTTTGTGGTTTCTTGCTTCCTCTGTTGAGTCCGTCTTCATGGTTTCTTGAGTAAAGCAAGTGAATATAGAAAAAAAGGTGGTTATTTGCGTTTTCGGAAGATTTTGTCTTCTCCGTTGTTTGTGACGTATTTGTAGCTATTGTTTGTGAGAAGAGGAAGTTTGGCAGTGCCTGATCGAGAACGAGAAGATAGCGCGCATGCCTTTCTTAGGTTGAAGTTACATTGTTTGCCTACCGTGTCTGCGCTTTAAATAAAGATATACTACTAGCGAAAGTGTTGAAACAATCAGTCCTATAGATAGAATCTGAAAAGCAGTTGGCAAGATGGCAATGAATGCAACAAATGGGAAAGAGGTTATGATAACAATGTTTCGCCAAGCTTTTAGGGCTAACTTCAGGCTTTTTTCGCCTACCAAGGCTAAACCCACTGTCATACACAAAAAGAATGGCAGACACAGAAGCCAAGCGAGGAACAATCCAAATTCTAATGTGATCTGCACGAATAGTCCTACGTCTAAAAGTGGAAAAAGGAAGCCTGCTAGAATCATTATGATTCCCAATATCCTAGTGCGCTTCTTGTCCAAGATGAAAACCTATCCGATTTTCTTGCCTCTGAAAGCACGCGCACATATTCTACGTCCAAGAGATTTTCAGTCAGATCTTCACTTTAAAGCTTGCTTACTTTTTAGCGCGGGTAGCAAGTGAGAAAAAAACGTGGTTATTTGCGTTTGCGGTATGCGAGGACCGTCTGGTGTTGTGTACTGGTATTCCCAACGTCTTTGAAAGCGTTACCATTGTCGAGTTTGGGCGTACGTTCAGGTAGCTCACATTCGATTGGCCTGTTTGATTCCGACTATTTTGTCCATGTTCAGCTCGAAGGCCACTAGGGGATTTTCGAGTTTCCACGCGTTCAGTATTTTGGGGTGGATTTCGCCTATGATTCCTACCTCCGCATTTTCGATCATTACAGAGCCTGCTCTTCCGGGGATATAACTCGGATGATTGGTCTCTTTGACTTGCCATTTGAGGCCGAAGTTGACGAGGAAAGCGTCTAGGTGAGATTTGATTTCGCTGAAGTTGGCCGTCGCATGCGTGATAGTTGAGGCTAGGTGTTGTTCATCCCGTGTTCTGGTTTCTTTTTTCTCGTCCAGCATCGTGACTCGTCCCAACTCGAAGATTTTTTGTGGATACTCAACAGATAGGTTGTTGCTAAGGAATTCAAGTAGGCTCGGCAGGAGCCAGTTTCTGAGGCAGGTCAGTGTTTGTACTTTTGGGTTGGCAATCTTCACTATTCTTTCTTGTTTGCACGCCATCCTTTTGAAGAGATTCTCCTCATTCGTCATTGTATACGTTAACACTTCTTGGAATCTCAGCCCGATCATGAGTTCTCGCGCCTTGCCCAGCAACGCCTGGTCCTCTGACATCCCTCCAGTGGTTGGTAGTTTGCGCCATGATGGTTTGATTCTGTTGTAGCCGTGCGCTATTGTCACGTCTTCAATCAAGTCAACGGGGTGCATCACGTCAGTCCGGTAGCATGGGATCGTTACGCTAATGCCTTTTGAGTCAATCTTGCCTATGCCGAGACGAGCCTTCGGAAGCAAGCCTGCAACCTGTTTCGCGGTGAACTGAAGGCCTGATACTTTGTTTACGTAATCGACGCTTAGGTCCATGGTTCTATTCTCAAAATTCGGCGTGACCACTACCTCATTACTCTCAGGATAAGGATAATGTATGTTTGCGGAATACGCTTTTCCGCCACGATCGATCAATGACAGAGTGACGATTTTCAGCGTATTATGCACTGTTTCCTGCATTGTTCCGGTAACTTCCACTAGAACATTCTTGGTCTGATCAGTTATCCTTCCAAGGTCGTTCGAGTTAATCACAGGCGGGAATGATAGTACTTTGTGGTCATCGTCCAGTAGTATGGGATAGACAGGATGCTTGCTGACTATGTGGCCGTACTCAAGACCCTTCGGATGTTTTGTCAAGATTTCTTTCAGGGTCAACTTCTCACTGAAACCCAGGGGAACGAAGCAAATTTCGGTTGGTTTAGCGACTGCGTAATGCAGAGGCGACTTAATCAGGTTGAAATCGTAGAGTCCGATTGACGTCCGTTGCCTGTTTCTACCGTAAGACTGGTCAAGCTTGTCTTGCAAATGCATGAGCCCACGAACTATCGTGTCCGAGAGTTTGACGTTCTTGATTACGGAGCAGCCTATGTATGGACGAATATTCTTCAGTCTTGGGTCTACGTACACTTCGATGAGAGGCTTGCCCGCGACATATTCTTTCAGGCCTTCTTCTATGCCTAGGAATCCACGCAGCGCACGAGTCAGTCCTTCTACGTTCCATATGTCAGGACGATTCGTATCTTTGATCTCAACGGTCATCATGTCTTCTTTTTCTTCAAAGAGCTTCACTTCACCCTTGACATAAGCCAAGATTTCATCTATCTCCTCCACGTCGCGATGCAATTGTTTCCCGAGTAATTTCTCGAACTCCGCATAATCAACGTCGATCGTCGGCGTCTAGGCAACCTCCTTTCTTCTTATCCAGCCTAGATCCTGCGAAAAGATCTGGCGAATGTCATCTATTTTCGCCCTCATCATGAACAGGCGGTCTATGCCTAGACCCCATGCAACGACGGGAACATTGATGCCAAGAGGCATCGTGACCTCAGGTCTGAACAATCCTGAGCCGCCGAATTCGATCCAACCGAAACCTTTCTTATAGGCGCTCAACTCGACGCTCGGCTCAGTGAAGGGAAAGTAGTCAGGTTTGAACTTGACTTCGTCGGCTCCAGCTATTTCCACGGCGAACTTTTCCAGCACTCCAAGCAGGTCTCGCAGCGTTAAATTCTCGTCTACTACGATGCCCTCGACCTGATTGAACTCCGTCAGATGCGTCTTGTCAAGAAAATCAGGTCTGTAACAACGCGCGATCGAGAAATATCGGCCCGGAATCTCCAAGTCTCTGCTCAGCAGCGTCCTAGCACTGAGGCATGTCCCATGTCCTGGCAGGATTAGACGTTTAGCTTCTTCCTTCGAGTATTTGTATCTCCAGCCAGTTGAGCCAGTTTTCCATCCGTTTTCATGTGTTCTCTTCACGTTTTCAAGCACGCGCGGAGAAACGTTTAACCTACCATATTTGGGTGATTTCACGAAGTATATTCCAAGCCACTCTCTCGCAGGATGATCCTGCGGAGTGTAGAGCGCGTCAAAATTGAAGAAGGATGTCTCAACCGCTGTCCCATTCATCTGTTTGAACCCTAAATTAACGAGTTTCTGTTTGACTTCATCAAGAAACTGCATGTAAGGGTGCTTCTTACCAGGCCACGTGTTGTCAACCGCTGCTTCGATGTTGTATTTTTGCAGCTTTGCTCCTCGCCATTTGCCGCTGATTATGAGTTCAGGCGTTAACTGTGTAAGCTCAGCAGTTACTCTTCCTGCCTTCACTGATAGTCTCTGTCCTTCGGCCGTGAGCTCTACTATTCTTCTTTTCTTCTCTTCAACTTCGACTAGTTTTCTTCCCTTCAAAACCTGAACGGCATCTCGGAGCTCATGGCTTAACGCCTCAACTGGTTTTTGATCTTCTTTGGCTAGAAGCTTCAGGAGTTTTTCATCGTTTCCTTCGCTCGGTTCTCCACGTATCTCAAGGATTTTCGTTTTTGAATCCAACTTGGCCCATTCTTTACGCTGAACCCAGCCTAAGGCAATTGAATTGAACTGGCCCTCTAGATGAGCCTCGTCGAATACTTGTCCGAGTGAACCCTTACCGCCCAGCTTTTTGAGCGCGTTAACGATGCGACGTTCAGGCAGTCCGTGCTTTGCATACGTTTTTCCCTCCTCTGCGAGCCTTACGATTGACTTCTCTTCCTCCTGTGTACGCACCAACTTCTTCTCTTGTAACGTGAGAATTGCTCTCATGATGGCCGCGTCAGATAATCCAGTCTCGGCCGCCACTTGATCGACAGATGTTTTTCCTCCTAGCTTTCTTATAGCCGAAAGTGTTCTGCTTTCTTGTTCCCTGAGCTCAACCATCGCGTTTCCTCTCTCGAACCGATAACATAGAGTCGTTAATGTAGTTGGTTCAGTTTTAATTAAAACTATGCGTGCTCTCTAATGAGCAATTTTTAGACTAGGTTTCTTGATAGAGATTGACGATACATCCCTTGCACGAATAACAATAAACCATCATGCTGAGTGACACTGCTACGCAGTCACGAAATCGCATAAGACTTAATATGTTTCTTGGGAACTGTATAGGAAGCCAAGCCTTGAAGAGGGCATACGATTGACTGATCAAGACAAGAACGAGATGATCGTCACACCTTGGGAAGTCAGGGGCAAAGTTGACTATGAGCGCTTAATACGCGAATTCGGGACCGAACCTCTGACTGATGATCTTCTGAAAAGACTAGCGAAGCATACTGGCGAACTTGATCTGCAATTGAGGCGCGGGCTCTTCTTTTCTCACCGTGACTTGGGTGCCGTTCTTGACCTGTATGAGAAAGGAACCAAGTTTGTGTTGTATACTGGAAGAGGGCCCTCAGGACCCGTTCACATCGGTCATCTTGTTCCATGGATCTTTACGAAACACTTGCAGGACAAATTTGACACTAGGCTCTATTTTCAGATGACAGATGACGAAAAATTCGTCATAGACGATGAAGCCAAGCTTCAGGACACGACGAGGTTTGGCTACGAGAACGCCCTGGATTTGATTGCCCTGGGATTCAAACCTGAAAACACTTTCATAATATACGATGTACACGACATCGACCTGCTGTATGACATTGCGCTTGAAGTTGCGAAACGCATCACTTACTCGACAGCTAGATCGACCTTCGGGTTTCAGGACAGCACGAACCTCGGCTGGGTATTTTGGCCGGCGGTTCAGGCTGTACCATGCTTCATTCACAAGAAACTCACCGGTGAGAACGTTCCAGCCCTGATTCCTGCCGCGATAGATCAGGATCCGTACTGGCGTATCACCAGAGATATAGCCCAGAAACTGGGCTACTACAAACCCGCGCAGATACACTGCCGCTTCTTGCCCGGACTTGGAGAAGGCGGCAAAATGAGCGCCCATGAACCTGAAACATCTATCTTCACCACCGACCCGCCTGATGTCGTGAAGCGGAAAGTCTGGAATGCCTTCACTGGCGGAAAAGGAACGGCGGCTGAACAGAAAAGAACGGGTGCTGAACCAAACGTTTGCTCTGTCTTCCAATATTTCCTGTACCTGTTCGAAGAAAACGACGAGAAACTTTCCGAAAGAGAGAGAAAGTGTAGGTCTGGCGAAATATTATGTGGCGAATGCAAGAAGGATTTAACGGATAGGCTTAACAAGTTCCTTGCTGAGCATCAGAAAAAGAGAGAAAAAGCCAGAAGCACACTCGACAAGTTCCACATTAAACGGTGAAGAGGCTAATCTCCCTATGACTGAGGAGCGCGTGGATTCCTCTTCATTCCACTGACTGCTTCATCCTACGCGTGGCGTGCCTGTTTCGGAGGCGAAGATTCTAGGACCAACTCGTAGTACAACAAGGCCAGTTACTTCTTTAAACTTTTTAAAGTTCAACCTTGTTAGCCCTAGTGTGAAGTGTGGTTCCTGTGAGCGAGTATGACAAGGATGCGCTTGCCAAATTTCGACGCGCTGGCATAATTCTGCGAGAAACACGTGAAGAAATGAGGAGTTACGTCCACGAGGGCATGCCAATAATTGAAGTCTGCGAGAAGGCCGAGAACCTCATAAAGAAAAAAGGAGCAAAGCCAGCATTTCCATGCAACGTCTCGATAAATGAAGTTGCTGCGCATTACACGTCGCCCCCAGGAGACACCAAGAATATCCCCGAGAAATCCGTGGTCAAGGTGGACATTGGCGCTCACATAGATGGATATGTGACTGACACTGCAGTTACAGTATGCTTCGATCCTGAGTATGATAGTCTCACAAAGGCGGCTGAAGCAGCTTTGAAAAAGGCCGTTGAGAGCATCGGTCCTGGAATGTCCACTTCGAAGCTAGGAACAATCATTGAAAGCACCATAAAATCTCACGGTTATAAGCCGATTTCAAACCTGACCGGCCACCAGGTTGGACGTTACCTTGTGCATGCTGGAACATCGTTGCCAAATGTGCCGCAACTGTTCTCTTCAAAAATCAAGCTAGGCGGAGTGTATGCGATTGAACCGTTCGCCACCATCCAGAATGCTGCAGGGAAGGTTGAAGATGGCGAAGAAACCACCATATTCCGTCTTGTCAGATCCCGACCTCAGAAGGATTCCTATGCAAAACAGCTTCTAAAGTACATTGAAGAAAACTTTCGAACGTTACCTTTTGCGGAACGTTGGCTACAAGGGATAGTTCCCAAACAGAATTACAGAGGGGCTTTCCGAGACTTACTCTCATCTAAGGCAATCATGGCCTACTACGTCTTCGTTGAGGCAAGTCGAAAACCTGTTGCTCAGGCAGAGCATACAGTGCTGATAGAGAATGATGGATGTGCAGTGTTAACTTAGACCTGTGATCGTTCTTTGTCTTTTTGTTTTTCCTTCACTTCTCTGTATATCCCTGTAATCATCATCTTTTCGTTGCATTTCGGGCAGGGCTCAACCTCTTTTAGGATGTAATCCCCTCGTTTGAATTCTCTGACGTTCTTGTAACCGCACTTTTTGCATTCGATCGTCGTCATTATAGGCGCGGCTTCAATGTTTGGCCGTGGTCCATGTCTTCTCATCTGCACGATCACATATGCTGAAAGGGCAATTCCCGCTATGCCAATGAGCGCCAGCCATCCTGCCACAAACGCGTCGGTCGCATATTCGTTTGCAGCAAGTATCAGAGCAGTCAGAGCTAGAGCTATGGTGATGAATATTATGAGAAGCACGACTGATGACATCCGCGTCGCTCTGGTTGAATTCTTTTCTTCGCCCATTCCGCTCATCTCCTACTGGCCAACTCCTATGCTGTTCCCTATCCCTGCGACTATCACGCTGTCTCCTTCCTTAGTTCTTTCAAGAATGACCTGTTTTACCCTCTCGATAGCCTTGTCCACAGCGTCAAAAATCTCTTTGCGCATCGGAGATATTGCATCCCCGATATCCTCTTTGATTATTACGGCGTTTACCGGAATGTGGTATTTGAGGATAGAGTCCTCAATCTTAAACTGGTCAACTCCAGGTCCACCTATTGCAGCGCCGACACCTTCCGCGACTTCGCCGACCTCTTCACCTTCAAGCTTAGCAGCAGCGTCAATCATGATTACCGTGGCAATCTTCCCTTCATTTTCTTTGATGACCTGTTCTATCGCGTCTCCAGGCTTGCCTACGTTTCCCCCTGGACCTTCAGCCTTTATCACGTATGCCGTTCGCCCTTCTATCGGCACGGTTGCGACGACACAGTCTTTCTGCACCTTGGTCGTTTCGTACCCGTGCATAAGTTTTGCTGCAACCAATGCGCCTGCCCCATCGCCCCAAGGTTGACCTAAAGAGGCTGCTTTCAACGCGCTTGTATATGCCTCTGCTTCACGCATTATCATCGGGAGCAGCATTTGAATTTGCATTATGACGTATAGGCTCAGAGTTTTCTTCCCGAGCAAGTAGAAGTGCCGTATCACCTTGTAGATGTAGTTGAGACCCATAGCCACTTCAAGAGTGGTCTCCAAGTTGTTCGTTTGGATCTCGTCAGCCGCAGGCGCCATCATCTTCACTTCATCCTTCAAGCGAACGTCCCGCACGTCAAGTATGTGTTCAAGCTTCCACACTACGCCTGCGGGATCAAGGTTCTGCGGACCTATCGTGAAATACTCTAGGAACCTGTCAATCCTCGCTGTTGGATCTGTCTGTGGTTTTCCAATCTCTTTTATTGTTTCTATCGCAACTTTTCTGCCCTCATCCTTCATGAACTTCAGCTTGTAGAGGGAACTCTCAACTTCCCTAAGCATGACGTAAAGTTGGATTCTCTGACCGTAGAAGATGAAAGCTATGAAGATGACGTAAAAAAGAAGGTTAAGAATAACTGAAATCGGATCACTTCCGAATTGACTTCGGAAAACCTGTGGGTTCACCGCAGAGAGAAACCATGACATTTCAACGAAACGCTCACCTTTCCGAATGACTATCAAACGCTTAGTTATAAGTTTTGGGCAAATCTGCATCGAATAAGAAGCATCAAC
>Ga0187778_10003602_pt1 | contig 10352 bp, 13 predicted proteins | sample 1015_Q2_SP5_20_M_FD_132418 | JGI IMG/M metagenome (GOLD analysis project Ga0187778, IMG submission 132418) | Tropical peat soil microbial communities from peatlands in Department of Meta, Colombia - 1015_Q2_SP5_20_MG | ecosystem: Environmental > Terrestrial > Soil > Wetlands > Peat | place...
ATTCCTTATCAAACCTTGATATCAGGAATAATCCATCGATATATTGAAGGCGATTTAATTTCAAAGACGGGATAACAAACGCATCCAGCCGACCAGCGATAAGTGCGGTTTGGTTTTGACTTTTGGCTGTGCCGCTGGCGGCTGATAATTTTCGTTAACTGAACAAATGGGGAGGACTTAATATTATGAAACGAATCGTCATCTTCATCATCTTGCTTGTCCTTGCAACCCCTCTGATTGCAGCCGAAACAAAACGTGAACAAATCGGAGAAGCACTGGGCAATCCAATCTACCGTGATCAAATTGATGAAAGCCGCGATCTTTATGGCCAATTGCAAAATTTATTTAGAATGCCCTTTCAGAAGAAATATCTTGAATCTCACAAAAACGAATTGGAAGTGAAAGATTGGGAAATTGAATATGTTGTAAGGTATTTTGAAAAAAAACATAACGAAGATCTGAGGAATAAAGACTCCGAGCTCAACCAAAGGTTAGCCCTTACCAAAAAGCAAGTTGAGGAGATTGAAGCGAAGCTCTCAAATAAAGATTTGTCGGCTAGTGAGCGTGAGGCATTAGAAATGGAGAAAAACTTTTGGCAGACCATGCTCAAACCGCCCGGGAAAGATTTCGCTAAGTTTTTGCTTTCCGGCTGGAAATATTATCGACTCTTATATGACAACTATGGAGGCGGTAGAGTTATTTGGGAGCAGGAAGGGCTTGTTGCCTTTGATGCAATGCTTAAGTGGCTGAAGTATCATGAAAAGCAAGGGGATTTCAAAATTACTGATCTAGCTTCATGAGGCTTTTTACAGCTATTGGAAAAGCAATGAGAACAGTTCATTTTTTCTGGACAAACAGCGGATACAGAGCGAGTTTATTCATCCTCCATGGGAGCCTATCAAAAAGAATGATAAATGAAAAGCCAGTTAACAACGGCATCGAGGCCGACCGAGAATAGCCGACTGGTTTTCTGCAAAGACTGGTTGCCCCGGTTGGCTCATCGCCTTGGTCTTCCCTGAACTCAGATGTCAAAAATTTCGTAGATCCTTAATCTGTTATAATTGTCATAACAGGAGGTTGAGAGATGAGCACATATAAGTTTTCCGTGGTCATAGAAAAAGACGGTGATGGCTATTTTGCCTTTTGTCCCGAACTTCAGGGCTGCTACACACAGGGCGATTCTTATGAGGAAGTTCTGGAAAATATCAAAGATGCTATTCGTCTTCACATAGAAGACAGGATTGAAAGCGGCGAAGAAATTCCACAGGCAGAGGTTGTAAGTCTCACCCTGATGGAAGTAGCCGTATGAGCGAAAAGCTGCCGAGAATAACCGCAGCCGATGCAATCAAGGTATTAGAGAGCATCGGCTTTTCTTTCTCACGGCAGAGTGGCAGCTATAAAATTTACAAGAATAAAGCAGGCAGGAGGGTGACTGTTCCATATCATTCCGGGAAAATCCTACATCCAAAGACTTTAGCAAGTATTCTGAGGGATGCTGATTTAACAGTAGAAAAATTTAAAGAACTTTTGAAATGATCCTGGAAAGAAAAAGTAAGACACGTACAACAACGGCATCGAGATGGACGCGGGAATAGCCTAGGCGGTTTTCTGCAAAGACTGGTTGCCCCGTAGCTGAAAAAGGTTAAATTTGTTAAGCTAAAGTAGCGGAGTTACCAGATGAGCAAAATCGAAGAAATCGAAAAAGAAATCCAAAGACTGAATCCGGATGAACTTCAAGCTTTTCGGAAATGGTTCTGGGATTTTGATGCTGAGGCGTGGGATCGGCAATTTGAAAAAGATGCGATGTCGGGAAAGCTTGACAAATTGGCCGCAACGGCAATCAAGTCGTATAAGACAGGGAACTGCAGAGAGATTTGAAGCATTTTGCTTCACCGGAGTTTTGGGGATTTTATAAAGCCCTGCCACGACCTATTCAAGACCTTGCAGACCGAACCTTCACCTTACTAAAGAATGATTCTCGACATCCTTCCCTGCATCTGAAAAAAGCGGGCCGATTTTGGTCTTGCCGCGTCGGCTTGCATTATCGCGCAGTAGCCGTCGAAGTTCCTGAAGGGCGTCTCTGGTTTTGGATCGGCAGCCATGAAGAATACAATAAACTACTGGGCTAATGAAGCCTCCCAGCCGACCGATGATAAGCCTGGTTTGGTTTTCATTCGTGATTGCTCCGGTGACCAAAAACCCTCGTTGACAGAATTGGAGCCCTGTATATAGTCATGCCAACACTTCTTTTGATAACAGCCTCTTCGCCCGAAATTCGTAGAGTAAGGAGGTCGCGGGTTCTCAACTTTCAGCAGATTACCATGCCGTATCTGGCCGCCAGGGTTCCTCCCCATTGGCACGTAATCCACATTGATGAAGAAGCGGAAGAAATTGACCTGAACATTAAAGCCGATGTGGTCGGAATTACCTTTCATACACCAAGTGCTTATCATGCGTATATCCTGGCTGCACATTTCAGGTCCCGGGGAATATGTGTAGTGATGGGCGGTCCGCATGTGACCCTGCTGCCTGAGGAGGCAAGTCAATATGCTGATGTGGTATTCATCGGAGAAGCCGAAGGGTTGTGGGAAGAATTCCTGAAGGGTTTTGAAACAGGGTCTTATCTTGCTGTGTATCAGAAAACCAGTGCACCGTCCCTCGAAAATATTCCCATGGCCCGCAAGGAGTTATTTCACAGACGCGATTATACTGGTGGTGTTCTTTTTGCCACCCGGGGATGCCCTCACCAATGTGATTTCTGCACCATTGCAGTTATGTATCGACATGGGCTGCGCAAACGGCCCATTGCTGAAGTCGCGGCAGAATATGCTTCTTTCAGTGGGAAAGTAATTATCTTTTGGGATGAAAACATTGCCGGGGATATAGGGTATGCGAAGAAATTGTTTCGCGCCATCGCACCTTACCGGAAGTGGTGGAGCAGCCAGGCGAGTATTCAAGCTGGTCGGGATAATGATTTTTTGGACGCTGCGGCGCGCAGCGGCTGTAAACAGTTGTTCTTGGGTTTAGAGTCTATCTCCCAGCCAAGTATGGCTGAAGTGCATAAAGGGTTCAACCGAGTGGAAGAGTATGCCAAGATTATTGAACAAATCCATGCGTACGGGATAGCTGTCCAGGCAGGGATTGTTTTTGGCTTTGATAACGACACCCCGGAAATATTTAAAGACACCATTAGTTTCCTGGAAGAAACAGGGGTCCAGAACGCGACGTTTAACATCCTGACGCCATTTCCCGGCACACCCCTCTTTCGGAAGATGGAAGCAGAGAGGCGTATAGTAACGAGAGACTGGCGCAGATATAATAGCCGCAGCGAGGTGGTCTATCAACCGAAGCAGATGAGTATGACTGAGCTGTTGACTGGATTTAGATATGCGAATGAGCGCTTTTATTCTCTTCCAAGCATAGCAAAGCGGCTATCACGATCACCAGTTCAGATATGGTGGACGTTGCCGTTGAACTTGGCCTATGGCTATCAATGGCAGAAGATGGCACAGGAGGCTGCCGTTCAATTACCATGTGCGGCCGACTCGACGCTTCGCACCTCTGCCAACGGGTACCCAAGGCCAGCTTAATTCCTGTCTCAGAGGTGGCTTTAGCCGTGGGGCGCACCGGACGGGACCTTAGCCTATCTCATCGCACACCCGCGCTTAATTTATCCATCACCTCTCTCATATCCACGGGCATAGGACCTGAGAATTCCATATATTCACCAGAAAAAGGATGGGTGAATCCCAGCATCTCTGCATGGAGCATCTGGCGCGGGATAAAAACTTTCTTTCCCTTAACTTCAAGTTCGCTTTTTCTGCCGTATGTCCTGTCTCCAAGGATCGGATAGCCGATGGACGAGAGATGGACCCTGATTTGGTGCGTCCTTCCTGTCCCCAATTTCACTTCTACGAGAGTGGCCGCGCCAAAGCGTTTAAGGACCTTCCATCTCGTGATCGCTTCTTTCCCTCTCCTTGTCCTTGTGGACATCTTCTTCCTATCCGACTCAGAGCGGCCAATGGGAACCGTGATTTCTCCTGAGTCATTCCTGGGGTTCCCATAGATCATGGCCATATATTTCCTGTGGATCGTCCTTTTCCTGAACTGCTCCACAAGGTCATAATATGCTCTGTCATCAAGGGCAACTACCATGACTCCCGAAGTGTCTCTATCAAGTCTGTGCACAACGCCAGGTCTCAAGGGCCCCCCAATATTGGCAAGCTTTTCACATCGGAATGCAAGGGCATTCATGAGGGTACCATAGACATGTCCGGCTGCAGGATACACCACCATGCCCGCAGGTTTGTTCACCACCACAACCGCGTCATCCTTATAAAGTATTTCGACAGGTATCTGTTCAGGGACAAGGCTTTCTTTTTCTTCTGAAGGTATAGTCATGCTTATCACCTCATTCCCCTTTGTCCTGTAGTTTTGGCTCACAACAGCATTATTCACCAGAACATCACCATTTCCAATAAGCTTCTGTATCTGAGAGCGCGTAATTCCAGTCTTCCTGGCAAGAAATGTATCAAGCCGGTTCCCTGCCTCTGAGACATCAACCTTTATATGCCTGAGGTTCTGCATCACTTTTTTATGAGGTAATCAACCTTTTCTTCCCCGTAAAAGGGAAGGCGCACCTGCCGGTACATTATACCCCAACTTAGCCCGTCCCATTCTCCCCTGTTCATATGAAAACCTCTTTATCATACCTATCCTTTATGCTAGAATAGGCAAAAATGGCTGATGGGATTACCCTACATATCCTTGGTGACTACGGCCCGTTCTCCAGGATGGGGAAAAGCATCGGGTACCAGGTGACCATAGGACAATCCAGCTACCTCATTGATTGCGGGGCGCCTCTTTTCCAGCAGATAGGGGGTCACGGACTCAAGGTAATAAAGGGCCTCATCATCACCCACTGCCACGATGACCACAAGAGATGGTTCACTGACCTCGCCCTCTTTAATATGTATGCGCCTGATTTCCCCAATAGGGTCTATCTCCTTACCTCCGAGGACGTGCATGATGAGCTCGTGAGGGCGTCTGCCCCTGCACTGGACAAGAGCCTCTCAAATGATTCCAAGACTATCATCGATATCCCCTATGACGAGTACGTGGATTATCAGGTGCTGGGGCCGCGTGCGAGGTACAGGATTGTTTCCATGGATGAAGGAAACGGAAAGACAAGTCTCTTTGTTGCAGACCGGGAAGGAAATGTCCTTGGTCCCGACAGGGCGAAAATCGTGTTGAACTACAAGACCAAAAGGCCGAGACTCCTCTTCAGGGACCCCCACTACGGGGAATGGATCGAGCCAGAGAGTTTTTATCCTTTTTCCTCCCCTGTCTTCTACGAGGAAAACTGCAACACCCTCAAGGATGAGGAAGGCTTCACTATTGAAGCACTCAAGGCGCCGGTATGGCACGGCATTACCGGAATAGGGATAAAGATCAGAACAGACTCAGAGACGCTCGTCTTCAGCTCTGACACTGCCCATAACAAGGAGCTATGGAAACAGCTCTATGAAGAAAAGAGAACCCAGAGACTGCCTATTGCAAGGAAGGAATTCGAATCTTCTTCCATTCTCCATGGCGATATCAACCATTTCATAGAAAGGATATGGAGCGAGGATCGGTACAGCGACGCGGTCAATGCCTTTCAAGATGCCATTGTTATCCATGATATTTCTTTCGGCAACAGCGTGGTCCATACCAATTACGAGGCACTGAGTGAGACCACGCTGAACAGGAATTCGGTGATATTGACCCACAGTCCTGACAGGATAACCTCGGAATGGGTGTTGTGCAACGCAGAAAAGACGTTCATGATCAAAGGGAACACCTTCTCAGAAGTGGTGGGTGACAGGGTGTATCCCATGAATGCAGACGTGTATCATAAGGAGGCAGGGAGATACTATGTGGGATACAAGAATGAGCATGGGAGGTACGTGGTGTATGAAAAATCAGGCCTTCTCAGGATCGCTGAGGAGGAAGAATTAGTGGGGCCCGCTCTGGGAAGGCCCCTTTACCGCATTGATCTCTATGAAGACATATCAGGGAAGTATTTCCCGAAAATAGACCGTAGCGATTGCCAGTATCTGGAGCGAAAGGACGGCAGGGTTGAAATGATCGAGTTTTATGACGAGGGCAGCAGGGGAAAAATCGTGGAGGACCATCGCCACAGGCTTCCCCTAAGCTCGCCTCACAGGCTATAGACAAGATTTGCGTTGACACGCAAAGGAGACTGTTATAGCCTTAGGAATAAGAGCGGTGCACGAATCCCCTTATTACTGGCGCGAGGATTCCAATGACCAAAACAACGGACAACCTCGATGCATATGTCTTGGAGGACGGCGCACATATCGGGGTGGTAGGGAGAGGCCCTACAGGATCCTTTTTCAGCATCGTTGCGCTCAAGATGGCGAGGATGATGGGAAAACAGATCCGGCTCACGATCTTCGAGCCCAAAGATTTCACTAAGGACGGACCTGCCGGGTGCAATCGCTGCTGGGGGATAATATCAGAACTCCTTGTCCAGACCCTTGCGGTTGAGGGGCATCAATCTCCCTGACTCTGTGGTGAGAAAGGGCATCAATTCCTACAATCTTCACACACACCACGGTGATGTGTATATCGCAACTCCTGACCTCGAAAGGACCATTGCCACAGTCTACCGGGGCGGCGGACCAAAGGGAATGATCCCCGAAGGGAAAGAAAGCTTTGATTATTTTTTGCTTAGAGATGCGATTAAGGAGGGGGCAGTACTTAATCCGCTCAGGGTTGACCGCATCGCGATCAGAGACAGGAAGCCTGTTCTTTTCTCAAAGGATGGAGAACTCGGGCAGTTTGACCTTGTGGTGGGTGCATTTGGAGTAAACAGCACCACGCCAAAGATGTTTGAAGGGATCGGGTTTGGATATCAGGAACCACCCACGGTTACAACAGCCATTGCAGAGCTGCTCCTGGGCGAAGAAAACGTAGAAAAGCATTTTGGAAATTCGGTCCATCTTTTCCTCCTCCCCGACAAGGGCATGAAGTTTGCTGCCATGATCCCCAAAGGCGCATACGCCACCCTCTGCATACTGGGAAAAGAGATGAACGCGAACACGGTGAATGAATTCCTCGAAAAGCCTGTGGTGAAAAATGTGTTAAGGCCGTCCCGTATACCGTAGGATGCCGCTGTTTGCCCAAGATGAATGTGGGGGCATCCCTCAAACCATTCACTGACCGGGTGGTCACATGCGGAAATGCAGGCTCCACAAGGCTCTTCAAGGACGGGCTTGGAGCTGCGTATCTTATGGGAAAGGCTGCTGCCAAAACCGCCCTCTTTCAGGGGGTGAGCGCCAGCCATTTTCAGGAGGATTATTACCCTGTCTACCACAGTCTTATCATCGACAACCGCTACGGCCAGTTCCTCTTTACCGTCACCGACGTGTACCGGAAAAACAGGATACTCACTGAGGGCATGCTCAGGGTTGTCCGGAGAGAACAGCAGGGCCCCTCTGCCCACAGGATTCTCAGCTCAATCCTCTGGAACATGTTTACAGGGAATGAAAGATATAAAAATATATTCCCCAAGGCCCTTGACATCAGGATGCATGGGAATCTCTTGAGGGAATTTTCGCAGGTTCTCACGAGGAGGTCACCATGAAAGAGGGCGAACTGGGGAAAGTGTACGCAGGTGGTGAAATAATTTTCAACGAGGGAAGTGTAGGCGATGTGATGTATGTCATTCAATCGGGTAAGGTGAAGATCACGAAAAAGACCGAATCAGAAGAGGTTACTATCGCGATCCTCGGGGAAGGTGAAATCTTCGGGGAGATGGCGGTGTTCGACCGTCTGCCCCGCTCTGCCACGGCTGTAGCGCTGGGCGACGCGAGGGTGTTGAGCGTGGACAAGAAAAAACTCTTCACCACCATCAACAGAGACCCTACCCTTGTATTCAAGATGATGGAATCGATGAGCGAGAGGATAAGGAGGCTTGATGGGGAGCTTGCGGAGCTCAAAAAAGAACACACCGAGATGTCGCGTATCTGTGTCGATGTTGATGAGACCTCCGCACTTATACTGAAAGAAGCAAAGCATGTGATTCCCGCTGAGAACGGTTCCCTCATGCTTCTTGATAATGAGGGAAAATCCCTTGTCATTGCTGCAGCCTTTGGTGAGGAGGCGGACCCTAAAGTGACCCTCTCTGTGGGTGCAGGAATCGCAGGTGACGTACTGAGGACGGGTAAGGCAGAACTGGTAAACAATGTCTCTCTTGACTCACGTTTTGTCCCTGGTGGCTCCCAGATCACCTCCATACTCTGCGCTCCCCTCAGGTGCAGGGATTACAATTTCGGCGTGATTAACATGAGTAACCGCTCCGACACACCCTTTTCGCTTGATGATCTCAAAATGCTGGATGCCCTTACGCTCTATGCGTCCATCGCGATTCAGAATGCAAAGAACTTCTCGCAGCTCAAGGACGCAACGAACGAAGTACTCAGGCACGCGACCATGCTCTACATGTCCTGACATGTCCTTTCTTGTGTCTCGCTCTACGGTTTTTCTCTTGACAAATGGGAACTAATCATATAAAAATATATCTATATGAAAGATGCCGCGTACCTTTTTAAACTGTTGTCTGACGAAACAAGGATGAGGATCCTCATGCTCCTTGCTCATAGAGAACTCTGTGTCTGTCAGCTCATGGGCGTACTCGGGGTATCCCAGCCGCTGATCTCGAGAAACCTCTCCCTGCTCAGCAGTGAGGGGCTCCTTGATGAACGGAGGGAGGGAAAGCTGGTGTTTTATTCAGTGAGGAAAACTACCTCTCCCATGGCCCGGAAAATTCTCGCACTATTGAAAACAGAACTGAAAGATACTGCGCGGTTAAGAGAGGATCTGCGCTCTCTGACCGACTGCGACGAGTTCCAGATTAAGACCGGAAAATGCGACATGAAAACATTCCTCTCATTCATGCAAAAGCAACGGGCAAGGAAACGATAAAGCCCTTTTGAGACCTCGGGAGCTCGGGAGCTTGCCATACAGGGCTTATTGTGTTACAATTAAGAAACAATGAAACAATAGATACCAGCGGAGGTAAATAATGGAGCTGAATACCATGTCCTACAGCAAATGCATATGCCGGAAGTGCGGAACCCAGTATGCAACGATGCTGAACAATGATGCGGAATTGCAGAATGAGCCATGTCCCAAGTGCGGAGAAAAGGAGCTGAGATTCTCAGGCCCGCTGGGCCTTAACGAGCTTCGAAGCACATTCGGCGGTGGCGGAGGCTGAAATCCCTGGGGTTGCTAAGACCGGTCGGGTCTTTCAAAATTCAAGACAGCCGACATCTTTTGTCTCGGACTCCAGAGATTGTCGGCTGCTTGATTAAGTCTTGGTCGCCAAATAATCTTTTTCCTCTCATCTATATCTGTCTCCACTCCCTCTTATCCACAGATTACCCCGCTTGATCCGCTTTCTCGCCGAAAGCAAACCCAACTCAGATGCGGATTTCACCGACACTTTCAAGAAATGGCAGCTGAGTGAGGATTTACGAGAATACTACGCAGAACATCGCCGTTCAGCAGCACAAGCGCCGACGAGTGTCAGCTGCAACGGCTATGTTGCCCTCTATAGCACCGTGCGGCTGTTTCCGATCGGAATTATCTCGTCGCTTTAAATCGATGGGACTCAATCGTATCGTGTAGAACACCAAGGATTTCCTGACATTTTGCAGAGATTAGCCTCTTCTTTCCCAGAGATAATGCTGATGATTTTATATTTGTGTTCAATCTGGACAATCTCACCACTTCTGCATTGATTTCCACGATGCGTTTATATGCAGATTCCGCATTGACCAATTCCGCACTACCTCTCAATTCAGCAATGCTGCGAAGCTCATGAAGAGCCTTTTTGGCAGTGTCTAAATAGCCCTTCATTTTGCGCTCAATCCGATCCATCTCCTGGTCATCAGGCTCCTCGATATGTTGTTTATGCAACGCGAACAACTGCAGAATAGCAATGATTGCTTCATAGGAATGCACACTGATAAAGCCCGGCTGATTGTCTTGCATATCTTGTTGAATCAAAGTTCTCAAGCTTTTCTCAAAAGCTGCCACTTCACGATAGAACTTGGTAGAAGATAATTTCTGTGCCTTCAAGTTTGAATTCTGGGTGGCAAGGTCCAAAATCTCTTCATCCAACTTTCTAAATTCTGTCCAACATGAGTTAAATTCAGCGACAGTCTCCTGTTCTTTTGAAGTACCGGATTGCTGAATGATCGCTGCCAGATCCCGCCGAGCGGCTTCCACTTTGTTCGAAGCGCTTCGAGCCTGGTCAGCATACATTTTCGATGCTTCATCCG
>Ga0187778_10003603_pt1 | contig 10351 bp, 10 predicted proteins | sample 1015_Q2_SP5_20_M_FD_132418 | JGI IMG/M metagenome (GOLD analysis project Ga0187778, IMG submission 132418) | Tropical peat soil microbial communities from peatlands in Department of Meta, Colombia - 1015_Q2_SP5_20_MG | ecosystem: Environmental > Terrestrial > Soil > Wetlands > Peat | place...
CCATTGCTAATCTGATCCAAACCATCGCTTGATCCGCCGTCAATTGTCGCCTTCAGGATGCTACCTGTCACGTGTCAGATCTACCAGTCGAAGGGTCGCTCCAACCTCCGACTCGCTATCCACATAACATCGGCACTCCATACATGAGGAAAAGCGCGACGCCCAAGAAGGTCGAACCGGTTGCCGACCGCAAACCTCTGATCGAATCTGCCGACAACCATCGCTCAGAACCCAAAAAGAGATTCAGCTTCTGTGACGAGACATGCCCGTCGATTACTCCTGAACTGTGTAAATCCATACCTCGGCCCCGTGTCTGGCGCGAGCAGGGACCGCAACGTAGAATCGGTCGAAACCCTTCTTTCCCATCGTTCCGAAGTATCCTGCTGTCCGAGCACCCAAGGAAGAGGCTACCTTGGCGAGAAGCACATAGTGATCGGGATCCTTCTGTTGGAAGACACTGATGTAGCCCTCGCCCCCGGTAATGTAGATGCGCTTGCGGGTGGGATCGTAGTAAAGATCATCGGAATCCTGCACGCATGGAAGCGCAGCTAGAATGCGGCCAGAGTTGGTGTCAAACACCGCCATTCGAGCCGGGGTACGGCTGGCTATGAACAGTCTGTGGTCGGGTTCATCGAGCGCCATCGGGAAGTTGGCCTCGAGCGTCAACCTCCAACGAGCGATCGCCTGGGTCTTACGGTTGATGGCCGCGATCTGTTTCAAATCAGGCAAATTTACAAAAATGTTCGGGCCGATGGTCTCCAATTGAAATGACTCTGGGTGCGCTCCGAGCTTAAACTCGTCGTCCAGACGCTTGTTTGTGGTCGCATCGATCATCGCGATGGCCGCTGACTCATCGTCTCCGTAGCCCACATAGACGCGCTGGTCTGCAGCATCGTAGCGCAGATTGTCAACATCCCCGTGAAAGTCGATGGTCGCGATGAGATCGAATGAAGTTCCTTCATAGATGTACAGCTTGCCCTTGGCGCTGGCGACAAAAAGTTTGTTGGTCTCCGGCGAATACACCACGCCCTGAGGCACTGGCACTCCACCGATCGTGTGGACTACCTTTTGAGCGCTGAGGTCGAGAACCTCCTCCGTGTTATTGCCGAGCGCGGAAAGAAACACGCGGTTTTGTGGATCGAACCCAAAATGGTCAAGGCGTCCAAGAACGTTCGGTAGGGGAATGGCACCGGTCAGCACCAGCGGCGATTGGGCTCCCCTGTTCGGGGCCTTTTGGCCGCTGGCCGCACTTGTAACGAGCACGATCAGCATCCAACAAATTCTGGAGTTCTTCATTCACTCTCTTGCAACAGTGAGGAGTCTACTGCCCCGATCAAGCAAGACTGAAATGGCATCGAGTCGCCTTGAGGTCTCCTAGGGGAGTAATCACGTTCTGGCCATTGACGAATTGCTTCTGTCACCCGTGACCTGCGTTTGCCTTTATCGTGCGCCGCCGACCCGTACTGCACACCTCGGTCGGGTTTGGTTTCGAGTGCTGTCAACAACAGGGAAGACGAGGGACGGTATGGAGTCATGGGAAGTACACCCTCGACAAGGTCATTGTGGATCGCGATATCTGTCGCCGTTTTCCCATTGAAGCGACTGCTTCTTGCTTCCTGCCGCCAAGCAGGGCAGAGCCAAGATCTGTGCCGCTACCGAAAACGCCACCAGAGCCGCAAGGGATCGGTCGTAAAGAAGTCCCATGATCGCGCTTCCGGCAAACCAGGAGATTCCGAAGCCAGTGTCAAAAACTCCGAAGGCGGTGCTCCTCCTTTGGGAAGGGACAACCGCGGACAGAACGGCCTTAAGGCAGGAGTCCTGGGCACCCATCCCCATTCCCCAAAGAATCATTCCTGCCAGCTCCCATTGGGAGCCGCCCAGAAAGACCAAAGGCGCGAACAATGCCGGTACACCGAAGGCCAGCAACAATATCGGCAAGCCGATTTTATCCAGCAGCTTTCCGAGAACCAAGGAAGATACAGCACCGGTTGCCATCGCCACGGCATAAAACACCGGCACAAGCCCCTGCGGGACGGTCGCAGTCTTCTGAAAATGAAATGCGATCAGAGAGAAGTCTGCGAATCCAGCAGCGATTAACGCGCCAGCAGCAAAATAGAACCAGTAGGCTTTGGAGAACCCCTTATCGGAAAAGCTCCGTAAGGATTCGGACTCCAGTGTCTGCGGTTCGCGATAAAGAAGCCATGCGACTACGAGCACAACTAGGCATAGGAGTGCGGGGATCAGCAAGACTGCAAACGCGTGACGATAGTCCCCGTGCTTGTAGAGAACCAGAGCTGTAATCAGGGGACCGAGGGTCGCCCCTGTCTGGTCCAACGCTTCGTTCAGCCCGAACACCCAGCCGTGTCCTATGGATGTGCCGGCGCGGGACAGCATCGCCTCGACCGAAGGCCGGCGAATCGCTCGTCCTGTTCTCTCCGCCACGACCAAGGTGGCAGCCAATGGCCAGTTTCCGGCGAGCGCCAACGCCGGCACTGCTAGCATGTTGATCGCATAACCGGCAAAGGCAAACAGCCAGTATCTGTGCGTCTGGTCGGCAAAATATCCGGTGATCGACCGAAGCCCGTACCCCATCAGCTCCCCAAACCCGGCCACGAACCCGATGATGGTGGCGCTTGCGCCTAAGGAGCCAAGGAAAGGTCCGATATTGGCCCGCGCTCCTTCATACGTCATGTCCGCGAAGAAATTGACGATGCCGATGATGAGGACAAAGCGAAACGCGACTTTGGCGAGATTACCCTGAGTTGTGTTCATTGGTTCCAAGGCCTTGAAACCGGGCCGATGGCTAGCGCAAAGGAGCCGGGCATGGTCACTCAGACCAACTTCTTGGTCGAGAAACGCGCGTCAACCGACAGATTGCCCAGAAATTGTCGACGAGAGATACCCCAAGCAGGCATGTCTTTCTCCCAGCTTTAGCTGTCGCGCGGCGGTCCAACATCTCCGCGAACAGCTTTTGTATTGACATTCGGGCTATCCGCAGAGACGGACATCAGAAGGTTGATTCAGTAGACTTTGCGGAAGCCGCTGCCGCTTCGAATTCGTTTGCAGCGCAAATAAGACTTCACCGGCATGATCGAGCACCTCGAAGCGCATCAACTCACCCTACAACCGCGCTCATCGAGAGGCCCCGTTGCCGGCCTACATCGTATTCCGACATCGGCACTCGATGCAATCGATGCCACCTGAAATACCTACCATTTTCGGTAGAGTGCGCCGTCCTCCTGGTCCTTATAGGTAAAACGTTACCCCGGTGATTTCAGTCAAAGCTTGTCCGAGGTTCTATTTAGCAGGGCTAGAAATCCGGGATACCGGGATAAAGGTGTCAAAGAACGAAAACTGTGAACCAAGACATGAAAATCACAGTCAAAGGGTTTCCCAAACTAGAGCGAAGCGAGCCTGTTCACGGCTTACAGCTTCGATTGGGCGTAATAGGCGGCATCCAGCCTCGGCTCCTCGGCTCGTCACGAGAGGATTACTTTCGATTGGCTAACAACGTCCTGATCCCTGCCCTTAAAGCTAGCAGCTCACCTTATAATGTCTTCGCAGACGCATTCGCTGATGAAATCGCACTGGCTCATATCGCTGGGATTGCTGTTGCTGGTTATGGCCGGGCTGGTTGCGCTCTTCGTGACGCGCGATCTCAGTTCGGGACAGCTGGCACAGAATTCGCAAACAGAGTCGGGCCCGGCCTCTCTCGTCGATGAAAGTCCGCTCGAAACGGCGCGCGCTGTCGGGAAGCTCGCCTCGGAGGGCGACCAGCAGCGAGTCGCTGCCCAGGCCGAGCGGCTCGCTGACAACGAAGTCGACCTAGCGTTTCATGACGCGTCGCGCGACGCCGCCGACCATCCTCCACAGGCCAAGCCGCAGTTCCGTCCACTATTTCAACGCATGGGAGAAGTGGAAACTGAAGTGCAGGCCGACCAGGCCCAAGTCGATGAATTGAAAAAGGATCTGGCCAAGGCGGAGGGCATACGCGCTGCGAGCTTGCAGGAGCAACTCGATGTGGCGCAGGCGCAACTGGAACTCGATCAGGATGAGCTGAACGACGCCAAGGAAGAGCTGGTGCAGTCGGGGGCCGATCCGGGAGCCCTGATTCAGCGGCAATTCGATCAGCACTTGGCTGCCGAGCACAGCAACGAAAAGTCCGCACAACAAACCACGGCCCCCATCAATTACCGGGCCAGCCATCTGCTTGCGCAATTCGAGGCCTGGCGAGCTCTGCGCGACAAATTGAGGCAGCTCGAACAAGCCCGTGACGGCACCAGCCCGATGATTGCCAGGCTCGGCCCGGAGCGTGCCGCGTTGGCCGAGCAGATCGGCGTAGAAAAGGCGCGGCAGCGGGCCGCGATGTCGGCGGCAAAGACCACGCCCGCAGGAGCGCAACTCGGCGCGCAACAGCAGAGTGCGAAGTCCAGCCACGAGGTGCACACGGCATCTGCGGGTCCGGCAGCGCCAGGGGCGACCGCGGCCAAGGGCATCAAGGCCCTGCACGTGATCACGGACGACCAACAGAATCTTGCGGATTTGGACAAGCGCATTCTGGACGAGCACCAACTGCAGAGCACGTACGACAGTTGGATCGCGGTGGTCCACACGCACCAGCGCGCGGCGGTGCACGGCATTATCGAATCTCTGCTGTGGATCGTTTTGATTATCTTGGGAGTATATTTGGCCGGGCTCTTCATTGATCATTATCTTGCGGGGACGCGACAGGAGCGTACGCGCTTGCACACCTTGCACGCGGTGATTCACTTTGCGTTACAGGCGGTTGGCGTGCTCCTGATCTTGCTGGTCATTTTCGGTCTGCCCCAACAATTGGCTACCATCCTTGGCTTCGCCGGCGCCGGGATTACGGTAGCGATGAAGGATTTCATCGTCGCCTTTTTCGGATGGTTTGTGCTGATGGGGAAGAACGGAATTCGCGTAGGGGACTGGGTCGAGATCAACGGCGTGGCGGGTGAGGTAATCGAAATCAATCTGCTGCGTACCGTGCTTCTGGAAACCGGAAATTGGACCGATACCGGCCATCCCACTGGCCGCAAGGTTGCCTTCGTGAACAGCTATGCCATCGAAGGGCATTTCTTCAATTTCACGACCAGCGGGCAGTGGCTGTGGGATCAACTGCACATGACGATTCCCGCGGAACAGGATCCTTATCCGCTGTTGAATGCCATTGAAAAGGCGGTCGCAAAGGAAACAGCTGCCGACGCGCATGCGGCCGAGCAGGAGTGGCAGAGCACAACAAGTCATTACCGTGTGCAGGCGGTTTCAGCGGCGCCCGTGGTCAATCTGCAGCCAACCGCGAGTGGACTAGAGGTACGCGTCCGCTATATCACGCGGGCCCAAGAACGATCTGCCATGCGAGCCCGATTGAATCAGACTATCGTGCGGCTGTTGCGGGGAAAGACGGAAGAGAAAGAGGCCGTTACGACGGCAGGTTAAGCTTACCTGGGTCTGTGCAGCTACAGAGCTAAATCACACAACCAGCGTTTCGGTGCTAGCGGTCGAATACGTCCCTAGCGAACCGGTTGTGGAACCGCGGAATCCGCTAGGATCGCCATTCGTCGCATCATGTTGCTTGAGCCTGCCCGGCGGGTTGGCCGCCGCTATCTTAATTCGGTGCCGACCAGCGTCAGTGGACCCTCGATCATGTTCAAGGTAGGGCCGCGGTTCTTTCTGGGAGCCCGGACACGCTCGCCACGTAGGCCGCTGGGTCCTTTTCATACGGCCCGACGATTTACGGCACAAGGCCGAGTTCGGGACTGCGCATCACGTGGATCGGGCACGCTACGTCGATCATGGAGATCGATGGACTACGCATCCTGATCGACCCGCTGTGGGACGAGCGCGCGTCGCCGACTAGCTGGATCGGGCCTAAGCGGTTCTTCCCAGCACCCCTAGAATTGATCGATCTTCCGGCCATCGACGCAGTCATTGTTTCGCACGATCACTACGATCACCTGGGTGCGGATACGGTACGCGTGCTGGCGAAGCTGGCTGCGGTCGATAGGGCGCCATGGATCATGCCTCTGGGAGTAGGAACGCTGCTGAAGCAGCTCGGTGTGCCGGCGGTGCGTTGCCTCGAGCTGAACTGGATGGACAGCGCGCAAGTGGGCGCAGTACAAGTGACAGCGCTGCCGGCGCGTCATTTTTCAGGTCGCAGCCTGTTTAAGCGCTTCGAGACCCTGTGGGCTTCGTTTGCATTGGCCGGGCCGCAACATCGTGTGTACTATGGAGCCGATTCCGGCGAGTGGGAGGGCTTCCACGAGATTGGTGAGCGGTTCGGGCCGTTCGACCTAGCCATGCTCGAGATTGGCGCTTGGGATCCGTTGTGGGCGGAGATTCACATGGGACCGGAAGGCGCCGTGCGCAGCTTTCACGCCCTGGGCGGCCATGGTCTGCTGATGCCGATTCACTGGGGATTATTCGATCTGGCTCTGCACCACTGGAGGCAACCCATCGAGAAGATCTGGAAGGTAGAAGGACTGAAGCTCTGGTCACCAACGCCGGGCGTCCCTTCGGAGGTGACCGCAGGTGAGGAACTGCGGTCAGAGTGGTGGCGTTGAGGACGTCAGCTAGCTTGGCAAAGTGCGCAGCGAGGACTATGCCTGTTCGGTCCTGCGTTAGGCTTGAGAGGATTGGCGGCTGCAACGTTCGCGGCTCCTAATTACCTCACTCGCAATCCCGTTAGGATGGAACAATCGAAGGGAGAAAGCGACTTATGCCTGATCAGCCGTCTGCGGTTCGCGTGGCTGTCTTTGGCCCGATTACTTCGCCGGCTGTTGGCTATGAAGGACTTCACCTTCCTGCTGCTGTATTGCTCGACAACGTGCGCAGCATGTATAACGTCGGCGCATTTTTTCGCGCAGCGGATGGAGTGGGCCTAGAAAGATTATGCCTGTGTGGGATTACAGCACATCCGCCAAAGAAAGGAATTTCGAAGACGGCCTTGGGCGCCGAGGAAGTCGTCGCATGGGAACACCACTGGGATGCCATCCAAATGGCAGAGCGTCTACGCCGCCGGGGATTTCAAATCGCTGCTATTGAGACCAGCTTGCATGCAGTTGATCTGTTTGAGTGGCAACCCAAGTTTCCAGTCTGTGTTGCATTTGGGAACGAGGTCGAGGGCCTACGGCCCGAACTACTGGAAATCGCCGATACACACGTGCGCATACCGATGTTGGGCCAAAAGACCTCCCTCAATGTTGCTACCGCGGCCGGGGTTGTGGTTTACGAATTGTTGCGCAAGTATCGCATTCTGACCATGACTGCAAGGTAACCTCGACAGAAGACGGCGCAAATGCTTGAAAGAAATGCACGACGAGACGGCTGGACTCCCGCCGATTAGTTCGCGAACCTGGGTTTCGTTCCCTTTGGCGTCGCACTCGACAAGCATCGCAGCTTTGTTAGGTCTCCCGTGCACTCTACAACGAGATCACGGTCTACGACACTCTAAGCCAGGGATTTCCATCGCGGAGAATCGAGTATAATCTGGCCGATTTCGTGAGAGTCGACGCAGCCATGGAGGCCTCATGCGACGAATCCTTTCGGTTATCTGCTTGATCCTGATCACGACGAGTGGCGTTCGCATCACGGCGCAAGTGTATCCCTACAGGGATGGAACTCCCGGCGTCAGCGGATACCGCTCCGAGGTTATGGCCGAAGTCATGATCCAGGAAAGCGAATTTGTCCGCCTTGCCGAAGCCATTCCCGCCAATAAGTACACATGGCGTCCTTCCCCAGATGTTCGCACCATTGCCGAAGTTTTCCTGCACGCCAGCGCTGCGAACTACAACCTCTACAAACTCGTGGGCACCCCCACTCCCGCTAGGGTCGACACCAAAACGCTGGAGCAGTCCACCACCGACAAGGCAACAATCATCGCCACGCTAAAGGACTCCTACGCACACGCCAAGGCCGCCATCCGCGCGATGCCTGACACTGACCTCGAAAAGACTCTGGAATGGAACGGAGGGAAGATTACCGAACGCGGCGTGCTGCTCTACATCGTTCAACACATCGCACAGCACCTCGGTCAGCAGATCGCCTACGCCCGCTCGATCGGTGTAGTTCCGCCGTGGACACTAGATCCGCCACGAAAGAACTAGTCTTGGATCCCGCTTGGGACTGCCAGTATGGTGAAAACATGCCACACTCGAGACCCACGGCCTCTGCCGCTGGTCAGAGTTTCACGCAATTGATTTTGATTGTCTTATCAATCTCGACAGTCCGGCATTTACCTATCGCTTCGAGCGTTTTCCGATCCACGCACGATAGCCGGTAACATTGGCTGCCCGGGCCGCCGGAAGGAGTGGTGAGTGTAAATCCTCTGACCTTACTATCGCAAGGGAGGTGTGGAAACCTGCTTCGCTGAAAGCCATGCCGCGGCAGTCAAACATAAAGTAATCACGATTGAGAAAGCGATAGGTAAGGTAAAGAGGTATCTCCAGGTCACAACCGTGATGGCGGTAAAGCAAAGGGCGAACGTCCAGGCAGTGCCGCGCATGAGCGCCAAAGTCGCCGGCGGAAGGCCACCTAGCTGCCATGCCAATATCGCCGAGAATAGATAAAACATGCCGACAGAGAATCCGGCCGCCAGAAAGAGGTCCCAATACGTGCGGTTGAACCCCTGCACGTTAAAGTGAATCGACCGCATTGAGCCAAGAAGGGCATCCACTCCCCATGTGGGATCAGACTGGCGAAAGCCGAGTGTATGTCCTACCGCGAAAAGCAACAGAAGAACCGCAGCGATTCGATAAAACAAAGATGCTTTCATTCTTGCCTCCAGTGATCACGGCCAGGGCACCTGCCGCCGACCCTATTCCTTAAAATACGCCTGCTACCTGGGCCCTTGCCCTTATATTCCTTGACGCGTATATGCTCTGTGGAGCTTATCCGCCCGTCATCAGCAAACAGAATGCGAAACAGCCGCCGGAAAATCTCTTGGGCGCTTGTCGAATTCCGGCCCGGCCGTTCGACTATATAGTGAAGGCAGGGTACCCGCCCACCCGATCGTTACAGGAGACGTCATGCCGCAATACTTGGTTGCTATTTACCATCCCGACGACTACGACCTATCCAACGAGGACGAAGCGATGTCTCGCGATATCGACGCGCTGAACGAGGAGATGGAGGCTGCTCACGTCCGGATTTTCGCTGGCGGTCTCTCCTCGGCCAGGAGCGCGAAGTCGCTACGAGCGCAGCCCAGCGGAAAGGTGCTCGTCACCGACGGGCCGTACGTGGAGACCAAGGAGCACATAGGCGGTTTTTGGGTGCTGAAAGCCGCTAGCCTGGAGGAGGCACTGGCCTGGGGGCGCAAGGCCGCCATTGCCTGTCGGGCACCGGTCGAGGTACGCCCGTTTAACTGACGGAGAACCCAATGGGAGCGACTGAACGGCGGGTGGCCCACATTTTGATTTTTGTCGAATTCACCACGACTGAGGGTGCCCCGGCTTTGCGCCAAAATGGGGTTTTGCCCCAATTTCCCTTCATTTGCCCAAAACTTCGGCGCGAGAACTCAAACCTTAAAAGGAATCAGATGAGAAACCTAATCTTCGCCATCAACATCACCATAGATGGCTGCTGCGACCACACCAAAGTAGATGGTGGTGAAGAAATACTTGATTATTTTACGCACCTCATACGAGATGTTGACGTACTCGTCTACGGGCGTAAGACCTATCAATTGATGGTCCCCTTTTGGCCCGATGTTGCAAGGAACCATTTTGGACAGACCAGAGCAATGAACGACTTTGCTCAAGCATTTGACGCCGTCAACCAAATCATTGTTTTCTCACAATCGTTAGACAGGGCGGAGGGAAAGAATACGAGAATCCTTCGCACAAATCTTCGAGACGAAATATTGAAATTGAAACAAGAACAGGGCAAGGCTATTTTAGCCGGTGGCGTAACTCTTCCTTCGAAACTCGTGGAACTTGGTCTGGTTGATGAATATCAATTTGTCGTTCATCCAGTACTAGCAGGAGAAGGGAGACGCCTGTTAGAAGGCATTAACCTCCAGGAGAGATTGCAACTAAAACTTGTTGAGTCAAAGATTCTTAAATCAGGATGTGTTGCGCTTCACTACTTGAAACAATGACAGAAAAGTCTGCGACAGCTGTACCGCTGGCTCCAACCCAAGACGACAAGAACGAGGAGAAGAACAATGAAATACATCGGTTTGGGATACATCAAGCCAGGAACATTCGAAGGTATGACCTAGGACGAGCGACACGCGGTGCTCGACGAATGCTTCGAGCACAACGACCATCTGCGCGCCAACGGACATGTTGTTGCTGAACTACCTCTTCAGCCTCCGGAGACCGCGTTGACC
>Ga0187778_10003605_pt1 | contig 10351 bp, 6 predicted proteins | sample 1015_Q2_SP5_20_M_FD_132418 | JGI IMG/M metagenome (GOLD analysis project Ga0187778, IMG submission 132418) | Tropical peat soil microbial communities from peatlands in Department of Meta, Colombia - 1015_Q2_SP5_20_MG | ecosystem: Environmental > Terrestrial > Soil > Wetlands > Peat | place...
GGCGTGCGACCGACCATGAGGCCGGCAATGAACACCGCCAAAATCACGTAAATCAACATTCCGTACATGCCGGCGCCCACGCCTCCAAAAATCACCTCACTCAGCATGATGTTGACCAGCGGGACCATGCCACCGAGAGGCGTGAACGAGTCGTGCCAACCGTTGATGGCTCCACAACTCGCATCCGTCGTCACCGCGGCAAAAAGGGCGGTATCGGTGATTCCGAAACGAACCTCTTTGCCCTCCATGTTGCCCCCGGATTGAGCCGCACCCGCCCGCTGGTCGGTACCGGAGAGAAGCGGGTTTCCGCGAGCCTCGGCCCAGTAGGTGACCGTAACGCCGACCAGAAACAAAGTGGCCATGGCAGCCCACACGGCCCAGCCATGCGCCCGGGAGCCGGTCATGCGGCCCAGGGTGTAGGTGAGACCAGCCGATACGGCGAAAATGGAAAATAGTTCGATGAGGTTGGTGAGCGGGGTGGGATTCTCGAAGGGATGAGCGCTGTTCGCGTTGAAAAAGCCGCCGCCATTGGTTCCCCATTCCTTGATGATTTCCTGCGATGCCACTGGTCCTTGTGCGATGGTCTGCTCGGCCACGGTATCCATGACCGGCTTGCCGTCGGGACCGAGCACCGGCGAGCCGTTCGGGCCGAGCTTCGGCACCGCCATCGGCTCGACCAGGGAAGCCCGGTCATAGGGCCGAAGATTTTCGACCACGCCCTGCGACACCAGGAGCAGGGAGCCCACCACGCAGAAGGGCAACAGCACCCACAGGCAGCTGCGGACCAGGTCCACCCAAAAGTTGCCGATGGTTGCCATCTGACGGCGGGCAATCCCGCGAATGAAGGCGATGGCGAGCGCAATTCCGACCGCGGCGGAAACGAAGTTGTGGTACGCCAGACCCGCCATCTGCGTGAAATAACTCATGGTGGTTTCGCCCGCATAGTTCTGCCAGTTGGTATTCGTGGTAAACGACGCGGCGGTATTGAAGGCCAGGGAAGCCGGACTGACGGCACCCAGCTTCTGTGGATTCCATGGCAAGAAACCCTGGATTCGCTCGAGCAAGTACAGGAGCAGCATCGAAACCAAGCTGAACAAGAGCATCGAGATGGCATATTCCGTCCAGCGCATCTCGTGGTCTTCCTCCACTCCCGTCAAGCGATAGAACACTTTCTCGATCGGCCGCAAGACCGGATCAAGGAAGGTCCGCTCCCGGGCGAACACCCGCGCCATGTAGACCCCCAAGGGCTTGGTCACGAGAAAGATCAGGGCGAGAAAAAATAGTATTTGCAACCATCCGTTGGCTGTCATCTCAGAACTTCTCCGGACGCAACAGTGCGTAGAATAGATAGACGGCGGTTAACGCACTCACCACCAGCATGATGATGGACTCTGCGCTCATAGGATCCTCCTCACTTCACCCGCTCGCAGAAATGCACATAGGCGATCGACACTAGAAAAAAAGCGATCGTAATCAGCACATAAACCAAATCCTGCATAATCCATCTCCTCGATCCACTCTGTCGAATTCCTCGTTACCACCGGCTTGGCTGTCCGGACGATCAGAACTTGACGAGTATGGCCAGGTCCAGCCGGTTTTCATCCCGGACAAGATTGGGGAACCAGCCCGGCACAACCGAACCAGGCGCTCCGGTATTGCCTCCCGGCGGCGTTATACCGCCTCGCCCCGTGAAGTAGGGCACATTGGCTGCTCGGTGGTCAAATTCCGTGCGAAAGGTAATGTACTGGCTGGGCATGTAATCGAAAGTTGCCGAAGCATCCCAGGCCTTGTACGGATCGCCCGGATTTTCCGGGAAGTACGGCGTCCCGGAAATCGCTGTCGCACCGTTGATCGGCGGCAGCAGCACTAGGTAGCGTCCCGGGTTATTGATCTTTCCGCCTCCCAGGGTAAAGCCAAACAGATCTCTGTGGAACCACAGGCGGTTGTACAGCATGAAGCCTAAGAAGCTCTGTTTGGGGGCGACGACCTTCTGACCGCCGACGATTTGGGTCGAATCGGTATCACAGCTTACACCACCTCCATGTTCACACCCCGCATCGCCGGTCAGAGAAAACGCCGCCTTGTCCAAGAGCCTCTCGGGGTGGTCATAGTATTTAACCTCGAGACTATCGTCGGTGTGATAGCGGATTCGGCCGGGAATGCCCAGGGTATCGGCACCCAAAAAGTACTGGTTACCCAGCAGGGAAACGGAGCCGTTCGGCCGCCAGAGGATTTGGGCGCCAAAGCCCGGCCGGTGGTTGAAGCGTCCGTAGGACTGCCACCCATTGATAATCCAGGGTTCGATTTTCAGATGCTCGTTAGGAAAGATCTGCACCCGCATGCCATTGAAGAACCAGGGGGTGTTCGAAGAAACGTAGGATGGCTGGTAGGCCCAGTTGTCAAAGTTGTAATAGCTGAACAGTCCGATGTACGACATGAAGATTCCCGCCTCGATATTGATTCCGTCGAGGGCGTTGATGTGATACCCGCCATAGGCCTCCGAAACGTAACGGTAGGCAGTATCGAGATCCCACTGGCCGCGGGCCGGGCTGGCGTCGTTGCGCGGGGTGGTAAACGAGTACATGCCAAACTGCGTCATAAACCGGGCAAGCACGTTGTCATAGTGGAAGTCGCCGCCAACGCCCATTTGAGTCACCTGGAACTCATTGGCGCGAAAGACTTCGCTCGAACCGCCGATGCTGTCGTCCGCGGGGTGATTGAGATCCACGATGTAATCCACATCGGACCGGATCTCGGGGGTAAAGAATTTGCTGTCGAAAGCCGGGGTTTTGGTCCGTGCATTGCCGTTCAGCCAGGTGAAGTCAGCGAAGGAAAACGGCTCCGGCGGTGGCGGTTTCCGAGGTTGCGTGGAAGGAGTCGACAGGCTCTCCTGGGCAGGTGGCGCCGCCGTCGCCGAAGCCCGGAGGGGAAGCGCTGCCGGTTCGATGGCGGCGGCGGTCGGAACCGCGGCAGCCGGTGGATCTGCGGCGTCCCGCCGCTTCAGCTCTGTTTCCAATTGCTCGATGCGAGCGCGCATTCTTTCGAGCTCTTGAAGAACTTGGGCGTTCCCATTTTGAGTCGCAGGCACGGTTTCCTGGGCGGTCGGATTGGGCGTGCTTTCCGTGTCCGCGGCGAGCATGTTCTTTCCCCCGCCAATTTCCTGTCCCCGAGACCTGGGTGCATTTCCGAGAAGAACAGCGATCAGTACCAATAGCCCCAAGCAGGGTGTGACTCGAGCTTCCTTCGAACATGTCTGTTGTCTTCTCAAGCACTCCTTCCCTTCCGGCCGGATTGACTCTTGCCGGCCATTTCCAGGCGAAATCGCAGCTCGCAAAAATGGGTCTTTAGGACCGATGATCGCAAAACGACTCGGCGCTGAACGAGTTAGTTCACTAGGATTTGGACCATGAAGTCGGAACAGAACCGTAGACGATCCATGGCGTGTACGGTCGAGAGCATTGGCCAGGGCGCCGATGACTACCCAGGGTTCCGATTTAGCAGCCCCATTCGGCTTCACCCGGCCTGGCGAAATAGCGCTTTGCATCCTGTCCGCCGGCTGTGGCTAGCTCCAATACGGCCAGACGGGCCGCTTCGATCAGACGACTCTTTTCGTGTTGCGGCATTCGGTCCCAGCTTTCAGCGCTGGGTGTGCTCGCACCGCCAAAATCTGGCGCCAGCGCCTGGTGATAATGATGAAAAAGCTCAGCCAATTGTTCCGGGGATACTTCCTGGATCGACATCAAGTTCAGTCCTTTCTCGATCGCCCAATGCTCAGCCTGCCCATGCGCGAGCACTTCTCGTCTTCCTCTACCTAGCCTCTTGCCACAACCGGCACCTCCGAGTGGCTCGCCAACCCAGGCTCGCACTCTCGCCAGAGCGCGACCGGAAAGCGCACGCAAAGTGCGATTCCTGGTGCGCCCAACCGAGACGCAGGGTATCTAGATCATTCGACAGGAAGACGCGTAAATTTCGGATAAAAGGTTCATAAAGAATTCGTAAACATTCTCGGCCGGTTACACACTCTTCATGCCATCGTTGGCTGGAGATTGAGTTAGAGCTGCTGTTGCACCAGAAGAGTAAGCAGCGATGAGGATCGGAGGCAACAACACCCGGCTAGGTCAGGACATTTCACTTAACTTCCTGACTGACAATGTGAACGTCGACCGGAGGCGCATCGCGCAGGAATCTGTGAATGGCAGAAAGGTATAGGTACCGACGCCATCCGCTTTGCGCCGAGCGCCCGAAAACCACTTGTGTGATGTGCTTCTCGCGCACGATCTTGGCAACCTCCTCGGCGACACTCTTTCCCTGGGTACGGATGATCTCGGCCTCCAGGTTTTGCGCGAACTTCAGGTTCTGACCCAAGGACCGTTGATCCTCCGGACTGTCGTCTACCCCGATGTCTACGTAAATTACGTAGAGCTCGGCATCGATGCGTTGCGCCATCCGCGCTGCCCGCGCAACCAAGTACTGGGCCGCAGGGCTGGAACTGATGCATACCGCAATTCGCTCCCGAACCCCGAGGCTCTTCCCGCCCTCTTCCTTTTCCAAGTACAGTTCGAGGCTTCGGTCCACCGCCCGTGCCACCTGTTGCAGCGCCAGTTCGCGAAGAGCCAGCAAATTTCCTGGCCGAAAGAAATGGCCCAAGGCACGTTCCGCCCGTTCGAGCGGGTAGATATCGCCCCGGCGCATTCGGGTCTGCAATGCCTCCGGCGTCAAGTCCGTCAGGACAATCTCGCTAACCTTTTGCATCACCCAGTCCGGCACGGTCTCCCGGACCTGGACGCCGGTGATGCTGCGAATGATCGGCACCAGGCTTTCAATGTGCTGCACGTTCATGGTGGACAGCACGTCGATTCTCGCGGTCAGCAGTTCGATGACGTCTTCGTACCGTTTGGTGTGTTTGCTGCCTTCAACGTTGGTGTGGGCCAGTTCGTCGACCAGCACCACGTGGGGCTTCCGTGCCAGAATCGCATCTACGTCCATTTCATCGAAGTACGTCCCTTTGTACTCCACGTTGCGCCGCGGAACAGACTCGAGCTTAGAAGCCAGTTCGGCGACCCCCTTGCGTCCGTGGGTCTCGACGACACCAATGACGACGTCTTCGCCGCGGCTGCTGCGGCGAATGCCTTCCGCCAGCATGTTGTAGGTCTTACCGACACCAGGGGCATAGCCCAGGAAAAGCTTGAAAATTCCTTCCTTCTTCTGGGGACTGGCTTCTTCCAGCCACTGTTCGGGCGTCTTTGCCATTTCGACCACCCTCCTCAGCCAGGGAATCTCGAATCAGTAGAATCTGCCACGCGACAGGAGCTACTGACAACCGGATATTTCGCTTCTTCCTCCAGCTACCACGGCGGTTGTGTCCTCACCGCCGTCGACACCGAATCATCAGACCTCCCACAAGGATTCGGGCGAGAGAAGAGTCGGGAAAGATTACCAGATGCCGGTAGGAGTCTGCTTTCGGAAATCAGTTCAAATCGGAGAGAACCGCCGTAGTGTAGCCAGAGACTACGCCGTTGAGTCCAACGATGGTTCGAACCTGCCCGGCGCCAAAGCTCAACTTTCCGCTGTCGATGAGCACGGCGGTTTGCCCGGTGGGCGTGAAGTAGATTTCGTAGTTGCCGGCGGCGAGCGGAACGTAGTTGGACGCCGATTCAAAATTGATCGCGCTGACGGTCGGGCTGGCGTTGCTGAGATTTGTGCCAGGCGCAACCACATACACGTCGGCAGTTCCCAGGGAAGGCGAAGCATTGATGATGCGAAGATTCACGTTCCCCGCGGAAGGCGGAGAGTTGTTATCCGTTAGAAGGATCGCGGCGACGCTCGCAGGATAGCCCGCCGCCAAGACCGTATAGGACGTTCCCGACACGAGGCTCAGGGTTTGAGAGAGCAGTGCCGTGGTAGCTCCCTGAACAGCGACGGTAAGTATTGGCGAACCCGGTATGATCTGCGCATAGCTCGACGCGGTCCCATAGGCAACGTTGCTGGCAAAAAGGTCGTTATTCATGAAGGCCTCGAGGTGTGCCACTCCCGGAGACGCATTCAGTAAGCGAACGGGAGCGACGCTGCCGCTGCTACCGCATCCCAAGACAGGCCAGAGCGCTGCCGTGATCACGGCAAGAAGAAACCTCGAGACTCGATTCCTTCCGGACAATGGAGATTCGCCCGATCTCTGGGCCGTCGTCTTCCTCAACTGAGATGCTCGCGGCGAGTGAAGAAACGGAACCTTTCTGAAAATCTTTGCAAGTCCTGTCCCCAGGATTCCACCGGCTGTTTCCGTCGTTGAGTATATGGCTAACGGTTGCTGGTTGAAAAGTACCGGTTCGGTTGGCTGGTCACATGACCTCGTCGGTTTCCCTGATCGAAGCTCTGGGCGGCGGGTGGGATCAGTCGCAGCTGCCTTCAACACGACAGCTGAGCAAAAAGCCGGCGTCGGCGGAGACGGCCAGGCAGAACGGAAACCAGCTTGCGAAGGCTCCTAGCCAGTCCACTACTGTCCTGAGCCGAGCGCCCAGTAGCTGCTTCTCGCCAGCACCTTGCCGGTTCCCGGTGTTTTCAAGCTGACACGGATAGAGTGCGCGCCGGGATGCGGGTCCTTGGGCACGAAGCGCAGGAGGTAGCGGCCGTGCAGGTGGTTGGTAAAGTCCAGCATGTGGTTTTCAAAGCCGTCGCGAGTAGAAAAGGTTTCGTATTCCCCGCCGGTCATAGCCGCAATCGCCTTCGGGGAATTCTTTCGCATCGCCTGCATTCCCATCAGGACCGGGGCCAACAGGTCTGGGCCCTCGTGCATCTCCTCCGGGTTATTCCCGCGCATCGTATCCAGCAGATTCGACCGCGACGGCGAGAAGCACAGGGCATACATGCTGGTATTGCTGCTCCCTACTAGAGTCACCACCTGGTTCAGCTTCCTCGCCCAAACGCTGCCGTGATCGCGGGTCTCGCTGACCAGAAGCAGTACCCGCTGGCGGTCGGCAGGAACTCGGTCCAACAGTTTCTCCGCAAAATACACGGCGTCGAGGATGGCGGCGCCTCCTTTTCCCCGCACTTCCTGGAGATTCTTCAACTCCTGCGCAATCAGACTCGCATCGCTCGTGAAGTCCTGCTTGAGCTCCACCTGGCTGTCGAACTCGACGATCGCGACCTCGGTTAAGCCCTCGCTCATCAAAGGATCCAGCATCGAGCCGAGCCCTTGGATCCTGGGGAACTCGTAGGCGGCTCTGCCTCCGCGCTGGATAGCGATCACCAGCGATACCGGCTCTTGTTCCGCCTCCTCATCCAATTCGACCGTCTGCTCCCTGCCATCGTCCTCGACGACAAAATCTTTGGCATGCAGTCCATAAACCAGCCGTCCATCCCCGCCCTTCACCAGCGTGGGCACCAGCACCAAATTGGTTTGACTGCGGAAGGTCGGCTCCTGCGCAACCACGCCTGCCATCAGGAGCGGAAGGAAAACAACAAGGCGAGCTATCCGAGAACGTAGCAGCGCCAGGGGCTCGAGCATCATCGTTTCGGACCCAGTAGGGCATGGCCGCGCGATACCCCAAATTTCGCGGCGGATCCCATGCCGTTACACAACTTTACGTCGTTACCGAACTTTACGCTCTACAATAATTCTCTATACAGCACGCATGGCAAATCGTCATCCAATAGGGAAGCTAGCCTAATCGCAGTGGAAGCGTCTGTTTCAAAAGGTGCCACTTCTGATTGTAGTTGCCGAACCAGCGGGGCCAGACGAGCACCAACCAAGCTCCCGACCAAGTTACGAGTGACGGCGTGAAAAACTTTGGCTTCTTGATAGGTCTGATTCTTATAGGTACGGCCGGCGTTGCCCAAACTGCACCCGGCAAGGTACGCGGGCAAGTCACCGACCCTACGGGTGCGGTGATTCCCGGGGCCACGGTTTCGGTGAAGGCGGCGAGCGGAAACGTTCAGACCACGCAGACGACCGACCAAGGCTCGTATGAACTGAAAGGACTGACACCGGGAAGCTATAGCCTCAGCGCCGCTGCCCCCGGGTTTGCCTCTTCCCAACCGCAGGATGTCTCGGTTGCTGCGGGGCAGACTCAGCAGCTCAATATCAAGTTGGAAATCAAAGTTGAACAAGAGAAGGTGGAAGTCCAGGAGCAGGGCACAACGATCAATGTGGCTCCGGAAAGCAACGCCAGTGCGATCGTTTTAAAGGGAGAGGACCTCCAGGCACTCTCCGACGACCCCGACGAACTTCAGTCCGAGCTTGAGGCGTTGGCCGGACCCTCGGCGGGGCCGAACGGCGGCCAGATTTACATTGACGGCTTTACCGGCGGTCAGATCCCCCCCAAGGCCTCGATTCGCGAAATCCGCATCAACCAGAACCCGTTCTCTTCCGAATACGACAAACTCGGCTACGGACGAATCGAGATCTTCACCAAGCCGGGAAGCAATCAGTTCCACGGCCAAGCCTTCGTGAATGGCAACGCTTCCGCCTTCAACGCGTTATGGAGCCCGGTCGAGATTGAACAGCCCCCTTATCATTCCGAGCTCTATAGCGGAAATATCGGCGGGCCGATCAATAAGAACGCGTCCTTTTTCTTCAATCTCGAGCTTCGCGATATCAATAGCATCAATATCGTGGATGCGACCGTGCTCGATTCCGCTTTGAATCCGACGTCCTTCAGCCAAGCGATTGCGAACCCGTCCACCCGAGCCAATATTACTCCTCGGGTCGACTTTCAATTGACTCCCAGCAATACCTTGATGGTTCGCTATCAGTTCACGCGCAACAACGAGACCAATGAGGGAATCGGGGAGTTCTCTCTTTACCCTTCGCAGGCCTACAACCTCCACGATACCGAGCAGACGGTACAGATCAGCGACACGCAGATCATTAACGCCAACATGGTGAATGAGACCCGGTTCCAGTACATTCGCGACAGCAACAATCAGTCGCCGCTCGTCGCGCCGCAGGTGACGCTCGGGGTGTCAGGGGCATTCACCAATGGAGGGAATTCGACGGGAACTGTCCTCGATTACGAAAACCATTACGAGTTACAGAACTACACCTCGATTGTCCACGGCCGGCACTTCATCAAATTTGGAGGGAGGCTGCGGGCCACCACCGATTCGAACAACTCCCGCATGCTTTTCAACGGCCTGTATGCGTTTCCTTCGCTGACGGCGTATCGCAACACCTTGCTGGCGAATGGGGTCTGCCCAACCGCGTCTGTCTCCTGCGGCCCAAGTCAATTCTCGATCGCAAACGGACCCCCAATATTTCATGTCTCCCTGGTCGATGCAGGGTTGTATGCCGAGGATGATTGGCGAATCCGCAACAACATGAATCTGAGCTATGGCCTGCGCTTTGAGACCCAGGGAGGCATTTCGGATCACGCCAATTGGGCTCCTCGGATTTCCTACTCCTGGGGCTTGGGAAAAGGAAGAACTCCGAAGACGATGCTGCGAGCCGGGTTCGGCATTTTCTACGACCGCTTTACCTTTGATCTTCTGCTCCAAACCGAGCGCCTCAATGCGAACGGTGCGGGACAAAACCAGTACGTGGTGCGTAATCCCATCTACTATCCCACACTCACTCCCAGCGAAATCCAGAGGCTGATTTCCTCCTCCACCGTTTCCCCTACGCACTATCAGGTGGCCCCGAGTTTCAAAGCGCCTTCGACCATGCAGACGGCCGTCGGCATCGAGCGACAACTCACCAAGAATGCCACCCTTGCGCTCACCTACCTCAACTCGCGAGGCGAGCATCAGCTCTTTATTAAAAACATTAACGCGCCTCTACCCGGAACTTTCAATCCAGCGGATCCCACAAGCGGAGTTCGCCCGAACACCGCCCTCTACGGGAATGCCAGTGTTTTCCAATACGATCCGGAAGGCATCTTTCGGCAAAATCAATTGATCGCGAACTTCCGCGCCAGTCTGGGATCGAAACTCTCGCTCTTTGGCTACTATGTGCTGAACGATGCGCACGGCGATCTAGGAACACCTAGCCCGGTCAACAGCGAGACCAGCGTCACCGGCGGATTTACCTCGGGCGCTTCGACCAGCACTCCGAATTTCCTGTCGGATCCGTACGATCCCATGGTGGACTACGGGCGGACGTCTTTCGACGTTCAGGACCGCGGCCTGGTTGGCGGGACCATATCCCTGCGGTACGGAGTTCGCCTCAGTCCATTTATCGTGGTAAATTCCGGGTCGCCCTATAACCTCACCGTAGGAGAGGACCTTTTCGGTGCCAATACCTACAACTCCAGGCCGGCCCTGGTATCTCCCGGCACTTGTGCCGCCCAAACTTTCCAGAGCGCCAATGTGGTTTGCACTCCTCTGGGCACGTTCAACGTCTCTCCCACCGTCGGACAAC
>Ga0187778_10003607_pt1 | contig 10350 bp, 6 predicted proteins | sample 1015_Q2_SP5_20_M_FD_132418 | JGI IMG/M metagenome (GOLD analysis project Ga0187778, IMG submission 132418) | Tropical peat soil microbial communities from peatlands in Department of Meta, Colombia - 1015_Q2_SP5_20_MG | ecosystem: Environmental > Terrestrial > Soil > Wetlands > Peat | place...
GACACGCCACTACAACCGAATCATGAAAAACCCAACGACGACTGTATCAGAGGAGACAGTCCACTGAACCACTGAACATGATGATTCAAGGGGGCTTGACAAACGCCCTCATAGAAGCTGCCGTTCGTGGACTTCGCTGACCGGCCACGGTACTTACGGATCCACACGGTCGCAGCCCTCTTCCGGCGCCCGGCGCAGTAAAATTCATCGCGGTGTATCCGCACCACTGCCTTACGGGCGCACGCAAGCAACGGCCGACAGAACGGGCAGCGGCGTTCGGCCGCGCAGGCAGGCATTGCACAAACGATAAGACGCGTGGGTCCTGACTTCAGGCGACGTGGCAGGCACACGGCAGGTGGCAAGTACGGCCGATTGAGCGGAGAGGTTGTTCATGGCTAATCTTGAGGCACACTACGCAGCCCGCGACATCGAAGCACGAATCCTAGCGGCCGTCCGCGCGGCGGGATTGAATCCCGAGCAACGCCTGTCGCCCGAGGACCTGGGTGCGCTTGATCATTTCCACACGGGCGGACTCCGCGCTTCGCGTGAGTTGCTGGAGCTGGCGCAGATCCGGGCCGAAGACCGCGTTCTCGATATTGGAGCGGGGCTCGCTGGGGCCGCACGAATGATCGCTTCGACGCTCGGCTGCCGCATCGACTGTCTCGAGATGTCGCCTGATTACCGCGCCGGTGCGGTATTGCTGAACAAGTTGACCGCGCTCGACGACAGAATCGACGTGTACGAGGGAAGCGCTCTCGACATGCCGTTTCCCGACCATTCGTTCGATGTCGCCTGGATGCAGAATGTCGGCATGAACATCGCGGACAAGCGGAAGCTCTACGACGAGATCCACAGGGTCCTCAAGCTAGGCGGTCGGTTCGCCTTTCAGGAGATGACGGCAGGAAAAGTGGCTCCGCTTTACTTTCCTCTGCCGTGGGCCACCGACCCTGCCGACAACTTCCTTGTCTCCGCCGAAGAGATGCGCTCGCTTCTCGGCGGATGTGGGTTCATCGCTGAACTGTTCGAGGATACCAGCGACACTCATTTGAGCAGGACCACCGCAAATGCCACGCCCGCCGCGGCGGGACAACTGAGCTTGGCGGTGTTCGTCGACAATCTCGGGGAAAAGGCCGCAAACGCGCGGCGTAGCCTCGAGCAGGGTCAGGTTCGGCTTGTCAGAGGTGTGTTCCGTGCGAAATGAGCGACGGCGGCTGCCATCGGAGAGCCGAACTGACGGCAATGGGTGTGTGTTGCGATGTTGGAAGGACCGCTTCCGGGCGGCTCCGCTACTACAGCACGCGGCCAATAGCGGGTCCTCCCCCGGCGCGCACTGATTTTCGCGTAAGCTGCCGTCCCAAGGACTGCTTTCGTCGAGGCACTATAGTTGAGCAATCCCTGGTTCACACTGCCGCTTGCCGAATACGAAGCCCATATGGCGCTACCCTCCATTGGGCAAGCGCAGCTCATTGCCGGTCTACTCGAGCGACTTGTTCAAGCGCTGTCGCCGACCAGCGTCGCCGTTCTTGGCTGCGCGGGTGGGAATGGGCTCGAACGTCTGGTTGGTACGTCTATCGAACGTGTCGTCGCTCTCGACATCAATCCGCTCTACGTCAATGCGGCACGGGAGCGATTCCGCAACCGATTTTCCACTACGGAGTTCGTTGTTGCCGATATACGGGACGTCAAGCCCATGTTCGAGCCTGTGGAATTGATTTATGCGGCTCTGATTTTCGAGTACGTCGATCTGCATCAGGCACTCAGATTCATGTACCTGCACTGTCAGACAACAGGGTCGCTGGCGGCGGTGCTGCAAATGCCGAGCAATTCGATCACCGACGTGACGCCGTCGCCATATAGAAGCTTGCGCAGCCTGGAGCCCATCATGCGACTAGTTGCCCCCGATGAGCTTCGCCACTATGCGTCCGAAACAGGGTTTTCGCAGGTGAGTTCACGCGTTCTGTTGTCACCGGGCGGCAAGGAGTTCTCGCTCGAGGAGTTTCAAAAGGGTGCCACCACGGTAAATAGCCGACCGTGAATTCACGATGGAAACCGGATGGCCGAAGCCGGCCAACGGCGGAAAGCGGTCCTTCCAGAGCTGACATTCCAACGATCACCGAGGGTCGATTTGAGCCGCTGATCATTCAATCCGGATCGCCCAACTCCTGTCGTACGTCGATGCATCACATAAAGCGTAGATTAGACTGTTCTAAAGCAGCCGCCCGCGAACTTCGCTGACGGCCAAGAGCGGCCCTCGGCGTCAGGGCTGAGAGCTCGTCGCTAGGCCCCTCGGCTGCCCCTGAACTTCGACACTGGGCGTCAGGAGCAACCTTGTCCGCTTCGGGGCCACCGCAAATACTTGCGTCCTGCTTTTCAGTTAAGATCGAGAGAGTTGAGTTATGGTTGCTAGATCGAAGTGCCTGCGCACCGATAAGCTGCTCTAGCGATGGACCGGCGAACATTCATCAGCGGCGTTGTGTTTGGCTTGGTTGCCTCGCCGACTGCCCTTCGAGCACGGCCAACCGGCAAGGTGGTCCGAATCGGATTCCTCACTATGGCCGGCGCGCCGCAGCCCCTTCAGCCGCAGCCCCTTCAGCAGGGGTTGCTTGAGGGCCTGCACGACTATGGCTGGGTCGAAGGCCGGGACTTCACGATGGAACGCCGCTACGCCAACTTGGACCAGTCTGCGCTGCGGGTGTTCGCCACCGAATTGGTGTCGCTGCGCGTCGATGTCATCGTGGCGACTAACAGCGCGACGGCGTTTGCGGCGAAGGAAGCGACGAAGAATGTTCCCATCGTCGTAGTGGCTGCACACGATGCCACAGGAACGGGACTGGTGGCGAGCCTGTCGCGTCCGGGCGGCAATGTCACCGGGGAAGACAGCTATGCTCCGGCCCTCGACGCCAAGCGTCTCGAGTATGCGAAGCAAGTCATCCCGGCTCTCGCGCGCGTCGGGGTCCTCTACAACCCGGCCGCGCCTGCAGCGCGCCAGCATCTCGACGTCTTGGCCGGCGCGGCGGGAACGCTGGGCGTCACGGTTCAGCCGCTCGAGCTGACGCAGGCAGCGGAACTCGACGGGGCATTTCGCGCGCTCGCCAATAAGCGCCCGGACGTGCTCATTGTCGTCACCGATACTTTGACCTACACCAATCGCGAGCGCATCCTCGTGCTCGCTGCACAACAGCGGTTGGCGGTGATCTCCGAGTTCCGTGAATTCGCGGAAGGCGGTGGCCTGCTCGCGTATGGCCCGACCCTCCGTGAGATGTATCGCCGCGCCGGCTACTTTGTGGACAAGGTACTCAATGGTACGAAGCCTGCGGATCTCCCCATGGAGCAGCCGACCAAATTCGAGCTTGTGGTCAACCGCCAGACGGCCAAGACGCTCGGGCTGACGATTCCGCAATCGCTGCTGCTGCGCGCAGACGATGTGATTCAGTGATGGCGCTTGTTTGACCGAAGCTGCTACGGCCGCTGAGCGACCGCTTTACACAGATCCGGGCGACCGGTTCGGGTCGTGAGGCGTAGATGAACGTCCGGTTCCCGCTGCGCGGCGAAGGACGATCTTCGGCCAGAACCGGACTGTCCCAGGCAGGGGGCCGACAGCGGACGCTGATGTGAGCGTGCAGTGAGGCGTGCGTATGAAGGTTCCGGGCCTGACCAGCGGCAGTAACCCGTTGAGTCCCGCCTTCCTGTCCAACGCGCCTTAAGTCCGCAAATGTCACTTGCTACCGCGACGCTCCCGGATTGCCCATCTAGCGCACTGGCCTGGTCACGTACCTGCTCACCAGCCGCCAGCGCAGCGGCAGTAAGCGCAATCACGACGTTGACGTCCTCAAATCAGATTGGGCTTGCTTCCACATTATGAAACCTTCCGAGGTCGGTACCGTACGGGGATGGCGCCAGATCTTCGACGGAAAGGTGCACGAATGTACGTTCACTCCTGTCGAATCTACGTCAAAGGGCTCTGTGAGAGTATCGGGTTCGACAGCTGCTACTGTTTCGCGGAAGATTCCCTAGATAGCTGCGAAAATTGCGTGAGCGCGCGCGCCCTTCTCTTCACCGACGTCGTCGACAGCACGCGAGTGGCCGAGCATCTCGGCGACGTACGTGCGGCGGAGGTTTGGGTCGAGCACGACCGCCGGGCACGCGACCTCCTCGCCCGTCACCACGGCCGTGAGATCGGTCGCGCCGACGGCTTGTTCCTGCTGTTCGACGACCCACCTGACGCAGCCAAGTACGCGCTTGCCTATCACCGAGCGCTCGACAGCCTTCCGCTGAAGGCCCGCGCCGGCCTTCATGTAGGCCACGTCACTCTCCGCGCAAATACGCCGGCAGACGTTGCCCTGGGCGCAATACGGACGGAGGTCGAAGGCCTGGCCATGTCGGTAACGGCCCGGGTCATGAGCCTCGCCGGCCCGGGTCAGACGCTGCTGTCCAATGCTGCCCGGGAAGCGATCGCCGAGAGCCTTCCCGAAGGAGCAGAGCTCGAGAGCCACGGCCATTTCCGCCTCAAAGGGATCGAGGAGCCCATCCAGATATTCGAGCTGGGCGAGCGCGGCCGCGCGCCTTTCGCTCCTCCTGCCGATGCCGACAAGGCCTATCGCGTGGTGCGCGTCTCCGACCTGTGGCGCCCGGCAAGGGAAGTCCGCCACAATCTGGCCGCCGAGCGCGACACCTTTGTCGGCAGAACCTCGGAGTTGCGCACGCTCGCCGCGCGGCTCGATGGCGGTGCACGGCTGCTCACCGTCATCGGGCCGGGCGGTACCGGCAAGACTCGCTTCGTCAGCCGCTATGGATGGAAGTGGCTCGGCGACTGGCCCGGAGGTGTCTACTTCGCGGATCTCTCCGAGGCACGCTCGCTGGACGCTATCTTCTTCACGGTCGCCTCCGCCCTGGACGTCCCCCTAGGCAGAGAGGACCCCGCCGTACAGCTGGGCCACGCCATCGCTGGGCGGGGCCGCTGCCTGGTCATTTTCGACAACTTCGAGCAGATCGTAGAACACGCGCCGCACACGCTGGGCCTCTGGCTCGACGCGACGCGAGACGCGGCCTTCGTCGTCACCAGCCGCGAGCAGCTCCACATTCCGGGCGAGCAGACCTTCCCCCTTGAGCCGCTGCCAGTGGAAATGGACGCGATCGACCTGTTCGCTGCACGCGCTCGCCAGCAGCGGCCCGATTTCGCTCTTGGTCCCGACAACCGCGCCGCCGTGGTCGAGGTCGTGCGGCTGCTCGACGGTCTTCCGCTCGCGATCGAGCTGGCGGCAGCGCGTATCCGGGTGCTCTCTCCAACTCAGCTCGTCGCGAGAATGCGCGATCGCTTCGGGCTCCTCGCGGGCGCCCACGGAATGAGCGCGCGTCAGGCCACGCTAAAGAGCGCGATCGACTGGTCGTGGGAACTCCTGACACCGTGGGAACAGGCCGCCCTGGCCCAATGCTCGGTCTTCGAAGGCGGCTTCACGCTTGACGCCGCGGAAGCCGTGCTTGACCTGTCCTCGTGGTCGCAGGCGCCATCCGCGATAGACGTCGTGCATGCACTCGTGGACAAGAGCCTGCTGCGCACCTGGGTCCCCGCCGGGCGGAACCGCCACGACATCGACGAGCCGTATTTCGGAATGTACCTGAGCATTCACGAATATGCTGCGGAAAAGCTAATTGCAAGCGGGCGTGCTGCGGAACGAGCGGTTCAGGAACGACACGGGGATTACTTCGCCCGATTCGGGACGACAGACGCGATCGAGGCACTGTCACGGCAGGCAGGAGTGAAGCAGCGCCACGCGCTCGCGCTCGAACTGGAGAACCTGGTCGCTGCATGCCGCCGGGCGGTGGACCGCGGCGATGGCGAGGTCGCCGTCGCCACCTATTGCGCCGCGTGGGAAGTGCTGGACCTTCAGGGTCCTTGCGCGCTGGGGATCGTTTTGGGCGGCGAGGTGCTTGCCCTCGAAGGTCTCGACGGGTCGCAGCTTGCCTCGGCACTCGTGGCGCGAGCGCTGGCGTTGCGGCGAGCGGGTCGCATGGATGAGGCCGGGACCGTACTCGAGCGTGCGCTGACCCTCTGCCGTGAGAAGCACGATCGACAGCGAGAAGCCAACGTGCTCGCCTGCCTTGCCAACCTGCGTCGCGATCAAGGCAGGATGGACGAGGCCCGGGCGCATCTCGAGGCAGCGCTCGTGATCGCCCGCGACGTGGGCAACCGCCGCCTGGAAGGTTGCATATTTGGCAACCTCGGCGCTGTGCACGGCGAGCAAGGAAGGCTGGACGAGGCGTGTCTGCACTTCGAACGGGCACTCGCGATCCACCGGGAGGTAGGGAACCGCCGCATCGAGGGCATCGACACCAGCAACCTCGGCAACGCGTACCGCGAGCAGGGTAGGTTGGACGAGGCGAGGGCTCATTACGAGCGGGCGCTCGCCATCGACCGCGAGGTCGGCAACCGCCGCGACGAGGGAATCGCCACGAGCAACCTGGGACTCGTGAAGCGCGACCAGCACATGCTGGACGAGGCGCGCACGCTCTTGGAGACTGGTCTGGTGATCGGACGCGAGGTCGGCGACCGGCGCCACGAGGGCTTCGCCCTTGGTGCGCTCGGCGACGTGCTTCGCGCCCAGGGGAGGATCGACGAGGCGCGCGCACAGTACGAACAGGCCCTTTCGATCCATCGCGCGGTGAGCAATCGTCGCGCCGAGGGGAGCGTGCTTGGCAGCATCGGGGAACTTCTGGCGCGGCAAGGACGCTTCGCCGAAGCCCAGGATGCGTTTCTCAGGGGCGAAGCCTTGCTGCGAGAAATCGGCGACCGATTGGGGCTGATCGTCCTGCACTGCGACCAGGGGCGCGCTCAGCTTGCCGCCGGAGAGCGCGAGAACGCACGCAGCGCCCTCACCAGGGCCGAAGCGGAAGCCAAAGCGATCGGCGCCGGGGACGACTCCGAAGCGGGTCAGAGGATCGCAATGCTGCGAAAGACGCTGCTTGCGATATGACCCAACATTGCTTGTTTGACGGTCAGGTCGTGTGTCGGTGCCACCGCCAGCACGACGGGCCCCGCCTCCGGTTGCCAGGGGATTCACCGCGATGAAAATCATCTAGCTGGCCTCCCACCGCCGTCGTAGTGGCGGCGAGGTTAAAGTGAGTTTGCGAACGGCTTTAACCGGTGGGAGGTTGGGATGAAATATAGCGGAATTGACCTGCACTCGAACAACAGCGTGGTCACGGTGACGGACGAGGACGATCGGGTGGTGGCGGAGAGGCGGCTGCCCAATGAACTGGGGAAGATTGTTGGGTTTCTGAGCCCTTGGCGGGAGGAGCTGGTCGGGGTTGTAGTCGAATCGACATTCAACTGGTACTGGTTGGTGGACGGTCTGCAGGGGGCCGGGTTTAAGGTGCATCTGGCCAATACCACGGCAATCAAGAAGTACGACGGGCTCAAGCACAGTGGCGACGAAGCCGATGCCCGGTACCTAGCGCACCTGCTGCGCTTGGGGATCCTGCCGACGGGCACCATTCTGCCGCCGGCACAGCGTGCGGTACGGGATCTGGCACGAAAGCGCATGCAGTTGGTACGCAGTCGCACGACGCACGTTCTCGCGGTGGAGAACATTATGGCGCGCCAGCACGGGGCGCGGATGAGCGGCAATCAAGTGAAGAGTCTCACTGCGGAAGCGATTGAACGGATGCCACTGCCGGCAGAAGTGACCTTGGCGGTCAAGGCCAACGTGGCGGTCATCGCGACCCTTTCGACGCAGATCGATATTCTGGAGAAGCGGTTGCAGCACCTGCTTGGAGAGCGAGCCGAATACCGACTGCTGACCAGTGTGCCCGGCATTGGCCGGGTGCTGGCGGCGACGATCCTTCTGGAAACCGGGCCCATCGAGCGCTTTGCCAGCGTCGGCAACTATGCCTCCTATGCTCGCTGTGTTGATAGTCAGCGCACGAGCAATGGCAAGAAAAAGGGTGAAGGCAACACCAAGAACGGCAACAAGTACCTCGCCTGGGCCTTCGTCGAGGCGGCCAATTTCGCCCTGCGCTACTGTGCCGAAGCCAGACGGTTCTACGAACGAAAGAAAGCGAAAGCCAACCGCGTGGTGGCGATTAAGGCACTGGCACACAAACTCGCTCGAGCGTGCTTCCACATCTTGAGCCAGGGCAAGCCATTTGACGTGACGCGGTGCTTTGCTTGAATGAACGACGGCGACCGGCAAGCCAGGAAAGCGGACTGGAGTCGCAGCCAGCGGCAATGAATTGGATGCCGTGTCGCCGTCACCGCTTTGCAGCAACACGGATCGCCCGCAACGCGAGCCAGTCAAGGATTGGCGCCAGGGTAGCGGCAGCCACGGCAATGTGATCAACCCCTTGGACGCGCTGCGGCACCAACGTTCTTCTGGGGCGGCAAGGCCGCCAGGGCGAATGGCAATGCTTCGTCGTTCGCTTGATCCTGATGGGTGTCTGGCGCGATTCGTCGTAGCCACTGGTTGAAGAAACGGGCGCGGTCAGCAAAAACTGCAAACGGACTAACGAAGGAGGAATCGGCGGCGATCGTCGTCAGGGAATCGCTCACTCGCTTGACGACGGCCAGCTAATGGGTGTCCGCTTTCGGCCGCGAGCCGCGCTATCGGGGCCACCCGCAAGCAGCCGTTCAAGGTCGGAATCCGACGCCAAGCGGCCTCGGGCAGCTCGTGGGCTCTTCGTGTGCGTGACCAAGACTCGGTTCAATGCATCGCTCCGGCCGCGCCGGATCAGGGTCGCAAGCTGAAGGGTGGGTAACGGTCGGTCGTGAGGAGAAAGGCATACGCCATAACCCGGAGCCACCAGCGGAGCACCCCCACCACGAAATCGAAAAGGCCACGCGGAAAGCGGCCTGTGAACAAGATGGCGAACCACGCGGCGAGCACGCAGAAGACCGTGGCGATGGCGAGCAGAGCAAGGAGAATGAGGTGGGGAATCGCTAGCAGCCACTTGACCAACGGCAGCCAGCGGCTTAACTCGCGGCTTGCGTCGGGATACGGAATTACCATGTGCACTGCCTGCTCCTCGTCGGTCGACGGATACTCGTCACGCAGCAGGGCAAGGTAGGTCGACACGCGCAAGCTGAACTTCGTCAACTCGACGTTCCAGTCGAACCACCAGCGCGGATACTTGCGACGAAAGAGCAGCATGAGCACCGTCGCAGCGAATACGATGCCGCCCGCCCCGATCACGTAGGTCTGCGAATGGCTTTGGAAGGTGGCACTGCTAACAAGCGCGAGGATCACCCCTATGGGAATAATCATGAACAACCGAAAGAATGTCGTGAGCCGATTAAGCGCACGCTCAGGGTAGTCGATCGCGAGAGTTGCTGGAAATCGAGCCTCCGTCGTTTCTTCCATGGCCATTACCTCCATGATCGGCACTGGGGGGTCCGAGCCGTACGTTACCGCAATTCGGCGAGAATCAGATAGGCGGGCGCGCCGGCGCAATCGAGGCAAAGCTGCCGCTCTCGGGAAGGACCGCTTTAAGGCGAGGAAGGGTAGGACCGCTCATGGCAGAAGTTGCCAGCGGGCAGGAAGCGGTCCGACATCGACCATAGCCTTGTTGAGCGCGCCGTTCTGGAGACTCTGAGCCGGGCACTGCAGAGCGTCTACTTCGGTCTACTTTAGAGGCCTCGCGACTGCACTGAGTCGGTGCCCACCTCGACGGGAGCCACTAAGATTGCCATCCTGCCCTGGCTTTGCATGGGGTTCGCTTCGCGGCTCGAGTCGAAATCCCGCACTGCAGCAATCCCATGACGTGATGTTCGCTAATCCGCTATGCTGTCGCCTGGCCAAAGGGGCAGCGAATGTATTTGGGTCAGTTGAGGCGCCGCGATTTCATCACGCTGCTCGGCGGAGCGGCGGCAGCTTGGCCCCTCGCGCTGCGCGCGCAGCAGCCTGCGGCGCCGGTAATCGGATTTCTCAATCCTGCTTCCCCGACCGAGTTCGCGTATCGGGTTGCGGCATTTCGCAACGGTCTTACTGAAATGGGCTACGTAGAGGACCAGAACGTTAAGATCGAATACCGCTGGGCGCAACGCCAATACGATCGATTGCCCGAACTGGCGACCGATCTCGTTCGGCATCGGGTGGCGGCGATCGCCGCGACTGGCGGCCTACCATCTGTGCAGGCTGCCAAGAGGGCGACATCCGAGATTCCGATCGTCTTTACATTCGAAGGCGATCCCGTCGCATTTGGGCTTGTTGCCAGCTTGAACAACCCCGGTGGCAATGTCACCGGAATCACCATGATCTCTAGTCTAATTGTATCGAAGCGGATTAGTTTGCTGCGCGATCTGATCCCCGGAATCAAGACGATTGCGATTCTTATGAACTCGACCAGTCCCGCCAACAA
>Ga0187778_10003609_pt1 | contig 10349 bp, 10 predicted proteins | sample 1015_Q2_SP5_20_M_FD_132418 | JGI IMG/M metagenome (GOLD analysis project Ga0187778, IMG submission 132418) | Tropical peat soil microbial communities from peatlands in Department of Meta, Colombia - 1015_Q2_SP5_20_MG | ecosystem: Environmental > Terrestrial > Soil > Wetlands > Peat | place...
GTCATGGCACTTGAAGACCTAGGGTTCGCTGAGAAGGGAGCAGGAACCGAGCTTCTCGATGAGGGTGAGTGCGCACGGGACGGCAGGGTTCCAACTAACAGCTTCGGAGGGCTCAAGGCCAGAGGCCATCCGGTCGGTGCCAGCGGACTTTACCAAATTGCGGAAGTCGCACTTCAACTCAAGAATGAGGCGGGCAAGTGCCAGGTACCTGGCGCTGAGGTCGGCTTGACGCAGAGCGTTGGGGGAATAGGCAGCACGGTTGCAATCCATATTCTGCGGGCGATGTAGGATTGGCTCTTTCACTTGAGATGAAAGCATATGTTTGCCCGAGTTGCGGATGGGCTGACTTTCACCGAGCAGGGTTGTGTCCCCGATGTGCGGGCGCCGTGAAAGAATTGGCTTTCGAGGGCAAAGGAAAGATCGTGACCTACACAACGATACGGTATCCGCCAAAGGGATTCGAAAATCGTGCCCCCTACGTAGTAGCGATAATTGATATCGAGAATGGCCCGAGAGTAATTGGGCGTGTATCGAACTCTCCCGATGAGGTCAAGATTGGAAGTGCTGTTTCATTGAGCTCTGCTAAGGAAGGTGCGCTGGAGTTTCGGCTCGCGGCTTGATCTACTCCTGAATTCACTGAATCCTCATAGATTATTTGATTGCAGCCGCATACTAAATTCGGTAGATATTGCAGTATCCATTCAAAGATGGCCGTATCATCACCGTTCGTGAATTCGCGCCCGGCGACTTCGACAACATGGTGAATATGTTTCAAAATCTTAACAAGGTGGCTTTGCGGTTCGGGCTGCCGCCCTACGATCGACCGCGTCTAGAAAGGCGGATTTCTGGCCTGGGCGGAGGCATACTTCTTCTGGGGCTCGATCGTGACAAGGTTGTAGCCGCGTCGATGGTGTACGGTCGCCCTCGCAGTAGACTCAGGGGCGTCGGCGAACTCGTGATCTATGTTCACCAAGAATATTCTTACCCACAGTTGGCTTTCACTCCTGAGAAAGCCATTCGCGGTAGGCAAATGAATCGTAGCCCCGTTCCTCTGAAGTGTAGAGGCCATGTTAGTATGTCGTTACAAGTTGACACTACACGTTTCGTTTCGCGTTGCGACGACCAATGAGGTAAGCCGGAATTACAGCCGCGACCGAAACGAGTAGAGCTAGGACCAAATAGAATTGGATCGGGCTTAGCTCTGAGATCGATGTTGTCTGAGTTGTCGTGGTTGTCTCGGAGGCCGGGCCGACGAAGTTGGCCGGCTCGATAAGAACCGGTTGGGGGGATTGGTTGAAGTCGAATGAGTTCATCATGTCATTTGCGCTTACGTCTCTAGTTCCTAGGGTTGGTAGGTTGAAGTTGTCCTCAGCGAGTCTTAGGAGGGAGGCGAACTCGTATTGAGTGTGGTCGACGTAACCATCCTTCGCCCACGGCGAAATCACTAACGTCGGGACCCTGAATCCTTCCCCGAAAGCATCAACCTGGGGCGGAGGAACATGGTCGTAGAAGCCGCCATAATCATCCCAAGTTATGACGATTGCCGACGACTGCCAAAATTGGCTCTGCATTACTTGGTTAACGAGGTATGAAACATAGTCCATACCGCAGTCGCTCCGTGCAGGCGGGTGTTCGCTCGGCGATTGCCCTTTGCACGCGGCGGGGTAGGTTGGTGGAACCCAGCTGCCCGGGATTATCCATGAAACGGCGGGTAGTTGACCGTTCTGGACATCGTCGATGAAAGCTTGGGTATTTCGCACGTGCTCGTCGAGCTGATCAGGGTTGTTTTGGAAGTATGTGAATAACGGTAATACGTCCCATATGTTGGGCCTCGTTGGTCTAGCCTCTCCGTCATACCACGACCAACTCACGTTGGCGTTACTCATTTCCTGGGCTAGCGTCGCCCAGTCCAAAGAGAGCCCTTGCCAATTATAATCCGAAGGAGGATTGTCGACTACATGGCCGTTCAGTATCCATTGACAGGATGTCTCTAGGCAGAGTGGAGGTAAGTTGCTAATGGGCCCGCTTGTCCCAGAGGCAATGTATAGGTGGTTGGGAAAACTCGGCCCCATGAGCGAGGAGAAGAAGTTGTCATCAAGCACGTACTGGTTAGCGTAGTCCCAGTAGTAGGGTATATCGCTTCTGTCATAGTAGCCCATCGTCAATATGCTACCTTCAGCCGCAACGAATCCGTCCATCTTACCGCTATCGTAGGCCCTATGGGCTACGGTCCAAGCATGACTTAGATCCCTTCCAATGGACTCGCTGTCAAAGTGATAAGGGGTGGTGGAATTAACTTGCTGAGGTTGAAGGTCGTCGGGATCCGCTACACCGGGTGGGAGTTCGTCCCCCCAGATCATGATGGGTTGTGACACGTTCAAATGAAATGGTCGAACGTATCCTAAGTTCGTATCGTTCGGATCATACGGAATGGCTGTATCAAATGAAAGGCCATTTACGCCCGGATACGTCCCGAAATAATTGTCAAATGAATGGTTCTCTTGAACGATGAAGATCAGGTGCTGAATCTTCGATTGCGACCCCTGCACAGGTCGGGGAGCCAACGGGATAAACAGCCCAACGAACAGCACAGCTATTATCGCGCTTGCCGCCATCGCGTATTTCATACTCATGTTGGTCCGCATTTGTGTTTAGATGCCACTGCGCGTAATTAAGTCGGACGTACGAATCATATACGAACAGTTACTTCGGGCTACTTCGTGAGACCGGAGTAGAGCTCCGGAATCCTCTGTCGTAAGTAGGGCAACTTCGATTTCCTAAGCCTAGCTATGTCTCCCATTTCCAAATGTGTCACTAGGACGCCTTCCGTTTCACGCATTCTCCCCAGCGTCCTACAGGTGGGATGAATGATTTGGCTTTGGCCGAAGTACACTAAATTGCCCTCGCGTCCAATTCGGTTGCTGTGGCATACGAAGAGGGCGTTTTCACCCGCGCGACTATGAACGTATGTGTCGATCATTCTTTGCATCGGTTTCATCTGCGCTGAGGAGTAAAAGATGATTTCCGCCCCGCCAAGTGCCATGATGCGCGCCGGTTCCGGGAACTCAAGGTCGTAACAGATTCCAAGCCCGACCTTGCCTAGCCGAGTATTGAAGACTGGAAACGATCTTCCAGGCGTGAAATAATTCCGTTCCTTGTCCCAGAGATGCACCTTCCGGTATACGCCGGTGACATCACCGTCCGGTGCGATTAGCAGCGACGAGTCATGGATCCGATTTCCGTCTCGTTCGTCGAGACCGGAAATCAAGTAAAGGCCATATTCGTGTGCAATCCGTCCCAGTTCGTCAGCAGACGGTCCCGGGATTGTTTCGGCGTGTTTCCACCATGCTCGGCCCAACAGGTAACCGGTCGTCGCTAGCTCCGGGAAGGAGACTATGTCTGCCTTGAGGCGTGATGCGCGGTTCGCGAGCTTATTGATTATCTCGATATTTCTCTTCGTGTCGCCGAGCTTGCACCTCATCTGTGCAACAGCTACGTTCGGGTTCACTCCATCCGCCTCAGGGAATAATGTAAGTTCGGGAATGTCCTGAATGTGGTTCCACCGTCTATAGGTACACCCAGCAAAGCCGCTCGTTCTCCTTTCAGCACCTGATAAGGACGGTAGGCGAAAGTTGTTACCTGCGAGAATCTCGATGACTTCAGGGAGTCAATCTGGTCTCCCGATTGCATAAACTACCCACAGCGGTTCGGTAAGCTTCATGTGCGTTTATCAGCTTTGGTTCGCGGTGGGCCGCGCCGATCAGTCGGGTCGGACGGAGACAATTTACGAGGCATAACGTGCTTGCCGGCCGATGTCTAGATGGACGTATCATCCATCCTCCTTTTATTTCGGCCGACCGCAGCCGCTCTTGAACAAGACGGCTTCGGATCGACGGGATCGTTGTTGAACTACCACCAAAGAACGCTGTTAGGGGTACTGGTAGTTCTGGCCTGTTTTGTCGCCTTGAGTACGCTTTTTCCTTCGGGACTCGCTCAAACTGCGACAACGACTACCGTAACCGAGACTGGCACTACAGTTGTGGCGAGCACGGTCACGACCCAAGTGACTTCAACCATACTTGAGACCCAAACTACTCAACTCACGGCCACGTCTTTAGAGACAGATACTGTGACAAGTACAGCAGGAACTGTAACGGCAACGATTACAAACACTGTCGCTGAGACGACGACAATTCCCGAGGCAGTTACAACAACTCAAACATTAACGAGTGGGACGGCCCAGACTGGGTACGTGACGGATACTACTTTGACTACGATCACAGAGACAACAGGAGTTACCGGGGGGACAGTTACTGCTACGACTACCTCGACTGTTCCGGTTACGGTGACCTATACGACCTACTCCTTCTACACTAGTCAGTACGGTTATCATACAGACTGGTACAACACCTACAGCTATCCATACTACTACAATCCACCCTATGGCAATCCTCCCTACTACTCCAACCCATACCAATCTCCGTACGCTGTGACGGTTACCCAAACCAACTACGTCACTCAAGAATTGCAGGCGTGGCAAACCCAGTTCTTGACGGAGCAGCAGACACAATACTTTACAGCTTTTCTCACGTCAACTGTAAATTCCTTCATTCCGCAGCAGGTCTCTGACCCGCTTACGATTTTCGGACTAATTGGGGCTGGCGCAGCGATTGCCCTTGCGGTAGTTGGGCTTTCTTGGGCGCTTCTAAAGCGGCCACGCCGGTAGCTACAATCACCGTCTTCGCGGTTTGTAGATAGCGACGGCTTCAGTATGTCCGCGGGGCTTGAGAGTATACTGTAAGGCGTCTCGTGTAGACTAGTAAGCCAACAGTGACTATGATGACGGTTGCCAGGATGGCCGCAATGGCAACATAAGCAAAGATGTAATGCCCCGGCTCCGGTGTCGTTGTGGGAGTGGGCGCAAATTGGTAAGGTGTTTGTTCAGTTACAGTCGCGGTGACGACTTGTCCGTTGCTCGCATTAACCGGGAACGATTCCCCGATAGTCGTGAGTTGACTACCGGACGGATTCTGGTATATTGTAACCGTTAGCTGAATCCAGTGGCCGACCGTTGAGGGCGGTAGGCTGAGTCCCACTTGTCCTGTGAAGGTGTACCCTCCATCTACAGAGGTCAGAATTGTATTCACAGTGCTCGCCGATGTGCCGGTGTTCAAATCGGTAGCAGATGCGGACGCGTAAAGCTGTTGTCCGTAGGCCGTCGAACAAGTCGCCGACACAGGCACAACCGCTATGAACGCCTGATTAGCGCTGGCAAGGGGAATGATCGGAAAACCCAATTGTGCTGAGCATGCAGATGCATATGCGAAGCCCAGCGAATATGGCGCGACTACTAGCGTAACAACAGCCAATAAAAGCAGGTAGCCGATTGCTCGCAACCTCTTGCACGTCCAGCATTATCGCTTGGTCTTAGGAGTATGCAAACTAAGACTATTAAGAAATTGAACGAATCAGCTATTTAAGAACGCGAAATAACGCGTATTACAAACGATCCACCGCTCAGTAACCTCTCAGGCGTTTAACAGGGAACCAGCTTTGTGAACGTGTTGTCTTGGTAGCAGCCGTTCCGTCGTCAATCGTTACACAGCGCTCTTGGATTGAAAACGATAGCATTTTCGACAGCGTTTCTACCGAGTGGAAATAGCTTTAATCCCATTTCGGGTCTAACAACCTAACTGGAGATTTCATAATGAGCCAACCCGAAAATTCGAACAAAGCAACCGAAAGCTCAACCGGACAGCCTTCTCAACCTGCAAAGAGCAGTCATAGTTCCGCCCGTACCGCGAGCATGATTGGCCTCGCGCTTGTGGCCATTCTCGCACTCGGCTTTGCGGGCTACACCGCCATGAACCCCCGTGTATCCACCGTTACGCAACAGCAGATTATCACCAACACGCAAAGCCTCTACAGCACCCAAGTGCAGACTGTGACAAGTGTCAGTTCAGTCGCCCAGATGGTAACAGTTACCAACAATCAGGGCGTGAGCACGGCGGCTGGCCAGGGTAATGGCTACGGGAATGGTTACGGGAATGGCAATGGGTATTCCCAATATTGTTCACCGTACGGGTGCATGAATCCGCCTGGAGGAAGCTACAACACATACAACCCGTACAACCCGCCAAACCCGTGGTACCCAGGTTACTATAACGGCCTATACTATGGCTACTGGAACGGCTACTTCACTCCGCCCTGCCAAGCGGGAGCATCGGGCAACAACGTCACATGTTCAGGCTACATATTCCAAGCACAGAATGGGTGCAATGTGCTTGTGATTCCGATCGCAAATGCTTACTACTCAGAAAGCTACACTTTCCAGTACTACACATTGCACAACCTGCCGGCCAATGCCCCATCCAACGGATCATGGGTCCAAGTGACTGGATCACTCTACCAGGGCGCAAACAGTAGCACAAACGGGGCCTCGTGTCCGGGTAACTACATCAACGTCTCGTCGATATCCTGAGAAATCCTATCTTTACCAATGCTGTCCCGGGGGCTGTGCGTCCCCGAACAGTCTCTTTCTTTCACCTTGGCAAGATGTTTTGATGACGGACGATTATGCCCGTCGCCTATCCCTTTATCTAGACAGCTGCCTACCGTTCTCGCGTGAAACGCAACACTACTCAATGTATAACCTTTGATCTGTGGGAGACCCTGATCTTCGACGAACCGCAGAAGGACCAGGCTCGGGGCCGGGCAAGGTACGAGGGTCTTCATTCTGTACTCGCGTATTATGGGGTTAAGCTCGCTTTGGATGATGTTAAGCGAGCATACGATGAGAGCGCTGTGAAAATGCAAACGGTGTGGAACCGCAACGACGAGGTGCCGATCATGGAGCAGATTCGGCTAATCGCCGAGCTGGCGGCGGGGCATGTAGTCGATCTAGAACCCTCTTGGAGCCAGGCTCTTGAGGACGCCTACGTCAACCCGATTTTGTCGATTCCGCCGAACCTGAACCCTGAGGCCCCTGCGATACTTGAGGCTGTAAGGGAACGAGGGTTGAAGATTGGTCTGATCAGTAACACTGGCCGCAGCCCGGGGAGTTCGCTACGTCAACTGTTGGATAGCTACGGCGTATTGAAATTCTTCGACGCGACTGTTTTCTCGAATGAGGTCATGCGCCGCAAACCGGACCGAGCTATCTTCGACCGCGCATCTAAGATGCTGGGGGCGAAGAATGAAGCGATCGTCCACGTTGGCGATAATCCGGAAGCGGACTTCTGGGGGGCGAGGAATGCTGGAATGCAGGCGATTCTTCTCGACCAAACGCCGCCTCATTCAACCCAATGGCCGCCAAACTCGCTCTTTGCACTAACAAGGGCGAACATGCGAGATGACTCATCGAAGATAGAGCCGCGCTGGCGAATCGAGTCGTTGACCCGGACTCTAGACTTGATGGACTCATTCTAGACAACGATCCTCTCGATCATTGCTCCTAGTTCAAAAGGGTCTCGGGTGGGGAGGGAGTGCCGGAGTAGGTTGGTGACCAGCTTTGCGCGTTTCTGGCGTTGACTTCACTGAGCGCGCCTTCAATCTCGTTCCTCCTGGTTTCCAGCCACGGCGCGAGTACAAGATGTGAGCCCAGTTTCTCGGGGGCTTCGTCTGCGGCGTATCCAGGGCCTTTGGTTGCGATTTCGAGGAGGTTACCATCGGGATCTTGGAAGTAGAGTGATTTGAACCAGAAGCGATCAATAATCCCTGAGTTGTTTATGCCCGACGCATTTAACACCCGGAGTACGGCCTGCTGGGCGCCTTCATCCGCTACGGCCATGGCGATGTGATGTACGCTTCCTCTCCCAACCTCTCCCAATGGCGCCTTCGGAGAAGCGAGATATCGGAGGAAATCCGGCCTCTCGTCGTTGCCAAGGCCCACGATTTGCACGCCTTTCTCGTCGGGATTGGCTCGTTTGAATGAATTCTTCAAACCCAACGCTTTGCTGAGAAATCGAATCGTGACTTCGGGGTTCAGGGTTACAGGACTCGCGTGGTCGAACGACGTTAACCGCATATCGGCGCTTAACTCAGCCGGTGACGCTGATTCGCGGTTCATTTCATTAAGGTAATCTCGGGTTAGCTTCTCGACGTTTGGTTTTGTGATCTCAACAATTACTCCATCCGGATCTCTAAGATAGATGGAGATTCGGTCATCTCGCACTATTGGACCAACGGTAGAGACGCCATGTGAAAGAAGCCAGCTCCGCCACTTAGGCAGCGCATCTAGATTTCTTATGGCGTAGGAAAGGTGATGGGGCGAGGTAAGGCCTACACTTCCTCTCGGCACGTCCGGCCATTCAAAGAAAGTTATTGCACTACCGGTCTCCGCTTTCTCGTTAGCGTAGAACAGATGCCTATGAAAGATATCGTCCTGGTTGACCGTAAGCTTCACTCGACGAAGGCCGAGAACTTCAGTGTAGAATCTTCGGTTTACTTCCTCGTTGGAGGTCACAAGCGTAATGTGATGTAGGCCTAGGACTAAACCGTCTAGGTCCGTCTGCTGACCGTTCATGTTAGTGCAGTCTGGAGTGTGCAATCCTAAATGCGTATAACCTCGGTTGCTTCGAATCGGCTATTGTATCAAGTGCCTTTCTTCATCGCTGACGCTGCCGCCTTGACCGCTTTCAGGATGCCCAAATAGCCTGTGCAGCGACAAAGGTTACCTTCTATGGCTTTCCGGACCTCTTCTTCGGTAGGATTCGGGTTGCGCTTCAATAGAAACAGACTTGAGAGTATCATTCCGGGCGTGCAGTATCCACATTGAAGCCCTTGATGTTCTAAGAAGGCTTGCTGAAGTGGATGAAGCTTCCCGCCCTCGCCGACTCCTTCGATTGTAAGTACTTCGGAGCCGCTGGCTTGCACAGCGAGTAGCAGGCAGGATTTGATTGTGACGCCATCCATTATCACCGTGCATGCACCGCAGTGCCCTGTGTCACATCCGATGTGAGTGCCGGTCAAGCCCAACTCGTCCCTAAGGAAATCTACAAGCAACATCCTGGATTGGACGCGCCTTTTGCAGGGCCTTCCGTTGACGGTACAATCAACGTCGACCTCTTTGCTCATTTCAAATCTCCTCACGCGCGCGGGTAACCGCGGTTTTTATCGTTCTCTCACCCATGGTTCTAATGATTGTTCGTTTCATCTCCGAACTCGCACGCGGGCCGGGAGTTGGATCTATTGCAGAGTCGGCTTTCATGGCTGCTTCATGGATCAGATGGTTATCGATTCTCTTGTGGAGCAGGGATCGCTCAGTCTCCGTTGCATGCGTTGGTTTCGATGCAACCCCTCCCACCACGACATTTATCGATTCGCAGCCGCCTTCAGGGTCCAGCGAACATTGTGTAGCAACCGCGACGAGCGCGAAGTCATTATGCCCTTTCGTTAATTTCGTGTAAGCGCCGCCAGACCTAGGGGGAGGAACTGGGAGCCGTATCTCTTCAAGGATTTCTCCCTGCGAGAGAGCGGTGGTGAAGAAATCCTGAAAGAAATCCCTGGCCGCGATTGTTCTTGTTCCGTTCTTGCTGGTGGCTTTGAGTTCGGCACCAAGCGCCGTGCAGGCTGTGGGGAGGTCGGCGGATGGGTCGGCGTGCGCCAGAGAACCTCCGATGGAACCGCGGTTTCTCACTTGTTGGTCGGCTATCACGATAGCAGCTTCGGAAAGCAGGATGCATTTTCTGCGGATTAGCGGGTCTGATGCTAGTTGGACGTGACGCGTCAGGGCGCCAATGATAATCCATCCCGCCTCTTCGCGGATGTAGTTCAAGCCGGGGATTCGGTTAATGTCGATCAGGGAAGCTGGCGCAGTTAGGCGCAACTTCATCAAAGTTAGCAGGCTCTGACCTCCGGCGAGTATCTTCGCATCCTTAACCTTAGAGAGCAGCTCCAATGCCTCTCTAAGAGAGGATGGGACAAAGTACTCGAAAGGCGCGGGCCGCATGGTCTTTCTTCGCCGAAATTGGAGAAGGCGTCCTTAAAACCCTGATGACCTGAAATCGTCATCTATCGGTGCTGACCATGCCTGAGGTTGAACCAACAGAGGAGATATCGAGGAGACTAGTTGAGGGTCGAGGACAGTTCGTTAACGATCTCCACTTGCCGCATATGCTGCATTTAGCCGTTATACGAAGCCCACACGCGCGTGCCAGGTTGGTTGAGCTCCGAGGAGGCATCAATGCCTCAGAGCTGAAAGCTAACATGTCATCAGTTGGAGAAGGAGCGACTCAAGAGACAGGGGTCACGCAACCTGTCTTCGCATCGGAGTACGTGAACTATGTAGGTCAACCCGTTGCGGCGGTGCTCGGAGACGACCCTTACTCCGCCGAGGACAAGATGTCGGA
>Ga0187778_10003613_pt1 | contig 10341 bp, 10 predicted proteins | sample 1015_Q2_SP5_20_M_FD_132418 | JGI IMG/M metagenome (GOLD analysis project Ga0187778, IMG submission 132418) | Tropical peat soil microbial communities from peatlands in Department of Meta, Colombia - 1015_Q2_SP5_20_MG | ecosystem: Environmental > Terrestrial > Soil > Wetlands > Peat | place...
CTTACGGACTTCATACCGGATGGGGTGATTGATGTCGTCGGCTACGTCGGAGATGTGAAGGCGATTGACTTCTTCTAGGGATCAACGGTCCTTATCGGATCGGCTCCAAGACCAGACGGTGCTTCTTGCTTGCTTCCACCGCCTTTGCGCTGAAGGGCAAATTGAACGTGGTCCCTCCATACCAGGCTTTCCACTGATCCATGTAGTAGGGGCTGAGGAAGCTCCCCGCTTGTCCGGTCACGAGGTTCAGCGTGGATTCGTCCAGATCAGCCAGGTCCGCCGTAAAGCGTTCTGACGGTCCATGATGGCGGGTCACAGCTTTCACCGTGTATGCGCTGCCCGACTGTTCCCTCACTCCCGGGCCCGTCCAATACTTGAGAATCGGAATCTTGCCCAAAACAGGATGCTGGATTTCTACTGCGTTAAACGCGCCCCAGTGCCACGAAGCGAGATCTTTGGGAGCGTCAGACTGGCTCACTGCGGCTTCTACGGCTGCAGTCAGCAGTTCGTCGTAGTTTGGATATTCATCCGGCAGCCAGCGCTTGGGGCGATGAATCAGGATGTTCTCAAGCCACACCGAGCGCATCTCCCACGAGTAGGTCTTCCAGCTTAAGGTCTCGTCGTCTTTTGCCGCGTCTGCCGGCGCGCTGCCCAACTTGGCCTCCAGCAGCAGGCGCTGCAATTCATGGATTGAAACCTCCGTGATGGTCGGCGCCGCAGAAGAGGCAAGCATTCGTCCGTCCCAGGCACGCATCAGGTCCGCAGCCTGCTTCACCCGGGCTGACGGCCTGGAGGCGTGGTCCACCGCATAGACAAAACGCTCGGCTGCGAACAGGTCGGGCTCGGAGTGAATATCGTTCTCGAGCGTCAGCATGTCCGCTGCCGAGAATTGCCGTCCGGACTCAAGCACGTGATAAATGCGTTCCGTGCGCCAGGGCGCTTCCCATTCCATGCTGATCGAGTTCGAATAATCGTCAGGCGTAATCCGGCCGTTAGCGGTGGCGATGATTCCCGACGGCGGATTGTAAATGGTGGGCAGCTTTTCGAAGGGAATGTAAGAGTTCCATTCATGGGCGTTGTCGGCGCCGCTCACCGGCAGGCTGCCATCGCCAGCGGCGCGAATCGGCACCTTGCCCGTGGTCTGGTATCCGATATTGCCGTCCACATCGGCATAAACGACGTTCTGCCCGGGCGCGTCGAGCTGCGAAAAGGCGTGGCGGAACTCCTCCCAGTTCTGCGCTGTGTTCACGTCGAAGAAAGGTATGCGCAGACCGTCATAAAGAGTCCAACGCAGCGCCAGTTGCCGAGCTTCGCCGGGAACCAGTTCCGTAACGACGGGTCCGTGGCGCGTGACTTCTACGTCCACAGTTACGTCGGCCTTGCCTTTAACGTGAATTATTTCGAGGCGATGCTCCGGGTGCGCCCACCCTGCCGGCGTTTGGTACTGCCCCTGCGAATTGAAATTCTCGATAAACACGTCGGTGACTGTCGGCCCCACATTGGTGAATCCCCAGGCGATGCGCTGATTGTGGCCCACGATCACGAAGGGCATTCCCGGCAGCGTAACGCCGGCAACATCCAGCTTGCCGGCCCGCAGATGGGCTTCGTACCACAGGTTCGGCATCTGATGGCCGAGGTGCATATCGTTCGATAGCAGGGGCTTGCCCGTCACGGTGTGAGAACCGGAGACCACCCAATCATTCGACCCATTCACTGGAGGAAACTGAACGAGGAGACTGCCGGTTTGGTGGCTTCGCGGCGCAGGCGGCGTCGTCTGCTGTGTGACGGCATTGTCGGGTCCGGAGTCATCGTCCTCATCGTCTTCGTCGTCGGAGTCGCCCGACGCAGGCTGGTCCAAATCTTCGCGAATGACGGTGGGCGGGTGGTCGTGCCAGGAGCGGTTTACGTAGAGGTCGGCAGTCAACTCCGGCCCCAGCTTAGCCAATATCTTTTCGTGGGCCAGCGCGTCAAAGAAATAGTGATAGTTGAGGTCTTTGACCATCTGGCTGGCGATTACGAGGGAGTCTTCAGCGAGCCATGGCTTCGGTGCATAACCGAGAAGGCGGAACTCAATCGGCAGGCGGTTGCCACGAGTTGAGATGTAGGCGTTTACACCGCGCGCGTAGGCTTCAAAGAAGGCGCGATCGCGGGAATTGGTCATGGCAAGCGTTTTTCTTGCGGCTGCGCGCAGGCCGAGGATTCGCTGTTCGCGATCCAGCTTCAGCGTGACGTCGCCGAGAATCTCCGACAGTTCGCCGGAGCCGAAGCGCCGCATCACGTCCATCTGCCACAGACGGTCCTGCGCGGTGACGTAGCCTTGAGCGAAAAAGACGTCGTCGAGAGAGCCGGCTTCGATCGTGGGCACGCCGTGGCTGTCGCGCGTCACCGTAATCGGGCCGGAAGGCCCGCTGATCTGGATCCGCCCGTCAAGCTGTGGGAGGGCAGAGTGCGCGACAAACCACGCATAGCCCACCGCGATGATCATCGCCAAAACAATGGCGATGACGAGCCACTGGACAACACGAAAAACTGGCCAACGGCGACGGCTGGGAGCGGCGATCTCTGACATGGTGCTCATGCGGATTTCTGATTGTATTCCAGGCTACAGCTTTGAGTGGCCAGTTGAATTTCATCTGCAACTTGCCGGATGATATCCTGATTTCGGTTTCCTTCGCCATGCTGCAGAAGCGCATCGATGACCAGCCAACCATCTCCCGCCAGATGGTGCGCGAGGCCCAGGAAATCCTGCACCGCCATTTAAAGCGGGTCGGGCTGAAGCAGACCGGACAGCGCGACTCGATCCTGCGCACGTTTCTCGAAACCCGCGATCACCTCTCCACCGACGAATTACATCGGCTGGTGCAGAAGAAGGACGCCCGCATCGGCTATACCACCGTCTACCGCACGCTGAAACTGCTGGCCGAGTGTGGATTGGCCAGCGAGGTCGCGTTTCACGACGGCATCGCGCGTTACGAGCACCAGTACAACCGGCGCAGCCATCACCACATGGTCTGTACCGAATGCGGCAGTTCGGTCGAGTTTTTTTCTCCGCAAGTGAGCCAGTTGGAGCAGGAAATCGGGAACAGGTACCACTACCTCACGACACGCCACACCTTCCAGATTTACGGGATTTGCGAAGATTGCCGCAAGAAGAACCGCAGGAGTTAGGTATCATCGCACCGCCTTGATTTTTGACAATGTTCGCCACGACAGGATTCCCCCAACGCCATGCCGCTCACCTGTCCAGATTGTGCAAGCCAGATGCCGGAGACGGCGGCGTTCTGCGCGTTCTGCGGAAGGCGAATGCCCAAGCCCGCTGCCCTCTCACAGAAGTCCGGTGTTCTTCCGGAGAACCTCGCGGGCGCCCTGGCTTACATCACATTCCTCCCCGCTATTGTTTTTCTGGTTTTCAAACGCTACGAGCAGAACCGCTTCGTCCGCTTTCATGCCGTGCAATGCCTGCTGCTCTGGGGAACGGGAATTGTTGTGACTTTGGCGCTCAGGGTTGCCAGCCTCCTCGTCATTCTGATTCCCGCGGCTGGTCCGCTCTTTGTGGTGCTGATGTGGGCGGTCCCGGCGATCGCAGCGTTATTGCTTTGGCTCGTGCTCATTGTCAAAGCTCTTCAGGGTGAGGAGTTCAAGCTGCCGCTGTTAGGCGAGTTTGCGGCCGAGTATGCAAGCCAATCCTGATGCCGGCTCATGTTGAACCTTTGTCTGCTTGAAACGTCATCCCGAGGGCCCGCGCTCATAAGGTGGACCCTCGGCTTCAGCCGGGGCGAGCGAAGCGTGCGGGCCCAGGGATCTCGCGCGGACTGTCGAGGCGCTCCACGCCAGATCCCTCGCTGCGCTGAAGAACGGCTCCGTTCGGGATGACGCCTTCAGGAAATGATGAAAACGTGGCCCAAGAAAAAATGCAGATTGCATTGACAGGGAATTTCTGGTAGTTTGCCGCCGACGCCGCCCCCGAACTCAAGCTGCTTCCGGGTCTGCTTGCGTTTGGCGACCGAGGAGGAGATGCCATGGCATTCTGTAGTTCGTGTGGTGCACAGATTCCCGACGGTTCGACCATTTGCCCAGCTTGCGCAGCCCGCGCCCAAGCCGCTCCGGCAGCTGCCGGCGCAGCGCCGGCCACCGGCGGCCTGACCGACAATGTCGCAGGATTGATCGCGTATATCACCCCTGTCCCGTCCATTATCTTTCTGGTGATGGAGCCTTACAACAAGAACCGGTTCGTGCGCTTCCACTCGTTTCAGAATCTCTTTTTCTGCGGGGCGCTCATTGCGCTCTGGATCGCCTATATGATCGTTGCGATGGTGTTCGCGTTCATCCCGATTCTCGGACACGTGATCAATCTCCTCTTATGGGCGGCTCTGTTCTTCGGACAGTTCGTCGTCTGGATCATCCTGCTGCTGAAGGCCAACGGCGGCCAGATGTGGAAGCTGCCCGTGATCGGCGACATGGCGGAAAAACAAGCCAACGCCATGTAGGGCGCAGCGGCGGCGCGGTCCGCGTTGACTCTGGTAGGGGCGAGTTCCCAGCGCTTAACCTTTGGGTGTCATCCCAAGTGCAGCTGTTCTTCAAGCGGAGCGAAGGATCTCCCCTGCAGAAGGCGGTTGCGCGGGAGATCCCTCGTCCCGGCGGTGAAAGCGCGGGACTTCGGGATGACGTCAGCGTGAGATTCGAAATCCCAGCGCTTGACTTTCTTCTCAGAAGCTGGCAATCCTATTAGCTTTTACCTCCGCTGAAATCCATGCCGGTGGTGTGGCCTTCGAGCGGCAGGAATCTGTGCACCTATCGAGGGAATTCATTGCGAGTCCGGGTTTTCTATCACGACAAATGTTTTGATGGGGCTTCTTCGGCGGCGCTTTTTTCCCGCTTCTACCGCGAGCGCATCCGCGACGACGCCGACTTTGTGTTCAGCGGCCTGGTGCATCGCGCCGGCGCGCTGTTCGACGAGAAACAGTTCGACGGCGACGAGAACGCCATCGTCGACTTCAAATACTCCAGTTCGCCCAAAATCACCTGGTGGTTTGATCATCACGAGAGCGCGTTTCTGTCGCCGGCGGACGCCTCGCATTTCGAGCAGAACCAGAGCAACCGCAAGTTTTATGATCCGGCGTACAAGTCGTGCACCAGTTTTATCGCCATGATCGCGCAACAGCATTTCGGCTTCGATCCCGCGCCGATGGCCGATCTGGTGCACTGGACCGACATCATTGATGGCGCCCTCTATCCCGATGCCAAGACTGCCGTCGAGATGGAAGCGCCCGCCATGAAACTGACCATGGTGATCGAATCAGCCCCGGACCACGGCTTCGTCCCCAACCTGATTCCTCTGCTCGCCACCAAACCACTGGGAGAGATTCTCGAAGAGCCCTTCGTCGCGCCGCTACTGCCGCCGTTGCTCAAGCGGCACGAGCTTTCCATCGGGATCCTGAAGCAACGCAGCGAGTGCAAAGACGGAACGATTTTTTTCGACATTACCGATCACGACCTTGAAGGCTACAACAAGTTCATTCCTTACTATTTGCATCCGGAGTCGGTCTACAGCGTGGGCCTGAGCAAGAGCAGTTTTCGGGTGAAAGTGTCGGTGGGATCGAATCCGTGGGCGCCACAGGAGCCGGAAGTGAACCTGGCGCGAATCTGCGAGCGCTACGGCGGAGGCGGCCACGCCCGCGTGGGGGCGATCTCGTTCAATGTGAACCAGCACGCCGCTGCGATCAAGGCCTCGCAGGAGATCGTTGCTGAGTTGCGTGCTGCGAGTCGGAAGAAGCAGTGAGATCTTTTCTACTGAATCGGGACTCCGCTGGCGAGGCACGTGGCCGCGTTGCCGTCTTCTGAGGACCGAATGACTCCCGTCTGATCTGCGCAGAAGGCCTTTCGTCCGTACGAACTTCCATTCGGAACTGCGGTGAGATGGAAGCTCCTGGCCGGCGTTCCGCCGCAGTCCGAGATCGAAAAGACGAATCCGTGCTTTTTACCGCTGGCCAATCCACTGCTGATCAGCATGGCCTGATGTTCATTGGGTTCGCCGCCGCCGAAACCGTCAAGATTCGAAAGCGTACAGGCAAAGCCAACCGCTGGATACGCGCTGGCGTACGTAACTTCAGCCGTAAGGATGCTGCGCATGGCGCCAGTCACCATGGCGTCGTTGCCGGCCGGTTGCGCGGGAGTTTCATTATGCGGAGTGAACGAAACATTCGTCGTCGTTGCCGTGGACGAGGCCGATTTCATGCCATCCGTGAAAGCCTTGAGCAGGTCAGGATCAGCGAGCGGCAGGTGGAGCGTGAGTGAAACCTCATTCAGGGTCCACACTTTCTCCTCCTGCTTCATGGAAAAAGTTATTTGTGGCAGGTAGGGGGTCTTTTGGGCCTCGCCGTTTTTGTAGATCTGGAACGACAATTCAATGTCATCGCGGTCGCCGCGCAGCTTGTCACTCACCACAGTGATCTCGACCTTCTGACCGGTCTTGGGATCGTCCGAAGCCAGCAACACAGGACCCGTTTCGAACGTCTGCGTATTGTGCCCCTGCGTCTGCATCTGGCCGGCCATCGCCGAGTAGAGTTGCAATTTGTCGAGTGAGCCCGACTTGCCGAGCGCCACGATCGTCGCCGCCGGCAGGTGTTTCACCAATGTTCCCGGCGTCTTGCTGAAGAACATCTCGATCAGCGCTTGACGCGCAGTCTGAGGAGCAGGGTTGGGTATTTGCGCCAGCCCAGGGACGCTCAGGGCCACGACGGTCAGCAAGGTTACAACTTTTCGCATAGATGTCTCCGTCCCTGAATCGTGGCATTGTTTCGGCGTGCGCTCCAGTTACGGAGGTAAGAGCACCTGCCAAGGCATCAGGGGATCTGCAGTTGGCATGGGGCGATTCCGCGCGTGCGTGATACCCTGCCATAGACCAGCGCAAGTTCATGCCCCTGATCGCCACCACTGCTGACCCACACCGCAGCCAGCGGCGCGTGCTCAAGGCCGTGGCCGCCTTCGAATTCATCAAAGGCGTATTTGTAGTCCTGATGGGGTTCTGCGCTGTGGCCCTGGTCCATAAGGACGTTTGGTGGATCGCGGAAAGCCTTCTCGCTCTGTTTCACATCAGCACCGACCGCCATTCGGCGCAGATGTTTCTCGATTTTGCCGACAGCCTCACCGACGCCCGGCTGTGGGAGATGGCAAGCCTTGCGTTTGCGTATGCGGCTCTGCGTTTTACCGAAGCCTACGGCCTGTGGAATGAACGCACCTGGGCCGAATGGATCGCATTTGTGTCCGGAACACTTCTGCTGCCCTTTGAAGTCCATGCACTTTTTCGCGGTCTCACCTGGATGAAATGTGGACTGTTTGCCGGCAACGTGGCGGTGGTCGCCTACATGCTCTACATCATCCTGGCCAACCGCCGTGAACGGAGGATGAATTCCGTGGCCACGGGAGGCTGAATGCGGCACCGGGAGCCGGATTTGGGGCACATGGTCCTTCCAATCTGCCGGCATTGGCGGCATAATCAATCGGGAAAGCAGCGCTCGGCTGGAGGTCCGTATGCGTCTCACCGCTCTGGTTGGCCTTGTGTTGGTCCTGGCTGGATTCTGCGTCGCACAGGACACGAACTTTTCCACCGGCCCGCAATACCTGATGAACTTCGGTTCGCCGCAATTCTTGCAGCCCATCAGCACTCCAACGTTATCTCTTTCGCTCCCCCCCGCCGGCACTCCGGCCGTGGCGACAGAAGTCACCGCTGAAACCGTTCCAGCACCCTCGGGTGAGAAGATTCAAACCGATCTCCCCCGTATCTACTGGGGCGACAAGAACGCCGCCAGTACCGCTGAAGGCGTCAGCGAGATCGAGGTGAGTTCCGCGCAACCCTCCACTCTGCCCGGCGGCTTCGTCAACGCGGGCGTGGTGCAGATGGTCAACGCGCGAGACGTGCAAGCGCGTGGATATGGAGTGTCCCTCGGCGATGTTGCAGCCTACTGGAAAGCGCGCAAGCTGCGCGCCCCCCGGGTCTACACTAACGCGGATGTCGCCCGCCTGCATGGCGGCTAGTCGGCCGTTACCTCGCCTAACGTCCTGATTCCTTTCGGGATCGGCACCACGGGAGCCAATAGTTCCTGCCCGCAACGCAAAGCTAAACTTACCGTAGGCAGTAGTGTGAATGCCTTGGGCGCTGGTTTGCTTAAGTGGCGCAATCTCGTTTCCGTGTTATCGATGGCGGCGCTGGCGGTGTCTTTGAAGGCCCAAGACACCGGCGCTGCCATTCTGCACGGCACCGGAGTCGTTCTGGTCAACAAGTACCCTGCAACCGCCACCACCACGCTGTTTCCGGGGGACCGCATCGAAACTCAGACTGGCGTGATTGCCCGGATTGAGCTGGCGGGCTCGGCGGCGGACATCAACCCGGAAACCGTGATTCAGTTCGAGGGTGACGAACTCATCCTTGAACACGGCAGTTTGAGCGTGAATACCTCACGCGGACTGGAGGTGCGTGCCGGCTGCGTCACGGTCACGCCGGTCCGTCTCGAACTGACCCACTACGAAGTCAGTGACCTTGACGGCAGGGTCCAGGTATCGGCCATCAAGGACGACGTATTCATAGAATCCCGCTCCGACAAAGCACAACCAGCGAAGCAGCCGGCACGGTCGGACCGTGAGGTCGTCCGCCAGGGTGAGCAGAAATCACGCGAAGAAAAGTGCGGCGGGGCAACCCTCCACCATGCGCCGGCCGCGGCGGATGGAACGGGCCCCATCCTCAATTCTCCATACGTCGTCGGGACTGGTGTCGGCGTGATCGGTGTAGTTGCCTGCTGGGCCTTGTGTCGAGGGGATGAGCCGATCAGCCCGGCACACCCCTGAGTTCCACCTCGCTGAAAATCTGGGGGAACCGTACTCTGCTTTCAAGAACTTGACCGCCGGGGGCAAACCCCGGCAGTTCCTCTTTGGCCGAAAGCGTGTGCGCATCGGTCAGTTAGCGTGCGACACTGGACCGCGCAATGCCTGGTGCCTTCGGGGGCTCGATGGTCTATTCGGGGAGGACCGCATCTGCCCTGATAACATGTCTATAGAGTCTTGAGCGCATTGGCCCCGTAGCTCAGATGGATAGAGCAGCGGTTTCCTAAACCGTTGGTCGGCAGTTCGACTCTGCCCGGGGCCTCCACTCCATCGCAAAGCAAACGCGCTAGTTAACGGCGGGGAAAACTGTTGGCGCCGAGTGGTTCTTCATCACCCTTTCGGCGAGAGATCGTCCAAGGCAAGATTCAGCTCCAGCACGTTCACCCGTGGTTCACCGAGCAGGCCCAGATCGCGCTGGTACGTGTGCTTCTGCACCAGATCGCGGACGGTTGACTCGGGAAGGCCGCGCTCCCGCGCCACTCGCGGAACCTGGAAGTCCGCTGCCGCCGGAGAGATGTCAGGGTCCAGGCCCGAAGCGGACGTGGTGATCAGGTCCACCGGCACAGGTTGGTTGGGGTTTTCTTTTTGCAGGGTGGCGGCATCGGTGCGGATGCGGTCAATGAGTTTCTGGTTTGTCGGACCGAGGTTGGTTCCTGCCGAGTTGGCCGCATCGTATCCGTTGCCCGCTGCCGATGGCCGCGGATGAAAGTACTTCGGCGAGGTGAACGGCTGGGCGATGATGCGCGAACCGATGGCTTGCCCGTTGCGATAAATGATCTGGCCGTTGGCCTTGTCAGGAAAGAAAATGCGGGCCAGGCCCGTCACCACCAGCGGATACAAGATCCCCAGCAGAATCGTCGTGACGATGGTCATCAGGAATGCGGTAATGAGATGTTTTTTCATGACAGTCCTCAGGCCAAGCGGGCCAAAGTAATCAGCACATCGATGATCTTGATGCCCACGAAGGGAGCAATCAGACCGCCCACCCCATAGATGAAGAGATTGCGGCGCAGCAATGCTTCGGCGTTCATTGCGCGGTATTTCACTCCCCGCAGTGCCAGGGGAATGAGCGCGATGATGATCAGCGCGTTAAAAATGACGGCCGAAAGCACAGCCGATTCCGGCGTGCGCAACCGCATAATGTTCAGCGCATTCAGCACCGGAAACGTCCCGGCAAACATGGCTGGGATGATGGCAAAATACTTGGCGACGTCGTTGGCGATCGAGAAGGTCGTCAGCGCGCCCCGCGTCATCAGTAACTGCTTTCCGATTTCGACGACTTCAATGAGCTTGGTCGGATTGGAGTCGAGGTCCACCATGTTGCCGGCTTCTTTAGCCGCTTGTGTGCCAGTATTCATGGCCACGCCGACGTCGGCCTGAGCCAAAGCCGGAGCGTCATTGGTGCTGTCTCCGGTCATGGCAACGAGCTTCCCGCCCGCCTGCTCGCTGCGAATCAGTTTCAGC
>Ga0187778_10003614_pt1 | contig 10340 bp, 7 predicted proteins | sample 1015_Q2_SP5_20_M_FD_132418 | JGI IMG/M metagenome (GOLD analysis project Ga0187778, IMG submission 132418) | Tropical peat soil microbial communities from peatlands in Department of Meta, Colombia - 1015_Q2_SP5_20_MG | ecosystem: Environmental > Terrestrial > Soil > Wetlands > Peat | place...
ATCGACGTTCGTCGCACCTGGAATCTGCTCGGGGATCCCGCGACGTACCTCCACTAGTGTTTCGTCTGGCTAAACGACTTGCATCCGCCAGTCGAAGCGACGACCGCCAACGATTGCGCGTGCCCCTTCGACTCACCGACGCCCGCGCGTGACGGCGCGCGAGAGCTGACCCCAGCGGATTCGATGCTCACGAAGGACCTTGCAGCCCTGCGTGCCCTCGCCGCGCCATACCGCGCCTCCCTTGTACTCGGTGCGTTGCTGATGATGCTGGAGAGCGCTGCCGCGCTGGCCGTGCCCTGGCTTGGAGGTCAGTTCGCGGCTGCGCTGCTCCCGGATGGGACCTCCGCATCGATGGGGGTCTCAGCGATTCTCGCCGCGATGCTCGCGCTGTTCGCTGCCCAGACGCTGCTCAAGTTCGCCAACGCGTACCTGCTGGGCGGCACCGCGGAGCGTATCGTTTCCGATCTCAAGGTGCGGCTGTACGACCACCTGCAGGCGCTGCCACTGTCCTTCTTTCAACAGCGCCGGCACGGGGAAACTCTCTCACTGCTAACGCACGACGTCTACGTTGTTAGTGGCTACTTGAGCGGCACGGCGCTATCGGCCGCGCCACTGTTGTTTACCGTCGCTGGCGCGGTGTCTTTCATGTTTCGCCTTCAGCCCTCGCTCGCACTCGTGGCGTCTGCCGCGATCCCGCTCTTCTACCTGCTGCTGAAGGTAGTCGGGCGGCGGATCCGGCCGCTTGCCGCCGAGCTGCAGGCGGAGCACGCTGCGGCAATTGCGATCGCCGAGGAGAATCTCGGGCTGCTGCCGGCGATCAAGACCTTTACCCGCGAGCGCCACGAGTCGGCGCGTTACCGCCGACAGATCGATCGCATCCTCCACCTCACGCGCCACCAGCTGCGGATACGCGCAGCGCTCGGCCCCATGGTGCAGTTCGTGGCCGCGGCCGGCATCGTGCTGCTGCTCTGGCTCGCGAGCGCGCGACTCCCTGGTGGGCGCATCTCGCCCGCCGAGCTCGTCAGTTTCCTGCTCTACGCGCAGCTTCTGACGCGACCCGTCGCCGGGCTGGCCGAGGTGTATGGTCAGACGCAGACCGCCCGCGGTGCGCTTTCTCGACTCCTGCGCGCCCTCGACGAGCAGCCTGAGCCGGCCACGCTGGCAGGCACGGCGCTGCCGCCGGTGAATGGCGAGATCGCCTTTGAGAACGTGTCGTTTGCCTATCCGGGACGGCAGCCTGCGCTGCGCCACGCCAGCCTGCACGTCGCGGCCGGCGAGACGGTCGCGATCGTCGGCCCCAACGGCGCCGGCAAGAGCACGCTCTCGCACCTGCTGATGCGGCTGCACGAGCCGACGGAAGGCAGGATCACGATCGACGGCATCGACATCGCCGGTGCGTCGCTTGAGAGCCTGCGCCGCCAGATCGGCCTCGTCCCCCAGCATGTGCTGCTGTTCAACGCCAGCATCCGCGACAACATCGCCTACGGCCGGGCCGATCCGACCCAGGCGGAAGTCGAGGCCGCGGCGCGGCTCGCCCGCGCGCACGAATTCGTCGTCGCGCTGCAACAGGGCTACGACACGCTGATTGGCGACCGTGGCGTGCGTCTGTCCGGTGGCCAGCAGCAGCGCGTCGCGCTCGCCCGGGCGCTACTCAAGGACCCACCGATCCTCATCCTGGACGAAGCCACTGCGATGTTCGATCCGCTGGCCGAGATCGAATTCCTCGAGGAATCGCGCGAAGCGCTGCAGGGTCGCACCGTGCTCCTTATCACCCACCGGCCCGCGTGCCTGGCGGTGGCGGGACGAGTCGTGCGTATGGAGGACGGGCAAGTTGTCGGCAACGCCGCTTCGGTGCGCCCCGACCGCTACCGCTCGGCGATGTAGTAGCCGAACTTGATGAACTCCATGATGACGAACGAGCCCGAAGCTTCGTCGCGCCACCAGTCGCCCGGAGACCACCAGGCCGGGTCGGACGCGACGAGCACGTACTTCAGGTCGGAGCCTTCGAAAACGTGCGCCCAGGTCCACGCCAGGCGGCGCATGTGCGGTGGGTCACTGACCACGATCACCCTCTGCCAACGCTGGCGCCGCATCTGCGCCAGGATATTGACCGCCTCCGCGTAGCTGCTTTTCGACTCGAACTCGAAGCTAAGCGCCGATCGCGGCACACCACGCGCGACCAGGAAATCGGCGCGCCATGTGAGCTCCACGGGCGGCGCGGTTTCGCCGTGCGCGACGCCGGTCAACACGAGCAACGGGGCGTAGCCGTCGCGGTAGAGCTGCAGGCCGCGCAGGGCACGGGCGCCGTCGTCGCCGCCAAGGACGACAATCGCATCGGCACGGACGGGTGCCTGCGCCGGCGCCTGCAGCCAGTAGCCAGCGTGCCGGATCGCGTACACGCCCGCGCATGCCGTGACCACGAGCGCAACAACGAGCCACGGTCGGGCACGCGAGGCTTTCATCGCAGGAACGTCGGGCAAATCAGCATCGAATCCGATCGGCTGTGCTGGGTAGCGAAGGTCCGGTATTCGCGTATACCGCATTCGAGACACGGATCCTTAGGGCATCGGCCATGCGCTACCCAGACCTTGCGCCCGCATTTCAAGGGATTATCAGCCGCCTGGTCGATCTGCAGGAGGTCGTACGTCCTCACTATTACCATCCGTCACAGAAGGGCTCGTGGTCGATCAGGGCGGCCAAGGCTTCAATTCCGCCCTTGGCCACCACCTCCCTCGAGGAATCCCAGCAACTCCGCGAGCGTTGCCTCCGGCGCCTCTTCCGCAAGGTAATGGCCTGAAGCCAGCGCGCGACCGCGCACATCGGTTGCGAGGCTGCGCCAGTCGGCAACCGGATCGAAGAGCCGGTGAACGACGCCCTTGTCGCCCCAGAGGACAAGCAGGGGGCAGGCGACGCGCGCGCTTGCATCGGCGGCGTCGTGCTCGAGGTCGATCGTGGCCGCGGCACGATAATCCTCGCAGGTCGCGTGGATCGTCGCCGGATCACGGAAGCAGCGCTCGTATTCGGCGCGTGCGCGGGGATCGAAGATGGAAAGTCCGGCGGAGCCCCATCCCCCGATCTTCTTGCGAAGGTAGTACACCGGGTCGGCGCCGATCAGTCGTTCAGGCAAGTCGAACGGCTGGATGAGAAAGAACCAGTGGTAGTACGCGGTTGCGAACGCCATGTCGGTCGCCACGTACATGGCGCGCGTGGGACAGATGTCAAGCACCACGAGCTTCTGCACGCGGTGCGGATGATCGAGCGCCATGCGGTGCGCCACGCGTCCGCCACGATCGTGGCCGACCACCTGGAAGCGCTTGAAGCCGAGTGCGTCCATCACCTCGACCTGGTCGCGTGCCATTGCCCGCTTGGAATAGCCTTCGTGATTGGCGCCCTCACCGGGTTTGGACGAGTCGCCGTAGCCGCGCAGATCGGGAGCTACTACCGTGAACGCCTCCGCGAGTCGCGGCGTCACTTTGTGCCACAGCGCGTGAGTTTGCGGGTAGCCATGGAGCAGAAGCAGCGGCGGGCCGATGCCCCCAACGACCAGGTTTATCTCTGCGCCGGTGACGGCGATACGCCGCGTCTCGAAACGTGGAAACAGCAGGCGGTCAGCGTCGCTCATGGTCGGTCACACCCTACCGCAGCCTCATTCAGGGGACGGACTTTCAATGAATCTCCGGCTCGGCTGTGGGCGCCATTCCCTCGAGGAAATCGAAATCGCAGCCCTGATCCGCCTGGGTCACGTGTAGCTGGTAGAGCGCTCCGTAGCCGCGCTCGAAGCGCGGCGCGGGCTTTTTCCACGCTGCTTGTCGGCGGGCGAGCTCGGCGGCATCGATCTTGAGCTCGAGCTTGCGCGCCGCGACGTCGAGCTCGATCAGATCCCCGTCTCGCACCAACGCAAGCGGACCGCCGACGAACGACTCGGGCGAGACGTGCAGAACACACGCTCCATAACTCGTGCCGCTCATGCGCGCATCGGAAATCCGCACCATGTCGCGCACGCCCTGAGCGAGGATCTTCTTCGGGAGCGGAAGCTGCCCCCACTCCGGCATCCCCGGCGCGCCCAGCGGGCCCGCGTTCTGCAGCACCAGCACCGAATCGGCCGAGACCTTCAGGTTGGGATCGTCGATTCGCGCCGCCATGTCGTTGTAGTCGGCGAAAACGACCGCCGGCCCGGTGTGCTTGTGCAGTCGCGCTTCGGCGGCGGCGGGCTTGATGACCGCGCCGTTCGGCGCCAGGTTGCCGCGCAGCACGGCGAGGCTTCCGCTCGCAACAAGCGCCTTGTCGCGCGGGAGAATGACATCGCGGTTGAACACTTCGGCCCCGGCGATATTCGCGCCCAGCGTGCGGCCGTTGACCGTGCGCGCGTCGAGTGCCAGCAGATCTCCGATCGTCGCCAGCAACGCGCGCAATCCGCCGGCATAGAAGAAGTCCTCCATCAGGTACTTCCCCGCGGGACGGATGTTGGCGATCAACGGTGTCAGGCGAGAGAGCTGATCGAAGCGATCGAGCGTCAGAGGGATTCCGGTGCGCCGCGCGAGGGCGATCAGGTGCACCAGCGCATTGGTCGAGCCGCCGATCGCCAGCACCGCCGTGACGGCGTTATCGAACGACGCGGTGGTCAGGAAATCGCGCGGCTTCAAGTCTTCCCACACCATCTCGACCGCGCGCCGTCCGGTGTCGGTCGCCATTCGTGCGTGGCGCGAATCGGCGGCGGGGATCGACGCGGCTCCGGGCAGGGTGAAGCCGAGCGCCTCGGACGCGGAGGTCATGGTTGACGCGGTCCCCATGGTCATGCAATGGCCGGGCGCGCGCGCGATGCCGTTCTCGATCTCCTGCCATTCCCGCTCGCTGATGGTGCCGGCGCGCAGCTCCGCCCAGTACTTCCAGACGTCGGATCCGCTGCCGAGCGTCTGGTCCCGCCAGTTGCCGCGCAGCATCGGCCCGCCTGGCATGTAGATGGCCGGGAGGTTCATGCTGATCGCGCCCATCAACAGACCCGGCGTGGTCTTGTCGCATCCACCCATCAGCACGGCGCCGTCTGCAGGGTAGGAGCGCAGTACCTCCTCCGCCTCGAGCGCCAACAGATTCCGGTACATCATCGTCGTCGGCTTCTGGAACGGCTCCGAGAGCGTCATGACCGGGAGCTCGACCGGAAAGCCGCCGGCCTGCCACACGCCACGCTTGACCTCCTCGGCCCTTTGGCGGAAATGCGAGTGGCAAGGATTGATCTCGCTCCAGGTATTCAGGATCGCGATCACGGGCTTGCCTGCGTAGTCGCTGCGCGAGTAGCCCATCTGGGCGGCGCGCGAGCGGTGGCCGAACGAGCGCATGTCGTTGACGCCATACCAGCGGTGCGAGCGAAGTTCTTCCGGTTTCTTGCGGCGAGCTGTCATTGGGGATTTCCTGTTGTGCTTGAGACGGCGACGCGCATCGGCATTATAGCCGCCGGAACGGAGGACGAGCCGTGCCTGTCGAACGCGCACCCGCGCCCGTTTGCCGGGCAACTCGATCGCGCTATAGTGCCGCTTCAGGCGGCGTTACCTGTTGCAGGTCTTAGTCCCGGAGGTCGCCATTGATTGCATGGTTCGCGCGCGAGCAGCTACCGAAATTCCTGCTCTGCGCATTGCTCGGGACTGGGTTTGTGCTGCTGCCCGCGATAGGACACGCGGCGGACGCCAGCGCAACCGCTTCGCCGACGATCGATCCGGAAGCGTTTTTCGCCGCCATCGTCAAAGTCGAGACGCGCGCCGTTCCCGATGCGCGCAGCGCCGCCACGCTGGGCAGCGAGCGCGAGGGCACGGGAATCGTCATCGGCAAGGACGGCCTGGTACTGACCATCGGCTACCTGCTGGTGGAAGCCGACGAAGTCAGGATCATCGAAGGCCGCGGGCGCACGCTCCCTGCCCGCGTCGTTGCCTACGACCACGTCAGCGGCCTCGGCCTGGTGCGACCGATCGCGCCATTCGACGTGGTCCCTCTCAAGCTCGGGGAATCGAGCAGGCTCGCCGAAAGCGAGCCGGTGCTCGTCGTGAATTACGGTGGCCGTGCCGATGCAAGCCGTGCCTACGTCGTTTCGTTGCGACCTTTCACGGGCAATTGGGAGTACATGCTCGATACAGCAATCTTCACGGCGCCGCCGGCATTGAACTGGAGCGGCGCCGCGCTCATCGACAGCGACGGATCGCTGGTCGGGGTGGGCTCGCTGATCCTGCGCGACGCGACCGACGCAGAGCCGCACCTTCCGGGCAACATGTTCGTCCCCATCGATGCGCTCAAGCCGATCCTTGCCGACTTGCTCAAGACCGGGCGGCGTGCCGGGCCGGCACGTCCGTGGCTGGGGGTCGCCGCCGATGAGCTGCAGGGCCGTCTCATCGTGGTCCGCGTCTCGCCGGAAGGCCCCGCCGACCGCGCCGGAGTGCAGGAGGGCGACATCATCCTCGCCGTCAGCGGCGAGGGAGTCCGCTCGCAGGCCGACTTCTACCGAAAAATCTGGGGGCGCGGCCCGGCCGGTACCGATATTTCGCTGCGTGTGCTGCAGGGGATCGACGTGCGCGAGATCAAGATCCACTCGATCGATCGCCTAGAATATTTCAAGCAGAAACCGACGTACTGACCGGCAGGGCAAAGCGGCTGTGGCAGAATACGCCGCTTTGCTCGCCTCCTGGAGAGTTCCGATGTTCGCGCCTGTGCGACATTGCGGTCGCGCATCGGATCGAACGTCGCCGCCGCCGAGATCGGCCTGTCGCCTGTAGCGAGTCCACGATACCGCCGCGATGCCCCTCTACGCACTCACGATTTTCTTCAGCGCGTTCCTGCTGTTCCTGGTGCAGCCGGTCACGGCAAAGCAGATCCTGCCGTGGTTCGGCGGCTCGGCGGCCGTGTGGACCACCTGCCTCGTTTTCTTTCAGACGACGCTCCTGGTCGGTTACGCTTATGCCGATGTTGTCGTGAGTCGTCTGTCCACGCGACGGCAAGTCGGTCTGCACGTTGTTCTCCTCGTGGCGAGCTGCCTCGCACTGCCGATCGTCCCCGGCGCGCAGTGGAAACCGACCGGCGCCGAGAACCCCTCGCTGCTGATCCTGGGGCTTCTCGCAGCCACGATCGGGCTTCCGTATTTGATGCTCGCGACTACGAGCCCGCTGCTGCAGGCATGGTTCGCCCGCAGCTTCCCGGGACGTAGTCCTTATCGCCTGTTCGCGCTTTCGAACCTCGCCTCCATGCTCGCGCTGCTTGGTTATCCGTTCGGGCTCGAGCCCTGGGTCGCGACGCGCATGCAGTCGTACGGGTGGTCGGTGGCCTACGTTGCTTTCGTCTTCCTTTGCGCGGCCAGCGGCTGGTACAGCCTGCGCGCCGGGCGGCCCGTAGCCGGTGTCGCGAGCGATGCTTTACTCTCCGAAGCGGACCCTCCGCTCGCAATGGACGAGCCGCCGCCGACGGCGGGGCGGCAGCTCCTCTGGTGCACGCTCGCAGCAATGGGCTCGTTCCTCCTGCTCGCCGTGTCGAACCACATCACCCAGAACATCGCCGCGATCCCCTTGCTTTGGGTGGTTCCGCTGGCGATTTATCTGACGACCTTCATCCTGTGCTTCGACGGCGACGGCTGGTACCGGCGCGGGCTGTTTGCGCCAGTGGTTGCCGCAACACTCGGAGTCATGGGGTGGACCCTTGCCGATCGCGATCTGACACATCAGCTCCAGTTGCAGATCGCGGTGTTCTGTTGCGGGCTGTTCATCGCCTGCATGTTCTGCCACGGCGAGCTCGCCCGCATGAAGCCGGCGCCCCGCTATCTGACGCGCTTCTATCTCATGATCTCTGCCGGCGGGGCGGCCGGCTCGGTGCTGGTGGGGCTCGTCGCTCCGCTGGTTCTGCCGGCCTACTTCGAGCTGGCGTTCGGCCTTGTCGCCTGCGCCGCGCTGCTTTCGTTCCAGATGCGGCATGCGCATCGCGTGTTCCTGGTGCTCGCCGTCGCGGCGCTCGTTTTCACGCTGGGCACCGAGGTTTGGCAGATCAAGGATTTCTACGACAAGACGCTGCTCGCCACGCGCAACTTCTACGGCGTGCTGCGTGTGCAGGAATTCGGAGACGAGCCTGCGACAAAGCACCGCTCGCTCATCCACGGAACGATCCTACACGGGACTCAGTTCAATGCTCCTCAATTGGCGATAAGCCCCACGACGTACTACACCCAGAGTTCGGGAATCGGCCGGGTTCTCGAATCGCTGCATCCGCGCACGCGACCGATCAAGGTCGGCGTCATCGGTCTGGGAACGGGCACCCTCGCCGCCTACGGAAGCAAGGGAGACGTCTACCACTTCTACGACATCAATCCCGCGGTGATCACCATCGCCAATCGGGACTTCACTTACCTCAAGGACAGCGACGCGACGATCGAGACCTCCTTGGGGGACGCTCGCTTGACGCTCGAGCGCGAGCCGCCACAGGAATTCGACGTGCTGGCGATCGACGCGTTCTCCAGCGATGCGATTCCCGTGCACCTCATCACTTCCGAAGCCCTGGCGATCTATCGCAAACACATCAAGCCCGGAGGAATCATCGCGTTTCATGTGACCAACCGCTACCTCAATCTGGTTCCTGTCGTCGCGCAGCTTGCCGAGGCACACGGGATGCACGCCGTGCTCGTCTACGACGACACGAGCGACGGAATGACGAGCGTGAGCGACTGGGTGCTGCTCTCCGACAGCAAGGAAGCTCTGGAGGCGCCTCAGATCAGCGAAGTTGCCGTTCCCATCGAGCTCCGCCCCAACCTGAAGCTCTGGACGGACGACTTCAACAACATTTTCCAGGTTCTGAAGTAGCGGACCGAGCAGCGAGAGGGGCCCCCGCGAGCAGCGCGAGCGGAGTCGAGCGACCGCGAGTGTCCGCGGCGGCCGACACGCAACGGGGCCTTTTCACGTCGACCGTCCAAGGAGGCCGCGGCGGTTGAGCCCGCAGGGCGAAACCCGGGGCTGCCTGTCGCATTATGCGTGCGCGACGCCGCCGGCGGCCGTGACCATGCGTTCCCGGGTTTCCCCCGGATCAGGTCCGGGGTCAACCCGGGCTACAATCCGACGGTGACCGACCCCGACTTCCGGCCGTTGCGCGCGCTGCCCGGGCAGACCGCGGTGGAGATCGTCGACCAGACGCAACTTCCCCACCGCTGGGTCGCGATCAGACTCTCGACTGCAGCCGAAGCGGCGCACGCCATCCGGTCGATGCAGGTGCGCGGCGCGCCGCTGATCGGGGCCACCGCCGCGTACGGTCTGGCGATTGCGCTCGCAAGCGACGCTTCCGACGCCAATCTCGGCGCCGCCTACGCGCTGCTGCTGGAAACGCGGCCCACCGCGGTCAACCTGCGTTGGGCGCTCGATCGTTGCCGGAGGGCGGTCGTAGCGCTTCCACCGTCGGCGCGCGCTGCGGCCGCCTGGCGAGAGGCCGACGCGATCGCCGCCGAGGATGCGGCCGCCAACCGCGCCATCGGCGAGCACGGTCTCGAATTGATCAAGCGGCTTGGCACCGACGGGGGTCCGGTCCAGATCATGACTCACTGCAACGCGGGAGCGCTGGCGACCCTGGGGCTTGGAACCGCGACCGCGCCGATCTATCTCGCGCACCGTGCCGGAATTCCCGTGCACGTGTGGGTGAGTGAGACACGGCCACGGCTGCAAGGTGCGCGGCTGACCGCGTGGGAGCTGCGCGCGAACGGCGTGCCGCACACGCTCATCGTCGATGCCGCCGGCGCGACGCTGATGCGGCAAGGCCGCGTCGACATCGTGCTGGTCGGCGCCGACCGTGTCGCCGCGAACGGCGATGTCTGCAACAAGATCGGCACCTACCAGAAGGCCCTCGCCGCCCGGGGCAGTCGCGTGCCGATCTATGCCGCGGTTCCTTCGGCGACGATCGACTGGACGCTCGCCGACGGCGAGCGCATTCCCATCGAGGAGCGCAGCGCCGACGAAGTGCTGCTTCCCTCCGGCGGGGAAGCGATCGCGCCTTCGGGGACCGCAGTGGCGAATCCTGCGTTCGACGTGACGCCGGCACGATTGCTTACGGGAATCATCACCGAGCGAGGCGTTTGCGCCCCCGACGGGCTGGCGACACTTTTCCCCGGCGAGGCAGGAGCCGCGAGACCATGACCGACTTGAGGTTGCGGCGGGAAATCATCGCCACCGCGCTGGCCATGAACGAGCTGCGCATCAACCGCGGCAAGTCGGGCAATGTCAGCGCACGCATCGCCGGCGGCTTCCTGGTGACGCCTTCGGGACTGGCGTACGAGTCAACCAAGCCGGAAGATATCGTCGCCGTCTCACTCAAAGGAAACGCGACGGGTCGCCGCAAAC
>Ga0187778_10003617_pt1 | contig 10336 bp, 11 predicted proteins | sample 1015_Q2_SP5_20_M_FD_132418 | JGI IMG/M metagenome (GOLD analysis project Ga0187778, IMG submission 132418) | Tropical peat soil microbial communities from peatlands in Department of Meta, Colombia - 1015_Q2_SP5_20_MG | ecosystem: Environmental > Terrestrial > Soil > Wetlands > Peat | place...
CGTAGGCTGTGATGGCGCAGGTCCCAATGTCTCGCCCGATGTAGACGGTACCCGGGCCTCTTCGATCGTGTCCGGGGACGTTTCGCGACGCTCCTTCATCCTCTCGTTTAGCTTGCGGAAGAATACGTACACTTCCTCACCGGCTTCATGGTTTATTCCTTCGATGAACGGAGAGAGCTTCTGCCATGCCCTCTCCGGGACGAACATGTCATCGATCGTTGCTAGGCTCACGAAGCCCCTGTCGACCAGCACGCCTAGAGACTCGAAGAGGGCTGAAATCTGGTAGAAAGCGACCTTCTCGTTCTCTGGCAGTCGTCGGAACTCCTCGAAGGATTCGATCCCCGAGTCGCTGACCTTCAGCCAAGACTTCTGGACTTCGACGGTGTTGGCAAACTCGTAGATTCTCATTATCATCTCCATATCGGCCAGGTCGTTGTTCTGCTTGAGCTGGTCCGTAGAGAGCTTCGCCTGGATGACCGCCGCCTTGGCCTGCTCCGTCGATGCCATTATCAGCTTGCGGTTGTCCCTGATCTGGAGGACGACGAAAACAGCACCGAGGGCAATCGCAACTGAGCTTACGAAGGCCGCATCGGAGCTCACCTGAGAGAAATCGATCGCGAGCGACAGCAACATCTCCTAGGTTCTGGTCTCCACTTTAAGACTTGCTTGGGTGCCCCGGAAAGAGGAGAACGAAAACACCCTGGGATCACCAACTCTGTCCTGGTCCTTTTTGGCCCCCAATGACTTGCAGTTAGGGACGGCGATTCGCGACATTCACTAATCCGCATGCGGGATATGTGGCATCACAAGCGCTTAAGGGAAGGTTCGGCCATAGCACTACTGAAGAATGGGAATGAGCGTCAAATGACAGTGTCAATTACTGAATGTCCGGGATGCCACTATAGATTCAATTACGAATGGATTCCAAGTGCATCCTTCCACTCCATAAGGCTGGGACCCAAGAGGATATTCAAGTGTCCCAACTGCGGGGAGCTGCACAAGTTTTCTGTGATGCATTTTGGCTCAGATCCAAATCTCCCTACACATGGAGACAATGCTGAAACAGGAATCGGTAAGAAAATCTGGGCGCTGATGTTGGTCCCCTCGGTAGCCTTGCTTACGTTTGGGGCCTTCCTTCCCGTATTCGTGCCCCAGTCGCTTTCCTACTTTTTCATTCCGATAGTGCTCGGCATCGCGTGGGTGTCGGGGTATGTGGTGTATCTCTTATGGGCCGTCAAGTAGCCTCTCGAATGGGTGCGTTTTAGAATGGTTGTTGAATTCGCACTCCAGCCTCCTTCCAGCATTCTGCCTTTCGTAATCCTAGTTTTGGCGGGAGCTGCCTTGATAGTATTGGCCTTGGCAACGGGAAGACGTGCCAAGAGCGTAAGGGGGACTTTCGTGGCCTTGTTGGTGCTGGGCGTTGCAGTGGTAGGAGTGGGCGCGGGATTGTCATATTTCAGTGGTGGACCATCTACAATAACGATTGGTAATGGTTACGTGTACATCAATTCGCCTTCTTTCAGCGGGGCCGGGAACATGAACATCACTTCAAGCCAGATACGGAACGCGTACGTGGGCGAGATAGGTGTGGGTAACCTCACAATCTCGAAACAGCACGGGACAAACACAGGTAACTTCAACGTTGGTGTATTCACTCTCGGGAGTGGGGCCACTGCCTACGTGGTTTCTGACAACTCGACGAGTCTCGTGCTCCAGTTGTATTCGGGAGGGTATGTGATTCTAGGAACCAGCGACACAGGTGCTCTTGTGGCTGCGTTTTCGCAATCGGTTCATCTCGTGCAAACCGCTACCTCAAGCGGCTAGCAATTCACGTGGCAGACCGTCGCATAGGCAGTTTCGCCAGAAGCGCCTTGAATCTTGGATCTTCTCTTACGGAATCGAATTCGGGCTGCTGGTAAGCTAGTAAGAAGCTGAATGGGATTTCTTCGAAATCCTTCTCGAGCGCTTCAATCGCCTTTCCTTTCTCCCCGATTCCCGAGAAGACGACTGCCAGCCTAAACAAGGGATAGTAGTGAGACTTTCTGTCAACCTCGATTTCTGCAAGCAGTTTCTTGGCCTCGTCCAACTTCTGCATGTCCATCAGAGCGTACGCCAGCTGTGTTTTTTCCCAGGGGTTCAGTACTGGGCGGTTCAGGAGAGCTGCGTTAAGTTCAGTTTCTGCCCGGCTCAGGTTTCCAGCCAGAGCGGTCAGGTCGGCTCCTATAATTCGATACAGGGTACTCTCGGGATTAAGACGCAAGAATCGGCTCCACTGCTCATGGGCCGATGTGTAATCTCGTTTGGTTCGCAGGTACCAAACTATGTTGTAGAGAATGTTCAAGGACAGAGGATCAAGGCGGGAGGCTATTCCGGCCTCCTTCAGAGCCTTATCGACCTCGCCTTTCGCGTAATGCAAGAACGAGTACCAGAAGTGCGCCTTGGAGTTGCTCGGATTAAGCTCGATGGCTCTTTTGAATTCTCTCTCCGCCAAATCAAACTCCAATCTGTGCTGAAGCGCTAGGTTGCCTTTCGCCGTGTGGGCTTCAGAGGAGTTCTCATCCAGCTCGAGTGCCCTTGCGATCAAGGGTTGCGCGTTCTCGAGAGCCTCATTCCATGAAATGGCTTCACCCCCAATTGTTACGTAAAAATCGCCGAGTAGGGCATAAGCAAGCGAAAAGTCGGGGTCGAGACTGATCGCTTCCTCGAGGTACTTAATGGACTCGTTCCAATTCATTTCTATGTTCTCGGCGTGAATCCACTTCAGATAGGCCTCGTATGCCACCATATTCTTTGTGGGAGATCTGACAAGCTGTTTTCTCTTAGATTCGCCAAGTTGAATCTTCAGGTGTTCACTTATGTTGGAAGCAATTTCGCCTTGAATTGCAAAGATGTCATCGAGTTGCCTGTCATAGTTTTGTGCCCAGAGGTGCCGGTCATTTGAAACGTCGATCAGCTGGGCAGTCACCCTGATTCGATTTCCTGCCTTTCGAAAGCTTCCTTCGATAATTGAACCAACCTCGAGTTCCTTTCCTATCTCCCTGAGTTTCTTCGTTGTTCCCTTGTAACCCATGACGGAGGTTCTGGATATTACGTTCAGAGCGCTGATTCCGGACAGGGTCGTGATGATCTCCTCAGTAATGCCATCTGCGAAGTACTCGTCGCCGGGGTCCGGGCTCATGTTTGCGAAGGGGAGTACTGCGACCCTGTTGGTGTCCGCCTGAGAGGTTGATGGCTCAGGCGCGTGCTCCCATGGCATCACCACCTTGTACACGTCGACCGCGAACCTCACCCCCTTCATATCGTGGGGCTCCATCTTCACAAGGGTCTGAGGAACCTTGTTCCTGACCTGGTCGTAGACTTGCTGCGAGATGCACACCCCCTCGGGTTCAGCAAGGTGCTGCAGCCTGGAGGCGATGTTCACTGCGTCCCCTAAGACATCCCCGTCGGAGTGAACAACATCTCCGAGGTGGACTCCAATTCTGAGGGTAATCTTCCATTCATCCTTCGAGGACAAGTTGTAATCGTGGAGGAATCTCTGGACCTCGACGGCGCAGTTGGTCGAGTCCAGGGCGCTGTCGAACTCGACCAGGAACGAATCCCCGATCGTCTTTACCTCCCTTCCGCGGTACTTCGGGAAGATGGGCCGAAGGAGCTTGTTATGCCTCTCCAAAATCGCAAGAGATTGAGACTCGTCGGATTGAGTTAGGGCCGTGAAGCCGACCATGTCGGTAAACATGATGGCGGCCAGCCTTCGGTTCCCCTGAGACAAGCTCTTCTAGGCAGGTTCAACGAAGGGTTGCGATAAATTCGTTGTGTGATGCCGGATTCTAAGCCTGTCGAACTCGGTCCGGAAGGGATTCGTTCCCGAATGGGTTCTTTCGCACAAGTACCACAAACGTCCTTGGAACCGATACCTCCGCCCAGTTGACCCTCGCGCAACAATCACTGCCTGCAGTATTATGCACGGAGATTGAGGAAAATCCTTATGGCACAAGTGAAACGAACAGGGTCACCTCGACGCAATAATGTCAGATCCAGAGAGCTCAACCGCGGAGGCTGTGAGGAAGGCAATAGAGCGCGATGGGTCGATAAGGATTGGTCTTGCCCGGGGCTTGATCAACGCCAGAGCACTCGCAAGATACATCCAGGCTGAAACTCACAACCGATATACATTCGAAGCACTGCTGAGTGCAATTCGAAGATACCCTATCAAAGAAAGCGCGGCGAAGCGGGTCAATGTCGGTAAGATGATGCGGAAGCTCTCCATGAAGAATGAGATTGCCGTGGCCACCATCAGGAATTCGCCTGAGCTGCCGACGAAATTTGCCCAGTTCTCAAAGGAAGTAGATTATGGAAGGGGAGAAACGTTTCGGGTGATTTCTGGGCCCGAGTCGGTATTTGTCGTCGTTGATTCTAAGAATTTGACCAAGATCACGTCGATGGTTTCCAAGAGCGATGTCGTCATGACCTTGGACAACCTAGCGGAGATAGTGTCAGCCGAATCTGAAGACGCGTTAGAGATCCTTGGTGTCCTTGCTGGCCAAACCGCAGAACTCGCGATTAATGGCATCAACCTCGTCGCCTGCGTTGCCCCTGTCACATCAGCGATCTTCGTTGTGAGAGAGGAGGATGCTATGCGTGCCTATCAGGCACTCCGCCGGCTGAGTGAAGAGAAACGATATGACGGTGTCATTCCCAGGCCAACTGATTCGAATCCTATCCAAAGGTGAATGTGTACAGTCTGAATCCAGGGTTCGCTGTAATCACTACTTCATGCCCCCCGTAGGAAGGCCCGTTTACGATGTTGTAGAGCCTGGCCATTCCGACGTACGCAGAGGCGGAGCCTCCTGCAAGCGACAGGTCCTTCCCGAGAAAGTCCCCTGACGGCCATCGAGGCTTACCACGATTAGGGTGTCATTGCCCTGGGCAACGATGTTAGCAACCTTGGCGTCGTATAGCAGGTAGACCTTAGCATCTTTCCCGGCCGCTATCATGCTGTCGTTGGCGTTGTACCAGTCTCCCGTGAAGTACACGTAGTTCCTCTGGAGTGGTCCCTGAATCGTGTAGTCGACGACCTGGCCCGGTGAGAAACCCTGTGAGTTCCCGATTGGCTGCCTTGCGGTCGCATAGCCGACGTAAAGCTCAGGAGTGCCTATCTGGGAGAAATCGATGCTGGTGCCGCTGACGGTGTTGTAGGCCGTCTCTGAAGGCACGCTGTAGTGCGCGCTCTGCAGGAGCTCGCGAATCACGGCTTCGGTCGTGTTGTAGTCCCCTTCGCCGAACTGCTTGTAGCGGAGGGTGCCGTTGCCGTCGATGACGTAGTCCGCTGGCCAGTACTGGTTGCCGTAGGCGTTCCAGGTCCCGTAGTTGCTGTCAAGAGCCACCGGGTACTTGATTCCGAAGTTGCTGACCGCCGTAAGGACGTTGGAGTAGTTCTTCTCGAAGGTGAACTCGGGGGTGTGGACTCCGACGATGACCAAACCGTTGTTCCCGTACTCGTTGTACTAGGCGTTCAGGTATGGGATGGTCCGAATACAGTTGATACAGGAGTAGGTCCAGAAGTCAACCAGGACGACCTTTCCGTGGAGCTGTGAGATGTGAAGCGCTGGAGAGTTGATCCATGCAGCAATCTCCTGGAAGTCCGGGGCGGCCCCGTAGTTAGGTAGAGTGGAGGGGGTGCCAACTGCCTGGCTGGATTTGGGCGAAGCGAAGAGGGTGGAGACGACAGCGGCCACGACGACGATGGCGATGATGCCGAACACTACCACGTAGGCGTTCATCTTCATCGTTTGACCACCTCTACCGAAGTGCCTGAGACGTATGCTAGGAACGCGGGGACGAGCGGGAGTATGCAGGGCGAGATGAATGTGAGGAACCCGGCGGCCAGGGCAATCAGAAAGTTGAGCTGTGACTGCCCGAGGGGGTTCGCAAGGGTGCCCAGTGGGCCTACGCCGTTGAGGAAGATCTGCAATATGCCGATATAGTTGGTGACCACAAGCAGGCCCGCGCCGATAAGGAATAGGCCGCTAAAGATGCCGAAGTAGCGCAGGAACCGGCCCGACCGGCGTATGAAGCCGGACACCCCTGAGATGAAGGCTCCTGGAATAAGGAATGGGATGCCGAGCCCGAGGGAGAACGCCATCAGGTAAAGGAATCCTAACCCTGGAGAAACCGCCGCGAGCGTGTACACAGCTCCTTGCAGTAGCAGGTGGATACAACGTCGCCCCTACAGGCACTCCCGGCCTCCTAACCATCACAGCCCCGTCTGACTCGCACTTCCCCAGCACACCAGGGCATTACACCACGGGCGCGGGACCAGTGACCTGGTCGGATTTCAATCTCGTAGTGATTGAGATTCCGTTCCTCTGATCACTGTCCCCTCCCCCTTTTTTGACTGGCGGAACTTCTTGGCTAGGAGAGGCGCACGTCTTTACTTGCCGACGTACCTATCGACGTATTCTTTGACGTATCCTTTCCCGTAGGCTATTCTCGTCCTCGAAACGCGGCCTCCCCGTCCTCTTTGCTTATGCAGAACCTTGCGTTCGATAACTCCCTTCCTCGCGAGCTCCCTCAAGGAGGCGGACCCATCGGCTGAATAAAGCGAAGTCTTGCTGGCTCCAATCCCCTGTGCAATCTCGACCAGGCTCCTCCACCCTGAAGACTCGGTTGGGTGTTTTTCGACGAAATGGTCGGTGGCGAATGATTTCATCAAATAGTTGAACATCTTCTCCGACTGTTCGTTCTGGAACCCGAAGACTTGCTTCCCGGCAGACAACCTTACCCTGTTTCCGAATAACTCTATTCTCCGCCAACTTGAGTCGAATTTGACTCCCCTGAGGGTCCTGAGCCTGATGTAATGTTCCAGCTTTCTCCCTTCCTCAACGGCCTTGAAGTCTATGACCGCATCCGCGAGGGTCTCCCGCTTACGATAGAACGAATCCGACGCAACGCCCAACACCAAGGCGTGCAGTGTCAGCAGTTCCCTAGCCTTGGTCATTGGGACAAATGTGGTCCTCCAGCCGTTGACGATGTAGTCCTCGTCACTGAATTGAAGCAACACCGCCTCGTTGTCGTCAACGTGGAGCCACCTCTTTTCCTCCTCTTCGAAGCCACTCTTCATCTTCTGTCGGATCGCATCTGCCCACTTCCGGGCGTCTGGGACGCGACCGGAGAGTAGTGGCTCGGCCCGGCCCTCGCGAGATTCCTCAAGTGGTGTCGTGGGAGTGTACGTGTCCATTATTCTGAAGATTCCTTTTGTTTCGCACCTCTCGATGTCGACTCCCATCTCCTTCAGGGCAGATCTCACTTCTCTCGGAGTATGCTGAAAGATGTGATACTCTGTCTTGATTCCTTTCTTGAGGGCTTCCGCTGTGATGGTGAGTGATGCCTCGTGCCACAACGAATGAGGTTCGAATTCGACTAGGCAGGTCATGCCGTAGTGAAAGCCACCCGGCGCGAGTTCCCCCAGGATTTCTAGGTCGATTCCCTGCACCAAGATGTGGCAATGGGGAAGGGGAGGGGAGAATTCTAAATGTGTTTCGGGTTCAGCCTCCTTGTCGGTCCTATGCAAGACCACGAGGAGTGGCCCGCACGAGGAACTCTCAGAAAAATGAGTGGGCCTATTCACATTGCCTGGTGAATGGGATGTGGCGAGGTTATGCATGTACCGTTCAGGAGTTTGTTGCCGTCGGCGAGCGCATGGTCGATTAACTGGTGCTTCGAGCGTATCGCCTGGCGAGAAGGTATGAACCCGCCACAAGAACCGCGAATACCGTTGCAACTAGCCATTGGAAGGGAAACTCTGGGATCCCTTCGCCTCCGCTTGTTGACGAAGTCGTGCTCACTTCGCTAGTACTTGTCGACGAAACATTAGCTGATGTTGTGGAAGTAGAAGAAGTAGTTGTAAAGCTAGAGGTGGCGCTGGATGGAGCGGATGTGGTGGTAGAAGAAGATGAAGTGGTGGATGAAGTGGTAGAAGATGTGGTTTGAATGAATTGTGAGGGAACAATAGCTACGTCAGTAGGATCATCGAAGGAGAATTGGTAAATCACGGTCCTCACACCAGCGGGAGTAATCTTCGAGAGTACGCTGCCGGACTCTTCGACGACTATGTAGTTCCCGTCAGGATCTACTTTGACAGCATGGGGTCCTGAGTACGAGGGGAACTGGTAAATCACGGTCCTCACACCAGCGGGAGTAATCTTCGAGAGTACGTTGACGGAGTTCTCTACAACTATGTAGTTTCCCTGTGCGTCAATGGCGACGTCAGACGGCCCTGTGCCGGAAGAGAAATTGTAAATCACCGTCCTCACTCCGGATGGGGTAATCTTGGAGAGCACATTACTATCGTGCTCAGCGACAATGTAATTCCCTTCGGAATCTATCGCAACACCAGCAGGGCCACCTGCGACAACTCCCGTGAAGTCGTAGACTACAGTCCTTACTCCAGACGGGGTAATCCTCGAGAGCACATTTGCAGAGATCTCGCAGACGATGTAGTTTCCTGCAGAGTCTATTGCGACCCTATGGGGCTCTGTGCCGGAAGAGAAATTGTAAATCACCGTCCTCACTCCGGATGGGGTAATCTTGGAGAGCACGTTAGTGGCATGCTCGACTACGATGTAGTCCCCGTTGGAATCGATTGCGACTCCGAACGGTGCAGTGCCGAACGCGAAATGATACAGCACCGTCCTCGCCCCAGCGGGGGTCACGAGCGACAGTGTGCCAGCCCCGGACTCGATGACCGCGTAGGCAACCGTTTGTGCGTGGACAGCGGTCGGTGGGAAAACTAGGCTGGAGGTCAACAACAGAGCACCAAGCGCCAGGAGAGTTAGGCTTCCGACTCGTTTCGGAAGTTGATGCTTGGTCAAGGTCTATTCTCCCAAGAACTTGGCGAGAATAAAGGCGATGAGCAGGGTTGCTATCTTCGCTGTGAATCCTGAATCGGTCGTTTTCTTCATCGAAGACGCTCCAGATGGAAAAATAGTTAGCGATTTTTCGGGGTTGATTCTGGCTCTGGTGGCTAATCGCGGGTTAAATTGAAGTGTGAATAGTCCTGGAGCCTTCATTCCACCCCGAATAATCCCAACTCTCGTTGCACCTGACGATATGCTTCGCTTGGGAGGCGTTTAGTCATTACAGTTGAGGCACCTTCTTTGGTGGCAACCACCAGACCGCCATGGTTATGCTAACGCTCCAACCCTTCGGATACAACAGCACTCTGGGGAGGAAACTCTCCGCGCTTTTGCCACTGACATCGTTTATAGTGCAGACGCCCCCTGAGAGGTTGTGAACAAGCGCCAGCTCCAGGCCGCCCAAGTGCTTGTCGTGGCAGTCTTCCTTTTCGTAATCTTCGTACCAGTAGTCCCAGTTCAACAAGATTGTCTACCTGTAAGTGGCTGTCCTGCCTACGGCTCCCTTTCATACTGGGCCATCGGGGTAGGAGGCGCTTTAACGCATGACGGACATTTCGTCATATTCGCTTGACGGCGTCTGTGAAAGCCTTGTCTGGGGACGCCACTTAATCCCGCAATGCGGACAGAACCTAACTCCGTTTGGTCTTGAAGAGGCTGACTCACCTACGCCATTTTCTCTTCGTCAGTAGAAGGAAGCCGAGAATCAGACCAATCGCCACGAAGACGTATCCCACCGCCTCGTTTCCTCCGGTTAGAGCGGCGAACCCCATGATGAACATAATCGCTATCGCCAACCAAGGCCCATCCTTCTTGAAGTTGAGCCCGATGCCGAACAAGAAATCCATGCTTACTCACCTCCCTTCGGCCTCACTTAACCCTGCACCATCAACCGAGAATTCAAGGAGAGGATTTGGCATGAGCAACCAAACAAGAACCAGAACTGTCACCCGTGACCTCGGCAGATGACGTATGAATCCGTGAATCTTCGGCGAACCTATGTAGGGAATCGGCGCAGGTCGAACCGATGACCCAGTACTTCGGACTATGGAGACTCAACAGAAACATACAACCAGCACCAACGCCAGAAGCCCAGGTGATGCAGCAGGAGGGCTTCGTTGCCATGATCAAGGCCCAGCTTCAGTTGGGGAGAATCAAGGAGGCGCACACCTTTGTCGAAGGAGGCGGAGGGTACTTCGTATACGAAGGCACCGAAGAGCAGATCCATGAGGACGTCTCTCTATGGGACCCATACGTCCTCTTCGAAATCCACAGAACCCTCCCCCTGCAGAGGGCAGCAGAATTGGAATTGGCGGCTCTCAAGAAGCGAGCGGGCAAGGCCTAGGCCTGCCGCTTCCCCCTTTTTCAGGAAGGTAAACCTGCTTGACCGTCCCTCTTTTTGTCGTCTGATCTCAGAGATTTAG
>Ga0187778_10003619_pt1 | contig 10333 bp, 8 predicted proteins | sample 1015_Q2_SP5_20_M_FD_132418 | JGI IMG/M metagenome (GOLD analysis project Ga0187778, IMG submission 132418) | Tropical peat soil microbial communities from peatlands in Department of Meta, Colombia - 1015_Q2_SP5_20_MG | ecosystem: Environmental > Terrestrial > Soil > Wetlands > Peat | place...
GGAGATGCTGCCCGCGTGCTCGCACACCGTCTCGCCGAGCTGGTGGACGCGCCAGGCGGGAAGGTCGAGCTTGATCCCGGTCACGCTGATCGCGCCCACGCAGCCGCCCGTGTGGTCGTGGACAGCGGCGCCGATGCAGAACACGCCCTCCGAGTCCTCCTCGTCGTCGACGGCGTAGCCGCGGTCCGCGATCAGCGCGAGCTCACGCTCGAGAGCGTCGAGCTCGACGATCGTCCGTCCCGTCTTCCGGGGCAGCCCGGCCTCCGCGACGATGGCGCGCACGGACGAGCCGTCGAGCGCGGAGAGCATCGCCTTGCCGACCGCCGACGTGTGCAGGTGCTCGCGCTTGCCGAGGCTCGCCGCGAACCGGACGGCGCTGTTGGGCACGTCGACTCGCCCGATCACGATCGCGTACGGCGCGTCGAGCACGGCGGCGCGCGACGTCAGGCCCGTGGTCGCCGTGAGCGAACGGAGCACGGGCATCGTCACGTCGCGGAGCGCGACCTGCGAGACGACCACGTCGCCGAGCCGCGCGAGCGCCATCCCGAGGCGGTAGCGCCGCGACATCCCGCTGCCCGTGTCGGCGACGAAGCCGTGCGCGAGCATGGTCTGCAGGATCGAGTAGGTCGCGCTCTTCGAGACGCCGGCGCTGCGGCCGAGGTCGGAGACCGTCAGGCCCTCGGGCCCGGCGTGGGCGAGCGTCTCGAGCAGGCCGAGCGCCCGCTCGACGCTCTGCACGCGATAGCGTTCCTCGACGCTCACAGGTGTTCGGTCTCGCAGAACGGCATGGCGGATCCGAGAACAGTAGGCGGACGGGCAAGGGCCTGTCCAGTGTTGACAGGGCGGCGTGATTCGTGAGAGCGTTCTTCTCGTGGGAACACTGTTCGCGAGAACAGAACAGGGGGAACGGTCGGGAACGACCTCGACGGCCGAGCTGGACGCGAAGCTCGAGCGGCTGCGGGGCGTGCTGGCAGCCCGGGAGGCGCCGGCGGCGATCCTCACGGGCGCTGCGGCCGTCGCCTGGATCACCGGCGGGATCACGAACCCGATCGAGCGAGGCCACCCGGCCAGCCCGCTCTGGATCGTCGTCACGCCCCAGGCGGTCTCGGCGGTGAGCACGAACGTCGAGCTGCCACGCCTCGAGGAGCCGCTCGCGGCGCTCGGGATCCCGCTGCGCGGGGCCGACTGGTTCGAGCCCGACGGCATGATGGATGTCGCCGCCGAGCTCGCGGGAGCCGCTCCCGGCACGTGCCTCCACGACGAGAGACAGCTCGGCGCCGGCGACGACGATCTGGTCGCGATTCGCTTGACGCTGCTGCCCGCCGAGCGGGCGCGGTTGCGCGCGCTCGGGGCGGACGCGGCTTCGGCGCTCGAGGAGTCGCTCCGCGCATGGGAGCCGGGCGAGACCGACCTCCAGGTTCAGGCCCGTGTCGCCGAGCGCCTCGAGCGCGTGGGCGCGCTCGGCGTCTGCCTCTTCGTCGGCGGCGACGAGCGCGTCGAGCGCTTCCGCCACCCGCTCGCGGTCGATGCGCCGGTACGGAGGCTCGTGATGGCGGTCGTGGTCGCGGAGCGGGGCGGTCTGCACGCTGCGACGACACGGTTTGCCTCGGCCGGGAAGCTCCCGGCCTCGGTCGCCGCCGCGCAGGCGGCAGTGCTCGAGATCGAGGCCGCGATCCTCGACGCCTGCCGGCCGGGAGCGACGTACGGCGAGGTGCTCCAGGCGATGGATGCCGCCTACGCGCGGAGCGGTCACGCCGGCGTCTGGCGCCAGCACTACCAGGGTGGCCCGGTCGGCTACCGGCAGCGCGAGTTCGAGCTCGTCCCGACGCAGACCTCCAGCCGCTGGTACTCGACGTGGCTCGAGGAGGGGCATGCGGTGGGCTGGAACCCGAGTGTGGCCGGAGGCGGCAAGGTCGAGGACACATTCCTCGTCGGCGCCGCGGACCTCACGTCGGTGACGACCACGGGCCCAGGCTGGCCGACCGTTGGGGTCGGCGGACGATCGCGGCCCGCGGTCCTCGACGTCCGGACGGGAGCAGCGGCGTGAAGGCCGACGCTGCGCTCGAGCGGCTCGGGATCGGCGTGGCGCCGCCGGGCGGCGAGAGCCCACTCCGGTTCCCGGACGGCGCGCACTTCCGGATCGAGATCCCGAGCGTGGAAGGCCCGCGCGTCCTCGAAGCGGTCGTCCGTGCCGCCGAAGAGCACGAGATCGCCGTCAACCGCGTGTCCCAGGGGAGCGGCGCGATGCTCCTCTCCGAAGCCGAGCTCCTCGAGATGGCCGCGATCGGCGAGGCGGCCGGGTTGGAGGTCTCGCTGTTCATCGGGCCGCGCGAGGGCTTCGACATCGGGGCGCACGCGCGGTCGCCGGACGGCGCCGCCCACGCCGGCCAGGCCCGGGGGATCCGGGCGCTGCGGTACGCCGCCGAGGACGTGGCCCGCGCCGCCGAAGCGGGAATCCGCAGCTTCCTCGTCGCCGACCACGGCCTGCTCGCGCTGCTTGTCGAGATGCAGGCGGCGGGAGAGCTGCCCGCCGATCTCGTCTGGAAGGTCTCCGTGCTGATGGCGCCGTCGAACCCGCTGTCGCTCGCGGCGCTGGAGCGGCTCGGCGCGACGACGGCGAACGTCCCGTCCGACGTCACCGTCGCGCAGCTCGCCGAGCTGCGCGCCGCAAGCGCGCTTCCGATCGACCTCTACGTCGAGTCCCCCGACGGGCTCGGCGGCGTCGTGCGCGGGAACGAGCTCGGCGACCTCGCCGCCGCGGGGGCCCCGCTGTACGCGAAGTTCGGGCTGCGGAACTCGCGCGCCCTCTACCCGAGCGGCGAGCACCTCGTTGCCGAGGCATGCGCGATCGCCCGCGAGAAGGTGCACAGGGCGGCGCTGGCGCTCGAATGGCAACGCCGGCTCCGGCCGGACCTCGCGCAATCGGGGCCGGGCGCGCCGGGCCTCGGCATTCCGCGCGCCCGCGTCACCGAGACGACGATCTGAAGAGACCACGAGGCCAACGCAACGCGAAGGAGGACGACGTGAGGAGGAGATGGATCGCCGGAGGAGCCGCAGTCGTCGCGGCTGCGGTGCTCGCCGGAGCGGTCGCCGCGGCGAACGTGTCCCGGTCGAGCACCGTGACGCTGACCCTCTGGCACAACTACGGCACGGAGGGCAACGCGATCGCGACGCAGAACCTCGTCGCCGCGTTCGAGAAGCAGAATCCGAGCATCACGATCAAGGTCGTGAGCCAGCCCGCGGCGAACTACTTCGCCCTGCTCCAGACGTCGGGGATCTCGCACACCGGGCCCGACCTCGCGGTGATGTGGACGGGGCTGTTCGACCTCAAGTACCAGAAGCTGCTGACGAACCTGCAGCCGTACCTCAGCGCGGCGGACATCGCGAAGATCGACGGCGCGAAATGGGTCGCCCCGAACTTCGACCTCTCGAAGGGGCTGCTCGTGCTGCCGCTCGAGAACCAGTTCTACATCGGCTACTACGACAAGGCCCTGTTCAAGAAGGCCGGCCTCAGCGGCCCGCCGCGGAACTGGACGCAGCTCTACGCCGCGTGCACGAAGCTGAAGGCCGCCGGCGTCTCCGCGCCGATCGTCTACGGCGCCGACCCGCAGGCGATCCAGAGCTCGCCGTACCCCTGGTACGACATGAGCTACCTGATGGGCGCGATTCTGTCGCCCGACGGCCTGAAGGGCCTCTACACGGGCAAGACTTCGTGGACGTCGCCCGCCGTCGTCTCCCAGGTGAGCAAGTGGGCGGCGCTGCCGAAGAAGGGCTGCACGAACAGCGACGTGCTCACGAAGACGAACATCCTCGGCGCGTTCATGAAGGGCCAGGCCGGGATGATCATCGACGGCAACTGGGACGCCGCCACGCTGCAGAAGGCGATGGGCCACAACGTCGCAGCGTTCGTGCCGCCGTTCTCGGACAAGCCGCAGCAGGCGGTCGTGCAGTACTCGGGCGACGGGTTCTCGCTGCTCAAGGACTCGAAGCACCAGAAGGAGGGCGCGGCGTTCCTCAAGTTCCTGCTGACGCCCTCGGCCTCGAAGATCATCGCCGCGGCCGGCCTGATCCCCGACATCAAGGGGTCGCGCTCCTCGAGCTGGCTGACCAACTCGATGCTCGACTTCGCCGCCAAGCAGCACCTGACGCCGTACCCGATGCTCGACAACGTCACCCAGGGCGAGGTCGTCACGACCGGCTCGAAGACGCTCGACGACGCGCTTGGCGGGAACATCTCCGCCCTGAGCGCGCTGAAGAGCATGAAGGCGACGCTCGACTCGCTCCCGGCGTCCCGGAAGGGGTCCGTCTATAGCGGCGGCTGAGACTGCCGGCCGCAGCGAACCGCCCGCCGCGCCCGCTTCCAGCGGGCGCGGCGCCGGTCCGGCCCGACGTGCGCCCGGACGCGCTCCGACGCGGCGGAGCCCGCTCGCGCGTCGGCGGAGCCGCGCCGGGGTGCTCTTCACGATCCCCGTCCTCGCGCTGATCGGCAGCCTGCTCCTCTACCCGATCGGCCAGACCGTCTACTACAGCTTCACGAGCTGGGACGGCTACACGTCCCAGTGGATCGGGCCGTCGACCTACACGCACCTGTTCCACAGCCCCGACTTCGTGCGGGTGCTCGAGAACAACGCGACGATCCTGCTTGCGATCCCGGTCGCGATCCTGCTCCCGCTCGCGGTCGCGCTCCTGATCAACAGCCACGTCCGCGGGTGGCGGCTCTTCCGCTCGGTCTTCTTCCTGCCGACCGCGGTGTCGTGGGTGGTGATCGGCTTCGTCGCCGTACGCTTCTTCGCGAACGACGGGATCCTGCACGACCTGCTCTCGAAGCTCGGGCTGGGCGCGGTCCATCCCGACCTGCTCGCCCACGAGCGGTCGGCGCTGCTCGCCGTGATGATCACGTTCATCTGGTCGATGTTCGGGACGAACCTGATCATCTTCCTCGCCGGTCTCGCGACGATCGACCAGGAGATCTACGACGCCGCGAAGGTGGACGGCGCCAGCCCGCTGGCGGCGATGTTCCGGATCACGATCCCGCTGCTCAAGCGGTTCATCCAGTTCACGTTCGTGATCACGCTGATCACCGCGTTCACCGCGCTCTTCAGCCTCATCTTCGTGATGACCCAGGGCGGGCCCGGCTTCGGCACGACGACTCTCGAGTTCTACGTCTACCAGTACGGCTTCGCGCAGAGCTTCTACGGGCTCGGCGCGACGGCGGGGGTCGTCCTGTTCGTCGTCGTCTTCGCCGTCAGCATGGTGCAGCTCCGGCTCCTGCGGGTGGACGACTGATGTCGACCGTGGTCGTGTCGCGCGGTCGCGTCAGGCGCGTGTGGCGCCGGCGTCTCGTGCGGGCGCTCGTCTACCTCGCGCTCGCCGTCACGACGATCGTCATGCTCTATCCGTTCTGGTACATGGGCGAGGACGCCTTCCGCTCGCTCGAGCAGTACCAGCTCGGCAGCGGGTTCTCGCTCGCGAGCTGGCGCGAGCTGTTCCAGACGCTGCCGGTCGGGCGGCAGCTCCTCAACTCGACGATCCTGACCTCGGGCTCGATCGCGCTCATCCTCGCCGCTTCGACGACGGCCGGGTACGCGCTCGGCGTCCTCCGCTACCGCTTCTCCTCGGTCGTCTTCCTGCTCGTCGTCAGCTCGATGATGGTGCCGCTGCAGTCGATCATCATCCCCGAGTTCGTCAACCTCGCCCGGCTCGGCTTCGTCAACCACTTCTACGGCGCGATCCTCGTCTACGCCGCGCTCGGCGCCCCGTTCTCGACCTTCCTCATGACCGCGTACTTCAGGCGGCTGCCCGACGACGTGATCGAAGCCGCGCTGATGGACGGGCTGGGCTACTTCGCGATCTTCTTCCGGATCATGCTGCCCCTCGCGGTGCCGGCGGTCGTGACGATCGTCGTCCTCCAGTTCATCCAGATCTGGGACGACCTGCTCGTCGGGCTGCTCTTCCTGCAGACGCCCGACGTCCGCCCGATCACCGTCGGCCTCGCGACGATCCCCTCCCAGCACCTCCTCAACGTCCCGGTCCTGATGGCGGGCTCGTTGATCAGCGCGGCACCCGCGATCGCCGTCTACCTCGTGTTCCAGCGCTATCTGATCGCCGGGCTGACGACCGGGATCGGGAAGTAGCCGGCTCAGCCGCGGCGGCTGCGCGAGAGCGCGACGCCGGCGAGGCAGAGCGCACCGCCGGGGATCGCGAGCGCCGGCGGGGTCTCCCCGAGGATCGACCACGCCAGGAGGATCGCGAGCGGCGGGGCGAGGTACGTCGTCGCGCCGAGCCTGCCGGCCGCGGTGCGCGCGAGGGCGAACGTCCAGGCGATGAAGCCGACCGCCGTGGGCATCACGCCGAGGTAGATCGTCCAGCCGAGCGCCGAACTGCCCGCGCCTCCCACCTCGTGGACGAGCGACGGGAGAAACGGCAGGCAGACGAGCGCGCCGACGGTGCAGCCGAGCCACGTGACCTGGAGCGGGGAGGCGGAGCGAAGCGCCGGCTTCTGCGCGACGACGCCGGCTGCGTAGAGGCACGCTGCGAGGAACGCGAGCGCGACGCCTCCGCCGACGCTCACACCGTGGTGCGAGGAGGCGTAGCCGATCAATGCGGCGCCGCCGAAGGAGACGAGGCAGCCCGCGAGCAGCATCCGCGGGAAGCCCTCCGCGAGGACGAGACCGGCGAGGAGCGCGATCAGGATCGGCCCGACGTTGACGACCATCGCCGCCGTGCCTGCGTCGATCCTCCGCTCGGCCTCGTTGAGGGTGACCATGTAGCCGCCGAACCAGAACGCGCCGCTGAGCGCGATCCCCGGCAGGCTCTTGCGCGAGGGAAGCCCCTCGCGTCTCGCGAGCATCACGACGCCGAGCGCGGCGCTGCCGACGAGCAGCCGTCCGAGCGCGAGCGCGCCCGGGGAGAGCTCGCGCCCCGCCGACCGGATCCCGACGAACGCGGACGCCCACAGCGTGACCGCGGTCCCGGCTGCGATAACGACGAGTGCCCGGTCGGCCGAGCCGAAGACGGCCCGCGCGCGAGCGGTGGCGGTCGCGATCATCTCAGGGGAGAACGCCGGCGAGGGCGGGATTGTGAGCCGGCGGCGTGATAGAGAAGGAATGGTCATGGATCGTCACGACTGGGATCGCCGGTACGCGGAGAGCGGGCTCCTCTGGACGGCGGAGCCGAATCGCTTCCTCGTCGCCGAAGCCGCGGAGCTGGCGCCCGGGCGCGCGCTGGACCTCGCGTGCGGCGAGGGCCGGAACGGCTCGTGGCTCGCCCTGCACGGCTGGCAGGTGACGGGCGTCGACTTCTCGGAGGTCGCGATCGGCAAGGCTCGGCAGCGTGCGGAGGCCCAAGGGGTCGAGGGCGACTGGATCGTCGCCGACCTGCTCGACTACGAGCCGCCTGCGAGTGCGTTCGATCTCGTGCTCCTCTTCTACCTGCAGGTTCCGCCCGACGAGCGGACCCGGATCGTCCGCACGGCCTGTGCAACGCTCGCGCCGGGCGGCACGTTCCTGCTCGTCGGGCACGACCGTCGCAACATCGACGACGGGTACGGCGGCCCGAGCGACCCCACCGTGCTCTACACGCCGGAGGAGGTGGTCGCCGACCTCGTCGGGCTCGACGTGGAGCGCGCCGAGGTCGTCGAGCGGCCGGTCGAGACCGAGGACGGCGAACGCGTCGCCCTGGACGCGCTCGTCCGTGCCCGTCGGCCGGGTGGCGGGCGCACCCTGCACACCTCCTAGCCGTTTCCGGGTATTTTCGGCGCCCGTTTCGGGTAGGTCGAGATTCGTGTCGGCCCGCTCGCAGGTGCGTAGTTCCTACGGCGACGTCCGCACGCGTTCGTGGCGATGAGTCGACCATGAGGTCGAAGGCCGGCTTGCGGATGCTCCGATGGTTTCGGTGGATCGGCGCGTGGGACGCCGTCGGCTGGCTGATCCTCGTCGCGGGCTGCTGCGTGTCGGTGGTGGGGGCGATCGCATGGGCGACGACGGTGCGCTCGCAGGAACGGCAGTCCTTCGGTCTCGAGGCCGCGCCGGTGGGCTCGTCCGTGGTGACGGCGGTGCGCCGGATGGACGACCTGACGATCGCGGCCGACACGTTGATCGAGGCGAAGCCGAACCTCACCAATACCGGTTTCGCCGCCTGGTATGCGGGGATCGGCGGAGCCCGTCGCTATCCGGGCGCGCTGGGCTTCGGCTACGTCGAGCTCGTCCCGGCCGGCGGCCTCGCCGCGTACACGAGGGTCGTTCGCGGCGATCCCGTGCCGGGGTTCGCCGCGCCTGGTCGGAGCCTGCGGATCACTCCCGCAGGCCGGCGGCCGACGTACTGCCTCATCCGGCTCGCGGTGGAGGGCACGCTGACCCGGCTGATTCCCGGGGCGGGATACGACATGTGCGGCGTGACGCAGACATCGTTTCTCGCTTCCCCCGAGACCGGCCGGGTCAAGGTCGTGCCCGCGCTGATTCCGACCGTCGGTCAAGTCCTCATCGTCTCGGCGCCCGTGTACCGGGGCGGGCGAATCCCGGGCACGCCGACGGCGCGGCGTGCGCAGACGCTCGGCTGGATCGTGGGAGCGTTCGACGTCGGGTCCGTGCTCGGGACTGCGACCGCCGGCGATCGCAACCTCTCCGTGTCGATCTCCCGCCAGGACGTGAGCGCTCCGCCCTCTGCACTGCGCGTCGCGTCGCCGGGCTCGCTGGGCCTGCTGACGTCGGTCGCGTCGATCGGTCCTGCGCCTTCCCCCAAGTCGTTCACGCAACGATTCACCCTGGACGCCGACGGCCGATGGATCGTCGCCGTGAGCCGCGTGCCGAGCTGGGGCTGGTTCTCGCCGACCCGCCAGGCGATCGCCGTGCTCGCGTGCGGCGTCTTGATCAGCCTCCTCGTCTTCGTGCTCGTCCGCGTGCTCGCGCACGGTCGCGCGCACGCGCTCCGGCTGGTGGCCGAGAAGACCGACCAGCTCCGCTACCAGGCCGTGCACGACGCGCTGACGGGACTGCCGAATCGCGCGTTGATCCTCGACCGCGCCCAGCAGCTGATCGCGCGCGCCCGGCGTGACCGGACGCTGGCCGCGGCGATGTTCCTCGACCTCGACAACTTCAAGACCGTCAACGACAGCTTCGGACATGCCGTCGGCGACGAGCTCCTCCGGGCGGTCGCCCTGCGAATCTCCGGCGTGCTGCGAGAACCGGACACGGTCGGCCGTCTCGGCGGCGACGAGTTCGTCGTCCTCGTCGAGTCCGAAGCCCATGCAGCGCGCGTCGAGCTGATCGCAGAGCGGCTGCTCGAGGTGCTGCGCGAGCCGTTCCAGCTCGAGAGCCTCGGCGACGGATCGATCTCGCTCAGCGCGAGCATCGGCATCGCGCTGGGCGACCGTCCGACCGCCGACGCGCTCCTCCGCGACGCGGACATCGCGCTCTATCAGGCGAAGGAAGCCGGGAAGCACCGCTACTCGGTGTTCCAGCAGGAGATGGAGGCGACGATCCACGACCGGCTGCTGCTCGAGATCGAGCTGCACGAAGCGCTCGCGCGCGGCGAGTTCTTCCTCGAGTACCAGCCGACCTTCGACCTCGCGGACGGCACGCTCACCGGCGCCGAGGCGCTGCTCCGCTGGCGCCATCCCGTGCGCGGCGTGCTCTCCCCGGACGAGTTCTTTCCCATGGCAGAGTCGACCGGCCTGATCGTGCCGATCGGGCAGTGGGCCCTGGAGACTGCGTGTGCCCAGGGGCGCGCGTGGCACGACCAGGGCCACAGGATCGACCTCTCGGTCAACGTGTCCGCCCTCCAGCTCGACGACCGCGAGTTCGCGGGCATGCTCGCCGCCACGTTGGCCGCGACCGGCTTCGACCCGGGTTCGCTCATCCTCGAGATCACGGAGACGGTCCTGATGCGCGACCCGCACCTCGTCGTCGACCACCTGGAGCAGTTCAAGGCACTAGGCGTCCGCATCGCCGTCGACGACTTCGGCACGGGCTACAGCTCGCTCGCCTACCTGCGGCAGTTCCCGATCGACGTGCTCAAGATCGACAAGAGCTTCGTCTCCGACATCGCGACCTCCGCCGAGTCCCGAGCGCTGATCCACATGCTCGTGCAGCTCGCGAAGACGCTGAGCCTGCACACGGTGGCCGAGGGCGTCGAGAACGCCGCTCAGCTCGCGCGCCTGCGCGAGGAGGACTGCGACCTCGGCCAGGGTTACCACTTCGCCCAGCCGCTCGACCCTTCGGCGATGCAGTCGCTGCTCGAGGCCGGTCGCCCCCTGGCGGGCCGAGACACGAGTCCGGCCGCGGTCGCCTAACCTGGGCGACCCGTTCGCGCCGGCCGCCGATCGCTAGAATCGCCA
>Ga0187778_10003621_pt1 | contig 10331 bp, 5 predicted proteins | sample 1015_Q2_SP5_20_M_FD_132418 | JGI IMG/M metagenome (GOLD analysis project Ga0187778, IMG submission 132418) | Tropical peat soil microbial communities from peatlands in Department of Meta, Colombia - 1015_Q2_SP5_20_MG | ecosystem: Environmental > Terrestrial > Soil > Wetlands > Peat | place...
CGCGCCTACGAGTGAGACGGGTCTCCTGGTGGGGAACCAGGAGACTCACGCTCACGGGGGAGAAATCGATCTCAAATCAGATGTGCTCGGTCTTGCCGCGATACTTGACCGTGCCCGTCGTCTCATTCATCCGGTCAATATCCTGATTGCTGTAGCTGCGCGAGGCTTTTCTCGCTGGCCCGGCCTCGCCCATCAGTCGCGCGACGCTTTCCCGAGTCTCGCGCGTCCCCGCAATGAAATCGAACGGCTGTTCCTTCGCCTTGCGCTCATAAGCACGCGGCGGAGCCGGCGGCACTTCGGGTTGAGCGGTTGGGCCGTACCAGTTCGGGGAGGTATAAACTCCCACCGGTGGTTCCCCGATAAACTCGCTCGACAGGGTTGCGTTGGTGGCTCCGGCGACTAGGCCAAAGGTCGAGCTGCTTGCGCCAACCGGCGCCGGTGATGCCGTAGACAAGCTGACCTCGGGAGTTGTAACCAGAGGCACGAAGGGCGCAAGGTACACACCGTAAGCCGGCGCCCAGTTGCTGGCGGTCCCGCCAATGATGGTTGCCTGTCCCAGCGCCATTCCACAGAACAAGAGAAGCATCGCGCAAAGCGAACGAAAACCCATAGGATCCTCCACAGTCCCCCATGTAGTCAGATTCCGCCAGCCGCTGCTTAGGATGTTTGCTACTTAAACTTTTACTTTAATATGCAAATCTTTTCCTATTGAGCGGACTAGGAATCAATCAGCCAAGGATCATACACCTGAATTTCTGGGATGGAGCAAGTTTTTGTTAGTTCCCGATGTAGCGGGCGTAGAGACTTCGGGCTATAGCGGTGTCGGTAGTTCCCTTGATGATTGCTCGGCCATCGGGGAACAGGGTCATCTCGTAGGGTTCGCGCCAGAATTTGAGCACGAAGTCGTTGTAGCGAACGGTGCCGTGCGGCTCTAAAAGTTCGCTCATTCTGGCCAGGTTGACCGGCCGATGCCGTTCGTGGATTTGCACCGAGTTACGACCGCAGAGCGTGATATGAGGACGGCCCTCGCCTGCCAAATGGGGGAACTCGTGTCGATCGCAAGCCCGGCAGCCCAAGCGTGGCCGGTCGGCCCGGACTTCGGCGCGCTGGTTCGACCATACGTCGAACGAGAGCAGGGTACGGCGGAGTTGCCGGCGTTCGCCCACCAGAATCTTGATGGCCTCGGTCGCTGCCAGCGAGGCCGACAGATGAGCCGCCGAATTGACAATGCCGGCGTTCTCGCAAGTTTCGACCATTCCTTGCGGCGGATCGGGGAACAGACAGGCCAGACACGCCGTTTCCCCGGGCACGATGTTCATGGTCACGCCATAGCTTCCCACCGCCGCCGTATAGATCCAGGTGCGAGAGTGCTTGACCGCAAAGTCGTTGATCAGATATCGCGTCTCGAAATTATCCGTGCCGTCGAGAATGAGTGGCACCTCTTCGAGCAGGGTGTCGATGTTCGCGGGGGTAAGGTCGGCAACCTGCGGTTCGATGACGATCGCGGAATTGAAGGCCGAAATCTTACGGGCGGCGGCCACGGCCTTGGGCAGCAACTCGGAGGCATCGGCTTCATCGAACAGGGATTGGCGCTGCAGATTGCTGGCCTCGACATAATCGCGATCGATGATGCGCATTCTGCCCACCCCGGCGCGGGCCAGCAACGAGACCAGGGCAGAGCCGGTGGCTCCGCAGCCCACCACGGCGGCACTCGCCGACCCGAGCTTTCGCTGGCCCTCCGGTCCGATTCCAGCGAACAAGATCTGCCGCGAATATCTTTCGTCGAGTTCCAAGGAGATCACCGTTTCGAGCGGCCGACCCATTTATTATAGGTGCAGGTTGGTCCAAAGTGCGGCGCTCGAGCCGTGGCGGAGTCACGGGACGAGCAGAAGCGGTACAACAGCGGCCTATCCGAGTTCAGCGAATCTTCTAAGATTCTGTACAACTGGGGAACCTATTTTGCAAACCAGGAGAGCTCTGGTCGCAATCGTGACTGTGCTGGCGCTGGCGGCCGTCGGTGGAGCCAGCAGTGCCAACTCCCCGCCGGCGGGGAGCGGGCAGAACCAGGCTCCCCTGGGCGCCAAAGAGGCGACCAGCAGCTTCGAAGGCCGCCGGGTGGAAGAGATTCGATTTCCCAACGTGGTCGTGGCCGGCGATGCGCAGCAATTGCGTGCCTTGATCCCGCAAAAGACCAATGCGCCACTGGATCGTCAACTGGTGCGGCAAACCCTGCGCGAGCTATACGCCACCGGGCGCTTTGCCGACCTTCGCGTGGAAGCCGAGCCCACTGCCGACGGCCAGGTCCTATTGAATATTTTTACCACCCCGAATTACTTCGTCGGCGAAGTCCGCGCCGAGGGCGCACCCAGCCGGCCGACCGCAGGCCAAATCGTGAATGCCTCCAAGCTCAGCCTGGGCGAAGCCTTCACCCCGGAGCGGCTGGAGCGGGCGCTCACCAACATCAAGCAGCTTCTCCAGGAAAACGGCTACTACCACGCAACCGTCGACGAGGAGGAGAAGAAGGATAGCGAAACCCAGCTCATCGCCGTCACCTTTCGCATTCACGCCGGGATGCGGGCGCGAATCGGCATCCTTACCGTGCACTGCGATGCCGGATGCTCCCCGGAAGAGATCCAAAAGGTCTCCCGACTCTGGCCCGGGCGGCCAGTATCCCTGGAACGTGCCAGCAGCGCTCTCGAAAGGCTGCGCAAGTACTATCAAAAGCAACACCGCTTGCTGGCCCAGGTGCGGATCGCCGACAAATCCTATCGCCAGGAAGCGAACGCGGTTGACTATACGCTTCAGGTCACGCCCGGACCGAAAGTGCTGATCCAAACCGAAGGTTTCAAGCTCAGCAGCGCTGTCTTGCGGCAGAATGTGCCTATTTTTGAGGAGAACGCGGCGGATCGGGATCTGCTCAACCAGGGTCGCCGCAACCTGTTCAATTATCTGCAGAGCCGCGGCTATTTCGACGCCCGGGTCGAGGCTCCGAGAGAGTCCGGCTCAAGCGGGGGAGAGTTGCGGATCGTCTATCACATCGATGCCGGCGCCCGGCACAAATTAGTAAAGGTGGAGATTACCGGCAACCACTACTTTCGCAGCGAAGAATTGCGGCAACGAATGCAGGTGCAGCCGGCGGGCCGCTGGTTCAACTATGGCCGGTTCAGCCAAGCCTTGCTCACCAGTGATGTGAACGGCCTCGAAAATATGTATCGGGCCAACGGCTTTCAGGACATTGCCATTACGCCCGAAGTGATCGACGATTACCAGGGTCGTGAAAATGAGGTGGCTATCAAGATTCCCATCGCGGAAGGACCGCAAACCCGGGTAGGGGCCTTTCATCTTGTGGGCAACAAGACTTTTTCTCCCGCCGAGCTGACTGCGACCATCAACACCGCGAAGGGCCAACCCTTTTCCGAATACAACATCGCCCAGGACCGCGACAATATTCTCACCTACTACTTCAATCACGGATTTCCCCGGGCCGCCTTCGAAGCCTCGGCTCAGCCCATTCCCGGCCAAGCCCATCAGATGGACGTCACCTTCCTCATCAAGGAAGGCGATAGAGTGTTTGTCGATCAGGTGCACGTTTCCGGTCTGCGTTACACCCGAGCGTACGTTGTCGGGCGTGAGCTCCAGACCAAGGCTGGGGATCCTTTGAGCCAGATTGATATGCTCCAGTCCCAGCAGCGGCTCTACGACCTAGGCATCTTTAGCCAGGTCGATACCGCCGTCGAGAATCCGCAGGGCAACGAAACCCAAAAGAATGTGCTGTTCGATGTCCAAGAGGCCAAGCGTTACATGTTTTCCTACGGCTTCGGCTTCGAGTTTCAAACTGGCCTGCCCACCGCCGTCGGCACCAACCAGGCCCTGGGTCAAACCGGAGTCAGCCCGCGGGTTTCGCTGAACATCACCCGCCTGAATTTCCGCGGACGCGATCATACGATTACCTTAAAGGCGGACGTTGGCAGTCTCGAACAGCGCGGTCTGGTCAGCTATATTGCTCCCCGTTGGTTTGGCAGTCCCCACTGGAAGCTCTCCTTCATCGCCTTTTACGACAACACTCTGGATGTGACCACGTTTACCTCCCAGCGCCTGGAAGGTTCTGTGCAAGCCGAGCAGGTCATTAACAAGAAGAGCACCATGGACTACAGCTTTACCTATCGGCGGGTGAAGGCGAGCGATATTCAAATCAGCCCCTCCCAGATTCCTGTGCTCTCGTTGCCGGTTCGGGTAGGCGAACCAGGGCTGAGTTATATCCGCAATACGCGCGACAACGATCTCGAGACCACCAAGGGTATGTATATCGCGGGCAATGCAGGAGTGGCGGCCACGGCGTTTGGCTCGGAGGCCGATTTCAGCCGGATTCTCATTCAGGATTCCACCTATCACGTTTTCGGAAAGAATCGTCCGCGAGAAAGAAAGTTTGTCTTTGCGCGATCGACTAGGGTGGGCGTGGAGAGCGCTTTTGGCAATACCTCGATCCTGCCGCCCGGCCAGCCATGTCCGGTTGGACAGACGACTTGTGCCAATCTGATCGTCATTCCCTTGGCCGAACGCTTCCTGTCGGGTGGCGGCAACTCTCATCGCGGTTTCGGGTTAAATCAGGCAGGTCCCCGCGATCCGGTCACCGGATTCCCCTTGGGAGGTAGTGCCCTGTTTCTCAACAACCTAGAGCTTCGCCTACCCCCCGTCCGCTTGCCCTATGCGCAGGAGAACATGAGCTTTGCTTTGTTTGAAGATCTAGGAAATGTGTTTACCAGCGGCAGTAACATGCTGGATAACCTGCTCCGCTGGCGGCAAAAGGATCCGGGCCTTTGCCGTCAAGATAGTACGGCGGCGCAGTGCAATTTCAGTTATGTTTCCCATGCCGTCGGCATCGGCGTACGCTATAAGACGCCGATCGGTCCTGTGCGCTTCGATTTCGGATACAATCTCAATCCACCGGTTTTTCCCAGTTGTCAGGCGGTAGCGAGTTTCAGCGGCCAGGCCCAGTCGGGCTATTGTGTCAGCAATAGTAAGAGCACCAGCGGTACGTCCACGCTTCCGTACTTCGTGCCGCAGCAGGCGGCTCATTTCAATGTCTATTTCAGTGTGGGACAGAGCTTTTGATGCGTCGTAGATTGCCAGTTCTCATTTCGGTCCTCAGCTTGGTTTGCCTCCTGCCACGCTGGGGAGCCGCCGAGGTGTTGGACCGGATTGTAGCCAAGGTCAACGGTCATATCATCCTGCAAAGTGACTGGGAGGACGCGCTGCGCTTTGAAGCCTTCGAGAATGGGCGTCCCATGCAGCCGGTTTCCCTTGCCGAACAGAATGCCGTCCTCCGCCGCCTGGTCGATCAGGAGCTGCTCGAGGAACAAATGCGTTCGGCGGACTTCGGGCGGGCAAGCGATGAGGAAGTGAACCAGCGGATCGCGCAGATTCGCCAACAGTATCCCGAGGCAGAAACCGAGGAGGGTTGGCGCCGGCTTCTCGCTGCTTATCGAATCACCGAGGAGGAATTGAAGCGGCGCCTGAGCTTCGAGCTCGATTTGTCCCGCTTAGTCGATGCCCGCCTGCGGCCCAGTGTCAACATCGATTCCGAAGCCATTTCCACCTACTACAACCAACAACTCCTGCCGCGATTACGCGACTCCGGAGCTAAAGAAGTCCCGCTCGATGAAGCCAGTGCCGGCATAAGAAAGGTGCTGACCGAACAGAAGCTGAATGAACTGCTGGTGGCATGGTTAGAAAATCTTCGCTCCGGCAGTGACATTCAAACCAGCCCACCCGATTCCCGGAATGGCGCACCATGAAACCTCTGGGCGCCAAAGCTTGGCGACCGCACTGGAAACTTCTCCTCCTCGCCTGTGTCGCCGGTTTAGTTTTGCTCGCCGGCCTCGCCTGGTACATGACAACCGATTCCTTTCAAGCCATGGTGCGCCGCCGCTTCGTGGCCGAAGTCGAGCGCGTGAGCGGAGGGCGGGTCGAGTTGGGCAGCATCCACAGCGTGCCCCTGCGCTTGGAGGTGGATGTCCGCAATCTGACCATCCACGGGCGTGAGCAGCCGGGAGAGGTTCCTTACGCGCATGTCGATCGCCTGCTTGCGCAAATTAAACTCCGCTCCGCCTTGGGCGGCGAACTGGAGTTCCGTTCCATTGTCCTCGAACGACCGATCGTCCATCTGATGGTCGATGCCGAAGGAAACACCAATCAGCCAACACCCCGGCTCGAGTCGCTCTCTGTCGGCAGCCAACTCGAACGCTTATTCCGGTTTTCCATCAACCGCTTGGAAGTTCGCCAGGGGGGGCTCGTCTGGAATGATCGAATGATTCCCCTGGACTTCCTTACCCAGGACGTTTCGGCAAACATGGATTACTCCCTGCTGCGCCGCCGGTACGAGGGCAGGCTTGCCATCGGGAAAATGAAAACTCGGTTGGGGGACTACCGTCCTTTGGCCGGGACAGCGGAAGTCCATTTTGAGCTCGGCCATAACAACCTGCTGATCGATGCGCTGAAGGCCAGCTCGAGCCGATCGCAGGTCGAAATCAGCGGCCGCATGGTCAATTTCCGCCAGCCGGAAATCTCCGGCCAATATGACCTGAGCCTGGACCTTGCCGAAGTGGCCGCCATTACGCATCGTCCGGAAATCCCACAGGGCAGGCTCGAGCTGCGGGGTCGTGGCTCGTGGTCGCAGGCGGCCTTTTCCGGCGACGGCCGGTGGGATCTCGTCGATTTCGAAGGGGGTGGTGAGAATTGTCGAAAGGTGCGTGCCTCGAGTTTCGGTGGGCAGTTTGCCCTCAGTCCCCAGCAGCTCGAACTCCGCGACATCGAGGGAAGATTGCTGGGTGGCGAGGTCACGGGCGACGCCCAGATCTTAAACTGGCAAAACTTCTTCGAGCCCTCCCGAGGCGCTAAGAGCGATCCCGAGAAGGGGATCCTACGTCTGCGCATGAAGAATCTCTCGTTAGAGGCGATCACCGCCGCCTGCTCTTCTTCGGCGCGGCCCTTCGAGAAAATGCAACTGGTGGGCTATGCGAGCGGCAGTGTGGACGCCCGCTGGAGAGGAACTCCGCGGAATGCAGAAGCCGAAATCGCGCTAGACGTCGCACCCCCCGCTCAGGTTCCGCCCGCCCGGCTGCCCCTGCGCGCCCATGCGCATGCCATTTACCGCTTTTTGCCCGGAGAACTGCAGGTGTCGGAGTTCGACGCGGAAACCTTCGACAGCCATGCGCGCGCGGCCGGCACGCTATCCGCTCGCGCCGCCCTCAAAGTGTCGGTCTCGACCACGAATCTCGGCGAATGGGATCGAGCCTTGACGGCGCTGGGATATCAGGAACCGTTGCCTTTCGCCATTCATGGCCGGGCCACCTTCACCGGCACGGCAACGGGACGGGTTTCCGAGATCGCTTTCCGCGGCCGGCTGCTGGCACAGGATTTCGAGCTCGAGCACCGCGGCAATACGCTGAACCCGCAGCGCAGGAGTCGCTGGGATTCGCTTTCGACCAACCTCGAGCTCTCCCCCTATGCCTTGTCCGCCCACCACGGCACGCTGCGCCGCGGGACAACTCTCCTCCATTTCGATCTAAGCCTCGGCCTGGAGAAGCGACGGTTCACCGATCACAGCCCATTCGCAGCCAGTTTCGAAATGGAGCGGGCGCAGGCAGAGGAGATGCTGGCATTGGCGGGCTATTCCTACGCGGTCACCGGACGGCTGGACCTTTCTCTTCGTGCTTCCGGAACTCGCAGGTCGCCCACCGGCCAAGGGTGGTTTCGTCTCACCGGCGCGACGCTCGCTGGGGCCGCCGTCGACAACGCTCAAGCCAGTTTCACCTTCCAGGGGAGCCAGCTCTCGCTCGACCAGATCCTCTTGGCCTACGAACAAGGGCAGGTTCAAGGGAAGGGAACCTATGATCTTGACAGCCATGCTCTTGCATTGAATCTCAATGGCAGCAGCTTTGACCTGGCTCATTTTCCGTGGCTCGGGCCTAGCCCGCGGGCGATCGAGGGCCGCGTCGATTTTGCCGCCCAAGCCTCAGGCACCCTCGAACAGCCGAGTATCAACAGCCAGATCCATCTTCGGGATCTCAGCGTAGGCAAACAACCCTTGGGCGACTATACGCTCGAGGCCACGAGCCTTGGAGGCGATCTCCGCATCCGCGGGCATTCCGATTTCCAAGTCGGGCAACTCGAGGTCGACGGTGACATCCACCTGGGCGAGGATTGGCCCGCGAAGATCGACTTCGCGTTCAACCATTTGAATGTAGACCCGATGGTCGCCGCGTATCTCCCCAGTGCTGTAACCCGGCACTGTGCGCTCACGGGAGATCTCGAACTGAAGGGACCGCTTCGCAATAGGAGCCAGCTGGAACTGAGCGGCAATGTCAGCGATGCCCTTGCCAACCTGGGACCCATTCCGTTGCGCAACAGCGGACCGATCCGGTTCGTGGTTTCCGGGCAGGTTCTGAAGGTTCAGCGTTTCCGCCTTACCGGCGAGGGCACGGATCTCGACCTCGAGGGCAGTGTGGCGTTCGGCCAACCCTCCCCGCTCGACCTGCATGTCGAGGGTCACGCGGATCTGGCGCTTTTGAGAGCTCTGAATCCCGCCTTTCACAGCTCCGGTGAGGTCAAGCTCAATGTCGATGCCCGGGGGAGTTTCGAGCGGCCCCTGATCGAGGGACGGTTAGAGATCAGCGAAGGCCAGATCCAGTACGGGGATTTGCCGAGTGCGCTCAGTGAGCTCAACGGCTCGCTGGTGCTTCATGAAGATCAACTGCAGATCGAAAGCTTGACCGGGCAAGCCGGTGGCGGGTCGATCCGTTTCGGTGGTTACGCCACGTTGTACCAGCGGCAGCTCAACTTCGATGTTACTTTGAGCGCCGAGGATGTCCGCTTGCGCTATCCCCCGGGGGTAAGCTCCATGACCACCGCCAACCTACGGTGGACGGGAACCCCCAGGGGTTCCACGCTATCCGGCGATGCCACCATCACCAAGCTGGCCGTGATACCGGGGTTTGATTTCGGCTCCTACTTGCTGCACACCGCGCAGGAATCGGCATTGCCGCAGACCAATCCGCTGTTAAGCGGGATTCGCATGAACGTGCACATCGTGACCACGCCCGACCTCGAGATGCGGACGGCGGCTCTCAACCTTTTTGGAAATGCGGACCTCGATGTGCGCGGCACGGCCGCCAAACCGGTCCTGCTCGGACGAGCCGACATCCTGGAGGGCCAGGTGGTGTTCAATGGGACCCGGTACCGCATGGAGCGGGGCGATATTACCTTCACCAATCCGGTGACCACTACACCGGTTCTCGACCTGCAGGCCTCTACCCAGGTTCGCGAATACGACATCCTGATCAATCTGAACGGGCCGTTCGACAAGCTCAACTTAAGCTACCATTCCGAGCCCCCCTTACCCACGGCCGACATCATCAGCCTGCTCGCACCGGTCGGCACGACCCAGCAGCAATTTGGACAGGTGCAACAGCAGACTTCATCCTCGCCCTTCGTGCAGCAGGCCTCGAGCCAGGTTCTAGCGGAAGCCGTAAATTCAGCCCTCAGTAACCGCTCGCAGCACCTGTTTGGCATCAGTCACATCAAAATCGACCCGCAGGGCCTCAACCAGGAAACCACGCCAACCCAGACCTCGCCGCTTCCGGCCGTCACCATCGAACAGCAGGTGAAGAACAATGTCACTCTCACCTACACCACGAATGTGGCCCAGACCTCGCAACAGATCATCCAGGCCGAATACAACTTCACCCACAACATTTCGGTTGTGGGCCTTCGGGAGTACAACGGAGTGGTCAGCTTTGAGCTGCGGGTGCGACAAGCCAAGCGATAGAGACTTCCGTACCAGAGGATATTGCCTCGGTTTTCTCGCCCAGCCAGACTCTAAAGGCAGAAAAACTCATCCAAACTCACGGTAAACGGTGCTTTTCCGCTCCCCTTCGAGTAAACTAGGCGGCGCGCTCGCAGTTCGGCGACGCAAGTCGCGTCGAGGGCTACGTTCTACAGGCAGAGCCGGTCGAATTAGGGGACACCATGCGCAAAACGAAGGGTTTTTCTCTCATCGAGCTACTGATTGTGGTATCGATCATTCTCATCATCGCGGCGATCGCAATTCCCAACCTGCTGCGAGCCAGGATTGCCGCCAACGAGTCGTCGGCCGTGCAGTCGATTCGTACCATCAATACCACCCAAATCACCTTTCAGTCCACGTACTCGACCGTGGGTTATGCTCCCACTCTTGCCGCGCTCGGTCCCAGCGGACCGAACTGCACGGTCCCGTCTTCCACCAACGCCTGCCTGATGGATTGGTCCCTGTCGCAGGCTACCAACCCGGGCAG
>Ga0187778_10003622_pt1 | contig 10330 bp, 7 predicted proteins | sample 1015_Q2_SP5_20_M_FD_132418 | JGI IMG/M metagenome (GOLD analysis project Ga0187778, IMG submission 132418) | Tropical peat soil microbial communities from peatlands in Department of Meta, Colombia - 1015_Q2_SP5_20_MG | ecosystem: Environmental > Terrestrial > Soil > Wetlands > Peat | place...
AAGAACCGGACCGGGACGGCCCGAGCAAGCCACGTAGATTGCTTCACGAATCGTGCGGGCCAAATCCTCCGCCCTCGTTACCAGATAATTGTGCTTGGTAATGGGCAGCGTGATCCCCGTGGTGTCGGTTTCCTGAAAGGCGTCCGAACCAATCAGCTTGCTGCCTACCTGACCGGTAATACAAACGATGGGAGAGGAGTCCATCATGGCAGTCGCGATGCCGGTCACCATGTTGGTCGCTCCCGGTCCTGACGTTGCTACAGCAACTCCGACTTTGCCGCAAGCGCGAGCATACCCATCCGCCATGTGAGTAGCACCCTGCTCATGACGCACCAGCACGTGGCGAATGCAACTGTGTTTCAAGGCATCGTAAGCCGGCAGGATGGCGCCACCCGGATATCCAAAAACATGGGTTACGCCCTCGCGCTCCAGGCATTCCCACAGAATCTGTGCTCCCGTCTTCATGACCAGATCCAAGACTTCCTTCGTCTCGACTCCATGTGTTTTACTGACATGTCAGTACAACTAAAGCCCGCAAATCGGCGCTGTTCCGACGCCTCTCAATCAAACTCCCCAAAGATAATCTTCCTGCTGCTCACTTTCGTAGGCGCCGAACGCCATGGCCGCTGCAGCACCATAGGCATTCCCGTCCCGGTTAAACGACTGTGAGGTTGTGGTCGGGCAAGGATAGGCCTGGCCTGCAGTGCTCTGTCGCATCACGGGTGAGCGCAACGATTCAGCCGGCGCACCCGCGCCGCGTACCTTCCGGATGAGTTCCAGAATTTGGCGATCGTTCACGGTTTTAGTGTTATCCGCCAGCACGACGAAAAGACGGTAAACTTGGTCGAGCTCGCGGCGCTCGAGCTGGAAGCCCAGTTCCTCACAGCGCAGACCGAGAGCATGCCGTCCAGAATGTTTGCCCAGCACAAGGCTTGTGCCCGGTACTCCTACCGACTGTGGAGTCATAATCTCGTACGTCAAAGGGTTCTTGATCATCCCATCCTGGTGGATGCCGGCTTCGTGGGCAAAAGCGTTTCGGCCAATGATGGCCTTATTTGGCTGCACCACCACTCCAGTGATCTCAGTCAACAATTGACTTGTCGGGAAGAGGCGTTCACTGATAACGCCCGTGTGGTACGGGAAGCGGTCGTGCCGAACCCGCATAGCCATTACCAACTCTTCGAGCGACGCGTTACCTGCCCGTTCTCCGATGCCATTGATCGTACATTCCACCTGTCGTGCACCGGCGCTGATAGCAGCGAGCGAGTTTGCTACTGCGAGACCCAGATCGTTGTGACAGTGCGCCGAGATGGTTGTGTTTTCAATGCCGCGGACGCGGCATCGCAGACTCTCAATCAGTTCGGCAAACTCGCTGGGAACCGCATAGCCGACAGTGTCAGGAATATTGACCGTGGTAGCCCCGGCCTCGATTACCGCCTCCAGCACCCCGCACAAGAACTCCAGGTCGGAGCGAGTGGCATCTTCCGGTGAGAATTCCACATCATCACAGAAAGACTTTGCCAGCTGGACAGCATTCTGCGCTTGCTCGACACATTGCTGACGAGAAATTTTCAGCTTATGTTGCAGGTGAATATCTGACGTAGCCAGGAAAGTATGAATCCGAGGACGGGCAGCTCCTTCCAGGGCTTGCCATGCTCGCACGACGTCATCGTGGTTGCAACGGGCCAAGGCGGCGATCACAGGTCGGCGAATGTCGCGTGCCACCACACGCACCGCGCGGAAGTCGCCCTCAGAAGCTATGGGAAATCCGGCTTCGATTACGTCCACGCCCAGGAGATCCAGCTGGTGCGCCTGGCGCAGTTTCTCCTCCCAGGTCATGCTACAGCCCGGAGACTGCTCCCCGTCCCGCAGTGTGGTGTCAAATATCTTTACTTGCTGACTTTCTAACAATCCGTTCTCCCGCGCGTACATAAATTCAGTAACCCTTCAACTTTTCGTGCATAAATCAAAAGGGCCATCGTCTTTTTCGGATGATGGCCCTTTTAAGCAATTTGAAAGTCGTTTTATGGCTCTATCATCCGTCACGTCCTTGAGGTGCAAGCACCAGGCCAATAATGGCCACCCTAAGGGCGAGCAGACGCAGTCGCACCTCCCGAGTAATTCGGTTCGCGTTGGTCGTTAACACTTGCATTTTGGAAAAATGGATAGGTCGTACTTTAGACGAACACACTAAGCCAGTCAATAATTGCCGCAATTCGAGCAATGCAAATTATTTCTGCCTCCTATCAGTTTTTTCGATTAGTCCTTCCCCCTGGCCTCTGTTCCGCAGCTTTATTCAGATTCGCCTTTTGATCATCTCTGTCGTAGTCTCTTGGCCATGGACCCGAAACACCGCAGCCACGCCATCACGGATGGACGCGACCGCGCGCCGTCCCGCGCCATGTTTAAAGCCATCGGCTTCAGCGATGCCGACCTTCGCAAACCGCTGATCGGAGTCGCAAACACCTGGATCGAAACAATGCCATGCAACTTCCACCTGCGCCGCCTGTCCGCTAAGGTGAAAGAGGGCATTCGCGATGCCGGCGGCACGCCCATGGAGTTCAATACCATTGCGATCTCGGACGGCGAGACCATGGGTACAGAAGGAATGCGCGCATCGCTGGTGAGCCGCGAAATCATCGCCGACTCCATTGAGTTGGTCTGCCGCGGGCAGTTGTTCGACGCCGTACTTTGCGTCGTCGGCTGCGATAAAACAATTCCTGCTGCCGCGATGGCGCTGGCCCGTCTCAACATCCCAGGCTTGGTACTTTACGGAGGCACGATCGCCGCAGGCAACTATCATGGCAAAGATGTAACCATCCAGGATGTTTTCGAAGCGGTCGGAGCTAATGCCGCCGGCAAATTGAGCGACGCGGAATTACTTGAATTGGAAAACATCGCCTGTCCCGGGGCTGGCGCTTGCGGAGGTCAATACACCGCGAACACCATGTCCACTGTGATGGAGATGATCGGCCTTTCACCCATGGGCTTCAACAGCGTTCCCGCTATGGACCCAGCTAAGGATCAGGTCGCGTTCGCATGTGGCCGGTTGGTTCTGAATCTATTGCGTGAGGGGATCAGCCCAAAAGATATTCTTACCCGCGCGGCTTTCGAAAACGCCATTGCCGCGGTCGCCGCCACCGGCGGATCCACCAATGCAGTCCTGCATCTGCTCGCGATCGCGCGTGAATCCGGAGTGGCGTTGCACATTGACGACTTCCAGTCGATCAGCGAGAAGACACCGTTGCTGGCTGATTTGAAGCCCGCCGGGCGTTTTGTGGCCGCGGACATGCACCGCGCCGGCGGCGTGCGCCTTCTGGCTCGGCGGCTCATCAGGCATCTTCACGCTGACGCGCTGACGGTCACCGGCCGCAGCATATCAGCCGAAAGTGAGGCCGCAGTGGAATCACCCGCGCAGGAAGTCATCGCTCCTCTCGACAAGCCATTAAAGAAGACGGGTGGACTCGTCATCCTCCACGGCAACCTGGCGCCTCACGGGTGCGTGGCAAAAATGAGTGGTCACGAGCGTCAGATGCATCGCGGTCCGGCACGGGTGTTCGAGTCAGAAGAGGACGCAATGACGGCCGTCACCTCCAAAGGTATTCGCTCGGGAGACGTTGTGGTGATCCGCAACGAAGGTCCGAGAGGCGGGCCGGGCATGCGCGAGATGTTGAGCGTAACCGCCGCGATCGTCGGAGAAGGGCTGGGCGAATCCGTCGCTCTGCTCACCGATGGGCGCTTCAGCGGCGCGACTCGCGGTTTAATGCTCGGGCACATTGCGCCCGAAGCGGCTCAGCGTGGTCCGATTGCTGCACTCCATGAGGGCGATACCATCCACATTGACGTGGCAAAATGCATAGTCGAAGTCGAAATTAGCGACAGCACGCTGAAGCTGCGCTTGTCGCAATGGACCCCGCGCCCCGCGCGTTATTCAAGCGGAGTTTTCGCGAAGTATGCTGCCTTGGTGTCCTCGGCATCGGAAGGAGCCATTACGCGTGCCGAAGCTGTCACGCGTACATAAGAGACCCATTAAGCTTGTATCGCTGTCACGGTGCAGGGGTATTCCAGTCGGGTCACATGATCCGCTCGTGGTTATAGCCCGCATCTGCCAAAGCTGTAATCATTCCATGGCTGTGTTCGTGACCACGCGTCTCCATCGTCAGGTCAATGACGGTGTGGCCCAGAGTCGCGCCGTGAAAGGCCCGGTGGTAGCTCGTTTCGACGATATTCACGCGATGTGCGGCAATGACCTCGGTGAGCCGGTGCAGAGCTCCGGGATGATCGGGCAGGGAGATCCTCAATCTGACGAGCCTTCCATCTTTGACGAGTCCCTGCTCGATGATACGGGCCAATAGGGTGACATCCATGTTCCCGCCGGAAACAATGGCCGCTACGGTTTTGCCTTCCACTGCGATTTTGTGATTCAGGATCGCGGCAACGGCTGTCGCCCCAGCCCCTTCGGCCAGGGTCTTTTCGCGTTCGAGCAAAAGTAAAACAGAGTTTGCAATTTCCTCTTCGTCCACCAGGAGAATGTCGTCTACGTACTTCCTGACTAAGCAAAACGTGAGCTCGCCGACCGAGCGGACGGCGATTCCATCTGCCACCGTCGGCTTACCCGAAATGCTCACCGGACGTCCCGCCTCAATCGCTTTCAACATTGAGGGAACAAGGCAAGTTTGCACTCCAATAACTTGAATAGCGGGATTGATTTCCTTCAGCGCGACAGCCACCCCGGAAATCAGGCCGCCGCCCCCTACAGGCACAACTACGACCTGCAGGTCCGGAACCTGCTCCAACATTTCCAAAGCCACGGTACCCTGACCGGCAATCACAGTTTCATCATCAAAGGGATGAATGAAGGTGCGATGTTCGTCGCGAGCGCGCTGCTGCGCAGCCTCGAACGCCTCGTCAAAGTTTGTCCCGTGCAGAACCACCTCGGCACCGTAATTTCGAGTGGCAGAAACCTTCACTAGAGGCGTGGTCAGCGGCATCCAGATCTCGGCTTTGACGCCCACCCGGGCGGAGTGATAAGCCACGGCTTGAGCGTGGTTGCCGGCGGACGCGGCAATTAAACTGCGCTGGCGTTCTTCGGGAGAAAGCATCAGAAGCTTATTCAGCGCACCGCGCTCTTTGAATGCTCCTGTTCGCTGCAGGTTCTCTAACTTGAGAAATACACTACCGCTGGTTGAATTGGAGAGAGCCTGAGAACGGGTGCACGGAGAGATACAGATCGCATCGCGAATGCGTTGTACAGCGTCGTGAATGTGCTCCAGTTTGACCATACTCGGCTATCGCAAAATCGGAATCCTGAGCGGCGCCTGAACCAAAAATGGAAAGCCGCTCATTTCTTTCAGTGCTGTTTCGGCTCGCGTGGTCTTGCAGGATTCCAGAGTTATCACAAAGGGCAAAGCAGCCTTATCGTGGCCGGGCCTTTGGAAAACCGAATCAATATTGATGCGGTGGTTGGAGAGAACACCCCCCAGCGCTGCAATTATTCCCGGACTGTCTTTCACTACAAAGCGCAAATAATGAGGCGTTTCGAAATCATAGCTCACGTCTCGCCGAGTTGCGGCTGGGCGATCCGGTTGCGCCAGTCCACTGGCTCGGTATCGCACGATGTGCAGGAGGTCAGACACCACAGCAACCGCAGTCGGGTTGCCGCCAGCTCCGTGCCCCGCGAATATCGTCTCTCCGCCAAATTCACCTGTGCTGATGATCAGATTCTGTCCTCCTGAAACGCTGGCCAGAGGTGAATCGCGAGGGACGACGGCAGGCTCGACCGCGGCCAGAAGTTTCCCATCGCCAAGCTCGGCCCGCGAAACCTGGCGGATGGTGCAGCCGAGTTCGTGTGCGTATTCGAAATCAATTGGACCAATTTCGCGAATCGAGCGGCACAACACATCCTTGGGCATCACCTCGGCGTTCAGGCCGACCCGTGCCAGGACCACCAGCTTTGCGCGTGCATCAAAACCATCGATATCGTCGGTCGGATCGGCCTCTGCAAATCCAGCTTGCTGCGCCTCCTCAAGCGCATTAGCAAACAAAGCGCCCGATTCAATCCGCGTCAGAATGTAGTTGCAGGTGCCGTTCAGAATTCCCTGAACTCTGAGCAAGCGGTCTCCCGCGAGACCCTCATGGAGTCCAGACAAAACCGGGACTCCTCCCGCCACGCAAGCCCCAAACGCGAGATGTTGGCCGTTTTCCCGTGCCAGCGCAATCAGTTCCGAACCATGATGTGCCATGAGCTGCTTGTTGGCAGTTACAACCGATTTGCCCGACTGTAACGTACGGCGTACCAAATCGTATGCTGTATCGAGGCCGCCAATCAGTTCGACGATCACCGCGACATCAGAGTTGAGGAGCCGCTCGATGTCGTCAGTCCAGCAAACATCCTCCGCTACCCATTTCGCCTTCTTGCGTTGTACATCGCGATTGCAGATATGCGTCAGCTGCAAACAATGCTCGTCAGCCCGCGCATAGAGCAGCCGTGCCACAGCGCTTCCGACAGTCCCGAAGCCAACGATCGCGATCTTGCAAACTTGCCCCCTATCGCGGAGCGTTTCATCGACCTGGCTTTTCGAACTGGCTATCATCAGGCTATCCCGGGGCGCGGAGAGGAGTCGGTTGCAGGAAGATGGATCTGACTCGCGGAGTCGGCCGCGGTGATGTGGGTGAGCCATTCTTTGGATCGCGCGTGCCGTCCTCGGACCACCTCAGCAAAAGCCTGTTGCAGGCGGCGAGTTACCGGCCCGCTGATTCCCGCTCCCACCTTGCGAAAGTCAATTTCTCGTAGGCCAATCACCTCCGCCGCCGTGCCACAAACCAGGACCTCGTCAGCAATGTAAAGTTGATCGCGCGAGATCAGCTGCTCACGAACTGTGTAGCCAAGATCATGCGCCAGAGTGATCACGGTTTCGCGTGTGATGCCCTCGAGCACTTCTGCTACTGGCGGAGTGAACAAGGTCTTTCCGCGTACCACAAAAAGATTTTCTCCCGTGCACTCGGCGACATAACCCTGTGTGTCGAGCAGAATCGCTTCATCAAAACCCAGGCGTACCGATTCCGACTTCGCCAGCACGGAATTTACATAGTTACCGCAAATCTTCGCTTTGCTCATGCTGGCATTCACGTGATGCCGAGTAAAGGAAGATGTGTTCGCGCGCACACCACGCTCGAGCGCTTCTTTCCCAAGATAGGCATCCCACTTCCAGACCGCGATGCCGACATGCGGCTTGCCGCCATCGATGTTCAGGTTCCATCCGCCTTCGGCAAGATAGACCAGAGGCCGGACGTAGCAGTCGGAAAATCCATTAGCTGCGACAACCGCTTTCACCCCTTCCATCAGCTGCTCAATCGTAAATGGCAGCTCGCGCCAGCCCAGGACCGCAGCCGAGTGCATCAGCCGCTGCATGTGGTCCTTCAGCCGGAACACTGCCGGGCCGTCATCGCAGGCGTAGCAGCGGATGCCCTCAAATACGCCGATTCCATAATGCAATCCCGCGGTCAGGAAATGCAGGGTCGCGTTCTGATGGTCGACCAACTTGCCATTCATCCAAATGTACTGTGACTGAAACATGGTTCTCCTTCGAACAAGACTTGCCAAAACTAAAAGGCCATCATCTTTGCTGGATGATGGCCTTTTGTAAGTTCCTGATCTCGGCTACATCATCCGCTGGTCCGGATGCAAATCAGCCCTGTAATAGGGATGACCAGCAGACTAAGCACGAGGGGCATCTCCACTTCCAAGCCGTTCCGCGCTTGACGCGACCGATTTCCTGCAGAGTGCTTCATACCAAATATGAATCAATGCCAGATTCGACGTTCGTAGTACTATTACATCGCTCTTCCAAGCTGTCAACACGTCGCCAGCTGCTTCAACCCTGCCTTGTCGCGAATCAACAGGATTTCAGCTGACTATGCGGCAAAATATTGGTCAAGCGCACTACCACGCTGCAACATGACACACCTGGTTCTTACACGTCACGGTGAAACCGTCTGGCAGAAGGAGAATCGCTACGCCGGTCGCACCGACATTCCCCTCTCGCCTCGCGGTCACGAGCAGGCCGAGCGTCTGGCACGCTGGGCCGCCTCCGCCCGCCTTTCCGCCATCTGGGTTTCGCCTTTGCTGCGCGCCCGCAGCACGGCCGAACCAGCCGAGCGCGCGACCAGGCTTACTGCGCACATCGATCTACGGCTTCAGGAAATTGATTTCGGCCAGGCTGAAGGGCTGACCCGGGCTGAGATCGAAAGATTGTTCCCTGAAGCTGTTGCCGCTTTTGAAGCCGATCCCGTTGCCCATCCCCTGCCCGGTGGCGAGAGTCCGCGCAGCGCAGCCGAGCGTGCCGTCGCCTGTTTTCAAGAGATCGCTCGTGCCTATCCCGATGGACGTGTACTCGTTGTTGCCCACAACACTCTGATCCGTCTGGCCCTCTGTGAACTGATGGGCATTGCGTTGTCGCAATACCGCGTCGTGTTTCCATCCATTATGAACGGCGCTCTGGTCGAGCTCCGCTTCGCCGGCCGCCAAGCATCGCTCCTGCGGTTCAACGTGCCGCTAAGATCCATCGGCCCGGCTTTGATCGAGAATGACGAACTCTAGCTCTTTCCGGCAACACCGCTTAATCAGTCCCCCCAGATCCACCCCAAGATGTTCCCTTCTCGCTGCTGGGGTCGCGAGATACACTGGTACGCGAACAAACAATGACGCGCATTATTCTCATTGGCGCCGGTAGAGATAGTAGAGCTCTGGTCGAGCTATTTCACAAAGAGCCAAACGTCGAAATCGTTGGAGTCGCCGACAAAAACGAAAGAGCCTCGGGATTAGAACTCGCGCGTGAACTGGGTTTGCCGGTCAGCACCAATTATCGGGAACTGCTTGCCGCCAAAGCAATCGATCTGATCGTGGATGTGACCGGTGATCCTGCCGTCGCGCGCGCGATTCATACAATGAAATCGGAAAGCACCGAGGTTATTGGCGGTAATGCCGCACGCTTCATTTGGGAATTCATCGACGCGCGGAATAAGACTGAAGGCCTCGAAGATAAATATCAACTTGCCCTGCGGGAATTGGAAGCACGCGCCGAAAGTGAGTTCGTCATCGGCAACAATCCCAAGATGAAGGAGATTTCTGAACTGATTGCCAAAGTCGCGCCCACTCCTACCACGGTCTTGATCCGAGGTGAGAGTGGAACCGGCAAAGAGCTGGTCGCCAGAGCCATTCATCGCCACAGCGCGCTCAGTAATCAACCCTTAGTGACGCTTAACTGCACCGCCTTATCCCCAGCCCTTCTCGAAAGTGAGCTCTTCGGCTACAAGCGCGGTGCTTTCACCGGTGCTTATGCCGATCGAAAAGGGTTGTTCGAAAAAGCTGATGGCGGAACGATGTTTCTCGATGAAATTGGAGACATGTCGTTAGAGATCCAGGCCAAGCTCTTGCGGACCTTGCAGACGGGTGAAATTCGAGCCGTTGGCGATGTCCGAACCCGCAAGGTTAGCGTGCGCATTATCGCGGCCACCAATCAGACTCTGGAGAAAGCCATCCGCGACGGCGCATTTCGCGAAGATCTGTTTTATCGCATCAATACCTTCAGCATCACGCTGCCCCCGCTTCGGGAGCGGACGGAAGACATCCCGTTCCTTGCCGAGTATTTTTTGCAGCGGGCGCGAGCTAAAGTTAACAAGCATGTCGAGTCGATTTCGCCGCGAGCCATCGCCCTGCTCAGAAATTATTCCTGGCCCGGTAACCTTCGAGAGTTGGAGAATGTCATTGAGCGTGCCGTAGTCTTGACGTCGACCTCACTCATTGAAGCCGAGCACCTTCCTATTCACGTGCAAGACCTCCCTGGTTTCAAACCCCAGAAGGGATTTATGGCGAGCAAGGCAATAGCGATCGAGCAGTTCGAACGGCAAGCTTTGGCCAGTTACCTTTCCGAGGCAAAGGGAAATGTGTCCCGGGCCGCCGTGCTGGCGCATCTCCCTCGCCGCACCTTTCATCGCCTGCTGGCAAAGCACAAGCTCGCGAACCTGACCCGCAAGACCAGCGTGTGAGATATATGTGTCACATGATAGAGACACTAACGTCTCTACTCGCTGTATCAGTTAAAAGTATAATTACAACAACAATTTAATCCACAGGTGCCCTGGCTTACTCATGGGACATACATGTCTCACCACTAGCGATTCAGCGGTTTGATTGGACTCATCAGTTCTTTTCATCCGGCCGCTAACCCCTTGATCCTACACGCACTTGATTTTGAATCGGCATGCTTTGCGCGATCCGCCCGGCTCTTGGCAAGCGGCTTGCCTTTGCAAGATAAGGAAGCGACCACAG
>Ga0187778_10003624_pt1 | contig 10326 bp, 7 predicted proteins | sample 1015_Q2_SP5_20_M_FD_132418 | JGI IMG/M metagenome (GOLD analysis project Ga0187778, IMG submission 132418) | Tropical peat soil microbial communities from peatlands in Department of Meta, Colombia - 1015_Q2_SP5_20_MG | ecosystem: Environmental > Terrestrial > Soil > Wetlands > Peat | place...
TCCGTTACTCTCGATGGCCCCATTCGTGGGCGCGGGTGCGGGACTGTTCATGATCTGGGATTCCAATTTCAGGTTACTACTTGTAATTGCTGCGTTGATCATGACGTTGCTTTTTGTTGCCGCGTTACCGAACTATCCAATATTGGATACCCTTATCGTTTCGTTTCTAGCTCTCTTACTGTTTAACGCCGCGTTTCGAAGCCTATACCCATTAGTCCTAGACCCCCATAACATTTTCACCTCTCCGGGGACGACGAGATGACAATGAGCCGAATTGTATGATGTTTCAATGTTTGATTTTGGCAAAACATTCCGGAAGGCGTCGCATAACATATATAGCCGAACCGCTTCTCAATTTCAGCGATCGTAAATGAGAGGTCTTCGCGTAGTAGCGGTTACGCTTGTAATGTTCCTCGCGTTGGGCGTTGCCTCGGTGTATGCAAATAGTACTGGTGAAGGTAACCTTGGGTTACCCATTCTTGGTACTACGGGTGCGCCAGGTTTGGCTGCCCCCAGCCTTTTCAGCGGCGCAATAAGCGTACTCTACGCGGATGGAACACCAGTCGTCCTAGAAACAAATCAAGTAACCCTTAACCTCTGCACAGCTTCATCAAATCAGACTAATACTAATCCTCAGGCTACTTACTTTACTGGAAATCAGACCGGTTGCGCAACGGTCACCGCAATGCTGAAGCAAACTTCCCCTGGATCATATACGTACTCATTCACACCACCTGCATCGCTCACGGGCACTGTAACAATCTACATCCAGGCCAACGGTCTAGCGGATGATAACGGCCGCGTGTTTCCAAGCGTCGACACACAGATTGGAACATACGCATTCTCTCCCGCGACCACGACTGGCACAAGCCAGCAGCCTGCAACAAGCGCACCTCTTGCTGGAACCCCACTAGCGCCCTTAACTAGCCAGGCAGTCAACACAAGCCTGCCGCCAGCAACATCAGCAACACCGGTCGAGGCATTGTTGCTCACGTTGAGTGCACTTGTAGTCGCCGGGTGCCTCCTCGTTATACCCAAGCGACACTGAAAATACTGCCGCGGAAGCAGCACGTCCGCCCAGCGCTGTCATCGGTTTAGGAAACTATCTTCGCGTGTGAGTAGCTGGTGCCCGAATGGGCGCCTATCTTTCACTGTTGTCCTAGTGAACCAAAGATGACGTACGTAGTATTATTGGTGCCCTGAACGAGGGTCCGTAGTTTAGGGAATGGCGCGGAGGCGCTTAGAGTCGCGGTCGGCTGAGTAGTTGGTAGACTGATTCGGTGAGTCTTTTGTCCTCTGACATTCTGTCTTCTTCGTAGAGAACGGGTTTGCCGGTTGCGATTGCGAGGATGGATGCAAGCGCGCTACACATGGGACAGCCCAGCCCACAGCGTCTGCTCGTATCGCGAACTTCTGCGCAGAAGTCGGCGTAGATCGAGTCATATAGTTTGAGGTGAACGGAGTCTTCTTTCACCTCAATCTCCACATCCTTAACGATCTCGAGGTCTTCAACGAGGACTTTGGGAAGGGCTTCCACTAATGCTTCTAACCCACAGTTCTTCAGCTTGAAACCTAGCTTCTTCTCGATTAAGCCTGCGAGCGCGAGTCCTGGTGGGGGAACTAAGAGGCCTGCGGGGTCGCTGAGGAACGTTCGGTCTTCTTCGAAGCTAGATATTTGTGGGATCATGGAGAAGGGTTCGGAGGGAACGAATACGACCGCCTTGTCGGACTCGTGTGCTTGAATGTATACTCCCTTCTCCCTGTAGCCCATGCCCATCATCATCTTATCGATTGTCTTCAGTGAGGAGATTGCCGTGGCATTCATCAGGTCAGACCTAACATAGTTCTTGGGTTGAATGAAGAACATCAGTGACCCCCAGAACGTCAGTCCAAGACCGATGAAGGTCAAGATGGTTGAGGCGAATAAGATGGCGGCTGCGAGGGCACTCAATCCGATTCCCAACAGGAGCCAACCGACCAGCATCGTATTCCGCCTCTGTTTCCTTAACAGCTGGGTTTCTGTGAGAAGCTGCTCTGTTTGAAGGTCCGAGCGCTTCAAATCTTGTATGGGCTGTACTAGGGCTTGCCCAACTTGAGCACCCGAGTTAATGGTCTGGGTGACGGGGTTAGAGGGGTTGACGGCTTGTGTTACCTCAGATATTCTCGCGTTAAATTCGTCCGTCTTTTCTCGTTGAGTTCGAAGTTGTTTTGAGTAGCGATCGGAGCAGGTTTCGCATAGAAGGTCGTTAGCCTTGGCGGGGCGGACTCCGCATATCTCGCACATCATTTGCTCCAGCGCTACCCACCAAATGGAGATATTGTTCGGTGCATGCCATAAGGATTATTGAGCCAACTAACCTATGGGAAGACTCAGTGCAGTTGAATCTCGACGATCGAGATCAATTCGACCGTACCCAATCGTCAAACGATTAATCCAGTCGAGATTGTGGAAAGGCTTGTATTTGACCGCCTTCCTTCCATCGACTTGCCGTCAAACAGCTCAGTTTGCTAAGCTTTAGCCAAGTTTTGACAAGGTTTTCAAACGAAAAAAAAGTTCCTTACCATGAAGCGTGCATGTTTCATCCTCTATCTTTCATAGAGGAGAACCATCGCGCCATACGTAATGGAATGGGATTGCAGAAGCCTTTTCTATTGAATTCAGCTATCGCTCTTTTACGGCGTTGTAAATCATGATCGCGGGAGCCGAATCGAGGTTCACCATGGCTTCCGCTGATTTCGATTCGCCGAACCCGGGTGGTGTTAGTCTTTGAGTGGCCCAATCGGAGTAGGAATTGTCGGAGCAGGCCAACTGGGAAGAAAACTTGCAGCTGAATACCTTATAGTCCAACGGAGAGGAAACATCAACCTGGTCCGGGTGTGCGATAGTTCTGTCGCCGCATTGGGAGCTTTGCTCATAACTAAAGAAACCTCTTCCATTACACAGGAGATGCTGACACAAGACGTTCATGATATACTAAACAACCCTGACATCGCAATCGTACACATAGCTACACCGAACCAAACCCACTATGAACTGGCGAAGATGGCGCTAGAGGCGGGCAAGAATGTTATAGTAGAGAAACCGATGACTCTGAGCTCGCATGAATCCTATCATCTAGTGGACGTTGCAAAAGAAAAGGGCGTCTTGATTGAGATTAGCCACGCGATTAGATTCAACAGAGCGCTGCAGGTTGCAAATGAAATGCTTAACGGAGGAGAGCTGGGTAAGCTCTTCTACGTCAAGGTCCATTGGACGGATCAAACTCCTCTTCCGGAGAAGGATATAATCTTCAACCTCGGACAAAACCCACTCGATATTCTGAATCTACTCCTCGGCGTATGGCCCAAGGACGTGAGCGGTGTTGGAAAAGCCTACAGAAACTCTGGCACGCACAATGACGTAGCCTACATTTTCGCTGAATATTCCAACGGCATCTTTGCTCACATCGAACTGAGTTGGTTACATCCACGCAACGTTAGGGAAGTCACAATCGTAGGCTCCGAAGGGTCTTTAATCGTCGACTGTCTCAACCAAACCCTAGTCCAACAATATCTCGATACGACCTACGAGATTCCAGTTACCCCCAGCAACACCATAACGTCTCAAATCGAGCACTTTGCAGAACGGGTCTCAAGCGGAGACTTCGCGATTGACTTAACAGGGCCTCGAATCGTCGAAACTCTTGAAGCCATCACCAGATCACTTGTGGAAAAGAAGCCGACACCAGTTGCAAACGTGAAATACGAAGAAGAAATCCTTGAGCGAACTCAAGACGCGAAGACAAACGTCAGTCAAAACCTAAGTGTTAAGAACAAAGCGCGCTAGCTAGCGACGCAGAATCGAAGACGCCCTTACGACGCACTTTGTGATCTGATTCTCCGCTTTGCCATGTGGTTCTTTAGATCGCTATCGCAACGACCCGGCCTGTTTAAGTCGTTTCGTGATTCTCGCTTCCGAACGTTTGATCAGGAGTGAGAGCGATCCTACGGTGAAGGCTTCACCCGCGCCTAGTAACAGAACTGCTGACATCAGAGCCCAACCACTATAGAAGATACCCCGCAGCAACCATGACAAACCCGCCCAAACCAATATTGCCAGACCGGGTATGAATGCGAGGGCAGCGATCACCGAAAAAATGAAGACTGGATTATAAATCCTAGTCCAGATCAGGACCGAATAGATAATTTGAGTACCGTTCTTCCAAGTTGATAATTTCGGCTTCCCAATCCTAGCACGATATTCTATCGGTACCTCTGTAATCTCCCCCCGCACCGCCGTTTGCGCAATAATTTCCACGTCGGCGTTAAAACCGCCGCTGTGCAAGTCGAGTTCTTTTGCAGGCTCGGTTCTTAACAGATACATACCGGAGCAAACGTCGGACAGAGCTGTGTCAAACATCACATTGAAACACTTCGAAATAATCTCATTTCCTATTCTGTGAAGTCGACTGATGTTCTCTCTCCTACGGACTCCTACTATCTGGTCGTAGTTATGGGCGTGGTCGAGAAATTTTTCTATGTCGGCTGCGGCGTATGTATAATCGCCGTCCATGATCATCATGTAAGGGGTTGGAACGAGATCTATCGCAGTCTTAATCGCGCCTGTCTTACCCATGCCGTGCTGTTTGACGACATTCACGCCTTTGCTTTCCGCTATCTGAACGGTCTTGTCCTTCGAGTATCCGTCGACGACTAAAATGTGGCGATATCCGTTACTGAACAACTCATCTAACACCATCCCTATGGCCCCTTCCTCGTTCAGAACTGGCACCACGACAGTAACATCGTCCTTCCTAACTGGCCTCGATGAAAGTAACCTCGAGATTATGCGGTCTCTCGGTGGACTGACTCTTGAGGAGGGTTTCGTTTCAAGCAAGGCTTTTTCCTCTCAGACTTCCCGATTTAAGGGGTAGGATGTGCTCGTGATGACCAACACTGTCGGCATTGCTGTATCCTCGCAGGGCACCTGTGGAGCTTTGGTCACATCGTGCTTGCTTAGCGACAGGCTGTGACGAAAAGCCATCAGGGACAGTTCGGTTCATTCTCTGGTCCTACCTGCACTTCGTTCGGGCTCAAGCAGTATGCTGTAAGCATCCTTAATGATTCGCTCTATAAGTGATTATGAAAAAGATAGTTTAGGGCATAAAAAGCTGTTTTTAAAGACGCAGGGCCAACGTGCAACACAGCGGTTACGTGCTTGACCGGGGTTCTCATGAATTGCTTCCGGCAAAGAGTTAGTTATGAAGACCCTGCTGATTGATCGAGACGGCTTGTCGACGAGTAATTGGTCAGAATACGTGGTGAGAAATATTTCGGAGTTACCCGAGTGGATCAAGTGAAGTTTGCGGTTTCAGTGATCGCTGAGTTCATGGTGATCGTTGTCGATTTGCTAGTTCCGGTGTAGCTTCCAGTCCCCTTGCCACTCCACGACCTGAATTTGTGACCGGTGCTTGCTCTCGCGGTGATGCTGACCTTTGCGCCCTTGTTATACCAGCCGCTGCTAGGCGTAACGGTTCCTGGTCCGCTAACCATCATGGATAGGTAGTATTGGTGTTGGAAGGCGAACACGATAGTCGTAGCTGATGCTGTGCCGGCTAATGATGAAGGGGTTGCATACCATTGCTGATGGGAGCCTGACTTGCTGAGCGGATTGGGAGTAACCGACCAAGCAGACCCCGCATCCACAGACACAGCCGTAGCCGTTTCGGTGAGCGTAAACGAACTTGAAACACCATTCAGAATGTAATGGAAGACTGGCGCGGTTGGATTTCCTCCGCCGACTACTGAGTAACTTACAGTCATGACGGTTGATGGCTGCTGGGGTAGGTATGCTCGTACTTGGCGGTTTGCTGAGACGAAGATCTGCCCGTCGCTGGCGCTTAGGGAGTTGAAATGTGTGGGAACGGAACCAATTGTGTCTTGAAAGAGCGTCTGTCCGGTAGTTAGGTTGAACGCATAAATCAACCCGTCGTGAACGTCCACGTCCCATACGGCGTTGCCAGCAATAATTGGGGGTCCAGATAGGGTGTTTGGGCCACGCCAGACAACCGTGAACGACGGGTTTGACCCGAGATCGACTTTGAGTGCCGCGACGCCGTTGTTGCATGGTACTATTAGGTAGGGGGAGGAGTATGCCAAACCGCCAGAGGCCCCATTAATGGTATGGCACACCTGCGAGGAGTACAGTTGTCCTCCGATTCCGCCCAGATTGTTTGCGTTCAGTATGTAGCCAACTCCTTCTTTGCCTATTTGAAAGAGGTAGTTTGAGCTGAGTATGACTGGTTCGCTGGAACCCAGGTCGAGATCATCCGCGTTAAGTGTGGCCCAATTAGAGGGAGCAAAATAATCGAGCAAAGTAATGGGCGGGCTTGTAGCGGGAGAGAGTTTCAACACGGCGTCGCCATAGTCGAACGTCGAAGTGGCCATACTGTTACCCGTAGCTACCAACAGATTGCCTGAGTTGTCTACTACCGGCCCGTCTCCTCCTCCCCATATTGCGCCTTGATTGCCAGTTGGAACTTGGTAAGTGAGTACAGGGCCTTCGCCATTCGTGTTGGTCGCGGCGAGCCAGCCATGATATTGCCCGCAGTCACCGCTTAAGCCACCGTACCCGACGTAGACGTACCCATTTGACAAAGCTAAGGCCGTTCTCTGTTGTTGATATTGTACGAAGAAGGGGGTTGACGAGGTAGCGTTAGGCGGATCGATTGGAAGTTGGAATTTTACGTTTCCGGTACCAAGATCGATTGCGAACAGTTCATGATGTAGTTGTGGAGATTGTAAGAACGCAACGACGAATATGGTTCCTCCCGCGACATCAATCACTGGCGTCGATGTTATGCCGGACGGGTTAATGTCGCCGCACAGAAGCACCGCCCCATTGACTGGTGTTCCTAGATTGATGTGCCACAACGTTTGTCCAGTGGTCGCGCTCAATTCGTAAACGGAGTTGGCTTCGGTCGCGACTATAACGTCCGTTCCGACGATCAGAGGCTCTGCGTACACGTCGCCGTCTAGTGTAGTTGATTTCCAGTTCAGGCTGACCGAAGTGAATTGGGGAAATGCCGGGTCGTATCCTGATCTGAACATGTCTCTGTGATAGGTTGGCCAGTCGTCGGACGGTGCGCTATCATACCTTATAGTGTGCTGCGTTAGGATGGATGTCTTCGCTACCATGGCTGCGTGCGAATATGGCAAGGCTTGGATGACAGCAATAGCCACAAGAATCAGAACACATGTCATCGGAGCTAAGCGCAGCTATCATCCCTTCACGTTTCGGAAGGCTCCATGTAGGTTGGTTTAGATTATGTGAAGTTTGCGGTTTCAGTGATCGCGGAGTTCATGGTGATCGTGTAGCTCCCCGTTCCTGTGCCCGCCCAAGATAGGAAGTTGGAGCCGCAGTTCGGCGTGGCAGCGATCGTAACCTTCGCCCGAAGCATATGAACCGCCTGCTGCGTGTGACGGTCCCTGATCCGCTAACTTTCAACGTGAGGCAGTATTGACACTTACGAATCACTTTCCAAGCTACTATAAGATAATCCATCACCCAGATATACTGCATGTGAGACGAAGCCGGCCATTCGAGGATGAATAACGTGAGAGACGTCGGGATAGTTGGACTTGGCAAGATGGGGATTCTGCACGGAGGAATTGTCAACGCGTTACCCAACTGTCGCGTAAAGGCAGTATGCGAAAAGGAGAAGTTCGTAGTTAAGATGGCCCAGAGAGCTATGCCGAAGGACGTATCATACTACGATGATTGCGCTTCCATGATGGAGAACGAGAATCTCGAGGCTGTCTTCATTACAACGCCAATCAATCAGCATGTTCCCGTCATCGGTGAAGTTGTGAAAGCGAAACCTGATGTGAGCTTATTCGTAGAGAAGCCGTTGGCTGAATCCGCGAATTCGGCCCGCTTAGCCTGTGAAGCGACAGCCAAACTACGGGGCGTACACATGGTGGGATTTCAGAAACGATACTCGCCGATCTACCAACACGCAAAGAGAATCATCGAAAATGAATCGATAGGAGACCTGATGTTCTTTAGAGCACATTCCTACTCATCGGACGTCGTTCGCGAAGGCAAATCATGGCGATCCAAAAAGGGGATTGGTGGCGTACTGCTGGACTTGGCTCCTCATTTACTCGACCTGCTTCTCTGGTTCTTTGGCGATATTGAATCCATCTCGGCAGTCAGGAGAAGCTTGTACTCGAAGGAAGTCGAAGATTACGCATACGCGTCTTTCAAATTCAAGTCGACGTTAACCGGACATATAGATACTTGCTGGAGCGTAAGAGGCTTCAGACTTCCCGAGATCATGATCGAAATCTACGGAAGGAACGGAAACATACTCTTGAGTGATGATATGATAAAAGTAGAACTAGCAGAATCCAATGGAAGTCGAGGAACGCAGGTGCTCCACAAGCAATCGTTTGATAACTCAGTGCCATTCCTATTGGACGAGCCTGAATACACCAAGGAAGACGTATCTTTTCTTGATGGTATCAGTCGAGGTTCCACACCAGTCCCTGATTTCGTCGAAGCAGCGAAGGTGAACGTGTTGATCGAACGAATCATCGAAGCCGCAAGCGAGGAGTCTTGACCAAAATCAAGAACATTTTGATTGGCGACAACGCGTTCATCGGAGTCAGCCATTTATCACACTCGAAAGCGCGAGAGACGTTACAGCGATTAGACGCCGAAAAAATCGTCGAAGTCATAAGTGCGGCGAGATCTTGTGGTGCAAATGGGTTCACTTTTACCGTTCATCCCACGAACTTACAAGTTCTAAAGGAGCTTATCGGGTCACAGTCCCTCAACGGTAGTTTCATGCTTTATCCCACGCTACCCTACGCTGCCGGTTACGTAAGGACGATGACCGAGAAGGGCGTCGTTGGAACCCTAGCAGAAATGTTTGGCCAAGTTTCTATCCTCGACAGGGCGAAGTTGGTGTTAGAGGGGGGCGTTCAATCGCTCGCGGGGAATCCCATCGGAGTCATGAGAAGCTACGTGAACTATGAACTGGCACGAATACCCAAGGGTGCAGCGATTCGAAGCGTCCTGTTACATGACGTTGTTACCGATCTTGCGGTGAGCTACCGGTCCGCTGACCTCATTCAATCATATATTGAGAACATTCGAAACAAATGGCACGCTACACCGGGGTTTGTAACTCGTAACTTTTCCAAGTTTATTGAATTCTTTAACCAAATGGGATGGAATCTGAGAGACGTACTTGTTATGACGCCGTTCAACCGTGTTGGGTTCCAGATGAACCCCTCGAAAGAAGCGTGCGAAGTCTCCTTATCGAAGTTGGAAGGTGGCAAAGTGATTGCTATGAGCATCATGGCTGCAGGTTACTTGACTCTCGAGGATGCACTGGATTATATCAGCAAACTACAGAACCTCGACGGCATCACGATAGGCGTATCGACTCCGAAACATGCTACGGAAACCTTCGCTCGACTAAAATCTCTTTGAATCTAAGAAACTGGTAGCAAATCTTTTTGCTCGAAAGTTCTCAACCGAGGTTTTGTGCCCATTCCAAGAACGAAGCGTCACAGAGTATCTCTGATCGTTGTGAACTACGATGGAACGCAACTATCTAGAAAACAGAGAGGCAAGTCACTCATTGACAGACTATTTCGTATCGAATCTGCAAAAAGCGACTAGGATTAGGGTTGACTGAGTAATTGGTCTTGATAAACGGGATTCGTTGTGGTAACGAATAGTTCTGTGGGCGTCCGTGCCGCGGGCATTGGTACAAAGTTAATTGTCGCTAAGACTTGGGGTGAAACATCTGAGCTGAATCCTGGACCGGTAAGAGCGGGAGTTACGGGTCCTGGTGCGGTCGGGCTTACATACGCCCATTCTGTTGATGTTAGGCTGTAGATTACTAGGGTATTGTTGAGGGAGAACCATTGGCTGCTAGCAACTTGACCCGATGTAACATACACTTCTTCGGTTCTATCAATGATGCTAATCTCCATATGTTGGGCACCTGAAGGGCTTAAAGTCATGTTTACGGCTGACCCCGGGTTAAGTGACAGCGTACCCGTTATATTGAATTGAATCAGATTTTGCGTTACAGATACGGCTTTGAAGTTAGTTATTTGTGGAAAAGATACTGATCCCTCACTATCTACATAGGCCACACTCGGCGTTGTTGTTACAATGGGTTGACTACTAGTACTACTGGTAGTAGAGCTGGTCGTACTAGTAACAGTGGAACTACTAGAGCTGCTGGTACTGTTAGTAGTAGAGCTGGTCGTACTAGTAACAGTGGAACTACTAGAGCTAGTAGAGTAGGTTAGGTACATGCTCCA
>Ga0187778_10003625_pt1 | contig 10326 bp, 8 predicted proteins | sample 1015_Q2_SP5_20_M_FD_132418 | JGI IMG/M metagenome (GOLD analysis project Ga0187778, IMG submission 132418) | Tropical peat soil microbial communities from peatlands in Department of Meta, Colombia - 1015_Q2_SP5_20_MG | ecosystem: Environmental > Terrestrial > Soil > Wetlands > Peat | place...
CAAGGCGCGCGAATGGTACGACAAGGACGGCGTGGACGTGATCATGGACGTGCCCACTTCCGGCGTGGCGCTGGCCGTGAGCAAAGTGGCGAATGAGAAGCATCGCATCTTCATCGTCTCGGGCGCCGGGTCCACCAGGCTGACCAACGAAGACTGCAACCCGTACACGATCCACTACACCTACGACACGTACGCCACCGGCACGGCCACGGGAAGAGCGGTGGTGAAAAACGGCGGCAACACCTGGTTTTTCGTTACCGCCGATTACGCCTTCGGCCACTCGCTGTACGACGACACCTCCAATGCCGTAAAAGCCGCCGGCGGGCAGGTTCTGGGACAGGTGCTGCACCCGCTGAATGCTTCCGATTTCTCCTCGGTTCTTTTGCAGGCTCAATCCTCCGGGGCCAAGGTGATCGGACTCGCCAACGCGGGCGGCGACATGATCAATTCGATCAAGACCGCCGCCGAGTTCGGAATCAGCAAGCAACAGACGCTGGCGGGACTGCTCGTGTTCATTTCCGACATTCATGCACTGGGGCTGCAAGCCACGCAAGGAATGTACGCGGCCACCGCTTTCTATTGGGACAAGGACGACGAATCGCGAAAATTCGGCCGGGCGTTTGAAGCGAAAACGAAAAAAATGCCCACGATGGTCCACGCCGGAGTCTATTCCGCGACGCTTTCTTACCTGAAGGCCGTTCAGGCTGCGGGAACCGATGACGCCGATGCCGTGATGAAAAAGCTCAAGGAAATGCCCATCCATGACGCGGTATTCAAGGATGGCAAGATCCGCGCAGACGGTCGGATGGTCCACGACTTTTATTTGTTTCAGGTGAAATCTCCCAGTGAATCGAAGTATCCCTGGGACTATTACAAGCTCATCAGCACGATTCCGGCCGATCAAGCCTTCCAGCCATTGTCGGCATCGCGGTGTCCGCTGATAAAAAAGTAGGCCCGGGAGCGGCCGGAGGGCCGGAGTGGCTTCGAGCGCAATCGCGAAATGAGAGAAATCGCCAGCATCCCGACGGCAGCGCTGTTCGGACAGCTCGTGCTGGGGCTCGTGAACGGCTGCTTCTACGCCATGCTCAGTCTCGGCCTCTCGATCATTTTCGGCATGCTCAACATCATCAATTTCGCGCACGGCGCGATGTACATGATGGGCGCGGTGTTTACCTGGATCGCGCTCGATCAATTCGGCCTGGGATATTGGTGGGCGCTCTTGCTGGTGCCGCTGGTGATCGGACTCGTTGGAATCATTATCGAGCGGACTCTCCTGCGGCCGCTTTACAAGCTCGACAATCTCTATGGATTGCTTTTGACGTTCGGCCTGGCGCTTGTGATCGAAGGGCTTTTCCGTTATCGCTACGGCGTTTCCGGCTTGCCCTACTCGATTCCGGAGACCTTTCAGGGGGCCTTGAACCTGGGCTTCATGTATCTTCCGAAATACCGCGGGTGGGTGGTTGTGGCATCGCTGTTCGTTTGCATCTCCACCTGGCTTGTGATTGAGCGCACGCCGCTCGGCGCTTACTTGCGCGCCGGAACGGAAAACCCCGCGCTGGTGCAGGCTTTCGGCATCAATGTTCCCGCGATGGTCACGATCACGTATGGAGTGGGCGTTGGATTGGCCGGTCTCGCAGGCGTGCTCGCTGCGCCCGCGACGCAAATCAGCCCGCTGATGGGCTCGAACGTGATCATCGTGGTATTCGCCGTGGTGGTGATCGGGGGCATGAGTTCGATTCTCGGTTCGATCGTGACGGGGCTGGGTCTCGGTTTGATCGAGGGCATGACGAAAGTGTTTTACTCGCAGGCTTCCGACACCGTGGTGTTTTTCATCATGGCGGTCGTGTTGCTCGTCCGGCCGGCGGGACTTTTTGGAAAGGAAAGATGAAGCGACGTGAAACCCCGCTGGATCGGAGAAGGCGCATTGCTGGTGCTGGGGCTGGTGGCGCCCTTCTTTGTTTATCCCATTTTTCTGATGAAGGCGCTGTGCCTGGCGCTCTTCGCGTGCGCCTTCAATCTCCTGCTTGGATACACCGGACTGCTTTCATTCGGCCACGCGGCATTCTTGGGGGCGGCAGGCTATGCGACAGCCTATGCCGTCAAGGTGATGGGGGTGGGGCCCGGCCTTGGAATTCTTGCAGGGACGCTCGCGGCCGTGGCACTCGGTTTTATTTTTGGCAACCTGGTGATCCGGCGGCAAGGAATCTACTTCGCAATGATTACGCTGGCGCTCGCGCAGTTGATGTATTTCCTCTTTCTGGAGGCCAAATTCACAGGCGGAGAGGACGGGATTCAGGGAATCCCGCGCGGGCGGCTCTTGTGGGTGATCAATTTACAGGATGACCTCCAGATGTACTACGTCGTCCTCGCGATTTTTATGTTCGGGTTCCTGCTCATTCGCCGGACGATTCATTCGCCCTTCGGCCAAGTGTTGAAAGCGATCCGTGAAAACGAATCGCGGGCCGTCTCGCTCGGCTACGACGTCAACAAGTACAAAACGCTCGCGTTCATCCTTTCCGCCGGTCTGGCGGGGCTGGCCGGATCGACGAAGGCGATCGTCTTCAGCTTCGTCACGCTGACTGACGCCGACTGGCACACGTCGGGGGAAGTGGTGCTGATGACGCTGCTCGGCGGAATGGGTACGGTGTTCGGGCCGATCGCGGGCGCGTTTTCGATTGTGACTTTGCAGAATCAGCTTGCCGACAAGGTGGGATCGTTCGTTACCGTGATCATGGGCGCGATTTTTATCGTGTGTGTGCTGCTGTTTCGCCGCGGCATCGTTGGCGAGCTCAGCGCTTTGTATGATCGGGTCCTAGGAGTTCGGGGAGGTTTGCCATCTTAAAGGGACGCTCGGCCATCGTGACCGGCTCGACAAGCGGGATCGGACTCGGGATTGCCCGCGCTCTCGCTCGAGAAGGCTGCGCGGTGATGTTGAACGGGTTTGGCGACGCCGGCGAAATCGAACGGCTGCGCAGCGAGATGGGCCGGGAGTTCGCCGCGGAAATCCTCTACAACGGCGCCGACCTCGCGCAGGGAGAGGCTTGTACCGAACTGGTGAGAGACACGGAGAAGCGGTTTGGAAGCGTTGATGTGCTCGTCAATAATGCGGGATGCCAACATGTCGCGCCCGTGGAAGACTTTCCGCCCGACCGCTGGGACGCCATCCTCGCCGTCAATCTTTCGGCGGCTTTTCACACCATCCGGGCCGCCTTGCCGGGAATGAAACGGCGCGGCTGGGGCCGGTTGATCAATGTTGCGTCCACACATGGCTTGGTGGCTTCCGTGAATAAAGTTGCATACGTGGCGTCGAAGCACGGGCTGGTGGGACTCACGAAAGTGGTGGCGCTCGAAACCGCGAAGACCGGCATCACTTGCAACGCGATCTGCCCGGGCTGGGTGCACACATCTCTTGTGCAAAAACAGATTGAGGCCCGGGCGAAGAACGAGGGCATCTCAATCGAGCAGGCGGAGTACGAGCTCCTTGCCGAAAAGCAGCCCACCGAGCGGTTTACAACGGTCGAGCAGATTTCAGCACTTGCGGTTTTTCTGGCGAGCCCGGCTGCGGACAACTTGACCGGGGCAGCCCTTCCGGTGGACGGCGGCTGGCTTGCGCGATAATTTGCTTCGAGCCCCGCGCAGATGGTTGCAGATCTTGCGAAACTCACGCGAGGTGCTTGCTACGCGGAGACGAGGCTTTCGAGCGCCGCGCGGTCCGAAATCATCAGCGTGGAGCCCTTGCGCTTCACCAGTTGCCGGCTTTTAAACTCACTGAGAGTCCGCGTCACGGTTTCGCGCGAGCTGCCGATGAACTCTGCAATCTCTTCGTGTGTGAGGTGCAGCTTCACGCGGCTGCCGGACTTGGTTTCTTCATCCTCAGTGGACCACTCGAGGAGCAGCCGCGCGAGTTTCCCCGGCGCGGAGGTGGAAAGAGCGACCGTGCGCAACTGCTCGCAGGCCCCGTGGTAGTTTGAGCTGAGTTGCTTGACCACGCCCTGCAGGGCCTCTGGATGCTCCGCCATGAATTGCTGGAAATCTTCGCGGCGCACGAATGCGATCTGGCAGGGATGAAGAGTTTCCGCGGTCACTTCGTAAGGTTTGCCCGAGAGAACGGACATCAGGCCCAGAATCTCTCCGGCCTGCGCAATCCTCAGGATCAGAGTCTTTCCTTCGCTCGAGCTGATGGTCAATTTCACTTCCCCCTCACAAACGATAAACACGCCGCGCGGATCCTGGCATTCCATGAACAGCACCGCGCCTTCTGGATACGCGGAGATGGACTTGAGAGAATTGAAGTCCTTGGCGGCTTTCGCCGGGAGCTGGCCGAAAGAGCAACTCATGCTCCCTTTACAAGCCAGACAGCTTTCGCTCATATCGAAACCGTATGGTCCTCGCATATCACTCTCCCTTTGGACCTCTTTTCTCGCGCGTTGCCTCGGCTGCAATGTACTGGCCCATCGGCGTATCGGTTTTGAATTCCGCCCCGGTTGCCTGGTGGATTTCGGCGAGGACCTGTCTTCCATCCGAGTCCGCATAAGTGACTCCACAAAGGTCGATCAGCAATCTCTTCGACCCCCGACAGGCCGCCGCAGACCGCCAAGCGCGATCGAGTTCCTGCACCCAGGGGCCGACGACCCTTCCGTCAAGTCGGAGGATGGTCAGTTCAGGTTGCTCCTGGAAGGTGATTTTCAGCGTACCTTCGGTCCGTCCTTCGCCTTGACATGATGTATCGGCACGCATCCGGCCAATGTGACTAGTAATATGGCATTTATCAGAATCGATTGAAACGGAATGGGTTAGTAACCAGAAAATTGTGACGTGATTCGCGGCTGGGCAAGTTGTGACGACGAATACTGACCAAATATCGTCAGGGGTGACTAGGTGTAGTCACCCCGCTCGATCCCCAGTTTCTTCAGCTTCGAATTGAGTGTCGTTCGCTTGAGTCCGAGCCGGGCGGCTGCACCCTTGCGGCCTGCAATCACGCCCTTGCATTCTCGCAGAACGGCGAGGATATGCTCCCGCTCAGCGCTCTCAAGGGTGACATCAGCCATCGGGGATGATTCCAGCGGGACTTCAAGTTCCCCCAGAGGTGCACGCAAGGCGGGCCCTTTTGAAAGGATCACGGCGCGCTCGACGAAATTCTCAAGCTCGCGGATATTTCCCGGCCAATCCCACCGGGTGAGCACCTTCATCACTTCCTCCGGGATCGTCTCGATTTGCCTATCCAAGCGGCGGGCGTGCTTGGAGACAAAATAGCGGACCAGCAAGGGGATGTCTCCGCGGCGCTCGCGCAGCGGCGGCAAAGTGATGGGGAAAACCCGCAGGCGATAGTAGAGATCGCTTCGAAATTCACGATCCGCGACCATCTTCTCCAGGTTGCGGTTCGTGGCCGCGATGAGGCGCACGTCGATTGGAATCGTGCGCGTGCTTCCCAGCCGCTCGAATTCTTTTTCCTGCAATGCGCGCAGGAGTTTCGGCTGAATCTCCAGAGGGAGATCTCCCACCTCGTCGAGAAACAATGTCCCTTGATGAGCGAGCTCGAGCCGGCCAACCTTCTGCATGATGGCGCCCGTGAAGGCGCCCTTTTCGTGGCCGAAGAGCTCGCTCTCGAGCAATCCGGTGGGGATTGCGGCGCAATTCAGCTTCACGAGCGTGCGTTCACGCCGGGAGCTGAGCTGATGAATGGCCCGGGCGATGAGATCTTTTCCGGTGCCGGTTTCGCCGAGAATCAGAACCGTCGCGTCGGTCGCCGCGACAGTTTCCACCTGTTGCAGCAATTTTCTTAAGCCCGCGCTTTCCCCGATGATCTCTTCAAACCGGTGCTCGGTGTTGAGCTCCTCTTCGAGGTAGCGCTTTTCGTGCTCTTTTCGCTCGAGCTCCTCTTGAATCCGCACCTTCTCGGAAATATCGCGTATGACGCTCAGCACCATCTTGCCGGCATCGGTTTCCACCGCGTTAAGCATGATGTCCACGGGAAATTCGGAGCCATCCTTGCGCCGGCCGTAAAGTTCGAGCCCGATTCCCATGGGGCGAATTCGCGGGCTCGCGGTGTAATCGTTCCGCTGGCCCGGATGCGTTTTGCGGAATCGCTCCGGAATCAGGATTTCCACGGGCTGGCCCGTCAGCTCCGCGCGAGTGTAGCCGAAGGATCTCTCCACTTGCGGATTCACATTGACGATGAGTCCCGCCGCGTCGGTCACAATCAGCGCGTCAGGTGAGAATTCAAAGAGTTTTTCGGCGAGCGCTTGGGGCGAAAGAGTCTGCTGCGAGGAAGGGCCGCTCATTCTCGTCCTTGCCAGGACGCATTGTATCTCAGCGGGGATAATGCGGGAAACCAGCGAGGCGGGCTAATTCCCAAAAGGCCATAAGGGCTGAGCGGGCGCCACCACCCCTGCGCCGCCCGCTCAGCCTTGCATCGTCACTTCCACTCGCCGCTCTCAACCACTCCCCAACGGCTAGGCGACCATTATTTTCTTCTCGCGTACCAACTCCGGCAGCTCCGGCCGGTACAGTCTCTTCAGCGCTGCGGCGGCTTCGTCGAAGGAAAGCTCCGGAGCCCTGCCGAACCTTCCGGTCTCCGAGTGCAGCAGCACATCGTCCATCGAGAGGATGCCCTCGACCACGCCCTTTTCGTTGATCACCGGCAGGCGCCGCACTTTCCCTTCGGCCATCAGCGCGAGCACGGAATGAATTTCTTCGTCCGGGCGGCAGAAAATCAGCTTGCCCGTAGCCACTTCGGCGACGGTGATGTCTCCCGGCAAACGATTCCGAGTTCCCAGCGCGATGCAGATGTCGCGGTCGGTCACCACACCGACCGGCTTGTTTTCCGCGTTCACCACAGGAAGAATCCCGACGTTGCGATTCCACATGATTTCGACGGCCTGGCCCAGAGTCATCTCCGGGCGGACCGTCGCCACAGTCCTCGTCATGATCGCTTTCACTAGCATGGTTTCTCTCCTCCGAGCGCCGCAAACTGCTGCAACCTGCGCCCGTTCAGTCCCGGCCAGGTCCCCGGCCCACACTTCGGCGCCATCGCATCAACTCAACCACAGAACAAGGTGGCTTGTGAATCAGCCTCGCGCCGTGATGGATGTCACCGCATGATGTGATTTCGATCGGCGGCAGGAGTTCCGAGAAGCTGGCAAAGCAGCAGCGTCGCAGTTGGATGGAGTTGGGGGGAGCGGCTATTTTTCCGCCGCGGATTTGCTGAATTTCTCCGGTGGAACCTCTGCCAGCACGATGGCAGCGCCGTCCACTTTGTTATCGGTGGTCCGGCACGGCGTGACGTGGAGCTCAAATCGCTGTCCATCGCGGCCCTTCACTCCATCAAGTTGTGAGTGGGAGCCTTCGATCGCCCGCTCGATCATTTTCTTGAGCTCCGGAATCTCGATATTGGGGTTGATATTCATCAGCGGTCGGCCCACGTCGCTGGGAATTACTCCGAACGCTTTTTCCGCCTTCGGCGTGAATCGCTGGATCGTGAGATCAGGGCCGACGATCAACACTGCGAAGTCGAGCGTGGAGAAGAGATTTTCCCAGTCGATATTGGCATGGGTAATCTCCACATTGCGGTTGCGCAGCTCTTCATTGACAGTGCTGAGCTCCTCATTGGCCGACTGCAATTCTTCCTTCGAAGTTTCGAGCTCCTCATTGGTGCTTTGAAGTTCCTCGTTGCTGGAGAGCACTTCCTCGTTGGCCGATTGCAGCTCTTCGTTGGTGGCTTCCTGCGTCTCGATGACGGACTGGAGGTACTCCTTCGTGGCTGCCAGCTCCTGCTCGAGGTTCGCGACGCGGCGATCGGCGGCTTTCGCTTCCGCAGCCGCTTTGGCGGATTTACGCGGCTCGGCTTTGGCATCCGGTTCCGGCGCTACCCCGTCGAAAATGATCATGAAGTAAGCCTCTTTCAAATTGCCAAGCTGCACCGGGACGACTTCGAGATTCACATGGCGGACGCCCTCGCCATTTCCGTTCTTGATCGGAATTCTCTGCCGTTTCACCGGTCCGCCGTCCTTTTTCGCCCGGCCAATGGAAGCGCGGAGAGCAAGCAGCAAGCCGTCGCGCGCCATCTTGAGCAGGCTCAGGCTGGCGCGCCCGGGCGCCAGCTTCAAATATCGGCTCCCGTTGCCGCGCGAGTGCACGATCTCCATATCTTCGTTGACAAACACGGCGGCGGGGACGAACTGCGTGAGCAGCCGCCGGTCGAACTCCTTCTGAGCCTCGAGGTAATTCAAGTTGGAGTCGATCATCCGCGCGGGCGCACGGGCCGGCCCCACACCCATCCTTTCCTGGCGCCGGTCCAATGAAAAGGTAACAAATTGCCGGCTGGCGGTGGCCTTCTTCGAGAAGATCTTGAAGATCCTGTCTTCGGTGGCAAACAAGTTGGCCGAGCCGCCGATGCCTTCGGAAGTTCCCAGCACGAGATAGCCGCCCGGCAAAAGAGCAAAGTGAAACAGAGAGATCACTTTCTTCTGGGCTGCCGGCTCGAGGTAGATCAGGAGGTTGCGGCAGGTGATCAAGTCCAACTGCGAAAACGGAGGGTCGTTCAGCACATCCTGCTGCGCAAAAATGCACATCTCCCGGATGCTTTTGCTGATGCGGTAGCCCGTCTCTACTTTGGTGAAGAAGCGGCGCAGCCGCTCGGGCGAGACATCGGTGCGGATGTTTTCAGGATAGATGCCGTTGCGCGCCCGGACGACATTGCCTTCGTTCACATCCGTGCCAAAAAACTGGACGGGATACTCCGGAGACTTGTCGCCGAGGAACTCCAGCAGAGTGATGACCACCGAGTACGTTTCTTCCCCGGTGGCGCACCCGGCCGTCCAAACGCGCAGCGGGCCCTCGTGAGTGCGGCTCTTCAAAATGTGCGGGAAGACTTCCGACTTCAGAGCTTCGAAAACTTTCGGGTTGCGGAAAAAGCTGGTGACGCCGATCAGCATATCGCGGTACAGCGCCTTCACTTCCGCGGGGTTCGCCTGCATGAACCTCACGTAGTCTTCGAGCTGATCGATTTTGTGCACCACCATTCGGCGCTGAATGCGGCGCAGAATCGTGGTTTGCCGGTAGTTCGTGAAATCCACTCCTGTCGATCGCCGCAGCAATTGATAAATCGTGGCGAGGCCGGCTTGATGCGACGGCACGATTTCGGGCGGTGCCGGTGGTTCGGGACGCGCGACGTAAGGGTGATGGGCCAGCCGCGCGAGCTCACGCGCGATTCCCTTGGGAGGAAGTACGTAATCGACGCAACCCGCGGCAATCGCGCTTCGCGGCATGCCGTCATATTTGGCCGAAGTTTCGTCCTGCACAAACGTCATTCCGCCCGCCGCCTGGATCTCCGCAATTCCCAGCGTCCCATCGGTGCCGGAGCCCGAAAGGATCACGCCGATAGCGCGGTCGCCCTGCTCTTCGGCCAGCGACCGCATGAAGTAATCGATGGGCATGTTCACGCCCTGGGTTTCCGGCCGCGGGCTGAGCTGCAAATTGTGGTCGGAAATCGACATCATCGTATTGGGCGGAATCACGTACACATGATTGGGCTCCACACGCAGCCCGTTGGTCACTTCGCTCACCCGCATCGGCGTTTCTTTGGCAACCAGCTCGGTGAGGATACTGTGGTGCTTCGGGTCGAGGTGTTGGATGAGAACAAACGCCATTCCCGTATCCGCCGGCAGATGGCGCATGAGGTCGGTGAACGCTTCGATCCCGCCCGCCGAAGCGCCGATGGCTGCCACCAGCAAGTCGTTGTCCCGCGTGCGCACCTCGGATTGCTTCGGGGGAACCGCCTTGTTTCTACTGAGCCGTGGAGGGGATTTGGACTTCATCGTTGTCCTCGACCCAATCCCGAATCTGCGTCGTGGCCGGGGGACGAACAGACCATGCGGGCGTCGCACCGGTGGGCCGCATCCACCAAGTCTTGGCAGCTTCCGAGGACGCCCCTGCTGACGCCATTCTAGTCCTTCGCCCACGCCAGCGGTGGCAGATTCGTCATTAAAGCCGGGGAGAAACAAGGCCGGCCCGCGGCGAGATCAAACTCTTCGCGCCTCAGATGCGCGCGATCGGCTGCGCTCCAGCGCCGGCTCATCTCCGCGCGCGGCGGGTCCCTCTCCATGCGGAATCTCGGCCCGTACCTTCATTCCCTTGCCGTTCGAGGTCACCTGGAATTTCCCCCGCAGCTCGTGCACGCGCTCGCGCATTTTCAGCAGGCCGATGCCGCCGGCCGAGGTTCCGCGCTCCAGCCGCTCGAGCAGCCCCGGCGCCACCCCGACTCCGTAATCTTCCACCTCGAGCACCATGTGGCCGTTTTCGCGCGCCAGGCGCAGGCGAGCCGATTTC
>Ga0187778_10003626_pt1 | contig 10324 bp, 7 predicted proteins | sample 1015_Q2_SP5_20_M_FD_132418 | JGI IMG/M metagenome (GOLD analysis project Ga0187778, IMG submission 132418) | Tropical peat soil microbial communities from peatlands in Department of Meta, Colombia - 1015_Q2_SP5_20_MG | ecosystem: Environmental > Terrestrial > Soil > Wetlands > Peat | place...
CGCACTGGAGCGCATGCTCGCCATGCGTGCCTTCTTTCGCGGCCGCCAGCTCGATGACCACGATGATGTGGCGCTGCTCGAGCGGGTAGGCCTCTCGCTCCACGAGGTCGAGGAGATGCATCGCTACCTGGCCATCGCCAACTACGAGGATCGCTTCGTCATCCCAACGACCCACCGGGAATACGCGGAAAACGCTTATCAACTCCGGGGCGAGTGCGGCTTTTCCTTTGGCAATGCCTGTGCCGGTGGAGAGACCAAGCCGAGTCTCTTCGGCGGGCGCATGAGCGAGCGCAAGGTCATTCCCATCAAGACGGTCGTGGAGCGAAAGCCCGCGGCGCGCAGTGTCGATATCTGAGGTGATCCCGTGATCGTGTTGCGCGCTCTCGGAGCCTTACTTACCTATCCGCGGCCGGAGCTGCTCGCGGCGCTGGCGGAGATTCGTGAGGTCCTCGTGAACTCCGAGCTAGTGGATGCCGAGCGCCGGGGACAGTTGCAGGAGCTCATCGCGGAGCTTGAGGATACCGATCCGCTCGAGCTCGAGCAGCGCTACGTCGCCCTCTTCGACGGCGGCCGCTCGACCTGTCTCTGGCTCTTCGAGCACGTGCACGGCGAGTCGCGCGAGCGCGGACAGGCGATGGTGGATCTCAAGGGTATCTATGAAAGCGCCGGGTTCCACCTCGCCGCGAATGAGCTCCCCGACTATCTGCCCGCCATGCTCGAGTACTTAAGCTACCGCGAGCTGCCCGAAGCGCAGGCCATGCTGGGCGATTGTGCGCACATCCTGCGCAAGATCGGCGAGCGTCTCGCGACGCAGGGCAGTCGCTACGCAGCGATCTTCGATGCACTGCTGCGCATCGCAGGGCAAGCCGGGCTTGGCCTGCCCATGGCCAGGGCCGCAGAGCCCGCATCCACCGACGAACGATCCCTCGATGAGGAGTGGGCGGAGGCGCCGGCCTTCGGGACCGGCTCGGGGGGCGCGGAACCCGGAGTGACGCCGCTCCGCTACATGCCCCGAGGCAGGCGCGGCCAGGGAGCGCCGCCATGACGCTCGGGAGCGGCCTGAATCAGTTCCTCTTCGGGGTCTATCCCTATATTTGCCTCGCAGTGTTCTTCTTCGCGAGCCTGATCCGCTTCGACCGCGATCAGTACACGTGGAAGAGCGACAGCTCACAGCTGCTGCGTGCACGCGAGCTGCGCTGGGGATCGAACCTGTTTCACTTCGGCGTGCTCTTTATCTTCTTTGGACATCTGTTCGGCCTGCTGACTCCGCACTGGGCCTACGCTTGGGCGATCAGCGCCGGCCACAAGCAGCTGCTGGCGATGGTCTCGGGCGGTCTCGCAGGGGTCTTCGCGATTCTTGGGGTGAGCCTCCTTCTCCACCGGCGCATCGCGGATCCACGGATCAGCTCCAATACGCGGCCGTGGGACATTGCGATCCTGGTAATTCTCTGGGTGCAGCTCGCACTCGGACTCACCACCGTCGGGTTCTCGAGTCGCCATCTCGATGGCGGAATGATGGAGCGGCTGGCGCTCTGGGCCCAGCACGTGCTCACCTTCCGACCGGGGGCGGCGCAGTACATGATCGACGTTCCCTGGCCGTACCAGACGCACATCTTTCTCGGACTCACGATCTTTCTGATCTTTCCCTTCACGCGGCTCGTGCACATCTGGAGCGGGTTTGCCGCGATCGCTTACCTCTTCCGTCCCTATCAGATCGTGCGCACCCGCAGGCCACTGGCGTGAGATGACCGCGGTCACCGTCAACGGTGTGGCGGTCGATGTCACCGCCTTTGAGACGGCGGAGGCAGCCGTCGGCTACGAACTGTTGCGCCAGCGCGCGCTGCAGCTGGGCCTCGCGGCAGAGCGCGCGTCGCAGGACGGCACCGACACGGCGATCGAGCAGCTTCTCGAGCGGGAGGTCGCCGCAGAGGAGCTAGGGGAGGAGGAGTGTCGGCGGTACTACCAGGCGCATCTCACTGAGTTCACGAGCGGCGAGCTGGTGTCGGCGCGCCATATCCTCTTTCAGGTGACTCCGCGGGTGCTCGTGCCGGCGCTCAGGGCACGAGCGGAGCTTGCGCTGGCCGAACTTACCCGCGATCCGAGCCGCTTCGAGGCTCTGGCGCGGGGGCTCTCAAACTGCCCATCGGGCCAGCACGGCGGCAATCTCGGGCAACTCAGCCGTGGCGACACGGTTCCTGAGTTCGAGCAGGCGCTGTTCAACGGGGCTTACACCGGAGTCTACCCGCAGCTGGTGAGGACCCGTTTCGGGTTCCACATCCTCTGCGTTGACCGACGCGAGCCAGGGAGAGTCTTGCCGCTCGAGATCGTCCGGGATCACATAGCAGCCCGGCTTTCAGAGCGCATGAGTGCGGCGGCGCTCGCCCGATACGTGAGGCAACTGGCGGGATCGGCCGCGGTCTTGGGAATCGAGCTGGGTGAGACCTTGAGCGGCGCGGGGGGTGGAACCTCATGAGGTTCCCGCCAGTCCTCGGCTACGGGTTCCGGCCCTTCTTCCTGGCGGCAGGCCTTGCCGCTCTGGTGCTGGTTCCCTGGTGGGCGGCAAGCTTCACTCTCGGCGTTCCGCTCCCGACGAGCTGGCCGCCGATGCTGTGGCACAGCCACGAGATGGTTTTTGGATTTATCGCCGCCGCGATCGCGGGGTTCCTCCTGACCGCTGTGCCGAGCTGGACCGGGCAAAAGGGCTTTGCCGGTCGACCCCTGTTGCTGCTCAGCGCATTGTGGGTCGCAGCGCGTCTCATGATCGCAAGCGCCTCGTACTGGCCGCCGGTTCTCACGGCAGCCGTGGACCTGACTTTCCTTCCAACCCTCGCGGCCTTGATCGTGCGACCGCTGCTGCGGTCTCAGAATCGCAATACTCCCTTGCTCCTCGTGTTGGGCTTGCTGTGGGTGGCGGACCTCATCTTTCACGTCGCGCTCATCCGGCACGATCCGCCGCTCGCTCTGCATGCGATTCTCGTGGCGATCGATGTCGTGCTGGTGCTGGTGACGGTCATCGGTGGGCGGATTGTGCCCGCCTTCACGGCCGCGGCCTTGCGCCCGATGGGGCTTCAGGGGGAGGTGGCTTCCCGGACCTCTCTGACGATCGCGGCGGTGGCGGGCATGGTCGGTGTGACGCTGGGCGATGTCTTCGCGCCCGAGGGTCACCTGGCCGGAGTGCTCGCGGGCATCGCGGCCGTGATCCAGGCGTGGCGCTTGACGCAGTGGGGCGCCCTCAAGACCTTGCGACAGCCGATTGTCTGGATCCTTCACCTCGCGTACCTGTGGTTGCCGGTCGGGCTTGGCTTGAAAGCCGTTGCCTTGCTCAACGGGGCAGCCTTCTCGGCGTTCTGGCTCCATGCGCTTTCGATCGGCGTGCTCTCTACGATGATCCTGGCGGTGATGACCCGCGCGTCATTGGGGCACACCGGGCGGCCCTTGGTGGTTCATCCCGTGACCACCGCTTCGTACTTTCTGCTTGCGGGAGCTGCGCTCATCCGGGTGTTCGGCCTTGCGACGCTCAAGGTGAGTTACCCGATGGTCGTCGCGGGGGCGGCATTCCTCTGGACAGCCGCTTTCCTCCTCTTTGTCGTCGTGTATGCCCCCATCCTCTGTAGACCTCGGGCAGACGGGAGATCAGGATGAAAAGCTGCATCACTTCGCACGACTGAGGCGCGGTCAGTGAGGGTTGAGAGAAATCGCAGCTAAGCCGACGCGATCGTGCCGCGACCCGGAGGTGTTCCTCTCAGATGAACGGCCGGGCGGGAGTCACCCCACGCGGTAATGTCTGACTCCAACCACACGACCGAATTTTGACTCAACTGTCGGCGCTTGGAAAATTTTCCGGCGAGCTCGAGGCGGTAGATCGTCATGCGGCAAAGGCCGGTGATTTGCATAGTCACCTGGTGACGTTCGACCGCAGTTTCGCGCGGCTACTCGGCCGCAACGAGCTCACGGTGCTCAGTCCGACAGAGACATAGGCGCGCAAGCCGCGAGAAATCGCTCTGTTCGATCTGCTCATCGCGGGGTCCTTCACCTCACCCGCACAAAGCGCATTTCGGGTGATCGTGTTGTGAGGAAAGCTGCAAACCCGAGCGGCTCGGCTGAGGCCGCGCGGCCATGTCGTTCTCTCACACGAAAAATCCTCACACGTCGATGTCTGTCCAGGAGACGGCTTCGACCGCATGTTGGGCGCCATCTGAGGGCTCCATGGAGGCGTTATGGTTACCTGTCAGCCGGTCAGACCGTGGCACTTGAGAGAGGGAATCGGGTGTCTTGCGGCTCGAGCGCGGATAGCGGGCACGGTTCGATGCCAGGGCGAAGGGCTCCCCAAATCGAGCGGAGCAGGCGCGTGCTGCGACGATGCATCACCGATTGAAGCGGGAATTGGCCAGGTCGCGGGCCACCTCAATTCGGCAGTGCATGGCGGTGGGGCCGGTTGAGTATGAGCGACAAGCAACTCTCCTTTGTCATTCCCACGTACCGCCTGCGGGAAGTCGGCGAGACCGTCGCACAGTATGACGATCACTTCTGGCGCAATGGCCACTCGGTCCCGATCGTCGTCTTCGACGACTCGAGTGCGGTGAACCACGAGAAGTACTACTCGCTCCTCGAAGAGACGCCAACGCATAACGAGCTCTACTACGTCGGCCCGAAGGAGAAGGAGCAGTTCATGGCCTACCTCGGTCAGCGCCTGCCGGACAAGCGACTGCAGGGGCTGATCCGCAGTCTCTTCCGGCCGAGCTACGGGGGCAACCGCAACTACACGCTCATCTATACGCTCGGCTCGCTCGTGGTGAGTGCGGATGACGACATGCGTCCTTACACGCTGATGGAGCACAGTCCCGAGTCGCTCGAGCAGGATGAGGTGTGCCGCGGCCGACTGCACCGCAACGGGGAGAACGGCTATGGGCGCAAGTCGTTCGACATTCTGACCGCCTTCCGCGATGTGCTGGGAAAGCGCGTCAGTGAGGTGCCGGACAACTATGAACGTGGCGAGCTCATCGTTGATACGGCGATGGACCTCGAAACGAACGCGACCACGGGCGTGAAACGCGAGAACTCGCTCATGCTGCAACGCGGCCCACTCGAGGACGGGGCCGTGGTCAAGATGGCACAAACGTACCGCTCCGGAACGGGCGACATCGACGCCATCGACTACATCGACATGTTTCTCGAAAATGAACAGCAGATCGATCCGGCGCAGCTCAACGATTTCTACGTGCTGGAGAACTTTCGGCCGGTCGTTACCAAGAAGAACTGGCGCATGGACTGCGGAGTCGCCGGCTACGACAACAGCTTCGGACTGCCGCCGTTCTTTCCCACGCAGCTGCGCTGCGAGGACTATATCTATCGGCTCTGGGTACAGCAGGGCGGGATCGCCGCGGCACACGTGGATGCGGCACAAAACCACTGCAAGAGCAACTACATGCGCAATCCCCCCTCGGCAGAGATCCTCAACGAGGAGGTGTCCAATCTTCTGAAGCGCAAGATCAAGGCCTCGCTATCTCGGCTCGACGACTTCGGCATCGCGTTCGACTACGAGGGGGATGTCAGCGCTCAGGATGCCGAGGAGATCTTGGCAAAGATCGAGCGCCTGCACGCGCGTGCGCTCGCTGCTGCCGGCCACACCGCGAGCACGGAGCGCGCAAACGCACTCCGGTTGTTTGCGGCCAACCTGCACAAGGCGTTCTTTGGTTTTGAGCCGGACTTCTTCCAGCACAATCTGCTGCGAATCGTCGATGAGGCGGTACACGTCATCAAGGGCTCCATCGAGCTCTGGCCGACGCTCATCGAGATCTGCTACTTCCAGAAAGGGCGCAAGGGCTTGCCGCAGACGCGAGTGAACAATCGCCGCCATCCCGCCCAGCCCAGCGCGGCTGGCACCCGGGCCAGTGCTCTCCTCGCTCGCGCAAATGCCGGAGGTCTGTGAACGGTGAGCAATATACCCATTGCTCTTTGCGTACTCGGCGCTCTCCTCACGCTGTATCTGGTGGCGGGCACCTGGCGCTCGAGAGACACATCTTCGCGTGTGCGCGGTGGCGGCTGGGGGCCGCGCGCGGATCGGGTGAGCGTCGATCGGCGACTGAATCATCGGCGGCGGGCGCCGCGGCGTTCACGGTAAAGCCCTTGATGAAGAGCGTGGCTGCAGGAGCGCGCGCCGCGCTCAAGTGGTTCGTCTACGAATTTCTCCTGCTGGCGATTCCTCCCGCTCCAGGTTCGCGACTCGCAAGTCTCTGCCGCGTGACGGGATGTATCGTCATCGTGGCGAGCCTGCGCGCAGAGCTACAGAGTGGACTCGTGGCGAGCACCGCAGGCGCAGTCCTCCAGGTGGCGATTGCGGGCCTTACGTCGATCCTCTACGGCAATGTGGCCAAGGAGTTCGCCTTCGACCTATGCGCGCGACTCACGCTCTGGCGCGGCCGCCCTTTCGTCCGTGACGGCGTGACGATGAGCGGCAATAGGTTCTGGGAGATTCAATTCAGGGATGGAACCTGGGTGAGGTGGGAGCGGGGGCGAACGCAGGAGACTTGCGAATGGACGGAGACGGATGGTCGATGCGGGCGTCTTGAAGTACGGGCTATCGCCTGATTCGAAGTGGTGCTCAGGTCGGCGCTCCGACGGAAAAGGCGCCGATATCGCGGCGATAGCCAGCCGCGCCGAGCAGTCCCAGGAGATCACTGGCGATACGGCCGAGCAGTTCGCTGACGGGAGTTGACTCACTCGGCGCGCCGGGATTCAGCTGCGACACGAGTTCCTCCAGCTGCACTTGGAGGCTCGGCCAAGGCACGGGCATGCGCCCTTGCCCGATCACTTTGCCGAGATCATCCAGGACCGCGGCGGTGAGCCGGCGCAATTCGCTCACTGGCTGCGAGGGCAGCGGGGCTCCCGGGTGCTGCAGCGACAGCATGATCGTGTGCCGGCACAGGCGGTTGAGGTGGACGAGGAGGGCGAAGGCAACACCCTGCAGCGCGGCGCGCTCGGCAGGCTCCGCCCGCATTCGCTGCAAGCCCGCCTCGGCGTTCGCCACGGCAAGCTCCGCCTGACGCCGCAGGGGGGCGAGATTCCCCTGATTCGCGGGGCTCTCCGTGAGCTGCCGCAACACTCCGTCGAGGTAATCGCGCAGCGTCTGCAGCGCGCGCACCAGGCGATCGCGCAGGAGGTCCCGCTCCCAGCGTGGCCAGAGGAGGTACGCGGCGCCGAGCGCCAGCACCGCGCCAGCCAGCGTGTAGGCGACGCGCTCGCCGAGGTCGACCCAGGGATCGAGACTCCCGCGGCTGATCAGCAGAATGATGATCGGAGTGAGGAAGGTGATGCCGTATCCATAGTTGCGGCGAATCACGAGAAAGGTCGCAAACAGCAGGAGCGCAAGGGCTGCATCGTAGGCGTAGGTGCCGTGCACGGTCGCGAGCAACACCCCGGCGATCACCGCGCCGCCGATGGTACCGAGGGTCCGGTGCAAGGCGCGGCTGACCGTGCTCCCGTACTCGGGCTGCAGGATGGTGAGCGATGTCAGGGGCAGCCAGATGCCGTGGGGCAGGCGGAGCTGCACGAGTATGGCGGTGTCGAGCGCCGTGACGACCGCCACTCGCGTGGCGTGCCGGAACAACGCGGAGCGCGGAGTGGCGTGCGAGCGCAGCGCAGTGAGCGCCGCACCGCGCGGCAAACGGTGCGCGAAGGGAAGACGGAGCAGGTCCGGCAGCCGATGTCTGATCCCAAAGAGGGCGCGCAGCGCCTCCTCGGCGATGTCCAGATTGCGCAGCGCGTGATTCAACGCGGCCAGCTCCTCGGGCGGCAAACTCTCCGCCGGAGGCCCGGGCAAGTGATCGCGCAGCGCGGCGAGGTGCAGCTCACCCTTGCCCGCCAGCAGGACGCGGGCAACAGCGCGGCAAGCGTTCGCCAGATGCGCGCTGGTCTCGGACTCCGCCCTGAGCTCACAGAGCGAGATCGCGGTGCCCGCCGTGGCCGCGGCCGCATCGATTAGTACCAGCAGCTGGGCGACGGTCGTGCCGGGACCGGCCATACCCGCGCGAATCTCTCCGAGCACCTCACGGGACCGCTCCAGCGCGGCGACCGCGGCGGCGTGCAGCGTTCCGAGCCGCTGCTCGCGACGCAGGCGTCCGACGGCGCTCGCGTTGCTGGCTGCAGCGGGTACCGTGAGGAGCGCAGCCACCGCCTCCCACGCGGCAGCGACCTCCTGCTCGAGACGCCGATAAGGACGCAATTGCCAGAACCCCAGTGCAATTCCCACCGTCCAAAGCCCACCGACGGCATAGCCCGCGGCCCAAAGCGCTGGATGAGATCCGGGCAGCATCGCAAGCTGCAAGCCGACGAGAAAGGCGACCGCCATGTTGGTTCCGAGCGAGGGGCCGGATGGGCCCACGGCGCGGATGAGACCGGAGAGCACTCCGATGGCCGCCATCACGGCCGCAGCAAGCCACCAATGTCCTTCGGCGGCCGCGCCCAGGAGCAGCAGAGCCGAGCCGCCGAGGGCCTGTACGAGCATGGCTTCGAGTCGCGCCCGGTAGGGACCCCCGACATCGACCAGGGAGGATGCAAGCGCCCCCAACACCGCAGGGTATCCAAGCGCCGCGAGACCCAACTGCGGCAGCAGCGCGAGCGGCACAACGGTAGCAAGCGTGCCCCGAAATGCCGTCGAGAGCGCAATTCGGTTCGCGCCGCTGCTGAGAAACTCGCTTGCTCTGCCGGGCGGCCAGCGTATGCGACGCAGGTAGGGCGCGGGTTGCAAGTCAGCTCCAGAGGCGGCCGTGCTCGAACAGGTACGGCAGAGTCAGCCGCAAGGAGCCGAGGGAGGACAGCAAATCGCGCATGCGCCCCGGGACGTGAGTCCATACAGCTGCACCGCTCTCTCCCGCGCGGCGGCCGTGTCGGCGAGGTGACCTCCTCTGGGCAGGTCGCTCTTGAGCGTGCGTGCTGCGGTTCAGAACGTACAGGAACCCGCTCTTGATCACCACCGGAACCCTTTCCGCCTTCCTGCCCAGGCGCTTGCACGCCGCGGGATCATCGGCATTGAACCTCATCGAGCAAGACGGCGGCTCTCGGTAAGTTCGTATCGACTGGGCCCGGAGGCGCGGATAAGTTTCTCGATTGCGAAGCGAAAAGGAGTCGCGCGCCATCGCGAATGAGGTTAGAGACGCGCCCCGGGGCTATTGACCTTAGGGGAATGAAAGAGCGGAGCACGGAGAGAGAACATGGCAACTGAAAGCAAGTGCCCGGTTGCGGGCGGAAGCCACGCACACACCAATCGTGACTGGTGGCCAAACCAGCTGGATCTCCGGGTTCTGCACCAGAACTCGAGCCTATCCAATCCGATGGGCGAAGCGTTCGACTACCCCAAAGAGTTCAAGAGTCTCGACCTCAATGCCGTGATCAAGGACCTGCGTGCCTTGATGACAGCCTCGCAGGATTGGTGGCCGGCCGACTTTGGTCACTACGGACCGCTCTTCATTCGGATGGCGTGGCACGCGGCGGGCACATACCGCATCGGCGACGGCCGCGGTGGCGCTGGAGCTGGGCAGCAGCGCTTCGCGCCGACCAGCAGCTGGCCGGACAACGCGAACCTCGACAAGGCGAGACGGCTGCTGTGGCCGATCAAGCAGAAATACGGCCGCAAGATCTCCTGGGCCGATCTCTTGATTCTCACGGGCAACGTCGCCCTCGAGTCGATGGGCTTCAAGACGTTCGGCTTTGGCGGCGGGCGCGAGGACACCTGGGAGTCCGATGAGAGCGTCTACTGGGGCCCGGAAGGCAAGTGGCTGGCGGACGAGCGCTACAGCGGCGCGCGGGATCTTCAGAATCCGCTCGCTGCCGTGCAGATGGGTCTGATTTACGTCAATCCGGAAGGGCCGAACGGCAACCCAGATCCCCTCGCGGCGGCCAGGGATATTCGCGAAACCTTTGCTCGCATGGCGATGAACGACGAGGAAACTGTCGCGCTGATTGCCGGTGGTCATACCTTTGGCAAGACCCATGGTGCCGGCGATGCCTCGCTCGTGGGCCCGGAGCCCGAGGCCGCCCCCATCGAGGAGCAGGGTCTCGGCTGGAAGAGCCGGTTTGGGACGGGCAAAGGAGGCGATGCGATCACGAGCGGCCTCGAAGTCACCTGGACCACGACGCCGACCAAGTGGGGCAACAACTTCTTCTGGAACCTGTTCGGCTACGAGTGGGAACTCACCAAGAGCCCCGCCGGCGCGCACCAGTGGAAGCCCAAGGGCGGCGCCGGCGCTGGTACGGTCCCGGCGGCGCACGACAAGTCAAAGCGCATCGCGCCTTCCATGCTGACCACGGACCTTGCGCTCCGCTTTGA
>Ga0187778_10003628_pt1 | contig 10322 bp, 9 predicted proteins | sample 1015_Q2_SP5_20_M_FD_132418 | JGI IMG/M metagenome (GOLD analysis project Ga0187778, IMG submission 132418) | Tropical peat soil microbial communities from peatlands in Department of Meta, Colombia - 1015_Q2_SP5_20_MG | ecosystem: Environmental > Terrestrial > Soil > Wetlands > Peat | place...
ACGCTGATGAGGAGCACGTGCTTGATCTCGCGGCTGATGCCCTGGTCGTCCGCGTGGGCGGCGGGTAGCGCCGCGCCGAGGACCAGACTCACGGCGGCTGCCGTAGCATGCTTGATGGTCATGGCTGTTCTCGCTTGAGTTGGGGTTGTCCCTGCGGCGAATGCAAAGCCGCACGGAGCGTCGGACCATAGAGAGGCTGTGTTACAGCCCGGCGACGCTTGTGTTGCGGCCGCTCATCGCGGAGCTTTCGCCGCCGTGCGCAGAGGACTCACCGCCGCGCGCCGTTGCGATTTTCGTGAACCCGGTATCAGCGCGTGGCACCGCGTTTGCACTTTCTTCGCGTGCCTCGCGGCAGCCCACCGGTGATGCAAGGGCGCGCGATTAGCCGAGGATAGTGAACGGAATCAGAGGAGTACGTCAGCATGTTGCGGCACCCGATTCCCCTGGAACGACCGCCAGTGCCATGGCTGGTGCGCCCGAGCCGGCAAGGCCTTGCCGGCTTGAGACGCCTCGGCGGCAAGTGGTGGCCGAAGCGGTTCCCGCAGTTCGCTTTGCCGCGTTCCCTGACCGTCCGCACCGAATAACACAAGGAGTCCCAGCAAGTGTCCATCTCGAGCGTCTTGAATCCTTCGGCCCTGGTGAGCCAGATCGCCAGCAAGAGCCCCTTCACGGCCGCCGCTGCCCAGGGCGCCGCCAGCTTCGGCAGCGCACTGATGCAGGCGCTGCAGCAGGCGGGCACCGCCACGCCGTCGACCGGCGCATCGACTGCATCCGGCACTCCGACCGCTGCGGCGAGCGCGGCAGCGGGGGCGGTGAGCGCTCCCCATGGGCATCACCACGGCCATCATCACGGCGCCGGCATGTCCGCACGGCTCCAATCGTTGCTGCAGCAAACCCAGAGCGGCAGCGCGGCGAGCGCGCCGGGCACCGGCCAGCTCGTCAATACGGTCGCCTGACGGCGCGGGCATCTAAAGTCCGGCCCGCCACTGCCGCTATAGCCACGGTCTCCCGGGATTTTCGGGGGCGCCGCCCCGAGAGGCGGGTTCGGTTTCTTCTTTTCCGAGAGCGAGCGCGTGATGAGCAAAGTTTCGGTGCGCAAGACCCGGTCGGCCCGCAGCAAGAGCGCCAAGCCACGCACAGCGGCTGCCGACAAGCTGTCGTATGCGGACCTCGCCGGCCAGGTTGCCGCGCTGCGCCGCTCGCAAGCGGTCATCGAGCTCGAGATGGACGGCACCATCCTCTGGGCCAACGACAACTACCTGAAGGTGTTCGGCTACTCGCTGGAGGAAGTGCGCGGCCAGCATCATCGGATATTCGTGCCGCCCGCCGCGCGCGACAGTGCCGAGTACCGCGCCTTCTGGGAGAAGCTGCAGAACGGCGAGCCCCAGTCCGGGCGTCAGCGGCGCTACCACAAGGAAGGCCGGGTCGTCTGGATCCGCGCCAGCTACAACCCGATCGCCGATTTGAAGGGCAAGCTCGTCAAGGTGGTGGCGCTCGCGCAGGACATCACCGAGACCATCCGCAAGTCGACCGAATACGAAGGCGAGCTCAAGGCGGTGAGCAACGCGCAGGCGGTGATCGAGTTCGCCACCGACGGCACCATCCTCACCGCCAATGAGAACTTCCTCAAGGCCGTGGGCTACAAGCTCGAGGAGCTCCGCGGCAAGCACCACGGCGTGCTGCTCGATCCCGCGCAGCGCGACTCGGCCGAGTTCCGCGCCTTCTGGAGCAAGCTCGCCCGCGGAGAGGGCGAAGCCGGGCAGTACCGGCGCGTCGGCAAGGGCGGGCGCGAGCTGTGGCTGCAGTCGACCTACAACCCGATCCGCGACATGGACGACAAGGCCTTCAAGGTGGTCGAGTACTCGACTGACATCACCGAGCAGGTGCGGCAGAGCGAGTTGAACGCCGCCTTCAAGGGCGCGCTCGATAACCTGTCGGCGAACGTGATGGTGGCGGACACCGACCTCAACATCATGTATCTCAACAACGCCATGCGCGAGATGATGGCCGGCGCGCAGGACGACTTCCGCAAGGATCTGCCGACCTTCGAAGCGAGGCGGCTGCTCGGCGCGAGTATCGACAGCTTCCACAGGAATCCCGCCCATCAGCGCAATCTGCTGGCCGGCCTCGACAAGACCTTCAGCTCGCAGATCACGATCGGCGGGCGCACCCTGCGCATCAGCGCCAATCCCATGGTGGACGCCGGTGGCCGGCGCCTCGGCACGGTGCTCGAGTGGGCCGACCGCACCGCCGAGCTCGGCATCGAGTCGGACATCAAGACGCTGGTACAGAGCGCCACCTCCGGCGACCTCACGCACCGCATGGACCTGAGCGGCAAGTCGGGCGTGTTCGCCGAAATCGGCAAGGGCATCAATCAGCTCACCGAGAACATGAGCGAGGTCGTGAGCATCGTGCAGGCTGCGGCGACCGAGGTATCGCGCGGCGCGGTGGAAATCTCCCAGGGCAACGCCGACCTGAGTCAGCGCACCGAGGAGCAGGCGGCGAGTCTCGAGGAAACCGCGTCCTCGATGGAGCAGATGACCTCGACCGTCAAGCAGAACGCCGACAACGCCAGTCAGGCGAGTCAGCTCGCGACCGCCGCGCGCGATCAGGCCGACAAGGGCGGCAGCGTCGTGGGCCAGGCGATCCGTGCGATGGCCGAGATCAACGAGGCCTCGAAGAAGATCGTCGACATCATCGGCGTGATCGACGAGATCGCCTTCCAGACCAACCTGCTGGCGCTCAATGCGGCGGTCGAAGCCGCGCGCGCCGGCGAGCAGGGCCGCGGTTTCGCCGTGGTGGCGAGCGAGGTGCGCAATCTCGCCGGCCGCAGTGCCACGGCGGCCAAGGAGATCAAGGCACTGATCCAGGACAGCGTCCGCAAGGTGGAGGAGGGCTCACAGCTCGTCACCCAGTCCGGCCAGACGCTCGATCACATCGTCACTTCCGTCAAGAAGGTGAGCGACATCGTCGGCGAGATCGCCGGCGCGAGCCGCGCGCAGTCGGCGGGCATCGAGCAAGTCAACAAGGCGGTCGTGCAGCTCGATGAGATGACGCAGCAGAACGCCGCGCTGGTGGAGCAGGCTTCCGCCGCCAGCCATGCGATGGCCGATCAGGCCAAGTCGCTCAGCCAGATGATGGAGCGCTACAGGGTGTCGGCGCAGGCCGCGGCGGCCGCTGCCGCTGCTGCGCAGGCGTCGACCCGCCGCAGCACCGGCGCGGCGAAAAAAGCCGCCGCGCCGGCTGCGGCCGCGGCCGCGCGCGCCGCGGCGCCGGCCAAGGCGGCCGCGAAGCCGGCCGTCAAGGCGGCCGCGGGCGGCAGCGACGACTGGACCGAATTCTGATTTCTCTCACAAGCTCGAAACAGCGTTGCTTAAGACCTGTCGAGCAGAGCCGATAGAGCGGCTTACGAGACAGTGCGCAGCGGAGGCGTGCTTGCAATGAAGATCTCAACGAAACTCATCCTGTTCTTGGGAGCCGCCCGGCTCCGCCGGGCGGGAGCTTGGGCGGCGCGGGACGCAGGAATCGAGACCGCCGTCCACGACCGGCAGTCGCTGGCCGCGTAGATTGCTCAGAGCTCCTGCGCTTAGGCTTTCGGAGCTGCACTCACGGAGGACTCTTGACGCCAGGATTGGCAACGGAGCGCGACCTGGCGCTCGAATCGGCGCGTACGCGCGTCGCACGCCTGTCGGCACTGCCGCTGCTCGACCCGCGGCTGCTGCAGGTGCTCACTCAGCCTGACGTCGACATTCAGTACCAGCAGCTGCGCGAGCTGCTGCGGGTGGACCCCGCGCTCGCCGTGCGCGTTCTCAAAGTCGCCAACTCCGCCTTCTATGGCTCGCGGTCGATCAGCTCGATCGATCGCGCGCTTACGGTGCTCGGAGCGGTGGCAGTCGCCGGCATCGCCATGGCTGCGCGCCTCGACGGCAGCCTTGCCCCGGAGTGCGCCGACTCGGAGCGGTTGCGGCATCTGCGCCGCCACAGCCTGATGACGGCCGTGGCGGCCAAGCACCTGGCGACGCGTGCTGGCGTAACCCCGTGGGACGGCGAAGGCGCCTTTCTTCTCGGCCTGCTCCACGATCTCGGCTGGCTGGTGCAGCTGCAGATCGAGCGCGAACGGCGGTTGCGGCCGCACGAGGCAGGCGATCCGGCACCGGCCGGGCGCACGGAGCACGCGCTGCTCAGCGCCGCATTGCTGGCGCACTGGCAGCTGCCGACGCAGTTCATCGATGCAGCCCGCCATCATCACCATCTGCCGGAGACTGAACCGGCGTCATCCGGCAGCGCCCTGCTCGCAGTCGCCGAGCAATGTGCCATGTACGGCGGCGATGCGTTCTGCAGCGACTTCCGGCCGCCGGACTCGCAGTTGCCGCTGACGATGTTTCACATCAGGGAGGCCGAGCTGCCGGAGCTCGGGGCGCGCTGCGCCGCCGACGCTGCTCTGCTCGACGGACTGGTGAGCTGAGATGGCGCACAGCGAATCCCAGATTCTCAGCCTGCTCGACGACTCGCTCGCGGGCGGCGTTACGCCTGAAGAGGCGCCGGCGCGCGACCGGCTCACCGGCATGCTGAGCCGCGAGGCATTGCTGGCCCGGCTCGAGCGGACCATTGCCAGGGCTGCGGCGCAGCCGCGCAACGGCTTCGCATTGCTGTTCCTGGACCTCGATCGCTTTAAGCTGGTCAATCACGCCTACGGCCACGAGGCCGGGGACCTGCTGCTGCGCCAGGTCGGCGAGCGGATCCGCGCGACCAGCCGCGCCACCGACGCCGTGCTGCCCGCGACGCGCGGCAATGCCGCGGCGCGGCTGGGCGGCGATGAATTCGTGGTGGTGCTGGAGCAGCTGTCGCGCCCGGAAGAGGTCCACGCGGTCGCCGAGCGCCTGCTCACTGCGGTGGCCGCCGAGTACTGGATCCAGGGCGCCCGTGTCACGATTTCCGCGAGCATCGGGATCGTGCACAGCGACGGCGGCTACCGCAACGCCGGCGACCTGCTGCGCGATGCCGATGCCGCGATGTACGCCGCGAAGGCCGCAGGCCGCGGCCGCTACGCGGTTTTCGACTCCTCGATGACTCAGCGCACCCGCCTGCGGGTGGATACCGAACGCGAGCTGCGGGCGGCCATCGACGCCGAGCAGCTGGCGCTGGTGTATCAGCCGATCGTCAACCTGCAGACCGGCGCGGTCGTCGGCATCGAGGCGCTGGTGCGCTGGCAGCATCCGGTGAAGGGCATGATCCCGCCCGCCGAGTTCCTGCCCGTCGCGGTGGAGAGCGAGCTCATCAAGCCGCTGGGCGAGTGGGTCATCCAGAAGGCCTGCCGTGACTTCGCGCGGCTGCAGCGGCAGATGGGCGAGGCGGCGCCCGGGTTCGTGAGCGTCAACGTCTCACGCCGGCAGCTCGGCGACCGGCTGCTGCCGGCCAGGCTGGCCGAGATCCTGGGCGGCTGCGCGCTCGAGCCGCGCCACCTGCATGTCGAGATCACCGAGAGCGAGCTGGTCACGGACTTCTCGGTCGCCAAGCAGACGCTGGATGCCATCAAGGCGCTCGGGATCGCGCTGTCCGTGGATGACTTCGGAACCGGTTACTCCTCGCTCGCGAGCCTGCACGAGTTTCCGATCGACATCTTCAAGCTCGACCGGTCGTTCATGGCATCGAGCATGCGCAGCGCGCAGGGCCCGGCGTTGGTTGCGGTCGCTCACGCCATGATTCTGCTCGCGCGCAACATCAACGTGCGGGTGATTGCCGAGGGTGTCGAGACGGCGGAGCAGCTCGCGCTGCTGCAGTCCCTGCAGTGCGACATGGCGCAGGGCTACTTTCTCGGCCGCCCGATGCCGCTCGAGGCTCTGGCGACTCATCGGGTCCCGATACAGGTACAGAGCGAGCCCTGAGATCCCGCCGCGCGCGGCCTCGGCTGCTACCCGACTTTGAGCTCCGCCGCGCGCGCCTCCCGGCCGAGTGACGTGACGAGGATCAGCGCCACGGCCACGACCGCCATCGTCAGCGAGAGAATGTGCGCGTAGTCGTTGCCGTGGGCTTCGGCGATGCCGGCCTGAAAGGGCGCCATCTTCGAGGCCACGAGGTTGCCGAGCTGGTAGGCGAAGGCCGGCAGCATGGCGCGCACCGCAGGAGGCGAGAGCTCGTTGAGATGCGCCGGCACGATTCCCCAGGCCCCCTGCACCATGAACTGCATGAGGAAGCCCCCGAGCGCCAGCATCACCGCGCTCTGCGAGTACGCCCACAACGGGATCATCGGCAAAGACAGGGCGGCGGCCGCGACGATGGCGCGTCTGCGGCCGATGTGCTCCGACAATGCCCCGAAGCAGATGCCGCCGAGCAATGCGCCGACGTTCATGATGATGACGACGCTGCCGGTCACGCTCGGCGGGTAGCCATGCTGCTTCTGCAGGAAGGCCGGATACAGGTCCTGCGAGCCGTGGGAGAAGGCGTTGAAGCACGCCATCAGCAACACCAGGTAACAGAGCATCGGGAAGTAATGGGTGACCGCACCCCAGAGCTCGGCGGCGGAGGCACGGTGCGGCGCCTGGCCCGCGGTCCACGCGGGGGACTCCTGAACTCCGAAGCGGATGTACAGCACCAGCAGCGCAGACGCCGAGCTGAGGATGAACATGCCGCGCCAGCCGACGTGCACGAACAGCACCGCGAACAGCACCGACGCGAGCAGGTAGCCGAGCACGTAGCCCTCCTGCAGCAGCCCGGAGAAGAAACCGCGCCCCTTCGCCGGCAGTGTTTCGAACGCCAGCGCCGCGCCCACGCCCCATTCGCCGCCCATGGCGAAGCCGAAGACTGCGCGCAGCGCGAGCAGCGTCGCCAGGTTGGGTGCAAACGCGGTGGCGAGCTGCACCGCGGAATAGCTCACGACGTTCAACATCAGGACCGGCCGGCGCCCGTACTTCTCCGCCATCCAGCCGAACACCAGCGCCCCCACCGGGCGGCAGGCCAGCGTGAGGAAGACGCCCTCGGAGACGGCCTTGACGGTGGTGTGAAACTCGCTGCTGATCGCGGTCAGGCAGAAGACGAATACGAAGAAATCGAGCGCATCGAGCGACCAGCCGCCGAGCGCTGCCAGATAGGCGTGCAGCTGCGGCCGGGTGAGCATTCTGAAGTAGTCGATCACGGCCAACCCCCTGATGATCTGGCCGGCCGTGAGAATATCACGGGGCTGCGGCAGGCCTTGGCCGGGGGACCTTGCAAGCAAGCGGACCGCGCCGGCTGGCTCGCGAGTGTGACGCGCCCCACAAATCGATGCTCGGCCGGGGCGCGCCCGGGAACGTATTGTCGTAATGAGCCGACAGCTTTCGCACCGAGGAAACTTTCACTAAAAAGGATCGGATGGGCAACTGCGCAAGAGCCGTACTGACGCGAGGGCTGGCGTGCCTGTGGCTGCTTGCCGCGCTGACCGTGACGCCGGCGGGCGCCGCGGAGGTGAACCCGGTGCGCACGCACCCGCACGCCACCCCGGCCGCTGCAGCGGAGCAGCTCATCGTGAAGCTGCGTGCCGGCGCTGCCGGCACGGTCACCGCTGAGGCCCAGCCCGGCGTAGCCCGCGAGCGCATCGCCGCGCTCACTGCCCGCAGCGGCGTGCGGCTCGTGGCGCATCGCCCGATCACGGCGCTCATCCACGCCGTGCAGGTCGAGGCGGCGAGCGGAGAATCGCTGGCGACGACGCTTGCCCGGCTGCGCGCCGACCCGGAAGTCGAGTACGCGGTGCGCGATGAGCGCCGCTACATTCACGCCGCGCCGAACGATCCGCTCTACCCGCAGCAGTGGTACCTGCAGAGCGCCGCGGCAACTCCGAGTGCCGTGGATGCGCTCGATGCCTGGGCCATCACCACCGGCAGCGCCAGCCTCGTCATCGCCGACATCGACACCGGGGTGCGGCCCGACCATCCGGATCTCACGGCCCGCCTGCTGGCCGGCTACTGCTTCATCTCGGATTCCTTCGTCGCCAACGGCGGCGCCTGTCCGGGACCGGGCGCGGCCGACCCCGGCGACTGGATCACGAGCTCTGACATCACCAGCAACCCGAACGAATGCAGCAATGCCACCGCCATGCCGAGCTCCTGGCACGGCACGCGGGTCGCGGGGATTCTCGGCGCCAGCACCAACAACGGCGTCGGCGTCGCCGGCCTCACCTGGGGGCCTCAGATTCTGCCGGTGCGCGCGCTCGGCAAGTGCGGTGGCCTGGATTCCGACATTATCTCCGCGATGCTGTGGGCGGGCGGGATCGCGGTGAGCGGCGCACCCAACAACCCGAACCCGGCCAAGATCATCAACATGAGCCTCGGCGGCACCGGCAGCTGTCCGTCGAGCTATATCGAGGCCATCGGCCAGCTGGCCGACGCCGGCGTGCTGGTGGTCGTTTCGGCCGGCAACGAAGGCGGCCCGGTGGATGCGCCGGCCAACTGCCCGGGCGTCGCCGGCGTGGCGGGGCTGCGCCAGGCCGGTACCAAGGTCGGTTACAGCAGCTTAGGCCCCGAGGTGGCGCTCGGTGCCCCGGCGGGCAACTGCGGCGACTCGTTCACGACCGCCGAGTCGGCCTGCGTGTACTCGATGACCACGACGACCAACCTGAGCACGACGAGCCCCGCAAGTCCCGATGCCAACGACTACACCGGGCTCTACTACTGCGATCCGACCACCGGCAGCTACACCGGCTGCAGCATCGCCGCCAGCGGCCAGTACCGCACCTACAACATCGGCACGAGCTTCTCCGCACCGGTGGTCTCCGGGATCGCAGCCCTCATGTCCACGGTCAACAGCAGCCTCAACTCCTGTCAGCTCATCTCGCGGCTGAAGGAAGGCGCGCTGCCTTTCCCGCAGACCTCACTCGATGCCACCGGCGCCCAGCCGCAGATGTGCCACGTGCCGACGGGCGCGAGCGACGTACAGAACAGTGAATGCATCTGCACACGCGACGACCAGACCTGCGGCGCCGGCATGGCCAACGCGCCGGGCGCACTGACCGCGGCGCTGCGACCGATCGCCGCCGTCGCGCTGCCCGCGAGCGTGACGGCCGGCCAGAGCCTCACGCTTGATGGCAGCGGAAGCGGCGCCGCCAACGGTCACACGGTCTCCGGCTATCAATGGAGCCCGGTGAGCGGCGGGCTCATGCTGAGCATCACGGGAGCCGCGACCTCCAAGGCATCCGTCACCGCGCCCTCCTGCGGGGTCGCGACCATCGCGCTGACGGTAACCGACGACGCAGGGCACGCCGACACGGCCAACGTGGTGATCACTCCGAGCTCGGCCACCACGACCGCGCCCGCGGCCGCCGGCCAGGGCGCCTGCTCGACGGTGGCTCCTGCGATCCTGGTCGAGGTGTGCCCCGCGGCCGACAGCGTCCAGGCAGGAGGCAGCGCGACCCTGACGGCGACGCTCGCGAACACCACGAACACGGCGGTCACCTGGGAAGTGAACGGGATCGCCGGGGGCAATGCCACCGTCGGCACGATCACCTCGGCGGGTGTCTATTCCGCTCCCGCGAGCGTGCCCATGCCGGCGACCGTGACCATCACGGCGGTCTCGGCCGCCGATGCCACCGCCACCGGCTCGGCGCAGCTCACCATCACTGCGGACCCCGGCAGCGGTGGGGGTGGGGGCGGTGCCTGCGACTGGCTCACGCTGCTCGCCGGCGGCGCAGCGCTCGTCTCGATCGCCCGCCGGCGGCGCGTCTCATCGCTGTAGGAAAACGGTGCGCGCCCGCGGTTCGCGGGCGCACACCGGCTGACGCCTTCAGGCGGCCTCAGCGGCCTTTCTCGACGTCCTTGATCGCCCGCTCGTTGGCACGGATCGCCTCATCGAGGTGATGAATGGCGCGGTCCTTGAGGCCGCGGGTCATCGGATCGTCTTCCTCGCGGTCGATGTCCGAGTGCACCTTGCGCAGCAGCTCGAGCGACTTGTGCAGCCGGCCCGGATGATCGTTCGGCACGTCGACCTTCGGATGGTCGTGGATGTCCTTGCCATCGTCGATCGCGGCCTTCCTGATCTCACCGATCGTGCTGTCGATCTCGGTGACCGCGACGTCCTCCTGTCCGCTGACCGCCGCATCGCCGGGGCGGTGCTCCAGCATCCAGCGTGCGGTGCGCAGATCGCTGAGCGCGTGCAGATAGTAGGGGTGTTTGCCGGGCAGATCGGCGTTCGCGGCCAGCGGCAGCGCGAGCAGCAGCAACAGACCGGAGAGCATCGACGCGGGCTTCATTCTCACTGCAGTTCCTCCTGGGATGGTTAGGGGAGAGAGCGTAGAGATTATGATGTTGGAATTCTGACTGGATCATGAACCGTGTTCGCAACATAATCGGCGGCGC
>Ga0187778_10003629_pt1 | contig 10322 bp, 10 predicted proteins | sample 1015_Q2_SP5_20_M_FD_132418 | JGI IMG/M metagenome (GOLD analysis project Ga0187778, IMG submission 132418) | Tropical peat soil microbial communities from peatlands in Department of Meta, Colombia - 1015_Q2_SP5_20_MG | ecosystem: Environmental > Terrestrial > Soil > Wetlands > Peat | place...
TCCGGACAGGGCGGCAATCCCAACATCGTTTTCCGGATCCCGACGCCGGTGTTTGGCGCGGGTCTCATCGAGGCAATCCCCGATTCGGCCATCCTTGGCAACATGGCGGCCAACGCCAGCGCCAAGCAGGCGCTGAACATTGGCGGCCACCCGAACGCCATTCTCAGCGGTAACGTCAACACCAGCGCCAATGACGGCACTATCACGCGGTTCGGGTGGAAGGCGCAGAACAAGTCGCTGCTGATGTTCTCGGGCGAGGCCTACAACGTCGAGATGGGCATCTCCAATCAACTCTTTCCGCAAAAGCGCGATGAAACGCCGGGATGCACCTTCGAGGCGACGCCGGACGATACGAGCAATTTCACGCCATCGGGCGGCGCGTTTACCGCTGTGCTCTCCGACATCGAAGCGTTTTCGAACTTCATGCGCCTGCTGGCGCCGCCCGTGCCGGCGGCACCGACGGCCTCCTCCGTCAATGGCCGCGCGATCTTCGAGCAGATCGGCTGCTCGCTTTGTCACACGCCTTCGTTGCAGACGGCAAATGCGATCGCCAGCGGCTCGGCGGTGAGCCCGAGCGCGGCCTTGTCCAACCAGAGCGTGAACCTTTTCTCCGACTTGATCCTGCACCACATGGGCAGCGGGCTCGCCGACGGAATCACGCAGGGCGCCGCGGGACCCGACGAATTTCGCAGCGCGCCCCTGTGGGGCCTGGGGCAGCGGCTGTTTTTCTTGCACGACGGCCGCACCAGCAACCTGCTCGAGGCGATCGCCGCACATCGGAGCCCGGGAAGCGAGGCCAACGGCGTCATTGCGCAATACGACCGGCTTGACTCGCAGCAGACGCAAGATTTGCTGAACTTTCTGCGCTCCCTGTGAACCGGTGGTGAGCGCGGCTGCGGTGTGTTGGCCGAGCGCGCGTTGGCTCGCGTTGGCCCCCACCCGTCGGCCCGGTTGCTCCCAGAGACACGCCGCCCGAGCGTTTGGGAGCCCTACAAGCCGGGCATGGCGAGCGGCGATTGCGGGTGCTGAAGATTTACTCCCGACAAGGAACTCATCAGCGTTTCTTGCTCGTTGGTGATTTCCGTCTGGCGCAAGGCCGCGCGGCGCCTGCGCAACGTCTGTCCGAGTTCGTCCAGGTGGTCTTGCGCGCGCTGCATTTGCGCAAGGCGCCAGCGGTGCTCCTGCTTGAGCGATACAAACAGCCCGCCTTGCAGCGCAAGCCGCAGAGCCTGCTGCACGAGGGCCAGCCGCAGCGCCGGCACCGGCAGATAGTGCAGGGGCGCATCGCTCGTCTTTGCGTGGGTCTCGGGCAGCGAGTTGGCCGGCATCGGCAAAAGCCTCCGGCGAACCATTGCGCCTTCGCCCGTGTGCAGGAGCCAGAACTCGCCACAGCGCGCGGCTTCTTGCGCCAGGGCCGCGAGCCAGGCGTCGAGCACCGTTTCGGCGTCCTCGATGGCCGCGCAACCGGGCAAGACGACGGCACCCCGCGCCTCGGCACCGAGCAGTTCGCTTAAGCGCGTTCCGGCAATGAGCAGGCGCAGTTTTTTGCCCTCGCCGCCCAGCGCCTGCGCCTCTTGAACAAGACGATCGTTGAAGGCGCCGCAAAACCCGCGTTCGGCACCGATGACGAGCCACCCCACGGGCGCACCCGCGCGCAGGGGCGCGCTCGGGGGCTCGGATTCTTGCGCGAGCGACCGCAGTGCCTGCAGCACGGCGTCGGTTGCCAGCTCGTTGGCAGGCACCAGGTGCGTGACGCGCTGCAGTTCGGCAATTGCGATGTTTTTCATCGCCTGCACGATCTGGCGCAGTTCCTCGAGCAGCGCGGCGCGCTCGCGCAATGCGCTTTGGCCGCTCATGGACTGCGCCCCAACCACTGGCGCACGGCGGCTACCCACTGCTCGCGGGGTGCGTCCAGCGCAGGTGCGTGCGGCACATTTTCTTTCAAGCGCGCCAAGGCGGCGTCAAGCTCCCGGGGCTCCAGGCCGTCGAGCCAGTTTTCATTGAGCGCAACCAACCAGGCCATCTCGTAGGCGATGGGCCGGGGTTCGAGGCGGCCCTGGCGAAACAGCGTGCGCAGGAGTTGTCCGCGTTTTAGCCGCGCCTGCATCGCATCGTCCAAGCGTGTCCCAAAGCGCGTGAACAGCTCCAGTTCCATGAACTGCAAGTAATCGAGCCGCAGCCGCTTGCATTCGCGGGCGACGGCTGCGACCTGGGCCTTGCCTCCGATGCGCGACACCGATGTGCCCACGTCAATTGCCGGAAACATGTCCGAGGCGACCAGTTTGCTGCTCAAATAGATCTGGCCGTCGGTTATCGAGATGAGGTTCGTCGGAATGTAGCTTGCGACCTCGCCCAGCTGCGTGGGCACGATGGGCAGCGCCGTCATGCTGCCGCCGCCTTGAGCGCTGCGCAGCTGCGTGGAGCGCTCGAGCAGGCGCGAATGCAGGTAGAAGATGTCGCCCGGGTAGGCTTCCCGGCCCGGCGGCCTACGCAGCAGTAACGAGAGCTCCCGGTAGGCCTGTGCGTGCTTGCCCAAGTCGTCATAGACGATGAGCGTGTCGAATCCGGCATGCATCCAGGCCTCGGCCAGGGTGCAACCGGCAAAGGGCGCGAGGTACTGAACGCCCGGCAGCGTTCCCGCCTCGGCGACAACCACCGTGGTATGCGCCAGTGCTCCATGCTGCGTCAAAAGATGAATCGTCTCGGCGACTTCGGTGCGGCGCTGTCCGATGAGCACCAGTACGCAGCGCACGTCGCCTCCGCGCTGGTGGATCACGGCATCCAGGGCAATTGCGCTCTTCCCCGTTCCGTCGTCTCCGATGAGAAGTTCGCGCTGGCCGCGGCCGATAGGCAGCAGCGTGTCGATGATCGTGTTGCCGGTGTAAAGCGGCCGGGTGACGGCCTCGCGCTCGACGATCGCGGGGGAGCGTGCCTCCAGGGGCCGCTGCTCGTCGAGTACCGGGGCGGGCAATCCATCCAGTGGACGGCCCAGCGGATCGATCACGCGGCCCAGCAGCGCGTCGCCGCAACCCATGCGCAGGCGCTGACGGCTGCGGCGCATGCGCAAACCCGCCACAAGATCCTCGGATTGATCCAGAAGGATGCAACCGGCCAGGCGTTCGTCGAGCTGAAAAACCCAGGCGCGGCTGCCCTGCGCGGAGCGCAGCACTTCGCCCATGGGTACGGAGGGCAGCCCTTGCAGCCACGCGATGCCGTCGGCCACCCCGATGACGGTGCCGACCTCCTCGATCGAGAGCCCGATCTGCGAGTCCATCAGGCCGCCTCCACGGCAAAAGCATCGACCCCGCGGCGCAGGCTCGCCTCAAGCGAGTATCCGGGTAGATGCACGCAAATGCCGGCCAGCAGCGCCGGGTCGATGCGCCACTCGGTGCGCGCTTTCTGGCCCATCAGGGTGCCGATCTGCGTCTCCAGGCGCTCGCGCAACTCCGCCGGCGGCGTAAAGGCGGTGGTCACATCGATCGTGGGTGCGCCCTCGTGACGTTGCGACCAGCCGTCGCGCAATGCAAAGCGCGCATCTTGCGACTGCTCGGCAAGCTCCGCGAGGAACAGTTCCATCACCGCCGCTTCAACGGGGGGCGCCGCAAGCCGCCGCAGGTACTGGGCGACGAAGCTCGCGGCGCGCCGGCGCAGTTCGTTTTCGTCTTGCTCGTGGAGCCGGGTTTGCTCCTGCTCGAGGCGGGCACGAGCCTTCTCGCGCTCGGCGTCGAGTTCGCGGCCGAGTTCCGTGAGCTGCTTTTGCCGATACGCGGCCATTTCGTTGGTCAGTTCGCGCTCCGCCGCCTCGCGCCGCGCCGCGAGCTCCTGGCGCTCGCGCTCGAGCTGCGCGGCCCGCGCATCGAGCGCCGCGCCGCGCTGCTGCAGCTCCTGGCGCAGGCTTGCCGATGCCTGCGTGCGCGCAGCAAGCGCCGATTTGACGGGGCGGTACAAAAAGCGCGTCAGAAGCCACAGGAGCACGAGAAAATTGACGATCTCCAGCGCGAAGGTGGTGATGTCCAGTTCCATGCTTTCCGTTCCTCCGGCGATGCCTACTTGAGCAGGTATTCGAGTAGCGGGTTGCGAAACAAGATGATGAGGGCAATCACCAGGCAGTAGATCGCCAGCGACTCGATCATCGCCAGACCGATGAACAGCGTGCGGCTGATCGAGCGCTCCGCCTCGGGCTGACGGGCAAGCGCATCGAGTGCCGCCGCAATCGCGCGGCCCATCGCCAGGGCAGGGAAGAACACGCCCAGCGCAATGGCAAGACCCGCCACTACCGTGGAAACCAGACTGAAGAGATGCAGATCGCTCATGGCATTTCCTAATCGCGGGAAGAATCGGGAGGCGGCGCGTCGCCCGCAGGCAACCGGTCGTGGCTGACCTCGAGGGCGCTACCGATGTAAATCAGGGCAAGCATGCCGAAGATGTACGCCTGCACAAGCGCTTCGATGACATGCAGCAAGAGCAGCGGGACCGGCACGAGAAGCCCCGCAACGAGCAAGATGAGCACCGCGGCCATCTGCAGGCTCATCATGTTGCCGAAAAGACGCACCGCCAAAGCCACTGTGCGCGTGATCTCGCTCACGAGGTGAAAGGGCAACAGAATCGGATTGGGCGACAGATAGTGCTTCAGATACGCCGTCCAGCCCGCTGCCCGTACCCCGTAGAAGTGCACGGCGACGAAGACGATGATGGCCAGTGCGCTGGTCACCGACAGATCGCGCGTGGGCGAAGAGAGTCCCGGAACCAGGCCCAGCAAGTTGGAGAGCAAGATAAATAGCCACAGCGTGCCCACGAAGGGCAGCACCCCCTCGACATACTGCGCCGGCACGACTTCGGCCACCGCATCGCGCATCAGGGTGTAGATCGCTTCAAGCAGTGCCGAGGCCGTGCGCTCCGGCACGGAGGCGCGGCGTCGGAGCCACAGCGCCGCGATGACGAGGAACAAGGATACGAGCATCGACATGAAGAGCGGTTCGCGAAAAACCAGGCCGTGGAACTGCCACCAGACGTCGGAACCCATCGCATTCATCGGTCGTTTTCCTTGAAGAAGCGATAGACGTTGTACACGCCGACCGCCAGACCCAGGAGCAGCAGATTGACCGTCCAGCGCACGGAATAGCCCGGCGACTGCTCGTCGATCCAGCGGCCCAGATACGCGCCGATTACCAGTGGCACCGCAAGCAGCAGCCCCGCGGTGCCGCCGGCGAGCAGCATGCCCAGCACGCCCGCGCGCCGCGCCTGGCGCAGGCGCTTGATCTGGCGCGGCAGTGCCTCACGCAGATTTTTGTCGTCCTCGCTCATGACGGTGCCTGCATCTGCGCGAGTTCCTGCAGGCGCTTGTAAAACGCCAGGTCCAGGCGCTCGCGGCTCGCGCGTGTACTGAGCCGCAGCATGCCCTCGCGCTCGAGCAGCGCGTCGAGCTGCGATTGCAGCGCTTCGGGCTCTTCGCCTCGCAAGAAGCGCCGGCTTACGATGCACACCTGCGTTTTGCGCTCGGCCAGCCGCAGGCAACTGAGCAGTCCCCCCGCGCACGCTCCATAGAGCCAGTCGTCGTGCAGGGTCGTTCGATAGCGAAACAGTCCCGGTTCGAGCACTGTCACCAGAGGTGCGTGGCCCGGCAGCAACCCAAATTCTCCCGATGCGTCGGCCGCAATCAGGCTCGTTACCTCCTCCACGCCTACGCAAGACGTTCCGTCGAGCAGGCGCAATGTGAGCGTTACGGCGTTCACGATGGCATCGCCCCGCGCATGTAGCAGGTCTCCTCGGTCGTCGCATCGTAGGCGCCACCCAGAAAGCGCTCGCAGTCGGACAGCGTAACTTCCAGCGGCACCGACGTGCCGGGGATGCCCGTATGGTCGGCTGTCACGAAGAAGGGTTGCGTAAGATACCGTTGCAGGCGCCTTGCGCGTCCTACGATGCGCCGGTCTTCCGCCGAGAGCTCCTCGACGCCCAGCATGGCAATGATGTCCTCGAGTTCCTTGTAGCGCGCCAGGTGTTCGCGCACCGCGCCGGCGATTCGATGGTGGCGCTCGCCCACCATGCGCACGTCCATCATGCGACTGCTCGAGGCCAGGGGATCGACCGCCGGGTAGATGCCGCGGGCTGCCTGGGCGCGCGAGAGCACGACGCTCGCATCCAGATGCGCCTGGATGGCGGATATCGACGGATCGCTCATGTCGTCGGCAGGCACGTACACGGCCTGCACGGCGGTGATTGCGCCGTGCGCGGTCGAAAGAATGCGCTCCTGCAAGCTAGCGACCTCGGTGACCAATGTCGGCTGATAGCCCACGCTCGAGGGCATGCGCCCGAGCAGCCCGGAGATCTCGGTGCCGGCTTGCACGAAGCGAAACAAGTTATCCATCAAAAACAGCACCTCGCCGCGCCCCGAATCGCGCAGGGCTTCGGCGTAGGTCAAGGCGGTGAACCCCGTGTAGTAGCGCACGCCCGGGGTCTCGTCCATCTGCCCAAAGACCATGACCGTGCGCGGCATGACGCCGGCCTCGCTCATCTCGTGCCAAAGCTCGTGGCCCTCGCGTATGCGCTCGCCCACGCCGGCAAATACGGAGGCGCCGTGGTACATGCTGCTCACCGCGTGCATGAACTCCATCATGAGAACGGTCTTTCCCACCCCGGCTCCGCCAAAAAGTCCCGTCTTGCCGCCGCGCACGAAGGGACACAGCAAATCGATGACCTTGACCCCCGTGGCCAGGATGCGGCTGCCCGGAACCGTGTCGGTTAGCGGCGGCGGCGCGCAAATCACGGGCCGCCGCTGCCCGTCTTTCAGGGGAGCGCCTTTGTCGAGCGGCTGGCCAAGGACATCGAGCAGTCGGCCCAGGCACTGCTCGCCCACGGGAACCGAGAGTGGAGCGCCGCTGTCGCGCGCGCGCATGCCGCGCGCCATGCCTTCGGTGGTCTGCAGCGCGATGGTGCGCACGGTGTCTTCGGAGACGTGCTGCACTACGACCAGCATCACCTGCTCGTCATCGAGCTCCACCGTGAGCACGTTGCCCAGCTGCGGTAGCGGGGCTCCCAGCACATCGACCACCGGCCCGTGCACTGCCGAAACACGGTGGGGGGCGGATGCAACCTCCGGGGGAAGAGCAGCGGTTGACATGAGTGCAGATGACAAAGACTACGTCAAGATAGACGCTTTTCTGGGTTGCAGTGTAGAGAGAATTTCTCGGATTTCCTCTGCCGCATGTCAAGGCGCGCGGCGACAGGCGGGGGCGGCGTGGACCCCTGTATCCGCGACGGGTTGCCCGACTTGACGACCGTCAACGTTTGGGGCGGCCGATGCGCGTCGCAGCGCGAACGCGACCCGCGCGTGGGTTCCGGACGCACCGCGGGCGGAACCGATCGTTGTCGCTCACGAAGGATTGCAGTAAAAAGCGTTCCTGGCCAGTAGGTCTGCGCAGCTGCTGCGATGGGTATCTTGGGTTCGACTGGCGAGGAAAAAAAAGGGGGAAGACCGATGCCGCAAATGCACACAGGAATCGTGGAAGGCGCGCCCCTGGTCCCGCCCATCCCGGCGCTCACCGTTCCGCAGTTTCTGCATCAACGTGCGCAACCGTACCTAGCCAAAACGGCGTTGATTGAGGCCGCAAGCGGGCGCAGCTATAGCTACGACGCATTGGACCAACTCGCGGGCCGTTTTGCCGCCGGCCTTGCCTCGCAGGGCTTCGCACCCGGTGACACCTTGGTTATGTTCTTGCCCAACCTGCCCGAGTGGCCGATAGCGGCGCTGGGCGCAATGCGCGCCGGCGGCATCGTGAGCGGCGCCAATCCGATGAGCAGCGTGCCGGAACTTGCGCGACAGTTGCGCGATTCGCGGGCGCGCTTCGTGGTGACCCTTCCCCTGTTTCTGGACACGGTTCGGCAAGCCATTGGGCAGGCGGGCGGCGACGCAAGGGTGATTTTGCTTGGCGAGGCGCCGCAGACCGTGCCGCTCGCGGCATTGCTCGCGTGCGAGGATCCGGAGCCCGTCGTTGCAGCCGACGCCGACGCGCTGGCCGCACTGCCATACTCCTCCGGCACGAGCGGCGCATCCAAGGGCGTGATGCTGACTCATCGGAACATCGTTGCCAATTGCTGGCAGTGGACGCAGGCCGGAGTACTGCCCGAATCGATGGTCGTGCTCGCCTTTTTGCCCATGTTTCATATTTTTGGGTTTACCGCGATTCTGGTCGGTGGCCTCGCGACCGGATCCACCTTGGTGACCGTGCCGCGCTTTGAGCCAGAGCCGTTTCTAAAAGCGCTGCAGGACTATCGGGTCACCCATCTTTGCGTGGTTCCGCCGGTGCTGCAGTTTCTGGCGAATCACCCGCTCGTTAGCTCCTACGACCTGTCTTCGTTACGCAGCGTTGCCTGCGGTGCTGCGCCACTGGGGCCGGCGCTCGAAGAAAAGGCGGCCGAAAGATTGCACTGCGATATCGCCCAAGGCTACGGTATGACGGAGTCCTCGTGCGGCATAACCGCGACCCGTACGGGCCGGATCCGCCGGGGCTCGAGCGGGGAGCTCCTGCCCGGCACCCAGGCGCGAATCGTCGATCCCGTCACCCACGAGGACCTGGAGCGCGGCGTGGCCGGTGAACTCTGGTTCCGCGGGCCGCAGGCGTTTCAAGGCTATCTCAATGACCCCAAAATGACCGCCGAGAGCATCACGCCCGATGGATGGGTGCGGACGGGCGACATCGGGTATTTTGACGCCGACGGTTTTTTGTACATCACCGACCGGCTCAAGGAACTCATCAAAGTCAAAGGCTTTCAGGTTGCGCCCGCCGAGCTCGAGGCCTTGCTCTATACGCACCCGCGAATTGCCGATGCGGCGGTGATCGGGCGCGCGGACGAGCGCGCGGGCGAGGTGCCCGTCGCGTACGTGGTTGCGCGTGAGCGGCTCGATGCCGAAGAGCTCAAGGCCTGGGTTGCACAGCGAGTCGGGGAGCACAAGCAGTTGGGCGACATCGTCTTTTGCGAGTCGATACCCAAGTCGCCCTCCGGGAAGATCCTGCGCCGCCTGCTGCGTGCACAAGACGCGCAGCGGAGCGGCCCGGCGGCCTGAGGCCGGCCGATCGCGAGCGCGCCGCCCCGGCCCGATTCCAAGCGCCTCGGCGCGAGACCTTCGCCGACCGGCCCGATGCCGGTATCGTTGCGCGTTCTGTCACCTTTCATATGCCTAGCAATGACCCTGCCGCCCATTTTGCGAGAGCGCCTGCGCCTGCCCGTCGTAGCCGCGCCGCTATTTATCGTCTCCAATCCCGATCTGGTAGTGGCCCAATGCAAGGCCGGGGTCATCGGATCGTTTCCGGCACTCAACGCCCGCCCCGAGGAAGAACTCGAGCGCTGGCTCACGCGCATCGAGACCGAACTGGCCACATACGACCGGATCCATCCCGAGCGGCCGTCCGCGCCTTTTGCGGTCAACCAAATCGTCCATCGCAGCAACCAGCGCCTGGACAGCGATCTGGCGCGTTGCGTGGCCCACCAGGTGCCGATCGTCATCACCTCGCTCGGTGCGCGTCGCGAGGTCAACGACGCGGTGCACGCCTATGGCGGCATCACGCTGCACGACGTGATCAACAACACCTTTGCGCGCAAGGCGATCGAGAAAGGCGCCGATGGACTCATTGCCGTCGCCGCGGGCGCGGGCGGCCATGCGGGGGTGCAGTCGCCCTTCGCGCTGATTCAAGAAATTCGCCAATGGTTTGACGGGCCGCTGCTGCTCGCCGGGGCGATCGCACGGGGTTCGTCGATTCTCGCCGCGCAGGCGATGGGCGCCGATCTCGCCTACATCGGCTCTCCGTTTATCGCCACCGACGAGGCCAACGCCGCACCCGAGTACAAGCGCACGATCGTGGAATCGAGCGCGCAAGACATCGTCTACAGCGATTTTTTTACCGGTGTGCACGGCAATTATCTGCGCTCTTCGATCGTCGCCAATGGACTGGACCCGGACAATCTGCCGGCGAGCGAGGCAAACAAGATGAATTTCACCCGGCTCGAAAACGCTCCGAAGGCGTGGAAGAACATCTGGGGCTGTGGCCAGGGCATCGGCCCGATCGACCGCGTAGTGCCGACGGCCGATCTCGTGCGCCGGTTACGCGACGAGTATCTGGTGGCGCTGCAGCAGGCCGAACGCGGCGCGCAGGCTTGGCGCGAGAAGGTCTCGCTCTAGCTGGCGGCCGGGGCCCTTCGCGAAAAGAACTCCACGCCCGGCTGGCCGCCCGGGTCGGCCTCCAAGAGCGGCCCCCTCGACCCGGACGCCCAAATCGGGCTCCGAGGCGCACGTCCCCGCGCCCTGAAAGATTTCTCCCCTGGGGCGA
>Ga0187778_10003630_pt1 | contig 10319 bp, 9 predicted proteins | sample 1015_Q2_SP5_20_M_FD_132418 | JGI IMG/M metagenome (GOLD analysis project Ga0187778, IMG submission 132418) | Tropical peat soil microbial communities from peatlands in Department of Meta, Colombia - 1015_Q2_SP5_20_MG | ecosystem: Environmental > Terrestrial > Soil > Wetlands > Peat | place...
CGGCGTCCGGCACTAGTTGGCCGTACTGCTCGACGCTCTGAAGCATTCGCGCGCCCGCGTTCTGAATCGGGGCCAGATCGTCGAGCGACGAGGCTCGAGACAGCCCGGCCACGTTGCGCTCGAAAGCTGAAACCGCTTCGGCCAGGTTGCGTGACATGCGCAGGGCCGGTTCATAGCGGCTGGCGACGTCACCGGCGATGCGGGCGGTTTCACTCGTGCTTTGCTGTACGAGCAGCGTGCCCACGGACATGACCGCGAGCAGCACCAGGAAGGCCAGACCGAGGCAGGTGGCGAGTGACAGGCGCGGCACGAGCAGGGCGGCCCACTGCGCCCCGGCTCGAGCTATGCCGTTCCATCGGCTCTCTTTCGCGTGCATCGGGCCCCGCCGAATCACTCTAAACTCGAGCCGCACTCACGGACGTCGCGCAGAGCAAATGAGTGCGATGCGCGATTCGTATCGCGACGGTCCCAGGGGTTCCGGCCTGGGCTCCATATAGAAAGGTGCCCGATGGCAGGCAGAACGTTAACTACGTCTCGCCCAATCTGAGACGACGGTCACCCGGATTCCACGTTATGTCACGGGCTCAACCCGAACCGTGAAATTGAGCCCCCGGCCGCCCGGTGCATATCCTTTCGAAACGACAGCGCTTTTGGTGGCGAAATTACTGGCGTAGTGCTGTGGCGATGCGGTCGATTTGCGCACGATACGCGTCGAATGCCGCGGCGGTGACACCGACATATTCGGTCGCCTCTGCGAACTGACGCTCCTCGACTGCTTCGCGAACGCCGGGCAGAGTTTTCACCGCGTAGCCGGTATGGCGACCTGGCGCATAGACGAGGTGCTGATACCACGGCCGCCCAGGCAGACCGCGCGCCGCTAGGAGCTGCTGCTCGCTGGCGATCAGCAAGGCGTTGATTTCCGCGAGTCGCGCGGGAGTCAGGCGGTCCGGCTCGCTCAGAGCCTTGGCATAAGCTTCATCACAGGCGCGGGCACTCTTAGCCAGTTCCGCGACGGCGTTCTTGAGGGGCGCAAAATTGAGATATGGCACCGGCGCCTCGTGAGTGGGAGGCCCCACGGGATCGTGGCGCGAGGACGCGAGCTCATACGCGTGCTCATTAATTAAGCGGTCTGTCTCGAGACTGCGTTCGCGCATGCTATCGGCGAGTTTCTCGATTTCTTCCACGTACCGGCTGACCGTAGTCGCAAATTCTCCAAAGTGCAGCGGCACGAGTTCGCTGTTGGCCAGTCGCAGCATCACGTGACCGGTGGTGTGTGCCAGTACGACGCCGTATGCGAAATCCGGGTCGATGATCCTTACGTAGTGATCATAGGAGTCGTAGAGCGAATGATAGAAACCGGACGGCTCACTGTCGCCGTAGCCAAAATTGAGCGCGCTGATTCCGAGGTGCTGCAGGAACGGCGTGTAGTCTGATCCCGAACCCAGCGCACGCAGCGGCAGATCCCCTCCCTTACGCAACTGCCCCGCAATGTACTTGGCCGAGTCGGTCGCACCTTCTGCGTTTCCCGCTACCAGGTCGCGGGCACGGGCACGGGCGACGACGTCGACACGTGTTTCAGGGTCAGAGACGCCGTGACCGACCTCCATGACCATGTGCTCGAGCGCGTGGCTACCCCCCGCTTCGAGAAACCCGCGACCGTTGCCGTCGGTGTTCACATATGCGACGGCATGGCGCTTCAGCTGGTCCGCATGAGTCTCCGCCCACTCGGTCGACCCGAGCAGGCCGGCCTCCTCGCCATCCCAGCTCGCATAGATAAGCGTGCGTCGCGGGTGCCATCCCTGTGCAGCCAGGCTGCCCATTGCCTTCATCTCCGCCATCAGCACTACGTTGCCGGACAGCGGATCTGCGGCGCCGAATACCCAGCCATCATGATGGTTGCCGCGGATCGCCCACTCATCAGGCGCTTCGCTGCCCTGCAGGCGGGCGATGACGTCGTACACCGGCTTTTGCGACCAGTCCGACTCAATCCTGAGGTGAACTGTCGCCGGACCCGGACCGAGGTGGTAGGTGACGGGGAGACTCCCACGCCACGGGGCCGGCGCGCGTGGCCCGGTCAGTGCGCGCATGAGCGGCTGCGCATCGCCATACGAAATCGGCAGAACAGGAATTTTAAGAATCGTTTTCGCTTCCGCCCGTGAAAGCCGTGTTGCGTCGCGTGTCGCGCCGACCCCCGGCGTCAGCGGATCGCCGGAATAAAGGGTCATGTCCTCGACCGACCCGCGTTGTACGCCCTGCGACGGCCGTCCCGCACCGTCAGGATATGGATCACCGGCCGCGTACCCGTCGTCGCGCGGATCGGAATAGATGATGCAGCCGATCGCGCCGTGCTCGTAGGCCAGCTTTGGCTTCAGTCCGCGCCACCCATTTCCATAGCGCACAATGACGATATTCCCGGTAACGGATACACCGCGGCGGGCGAGTTCCTTGTAGTCGTCCGGCATTCCGTAATTCACATAGACGAGCTTGCCGGTCACGTCGCCGTCGGCGCCGTAGATGTTGTACGGTGGCAGCACGTCCTTGGTAATGGAGGACGTGCGATCGCCGGCAACCGGCGGCTCCCGAAGCTTGGCCCGATAGTGAGTAGGCGCAACGAGCTCCAGCAGAACTTCCTTCGGGGTCGGATACAGGACATAGAACGTCTCGATCTCCGCATTCCAGCCCCACGAGCGAAACAACCCCAGCATGTATTCCGCGTTGTCGTGGTCGTGCGGCGAGCCCACTTGGTTGGGCTGGGACGCCATGCGTTGCATCCAGGCCCTCAGGTCCTCCGCCTGCAGGGCCTGGTCGAACGATCGCTCGAGCGCAAGCTCCGTGGCGACGGCGCCCGCGGAAAACCCATAGATGGAAGTACCGGTATCAGCCGCCAGGATCGTGGCGGGCGCTGCGCCCAAGACGCAGACCAGTGCGCGACATAGATGCCGAGTCATGCTTGGGATACCTTCTGTGGCCGGGCCGTTGTTCTTGTGTGGCGCCCGCTTGTGGCGGGCTATGGCGTTTTACTATCGACTGAATGCCTGACAGACGGCCGAGCATACGATCCTGCATTAGGAAGCAGCGGCCGACAACGCCGATTGCGCACGCGCGACGGCTGAACCGGGACAGCTCCCTGCGCTCTAGGAAATCGACGCGGAACCGCCAGGGCGATAGCCGCTCCGCGGGCCCGGCTGCCATTTTCAGTCAATCGTCTTTGGGCTCAAAGTGTTAGGCATACTGCCAGCGGGTCGCCGTTGTGCCGGGTGCCGCGCTCGCGCAGACATGGCTGCGCCCTCGGCGGGCTACTATTGCGGCGCCGGACATATCTTTACATCCGCCAGGTATTCGCATGAAGGCAATCGCCACCGTCCAGGTCAATGACGATCGCGTGATCGTTACCCATTGGCAGTTCGCACCGGGTGCGGAGACGGGCCATCACGTACACGCATACGACTACGTGGTGGTGCCGCTGACAACGGGGACGTTGAGGCTGGAAGAGCCCGCTGGAACCCGGGACGTCCGATTGCAGGCGGGGGTGTCCTATGGGCGACCGGCTGGTGTCGCACACAACGTCATCAATGTCAGTGACGGCGACTTCAGCTTCGTGGAAATTGAGTTGAAATGACGCGTTGGCTCACCGAGCCGCGGACGCTCTGCCATTGCCAGTCGAACGCCGCTTGGACAACAGATTGAGTCAGTTGCCTACGGCGCTACTGAGGTTTCGACGCCGCACCCGCTTTGCGCGCTTCAGCTTCCGCGGCCTTCTTGGTGATCGCACTGGCGAGGCCCCTGGCCTCGTTGACAGTCAGCGCCAGCGCCAGGCCGACGCCCGGGCTGATCCCGTCATCCTTCTCGACGCCCACCAGGCGCACATAGATCATGGCGGGTCGGCCGCGACTCGGACGGCTGAAGCTGAGCTCGAGTTGACTGACGCTGAAAAATTCAACCTTCTGAGCTTTCATAGTGAGCGTTCACACAGCCATGTGATTTTCAGAATGTCCGAATCGCCGCGAAGCATCGGCCCCTACGACCCCATGTCCCCGCCCGTCACCATCTCGCGGTTCAGCTGGCCGATCTCGGTCACGCCAAGCTGGGCCATGGTACGCGACAGCTCGTCTGCCAGAATCGCCATCGCCAATTTTGCACCATCGAGCCCTCGCGCGACTAATCCGTAGAGGACGGCTCGACCCAGAAAGACGAAATCGGCCCCCAGAGCCAGGGCCACCGCTATATCGGCTCCCCGGCGAATGCCACCGTCCATCATGACAGCGAGCCGGGAGCCGACGGCAGCCTTGATGCTTGGCAGCACATCGATAGGCGCCACGGCACGATCCAGCTGCCGGGCGCCGTGATTCGAGACGATAATGCCATCGGCGCCGATCTCCTGCGCGCGCAGGGCATCGGCCGGATGCAGCAACCCCTTGATGACCAGCTTGCCAGGCCAGATGCGCCGGTAGGCCTCGACGTCCGCCCACGTCTGCGTCGGGTACTTCTGGTTGAATTGGAACATGGCCACTTCGTTAGCGCTCGCTCCGGCGCGGACGTAGGCAGCCCAGCTGCCGAGCGGCGGCAGTCCGCCGTTCATGAAATATGACAGCGTCCACGACGGATGCAGCATTCCGTCCAGAATTAAACGCGGCGAGTATCGCAGCGGCAACTTGAACCCATGACGAATATCGCGCTCGCGTTTGGCGGCGACCGGCAGATCCGCCGTGATGACCAGTACCGGCACACCCGCGTCGCGTGCCCGCCTGATCAGGTCCTGGGATAGGGACATCTGGCGGCCGGGGTACAACTGGAACCAGACGTGCCCCGGGGCATAGCCAGCGGCGTCTTCAACCGATGCCACGCTCACGCCGGAGAGCACGTAGGGCACATTTTCAGCCTGCGCGACCGACGCGAGCATGCGTTCGCCCCCGGGACGCAGCAGCCCCGTGTACCCGGTGGGCGCGATGCCGAATGGCCGTCCACACTCCTGGCCAAACAGCATCGTGCTGAGCCGACGCTGAGTGATGTCGCGCAGGTAGCGGGGCACGAACCGGTAGGCGCAGAGACGGCTGCGTACGTAGTCGAGGCCAGTCTCGTCCTCGGTGCCGCTCTCGAGCCAGTCGAAGAGAATGCGGGGCAATCGGCGTCTGGCGCCGCGCCGCAGGTCCTCAATGTTCAGCAGCTGTCGTCCCAGCGTCGTCTCCTCGGCCAGCGGCCCGCCACCCTCGTTCGCGGGTCCCGCTACTCTTCCGGAAAATCGGACACTGGGTCGATGTCGACGGGGACATCCTTTACGGTCTGCAGCACAGCGTCGAGTTCCGCGGGCATTGCGCCGTACCTGGCGAACCAGGCTTCCGTTCGTGCGCGATCGCCGGTCGCTTCCTGTTCGAGCAGCTCCTTGGCGAGGTCAGCGATCACGGCCGGCATCCGCTCGAGGGTGATGCTGTAGCGGCCGCTGGCGGCATCGCGAACGACCACGCCGCGTGCCGAGAGGTAATTAAATTCCATCATCTCGGCCCTGCCGTGCGCCTCCCCCACGCCGAACCGCACGGTGCGGAAGATCCCTGCCAGGTGAGAAATGTAATAGGGGTTGAGCTTATCGCGGGCCACAACACCGCGATCGACCAGCCACTTGAGCCCGTACAGGCCGACGATGTCCGCCTTGGCCTCCTCCAGGCCGGAATACGAAGCGCCAATCGCCTCGCGAATGTCGCGCTTCTGGCCGCCGACATGGGCAAACGCCGGGCCAAGACCATGCGAGATCTCATGCATGATTGTCGTCGCGAGATAGCCTTCGGCCGAGGCTTGCGACGCCAGATCGGCTCGCAACAGACGCTTGGCGATCGGAAGAATGATGTAGTCGACGCGTGCATCCATGTAGTTCTTAAAGAAGATCTTCTTCGAACCGCGCTGTTCATGAACCCGCGGATCGTTGGGCAGATTGTCAGCAACCGCCTGGTAGCCGTGCCGCAAATCACCGGCGCGCAGGGGCGCGTCCATCACCTCCATCGGCGAGCGCAGCCCTTTCTTGGAGGGCAAGTCCGCGGGCGGCAGCGGCAGCGCGGCCTGAATGTCAGCCACGTACCGCTTGTACGAGTCCAGCTTGTGACTCTCCGCGTCGTTGCGGATGAGCACAGCCGCCCCGTACGAAGTCTTGACCCCGAGAAAGTAGTCGAGATAGGTCTCGTAGGGCGCAAAGATGACGTCTACCCTGGGGTTCTCGAGGTCAAGCCACGCCAGGTCGCTCTTGAAATAGTCGTCGCTGAGCAATGCATCGGCTCGCAAGCGCAGGAAGTTGGCGAACGCCGGATCGTCGGCGAGCGCTGCAGCAGCGCGCAGTGCTCCGGCCATCGGCTCAAGCCACTTGCGGTACGCCACGTGGTACGGGACGGCCTGTAGTTCCGCGCCGCTCCTGCGAACAACCGTAAACGGATCGTAGAGAGCAGCTTTTTGCGCTGGATGGGCCGCGACATACGCGTCGAGTTCCGCGCGCGTCAAGTCGACCGGATACAGGTTCCGGCCCGGAGGCATCGGCGCGGTACCGATAAATGGCCGGTTGTCTAGGATCAGGTCATAGCGACTGCCGTTAATTCGCAGGAACCGTCGCACGTCCTCCGCTTTCTGGGAGTGATCGCCCTTCAGGTCGCGGTAAAGCGCCAGCGCGCCAGGATCACTCTGTTCCCAGTAGACCTCTTCAAGATAGCGGCAGGCTTCAACGAGCTTGTCGACCATCTGCCGGTCGCGGCTGCTCAAGACTTGAGCATCGAAGGTCATGTGGACGCGGCGGAATTTCGCCAGCTGCTCGGGCAGATCGCTGGCTACCGTCAGATTGGCCAGCGATGCGGAGCGCGCCGGCGCGTCTGCCGCCTCCGTCACGCCACTGACAGCGGCGCCTGCAGCGACCAGACAAAGGCAAGCGCCGAGAACCCGGATTGGGGCGCGGTTGCTGATCATGGGGCCCTCGCACGACAAATTGGAGGCCCGTCGCCGTCCGCCAGGACGTCAGAACGGGTTCATTCGACGCAGGGTGTTATCGCGCAGAAGGAAATGATGCCACAGGCCGAAAACCCCATGCAGGCCAGCGAGAATCAACAGCAGATTGCCGCCGAGCTGGTGCAGATCTCCGACGATGCCCACTGGGCCGTCTACCGCCTGCGCGATTGCCGGCAGCGTCATTCCGCCGACGGAGAAATGAATGCCCATCCGAGACAGCGAGTACCACCCGCCCAGGGGAACCAGGACCAGTAGCACGTACAGCGCGCCGTGACCGATCCGAGCCGTCGACGCCAGCCACGGCCAGCGGCCGTACTCCGGTTCGGCGACGGTGCTCGACAGCCGCACGATCAGTCGGGGCACGACCAGAACCAGCACCGCCAGCCCGCAGGCGAAATGAATCATCGGCGGATCGGCCTTGACGTGGCGTTCGCCCTCGCTGGTCACGTACGCACCAAGCACCAGCAGGGCCGTCAGCCAGTGCAGCGTGGACATGAACCTTGAGTATCGGAATGTGCTGGCGTTCGGCGTGTTGTTGTTCAAGGAAGGGCGCCTATGCACGGATCCGGCAACAGGGCTGCTAGGGGTGCGACATTACCAGAGCGTACGGGGGAACCTCAAAAGCGCCGTACGCCCGGGCGGCGAGCCGGGATCGCGCTCGGGTTTGTTGCCCGCATCCGCAGCGCCGCCTGGAGCGCGGCGCCGCGCGAGATCGATAGCGCCGCTACGGCGGCGGGGAGTCACCGGTAGGCAGCGCTCGCTATTGAGCGGGCTTCCCGTAAGGCTTGATCGCGAAGTCGGAGATCGAGACCCCGATATCCCACCCGCGTCCGGTGCCGCTCAGGGCCAGCGATATTTCACCCTTGGTCAACACGGTAGCTTCGCTCGATTTGACCGCTCCAGCACTGGCATCGGCCGCTACGTATTGGCCATAGATGTCCTGGATATTCTTGACACCGGCAAATGACCCCTTGCCGGCGTCGATGCTGGACTTGCCCGCAGTAAGCCCGATGCCCTTAGACTCGAGCGAGACCTTCATCGAAGCACCGTTGCTGCACGTTACCGTGCCGGTTCCGGTCGCTGTCTTGTAGATGGCCGACCAACCCTGCATTTCGAAACTGAGCTTGCACGAGAGATCGGCCGCGTCCGCAGAACTCGCGCCCAGGCCCAGGGCCAGCAGCCCGGCAGCTAATAATTTCCTGTTCATTGACGGATATCGCCTCCAAAAAAGCCGGCAAGCAGTGCCGCTAGGTTACGCACTCGCAGGACCTATGCCAATCGCACAGCGCCGGGTGAAGGGCTATTAATGATTTGTTCATTGAAGTGCGCGTAGAACGAAAAATGTGCACCGGCCGTTGCGCCTTGATAACGTGCGCAGCCGCGATGGTCCGAGCGAATATGGACTCGAACCGGCCTCTGACCCGAGCGACGATTGCGAACTATGGGCCCTAGATGCGGTTGTCGCGGCGGCTACGGCACGGAACAAGATTGAAAACGATTGTGCCAACGTTGCACGCTTCTTCCGCTCCTGCTCGCGATGCGACTATCACATTGGCCGCGACCGAAAACGCGGGCGCACTACGGCAGATCGTCCACTGGTTCGGCGTAGCGATGCTCGCCGTAACCTCATGCGTCGCGCATGGCCAAGGCGGCCCGCCCCTGGTCACGGACGATCCCGGCACGCCCGGCGATGGACACTGGGAGATCAATCTCGCCGCGATCGCTCAGACCGTGGAAGGTGTGCGCACACTGGCGCTTCCCGATGCGGACATTAATTATGGGCTTGGCGACCGAATTCAACTCAAGCTCGACGTACCTCTGACCTTTGCTCGCGAGCCCGACGGGCACATCACAGCCGGTCCCGGCACCAGCGAGCTGGGAGTGAAGTGGCGATTTATCGACGGAGGCGAATCGGGACCGTCGGTATCGACTTACCCGCAGTTCATTTTCGGCTGGAACGTCGCGACCACCAAACGCGGCATCGCCGAACCCGGTCATCAGTACTTTCTTCCGATTGAGGTCACGACGCCCGTTGGGAAATTCACCATGGACGGCGAACTGGGCCGCAACTTCACGACGGTCGGGCCGGACCAGTGGCTCGCGGGACTCATACTCGCCCGAGATTGCCGCGAGGGCACGGAATGCATGGCAGAGGTGCACGAAATCATCAGCTCACAGGGCAATGCCACGCTACTCAATCTGGGACTGCGACACGACATCAACAAATCCGTGCGCCTGCTGATGGCGACCGGATACGAGTTCGGCCCGGCAGGCGCTGATCCTCGCCACCTGCTCATCTACGCCGGCTTCCAGCTGCTGCGATGACGCAGGCAGACCGGCAGCCACAACATCGCTGGTCGCCCGGAGCGGCTGGCAATCAACGGCCATATTATTCCAAATATCATATGGCTTACGCTGCAGATTGCGTGCACATGGCTCGGCGCCCCGGCATTATGATTGGCGTACTGACCGCTCCAGGGGTTCACCATGCAGCCCGCCGCCGTTCGTGAAGAAGCTCAACTATTGATCGAGCGCGCGCCGCCGATCGCGCACGTCACGCTTAACCGTGGCGACAAGTTCAACGCGTTGTCGAGCGGCCTGATGGCAGACTTGAAGTCCGCGCTCGACGAGCTTGCGACCGAGCGAGAGATTCGAGTCGTCATCCTCGGGGGCGCCGGGCGTGCATTCTGTGCCGGCCACGATTTGCGCGAAATGGGGCCAACCGTCGACCTCGACGGGTTTCGCAAGCTTTTCGCACAGTGCAGTGATCTGATGCTCACCATCCAGCGATTGCCGCAACCGGTCATCGCCAAGGTTCACGGCGTCGCGACGGCTGCGGGCTGCCAGTTGGTGGCCATGTGTGATCTGGCGGTGGCGAGTAGCGAAGCGCGCTTTGCCGTCTCCGGAATCAATCTCGGGTTATTCTGCGCAACGCCGTCGGTCGCGTTGGGGCGCAACATGCTGCGCAAGCAGGTCATGGAAATGCTGCTGACCGGCGACTTCATAGACGCCGAGACGGCACGAGCGCGCGGACTCGTCAATCGCGTGGTCTCGCCGCAGCAACTGGGCGAAGAGACGGAGCGCCTGGCAATGCAGATCGCGGCCAAGCCGCGCGATGCGATCGCCGCCGGGAAGGCGCTTTTCTATCGCCAGCTGGAACTCGGCATCGATAGCGCTTACGAGCGTGCCGGTGAGTCGATGGCATGCAATGCCGTCGCCGGCGAAACCCGCAAGGGCATTCAAGCGTTCATCGCGAAAATGCGCTGAATCTCAGCTGGTCGATTACCCGTCTCGGCGCCATTGGTCACTGGCCGTCCCTGGGTACCGTGGCCTGCCAGGACTTC
>Ga0187778_10003631_pt1 | contig 10317 bp, 12 predicted proteins | sample 1015_Q2_SP5_20_M_FD_132418 | JGI IMG/M metagenome (GOLD analysis project Ga0187778, IMG submission 132418) | Tropical peat soil microbial communities from peatlands in Department of Meta, Colombia - 1015_Q2_SP5_20_MG | ecosystem: Environmental > Terrestrial > Soil > Wetlands > Peat | place...
CACACATCCAATCCGCCGCCGGAAGCTCCCTCGGAAACGTCTCCTCTTCGTCTCGAAACGGTCCCTCTGTCCCGGCGCGAAGTCGACTACCCGGCGATGCGGGAAATGCACGCTGCTTCTTCGCTGGACTCGGCTGGCGAGGTTGCAGCCTGGCGTGGTTCCACTCCGCCAATCGAGGCAGCGTCAGCCGCTGAGCCAATGGTTGCGCTCCCATCCCTATCAGATGGTGAGATGCCTCATGACACCGTGGAACAAGTCATTCTTCGCCGCGGCTCCAGCCGCAAGTTCCTGCATGCGCCCATCACGCTGGCACAACTCAGCACCATGTTGGAACGAGCGACTAGAGGTATCCCCGCAGATTTTCTGGATCCGCCGGGTGCACAGCTTAATTCTCTTTACCTCATCGTCCACGCCGTCGAAGGTCTGGATGCCGGCGCTTATGTTTTCCATCGGGATCGCGGCGCACTTGCATGTCTGAAGAAGGGAGATTTTCGGGCTCAGGCGGGGTACCTGGGGCTGGAACAGGCCTTGGCAGCCGATTCTGCCGTGGACGTCTTTTTCCTGGCTGACTTGCACCCGATTCTGCGGCGTTTCGGCAATCGGGGCTATCGCGCGGTGCAGCTCGAAGCCGGCATCCTGGGCGGCAAGCTGTATCTTGGCGCTTACGCGCAGCGGCTGGGAGCGACCGGCCTGACTTTCTATGATGATGACGTGGTCAAGTTTTTTTCTCCGCACGCGGAAGGGAAAAGCGCGATTTTCCTGGTGGCGATTGGGAAGAGCGGCAAATAGGCGGACGGCCATTGGGCTAGTGGCTGAATTTGATTTACATGAACCACATTTGGATTTCGGAAGAATTGGTGAGACTATTTGGATCGGAGAATCGTAGGAGCGGCGGCATGCAATACCGAATTCGTATGTGGGCGATTGCGGGCTTTCTGGTTGCAAGCTGCTGGGCGCTTTATTTCGCAGAAGCAAACAAGGATAATCCGACAGCGCCAATCGTGTGGACTCTCGCCGGTCTAACTCAACCGATTGCGCTTGTCAGTTTTTATTTTCATTTCGGTCTTCATTTCTATTGGGTTCTCCTTGCAAATGCTGCAACGTATGCGTTGATCGGTCTGATCGTAGAAACTCTGCGGCGGCAATTAAAGCACGCAAAATAATTCAAAGCAGGCCGCCGCCGGCCATTGGCATTGATCGCACACAACCCTTGAATTGTTGTAAACTCTTGGACTCATCCCCTGCTGGGAGCTGAATCATTGCATGGCCAAGAAACGTGGCAATCCGAATTGGGGCAAGCCGGACGTCCCAACCACTCCATACACGGGCGTTACCTCCTTTGAAGAGGTGGTGAAGAAGCTCCGGCTCGGTCCGGCAGAGTATGAACGGTCGGCTGAACTGAGAGAGTGGGTACAAAGGAACAAAGATCAGAAGTACGTTCCGGTCGATTTACTCAAAGCCTGGGATCTTACGGTTAAAGAGGAATCCTGAGCATTCTTACGACTCTTCTGCGGACATCACCAACCTGAGCGCGCCTGCTGCACCATCTCCACCAAGATTTTTCTAGTCTCTCCTGGATTGCTGACTTCTCGCAGAAATGCGATGCGGGCACCCTTCACCCCGCTTTGCGTTTTCAAGCGCACATGAAAGCCGAGGCGATCGACCGCAGTCATGGTTGCTTCCTGCGACTCAATGCCCGCAAATTTCCGCGCCAGCAGAACGAGCGCATCTTTGTGATCCGTATTCATGTGTTGCAGGATGCTGGCGGCCGCGTCCGCCAGTGGGTCGGGCTGCGCCTGGACATACTCGGAGGCGGAAACCCAGCCCATGACTCCGAAACCGCCGACGTAGTAAACGTCCACCACGTTCAGGCGGTAAAACGAAAAGTCTTCAAAATCTATCCAGTACTTGCTGTTGGCATGGCGTTCCAGGTAAAGTTTGCGCGCCTCCGGCACTTCCGGCGATGGTATCGGCAGAACATTCCCCACCAGCGTAACTCGGGATGCTCCCAGCGGGTCATCGCCGGTGCCGGGCTGCGTCACCAGCAGGCTGGCGCGTGGGTCCGCTTTCAAGTTCTGCGTATGCATGGCCATGGTGCTGATGAGAAAAACTGGGCGCCCACGCTCGTCCAACCCATAGGGCATTACCGATCCGAAGGGAAACCCAGGTTGTTTGCGCGAAACCGTGGAAAGGCTTCCGGTGCGTCCCAAGTACGTCAGGGTGCGGGCACGCTCCGCGAACGAGGGCTCTGGCACTGGGGGTTGGCCACTGGGTACTCCGGTGCCCGCGTGTTTTCCGATGGATGAAGACGACATCGGTGTTTACTCCCCGTTTTTAGTTGCGACCGGATGATCGCTTCTGTCATCAGAGTACGCAAAGCGCATTAAGAAGGGAAGCTCGGTTCTCGGATTGAGCCCAGGGTGATTGCACGAGCAAAGCACTGACACCCCGTTGAAAACCCTCTGGGTTGTCATCCCGAGCGAAGCCGAGGGATCTGAAGTTTGCCAGCAGTCTGCGAACAGCAGGCTGTGTCACAGCACAGAAGCCCGGAACCACTTCGTTTACCAAACGAGATCGATCATGGCGAAACCAATCTTGCTAAGCGTGGATGACGATTCCGACGTTCTGCGCGCGATTGAGCGCGACTTGCGCTCCCAGTACGGCGCAGACTACCGTGTGATCGGCAGCGACTCTCCCGAAGGGGCTTTGGATCTTCTTAAGCAACTGAAGATGCGCAATGACAGCGTAGCCCTGCTGCTTGCGGACCAGCGTATGCCCCACATGGACGGCATAGGATTTCTGCAGGAAGCTATGCGCATCTTCCCCGATGCCAAGCGGGCGCTGCTCACCGCCTATGCCGATACCAATGCTGCCATCAGTGCCATCAATCAAGCCAGCATCAATTATTTTTTCATGAAACCCTGGGATCCTCCCAGCGAGCAGCTTTATCCGCAATTGGATGACTTGCTCGGTGATTGGCAAGCCTCCTACCGGCCGGCATTTCAGGGAATCCGCATGCTGGGCACACGCTGGTCGCCGCGTTGCTACGAGCTGCGCGACTTCCTTGCTCGCAATCACGTGCCGTATCAATGGATCGATGTGGAGCTTTCAGTCAACGATCCGGAGACCAAGCTTCTTCTGCAGGCTCTGGGGCCGGAGGCAGCGAGTCTTCCGGTAGTGCTTTTTCCGGACGGGACCAAGCTTCTGGAGGGGACTCCGTCGGAGATCGCCCAAAAAGTCGGGTTGCGCACTCGCGCCCAAACCAGCTTCTACGACTTGGCGATTGTCGGTGGAGGTCCCGCGGGTCTGGCCGCCGCCGTCTATGGCGCCTCCGAAGGCCTCCACACTGTGATTATTGAGCGCGAGGCGCCTGGCGGTCAGGCGGGAATGAGTTCTCGCATCGAGAACTACCTCGGATTCCCCACCGGCCTCAGCGGCGGCGATCTGGCACGGCGCGCCGTGGTGCAGGCGCAGCGCTTTGGCGTGGAGATCCTGTCACCGCAGTCCGCAGTCGGCGTCCGAACGGAAGGACCCTACCGGATCATCAAGCTGGCGGACGACAACGAGATCTCTTGCCACGTGCTTATGATAGCCAGCGGCGTGCAATGGCGGCGTCTCGAAGCTCCCGGAATCGACCGACTACAGGGTGCTGGCGTTTACTATGGCGGAGGGGCAACCGAGGCGCTTTCCTGTAAGGGCGAGATCGTCTACGTCGTGGGAGGCGCGAATTCCGCTGGCCAAGCCGCGATGAATTTCGCCAAGTATGCCGAGCGGGTTGTCATTTTAGTGCGCGGAGAGTCGCTATCCAGCACCATGTCGCAGTATTTGATTGACCAGATCAAAGAGACGCCCAACATTCAGATCTGGGGACATGCCAGCGTGGCCGAGGTGCACGGCGTAACCCACCTGGAAGAAATTTCCGTACTGTGCTCGGATACCGGTAGGACAGAGCGTGTGCCGGCGAGCGCAATGTTTATCTTTATAGGAGCGCTGCCGCGAACCGACTGGTTGGCAGGATTAGTCGAGCGCGACGAGCGCGGCTTCCTGCTCACCGGCCCCGACCTCATACGTGACGGGCAGCATCCCAAGGGGTGGACGCTTGAACGCGATCCCTTTCTCCTCGAAACCAATGTTCCCGGGATCTTCGCCGTGGGCGACGTACGCCACGGTTCTGTGAAGCGCGTGGCCTCCGGCGTGGGGGAAGGATCTGTAGCGGTGCAGTTCATTCATCAATACTTGAGCAAGGTTTAGATGGTCACAGCAGCAGAACTACGTCGCGTCTCGATGTTCGCCGATCTGCCGGACGATCAGATCGCCTGGTTCATCAGCCAGTCGCAAGAGTTGCGGTTGAAGGCGGGCGACGCATATTCACGCCAAGGCGATCCGGCGGATGCCATGTTCGTAATTCTTGAAGGGGAAGTCCAGGCGCGCGGTGAGCTGGCCGGCGAGACCGTCGTAATTCCCATCAAACCAGGTTCCGTTACCGGAGCGCTGCCATTTTCCAGAATGAAGCAATTCACCGTCGGTATCCGGGCGCTGATCGACAGCCGGGCCCTGAAATTCCCAGCCTCCTCGTTTCCAGAGCTCGTGCAGAGAATGCCGGCGCTGGCGCAGAGCCTGGTCGGCCTGATGTCCGACCGAATCCGTGAAACCACCCGGCTCGAACAGCAGCGCGACCGCTTAGCCTCCCTGGGAAAGCTTTCCGCGGGCCTGGCTCACGAGCTCAATAATCCCGCTTCTGCCGCCAAGCGTGCCGCCGCCCAGCTGCGCGAGAGTTTGATACGAATCCGGAACGCCAGTCACGAGTTAGGACGGCGCAATCTCACTCCTGCCCAGAAATCAGAAATCGAAAAGCTGGAAGCCGCGCTCACGCAAGAGAATGAACGCCCGGCTGATCCTCTGACGGTCGCCGACCTGGAAGATCAAATTGATTCGTTGCTGCGGAGTCATGGTCAGAATGACTTATGGCAACTCGCCGCCGATCTGGCGCGCAAGAGCCTTAAGCCGCAAGTACTGGAGTCGCTGTATGCAAATCTCGGCCCTGAGACTGCCCGGGCCGCTCTGGTGAGGATCGCCGCATCGGTGGAGATCGCAAGTATGCTGAGCGAAATCGAAAACAGCACCTCGCGTATTTCTGAGCTGGTCCGCGCCATCAAGGAATACACCTACATGGACCAGACACCGGTGCAAAATGTCGACGTCGTGAAAAGCCTGGAAACCACGTTGACCATCTTGAACCACAAGCTCAAGCGCGGAGTCACCGTGCGGCGGGATTACCACAGCGTTCCTCTCCTGGTGAATTCGTTCGGCAGTGAGCTCAATCAGGTCTGGACTAACATTATCGATAACGCCATCGACGCCATGGGCGGAAAAGGCGAGCTGCGAATTCGAACCTATCGGGAGGACTCTTGCGTGGTGGTTGAGATCGGCGATAACGGCCCAGGAATCTCCCCCGAGCTAAAGTCGCGCATCTTTGAGCCGTTCTTCACTACCAAGGAAGTTGGGGAGGGGACAGGGCTCGGCCTCGACACGGTGCAGCGAATCGTGAAGAAGCACCGCGGCAACATTCAGGTCGACTCGAAACCCGGGGACACACGCTTTCAAATATGGCTTCCACTGGCGGAAGCTCCCGCATAACCCGCTTCGCAATATCTTGTGGAAACTTCCTGATACTCAGCCTTGGAATCGTTCCCCGCCCGCCAATCTCCTCCACTAGCCCACAGATCCGGCCTGTGTTTTCGATTCCACTCATCGAGTAGCTCGGCAAGTTGCTCTGGATCCGTAAACCCCCGTTCACAGCCCTTCTTGAGCCGTCGGGCCTTCAACCGTCCTCTCCACAAGAGAAGAAATGTTACCGCAAAAGCTAGCGCCAGACGCATGAGGGCAATCTCTTTCGTCACCGAAGGACTCCAATGCGTACAAATATGATAACCCTGTACGGCAAGTTCACCAGTCGAGTGGATTAAGGGATAATATTCCACGGTGAACCGATTGGCTTGGGACAGGGGTGGGTGCAGGAGCTAAGCCACTGATGGACAGCCGCAACGAGGAAGGCAAGAACGCAAGAGCCATGACCTGGGTGACGGACGCAAGTTTCCAGGGCTGGATTTGCTCACGTTGCGATTGGAACTACCCGCTGCCTACCCTTTTGAGCGACCCTGCGGCCAAAACCGCCTATGACCGGTTAGCGGCAGGAAAGTTCCGGGATCACGTTTGCGAGGCTCATCCGTCGCGCCCCAAATCGTCTGAGCCGGCAAGCTTCACCGCACGGATAAGAAGCCTCGTGGGGCAGGGATTCAAGCCAAAAGATGCCGTCGACATCCTGCTGCAAGAAGTGGCGCTCGAATATCACAATGATCCCAAGCTGCTCGCACGGGCGCGAGCGGATGGAGAGGATTTTCTCCGCCGGATGCGGGAGGGACTGATGTGAGGACCTCGCTGGTCCACCTGTTGTCCAGCTGCCTCCCGATTGAAATCCTGTCCGGCTCGAGAAGATGAACGGCTCCTCCCTTGCGCCGAGGCCGAAAGGTTATTCTGAGAGTGAAGACACCGTTCCGAGGACAACAACTCGTCGTGACCAGGAACAGATATCGATGAAGAGGCCGGGGATATGGAGTTTTGCAGCTCTTTGGGCGATTGCTCTCGTGGTCGGTTGGCGGCCGCTAGCCGCAACGTTCGCGTTAGCGTGGGGGAACGACCAATACACGCACATCCTGCTGATTCTTCCCGTCTCCGCAGCCTTGATCTACTTAGACTGGCCCGCTCTGAAATCGATATCGGCTCCGAACCTTCGCGCCGGCGCTATCCTGCTGACTGTCGCCGTTCTTCTGGCAGTCATCTTGAAGTGGGTGCTGGTGGTGCTGCCATCTGATGTGCGGGTCTCCATCGGCATGCTGCTGGTGGTGCTGTGGTGGGTCGGCGCATTTGTTTTTTGTTTCGGAACCAGAGTCTCGCGAGCGTTGATTTTTCCTCTCTGTTTCTTGTTCTGGCTGGTTCCGTTTCCGGAGGCGATGTTAAACGCGGTCGTGACCTTTCTTCAGCAATGGACCACGTTTGCGGCAAGTGTGCTGTTCAACGCAGCCGGTGTTCCTGTGGCCAAGAATGGTTTCCTGCTCACCATTCCAGGCTTAACGTTGCAAGTTGCCCAGGAGTGCAGCAGCATTCGTTCGAGCCTGATGTTGCTAGTGACGACCATGGTACTGGCGCAGCTTTCATTGCGTTCGCCGTGGAAGAAAGCCTTGGTCGTTGTGCTGGCGGTTCCTTTATCCGTGGCTAAGAATGCTTTGCGCATCTTCACCATCGCGATGCTGGGCACCCGCGTCGATCCAGGCTTTCTGACGGGGAGATTGCACCGCCAGGGCGGGATCGTCTTCTTCCTGATCTCGCTGGCCGGAGTGTTTGTCCTGCTCTGGATCTTGCGACGGACGGAACATCAGGCGCTGCCCGCCACGGCGTTGCGTCCAGCGCGGCTTGGATAGGCCGCGAGGCGGCGTCAGAGTAAGACCCACGGCGCAAGCCGTGGAAAAATTGCCAGAATCCCCGCGCTGGATTTACGGGTTTGGAATCTGCGCGACTGCCTGGTTGGAGTAGGCGCTCTCGCTCGAATGCGAGTCCACCGACGTGGCCACGTAGTAATAAGTGGAGCCGCTCGCGACGGCATCATCGGTGTACGAAGTCCCAGCCATGGGAGTTGTATTCAGCCTTGAGTACGGTCCCCCCGACTGCGCTCCCCGATAAATGTTGTAGCCCACGACGGAGGAAGTACTCGCATCCCAGGAGAGAGCCACCATGTGTGAGGAACTTGACTCAGTACCGCTGCCCGTAAACGATTGCGTCAGAGATGAGTCGGATGCATTGCTGGCGAAAGAGATCGAACCCGGGTCGCTGCCCGCGGCCGGCGGCGTGAAAGTGACCGTGTACTTCACACTCTGCCCGCTGGGCACGGTCACAGGGAAAGTGATTCCGCTGACCGAATAGCCATTTCCGTTCCAGCCAGCCGAAGATACCACGACGTCAGCGCTGCTGGCCGTGAGGGTCCCGGTTTGAGACACGTTGCTTCCGACGACTACACTTCCGAAACTCATGGTGGAAGGAGAAACGGAAAGTTGTCCAGAAGTCGAAGCTCCGGAAGACTGCTTGGACGCGCTCGAAATACCCGCGCAGCCCGAGAGCAACAGCAACCCGGCGACAGCCGAAAGAACACCCACAAGACGCGCGCGCAATGCAACCATCCTCGGCATCGACTGATTATCAGCCGTGGGGCAGACATGGTCGAGAGTGCCAAAATACATGGCCACTCGCCCGATCCCTATTGAACTTTTGTAATGCCAAGGGGCTCGGACAGCCTGCCGAGATTACCTCAAACGTTACCGGTGGCGGGAGGGTCTTCCCGCAGCCGCTAGGGAATGGCGGCTGTGATTTCGGTCGAATATCTGCTCTCTCGCTCGCGTTGGTCGAGGGTGGTCACCACGTAATAATAGGTTCTGCCAGGACTCACAATCGAGTCGTTGTAGGTAAGGCCAGGTACCCGCGATGCAATCTTCACAAAAGGGCCACCCGATGAAGTGCTGCGATAGATGTTGTAGCCGACAACTTGAACTCCTGGTTCAGGTGCCGGTGCATGCCAACTTAGGCTGACGCTGTGAGGCTTCTTGGGGCGAAAAACGGCGAACCCGATCAAACCCAGCAAAATGAGGACCACGGCGAGTAGAATAACTTTCTTTTTCATATGGGATTCCGGTGCTCGGTCACTCGGGACGAGTCTGTTCTGTCCAGCTAGCCCCGGGTGGTTTCTGGCGCGGCGAGGGGCGTGATGCGGAGCCTATCTCGCTACTTTGCATAGCCGGAAATGTCCGGAATACTGATGCATATTACCCTCGCAGCAGCTGTTTGTCCGGCCTTTTAAAACTCTGTAAACCGGAGGGTTACTATGGACAGCGCCACACGCTTGCAGTTGATGGCGAGGATTACTTACTACATCGGTTGGATCGCCGCCCTGTGCGGAGGCTTGGTACAGTTCGGTTTGGGGGCCGCGATGTTCCGTTCCATCGATCTGGCAAAGCGAAATCTTTTCGAAGCCAGCATGATGTTCTTCCTGATTAGTATTGCCTCTGCGGCGCGGGGACTGGGCGCGGAAAAGGCAAAGTGACAGCTTACACTGCCGGCAGATGACGAGGGTTCTTCGCAGGCAAGCGCTTTGCGGCATTTCTTCCGCGCAGGTGTGGCATCTATCCTCGGTGATGAAGTCGCACATTCAGCGCGGCTGGCTGGGGATAGGGTAGGCTTGGGCAATTGCGATCGGCTGGTTCATCGATGCGTCAGCCCGTAGGCCACCGCGAATGCCGAACCTCCCAGGTTCACCAGGGGAGTAATCTGCTCGAGTTTGTGGTGCCCCGTGCGGTGAAAAAGGTAGCTGAGTCCGATGATTCCGGCGGTCTCGCCAACGAAATTTGCTGCTAAACCTGCCGTGCTGCCGCTAAAAACCCGGGTCACTGGATTGAGTTCTACACCGCCGTCTCTCAGGTTCGCCCGGGTCACGGCGAAATCCGCCGCACAAAAACCCGCAACTGTCGCGAACAGGGCACGATTTCTTGTGTCCAGGAATCTATGGGGCGTAGGTAACTCCGGCAGGGGCGGACTCACCATCGGCAGGGGCCCTGCCGCATCTAAATTGAAAGCGACCTGAGTCGGCTGCTGGGCGAAAGCAGGACTGCAAAACAAGGCGAGAATGATCAGGGCTCGGGCCGTCTGTCCCAGGGCCTCACGACAATAGGTTCGCGCCATCGGTGAGATGGGGGCAATCGCGTCGCCATCTCTACAGCCGTCCGTTGCCTCGTAACCAAATGAAAACGTGACAGGTAGAGTTTTTGCGCGACTTCCGTATCGGCACCGGATGTGCAACCCTTTGCGCTCACTATCGGAGTTCGATTGAGTATTCTGGTTAGACCAATGAAAGATGCCTCCTCGGAGCCCGGTTCAGCCAACACGGCACGCATGCGCGCCATGGTGGTTCCGCGTGAACACGGCGCCTGGGGGCTGCTGCTGGTTCCGTTGTTTACCGGAGCTGCGGTTGGAATCGCCGCGGATCAGCGGGTCTGGCCGGTGGTTCTGTTTACTCTGGCCGCGCTGGCGCTTTTCTGGATGCGCACTCCCGTGGAGAGTTTGCTGGGCACGACTCCGCTTAAAGCGCAAACGGCGGCCGAACGAAGGTCGGTATTTGTGGCATCGCTCGCGTTGGCGGCAGTGTCCGCTGGTTGCCTGGCTGGGTTGCTGTGGCATGGTCACAACCGGGGATTGCTGCTTCTTGGGGGCGTGGCC
>Ga0187778_10003632_pt1 | contig 10315 bp, 11 predicted proteins | sample 1015_Q2_SP5_20_M_FD_132418 | JGI IMG/M metagenome (GOLD analysis project Ga0187778, IMG submission 132418) | Tropical peat soil microbial communities from peatlands in Department of Meta, Colombia - 1015_Q2_SP5_20_MG | ecosystem: Environmental > Terrestrial > Soil > Wetlands > Peat | place...
CCGTACTTGTGGCATTCCCCATCAGAAAAACCCGCAATAGGGTTTTCCAAGATCGTTCAGAGTGTTACTCGGGTTTTCCGCAACGCCGTAGGTGAGATCCCCTACCCGCCGTTCGCGCCCGCAGCGCCTCAGCTGCCCGCGAAGGCCGGCTGATCTCGGCGATCAGCTGGCCGATATCGGGGCAGACTGCAGGCTGGACGAGTGTCCGCGCTGCAAGGCGATCTCCTAGGCACAAGTTCTTATTCTTGTTCGGAGTCGCCACGACTGCCCTCGATGCCGCGAGCCAAGCAGAATCGGTCGCCATACGGGTTGAGAGGGGTTTCAGTCCCATGGTGCTTGAACGGATCCGGCCCGAGGATCTCAAAGAGGACTCCTGGTATTACGGTGTGCAGTGTGACTGCGGGCGCCGGGTCACGGTGCACGAGGATTTGTTCCGGGGGAGGGGCGCGGACTTCCTGGAGCTCCCGGAAGACGCCGCGGTCGCATGCGAATGCGGAACTCGCCTGACCACGAAGCAACTCGAGAAATACAAGCATTCCCGTCACCGGGTCTGACGCGATCCCGCAGCCCCCATCGCGGCACCTCGCGAGGCGCCCATTCACTCATCGCCTAAGACGCTGAATACCGTTCGCAGTAAGCGCGCTCGGCCTCCTGCAGTGCGCCCGCGATCCGATGCGCCCACTCCGCCTGTCCGGCTTCGTCAGTCACGAGATCCTGGCGGATCTCGAGCTCGACATAGGGCAGCTGGCGCGCTTCAGCATGGTGCGGGACGGTATAGTGGGTCAGCTGCACCAGGTACGGCTCGTTCTCGGCGATGATCAACTTCTCATTGCGACGCAGTATCTCGAGCACGATGGCAGCAAATCGGCGGTCATGCTCGTAGAGCACGGCCGCATGCATCTCCCTCTTGGCCCCCTTGAGAATGGGGGTCATGGTGTGTTGAGTCACGAGGATCGTCGGCCGCCCTGCGGCTTGCCGCTCAGACAATAGCGCGCGCAGGCGAGCGTGGTACGGCTCGAAGATCTCCTCACGACGAGCCGCCATCGCTTCCTCGCTCAAACCCAGATTGCCGGGTACCTCGAGTGTCTCGGCCATCCTGGGGATGGAGGTCTCCGAGCCCGGAGTCCGGTTGCAATCAATGACGAGCCGCGAGTATTCCTGAGCGATCAAGGCAGCATCGAGGATCGCGGACACCTTCATCGCAACCCCGATGGCTCCAATATCCGATGCGGTATGGCGCTCGAGTTCCGATGGCGGCAATCCCAGGTTGCCGAGCCGCTTCGGAATGCGCCGGCCGGCGTGGTCTACAACGAGGACAAACGGAGAACGTCCCTCGCGCCGATACTCGCGGACCGGTGATGGCTCATCGGGCTCAAGTAAGCGATCACTCATGAGGCACGCCCTGCGTGGGAAATCCGAGCACCTTGCGCTTCAATCCCGGCAATTACGTATATTGCCGTCTTGACCGGGGACCCGCATCCATGCAGGGTTGATCGTGCCATCGAGGGGACGACACGGCATGTTCAATGAAGCGTAATCCTCAAGTCATTGCCTTCATGACGCCCTTTCCGCATGCGATCGACATCGAGGCGCCTCTCGCTCAGGCTCGCGAAATGATGCGCCAGGGTCGGTTTCGGCACCTGCCGGTCACGCGCGGTGGAGACATCGTCGGCATAGTGACGGAGCGCGACATCAACCTCCTGGGACCCGACTTCGGCAACCCCGACGAGCGGGAGCTGAAGGTTCAGGATGCCTACGTTGACAAGCCGTGCGTCGTGCCCGCGTCCACGCCGCTGGCGACGGTTGCATGCACCATGGCGGAGCACCATATTGGCTCGGCCATCGTCACCAAGAATGACAAGCTGGTCGGCATCTTCACCGTCACCGACGCCTGCCGCGCGCTGGCCGAGGTGATCGAGGGTCACCCGGCAGAAAGCGACATCGTCGCGTGAGTCCCGCGCGCGCCGCCGTTCGGGAAACGGATGCCCCCCTCGAGACAGCACGACGTGTACCCCGAACCCGGCTCGACGGCTGAGCTCGCCGAGTTTGCCGCGCTGCAGCGGCGCCTCTCGCCCCTGTTCGAGCGGGTATTCGCCGACCGCCTTGCTCCCCGCACGGTCGTCGTCGTGCCCGGGCTCAGCTTCGATGCAGAGCTCCTCGGGCGAATCGAGGGCTATACGCACTACGAGGAACGGCAGCTCACCATGCTGATGCTGCTCAAGATGCCGAACACCCGCATGGTATTTCTCACCAGCGCACCGCTCGATGCATCGATCGTCGACTATTACCTGCAGCTGTTGCCGGGGATCCCGCACGAGCACGCACGCGCCCGGCTCACCCTGCTCGCGGCGCACGACACGTCGACCGTGAGCCTGACACGCAAGATACTCGAGCGGCCGCGCTTGCTGGCTCGCGTGAGGAATGCGCTCGGGGATGCGCAACTGGCGCACCTCTCGTGCTTCAATGCAACGCCCGATGAGCGCACGCTTGCCGTGCGGCTCGGTATCCCGCTCTACGCTTGCGACCCCGCGCTGCTGCATCTCGGAACTAAGAGTGGCTCCCGCTCGGTGTTCCGCGAGGCCGGAGTCACCATGCCCCCCGGCGCCGAGAACCTTCGAGACATGCATGACGTCGTGTCCGCCCTCGCCGCCCTCAAGCGGCATCAGCCGATGCTCGCGCGCGCCGCCGTCAAGCTCGAGGAGGGCGTATCCGGTGAAGGCAATTGCCTCTTCGATTATTCCGGGGCGCCCAAGCCTTCGGGACTCGAGACCTGGCTCGCCGCTCAGCTGCCGGCTCGATTGCAACCCGAGGCGGCGGGTATGAGTTATGAGCAGTACGCCGCCAAGTTCGCGGAACGCGGCGGAATCGTCGAAGCATGGATCGATGCAGAAGAGCAACAGTCCCCATCAGTGCAGCTGCGTATCACTCCGACAGGAACCATCGAGACGATATCGAGCCACGACCAGGTGCTTGGCGGTGCTACCGGCCAACGGTATCTGGGCGCACGCTTTCCGGCAAAAGAGGATTACCGGCGCGCCATCTGCGACTCGGCGCTGCGTATCGCAGAAGTATTGCGCGCCAAGGGCGTACTCGGGCGCTTCGGCGTCGACTTTGTCTGCGTACGCGAACGCGGTGCGTGGCGCCACTACGCGATCGAGATCAACTTGCGCAAGGGCGGAACGACTCATACGTTCCAAACACTGCAGTACCTCACCGACGGACGTTACGACGCCGCGAACGGACTTTTCTTCACTCCCCAGGGAGAAGCCCGCTGTTACTACGCGACCGACAACCTGGTGAGGGCGACATACCGCCGCCTGACGCCGCCTGATCTGATCGACGTTGCCATCGAGCACAACCTGCACTTCGATCGCACGACGCTGCAGGGCGTCACTTTCAATCTCATCGGTGCCGTCGCCGAGTTCGGCAAGCTCGGTATCGTGAGCATCGCTCGTTCTGCGGCGGAAGCCGAGACGCTCTACCATCGCGCTGTGCAGGCGCTCGACGCTGCGTGCGCATGATTAAGGCCATCGCACGCAGACGCGACCTGCGTCCGGGAGTTTGACAAAAGGCGCGGTCAGCTGGTCGCCTCCGGTCGACATCAGCGAGACCGATAAGGAATATCGGATTCGGGCTGCACTGCCGGCCGTCACGAAAGATGTGAACGTCACATACGAGGACGGCATGCTCTCACCGAGCGGCGAGCGCCGTAAGGCAGCAGAGCACACGGGCGAGAAGTTCTACAGGGTTGAGAGCCTCTATGGGAATTTTCTCGCGCAGCTTCGAGCTTCCGGATGCGATCAACGCCCAGGCGATCACCGCCGAAGCGAAAGACGGTGTGTTGACCGTTCACGTCCCGAAGATGAAAGTTGAGGCGAAGAAACTCGCGACGATCACCGTCCAGTAGGACAGTTGCATCGGGCAGTTTTTTTGCGCCCTTCGGGTAAGGCCAGTGCTAGATGCAGCTGGGTGCGGCACCGCTGCACGCTCGGCGCCCCAAAGGAGCGCGTTTAGTCGGACCGACTCGTGTCGCGGACGGCAGCAGCGATGAAGCGATCACCGCCTTCGTCTTCAAAGGGACGAAGGCTGATTTCCATGGGAAACTCTGTGCCATCCCTACGCTGCCCAAAGAGCGCGAGCCCGAATCCCATCGGGCGTATACGAGGGTTCGCCACGTAATGCTTTCTATGCTCAACATGCCGGGCGCGAAAACGCTCCGGCATCAGCTCCTCGATGCTGTGACCGATGATCTCATCAGGGCTGTAGCCGAAAACAGAGGAGACCTGCCCATTGGCAGACCGAATCAGACCCGCGGCATCGATGATGACCGTCGGATCGCGTGAGGAACTCAACACGCTCTCGATCGACGCTGACGACAGCGCAGCGAATTTGCCCATAACTTACCCCTCGGCCGATGCCTAATCAGCGCGATGAATGCGTCGCGCGCAATGAGAGGTTATGCGTATGGCTGGCGCGGGATGGTCGTGATAGACGATCCCGAGTAAGGATGCCGCGTTGAAACGCGGCACCGCGAAGTATACGGGACCTGGTGGATGGTGTTACCTAACATCGTCAGCGACTACACGAGGTCGGTTTGTGGGGGACCAGCGTTCGAAGCGTCCTCGAAGCGCACGTCAGGCAAAGCTGCGCCGCGGGATTCGCTTCGTAACGTTTGCCTTCCCGCCCGCTGCTTCCCGGGCCTTAGCGCAAGCCCCGGCAACGGATCATGTGGAAGCGACTATCTGCGCCTGAGCGGCCAGCCGACTGCCTCGCCACCGCAGGGCGGACCGAGGACGAGGAAGGTAGCCTCCTCAAAGGGCCGTCCCTCGCCGCCACTCGTGCTATTCCTCTGCCGCGCAAACACTGCCGCATCAATCATGGCCGAAGCGATTTTGAGGCACTTGGCTCAGGGACGCGTCCAGGCAGCCAGTGCGGGGGAAATTCCCTACGGACAGGTGAACCGTCATGCGCTTGAATGCCTGTACAGCCACGGCGTTGCAACGCAAGGGCTGCGCAGCAGGATGTGGGGCGAGTTCTTTGGCTTGAACAAACCGCCCGTGCGGTTTCTGATCGCGCTCTCTGATGTGTACGCAGCAGAATCGAACTGGGGCCCCAACACGATAATCGCGCGGTGGGACATGCCTGATCCGGCTGATGTCGCCGGCGCTGCCGCGGACATCTGGCTGGAATTCGAAGAGGCCTACAAGCTGCTCGAATCACGCATTCGCAAGTTTCTCGCGCTGACGTCCCGGCGGCTGACCGATCGGGCATTATCGCGGGAGCTTGCTCTCATTGGGGAGCAGCCCGAGCGTGCGAAACCCGGGGCCCCTCGTACCGCCAGCCGAATGTGACTGGCGTCACCTGCGGAGTTCTTCACGGGGAGAGCCAAAGCGGAAGCGACCGTTGATCAGCCGGATCCGCATTGCCGTTCGCATCGTGGGTGGTATGACTTCGGAGTCTTGCTCCCGATGTTGGTTTCCACCGGAGTTCACACTCGTCCGCAGGCGTTCGGCACCCGATCCCAGGAAATCTCTTGCGAGATCGCCCCAGCCCTGAGCTCGGGGGTCACGCCCAGGGGTTGCTGGAAAGCGGCAAAGGAGAAAACGCTCCGTTTCTCAAGCGCTTACGAGCCTCTCACGATGAGCCGTGCCTCCGCCATCCGCATCCCGCGGCTAATCCATGCGCCGAGCGCCCGGATCACCTGCGACGCCACCCCGAGATCATCGCAATGGCCGGCGCTCGGCCTTCAGCATCAGCAGCCGTGCGTGCGCGATTCGGCAGCGCGCCTGGACCCCGATCGGAGGCTGCGGAAGTAGCGCCGGTCGACCAACTGCATTCCCGGTTCGTGCGACGTCCCCTGGCAGGCGACATAGATGCTCACGCCCGGAGCGACCGCGCCCAGAACCCCTGCCATCTTTGTGTACCCGCTGCCGCGTTCCTGCGCGATTTCATGCGCTCTCGCCGCGACGCGGACGCGCGAACTGCGGCGGATCGTGGAGATGTGCGAAATGACTGGCGAGAAAGCTCTCGCCGTTCTCGAGGATGAGATAGCGGAACGCCTCCGCCGCCGGCGACAGCGTCTTGGCGAGCGTGTTGACGATGTGCCAGCGACGCATGACCGGCAGCCCCTCGGTGTCAGGCGCGGCGATCAGGTGATGCTCGAGCTCCAGACCCACCGTGTGCAGCGACAGCAGCGCGATCCCCATGCCAGCCATCACCGCCTGCTTGATGGCTTCGTTGCTCGCCATCTCCATAACGATCCGCGGCGTCATCTGGTGCGCTTCCATGAATTCATCGAGCGCCGCGCGCGTGCCAGAGCCCGGCTCGCGCACGATGAACCCCTCGCCGAGCAGTGCGCGGGCGGACACCTTCTCCATGCGTGCGAACGGATGCTCGACCGAGGTGACCAGTCCGTGGGGATGCATCGCGAAGGGCTCGGCGCGCGATGGCCAGTTGCGCGGAGGCCTTCCCATGATCGCGAGCTCGACGGCTCCATCACGCAACATTGCCCCGAGCTCCTCGCGGTTGTTGCCGATGCGCAGGCGCACTTCGATGCCGGGGTGCTCGTCGCGGAACCGTGTCAGAAGGCGCGGCAGGAAGTACTTTGCCGCGCTCACCATGCCGACTTCCAGAGACCCGGTCTTCAGTCCCCTGAAGCGGGCCACAATGTCCTCGGCGTCACGCATCGCCGAGAGCACGCGCTGGGTATAAGCGAGCACGTACTCGCCGACCATGGTGAGGGACACCCTGCGGCTCGAGCGATCAAAGAGCGGTAGCCCAACTTCCGCCTCCAGCTCCTTGATCTGCATGGAAACCGCCGGTGCCGTGAGCCTGAGCTCTTCGGCCGCGCGCGCGAAGTTCAGGTGCCGCGCGACGGCCGCAAAGACCCTCAATTGCCGCAAGGTGGCGTTCTTCATTAAGGAATATTTAATCTACCGCTAAGACAAAGTGACTTCCACTGAATGATAGGTCGCCTCTAGAGTCTCCACAAGCAATGAATAGTGGAGCGGAAACGATGGCAATCGCGACGGAGACCAGGAGCGCTGGCGCAACGGCGATCACGGACGTCAAGCGCCGCTACAAGGCCGGCGTTCTCAAGTACCGACAGATGGGCTATTGGGAGCCGGACTACGTCCCGAAGGCGACCGACACGATCTGCCTGTTTCGCATCACGCCTCAGGAGGGCGTGGATCCGGTCGAAGCGGCAGCGGCCGTTGCGGGAGAGTCGAGCACCGCCACCTGGACGGTCGTCTGGACCGATCGGCTGACGGCCTGCGACAGCTATCGGGCCAAGGCCTTCAAGGTCGAGCCGGTGCCGAACAACCCGGGTCAATTCTTCGCCTGGGTGGCGTACGACCTGATCCTCTTCGAGGAGGGCTCGATCGCCAACATGACGGCGAGCCTGATCGGCAACGTCTTCAGCTTCAAGCCCCTCAAGGCCGTGCGGCTCGAAGACATCCGCATCGCGGCGGCCTACGTCAAGACATTCAAGGGACCGCCGACCGGCCTCATCGTCGAGCGCGAACGGCTCGACAAATTCGGCCGTCCGCTGCTCGGGGCGACCACCAAGCCGAAGCTCGGGCTCTCGGGGCGCAACTACGGGCGGGTGATCTACGAGGGCTTGAAGGGCGGACTCGATTTCATGAAGGACGACGAGAACATCAATTCGCAACCCTTCATGCACTGGCGCGACCGCTTCCTCAACGTGATGGATGCGGTCAACAAGGCGAGCGCCGCGACCGGCGAGGTCAAGGGCTCCTATCTCAACGTCACCGCCGCGACCCTCGAGGACATGTACGAGCGCGCCGAGTTCGCCAAGGAGCTTGGCTCGGTCGTGGTCATGATCGACCTGGTCGTCGGGTGGACCGCCATCCAGAGCATGTCCAACTGGGCGCGCCGCAACGACATGATCCTGCACATGCACCGCGCGGGTCACGGCACTTACACGCGCCAGAAGAGTCACGGAGTCAGTTTCCGCGTGATCGCGAAGTGGCTGCGGCTCAGCGGGGTCGATCACCTGCATGCCGGCACGGCGGTCGGCAAGCTCGAGGGCGATCCGCTCACCGTTCAGGGCTACTACAACGTCTGCCGCGACAGCTACACGCATCAGGATCTGCCGCGCGGCATCTTCTTCGATCAGGACTGGTGCGACATCCGCAAGGTGATGCCGGTCGCTTCCGGCGGCATTCATGCCGGGCAGATGCACCAGCTGCTGGACCTGTTCGGGGACGACGTGGTGCTGCAGTTCGGCGGCGGCACCATCGGGCACCCGGCGGGCATTCAGGCGGGCGCCGTCGCCAACCGCGTGGCGCTCGAGGCGATGGTCAAGGCACGCAACGAGGGACGCGACATCCGCGCCGAGGGACCGGAGATCCTGCGCCAGGCGGCGCGCCTCTGCGGCCCGCTGCAGCAGGCGCTCGATACCTGGGGAGAGATCAGCTTCAACTACGCCCCGACGGATGCGTCCGATTTCACACCCACGGCCGCAGCGGCGCACTGACGCGAGGCTCACGGAGAACTCCTTCCATGATGAACAACCCCGTACGCAAGCTCACGCAAGGGCAGTTCAGCTTCCTGCCGGAGCTCACCGATGCGGAGATCTCGCTGCAGATCGAGTACGGCCTGAAGCGCGGCTACGCCTGGAGCATCGAGTACACCGACGATCCGCACCCGCGCAACACCTACTGGGAGATGTTCGGCATGCCGATGTTCGATCTCAAGGACCCGGCCGGCGTGCTGCTCGAGCTCAACAACTGCCGCAGCACCTTCCCCCAGCACTACATCCGCCTGATGGCGTTCGACTCGACGCGCGGCGTCGAGAGCATCGTCATGAGCTTCATCGTCAATCGCCCGGCGAACGAGCCGGGATTCGGGCTCATCCGGCAGGAGGGTCCCGGGCGCACGGTTCGCTACACGGTGCACCCCTACGCCACCGACCGCCCCGAGGGCGAGCGCGGCGGTTGATCACGCCGGAGGTTGCCTCATGTACCTGATCGCTCCCTCGATCCTCTCAGCCGACTTCGCCCGCCTCGGCGAGGAGGTCAGGCGCGTCATCGCCGCGGGTGCCGATTGGATTCACTTCGACGTGATGGACAACCACTTCGTCCCAAACCTCACGCTCGGGCCGATGGTGGCGGCGGCACTCAAGCCGTACTGTGTGCGGCCCGAGGGCAAGCCTGCGGCGCTCGACGTGCATCTGATGGTGGAGCCGGTGGATGCGCTCATCGAGCCTTTCGCGACCGCGGGCGCCGACCTGATCAGCTTTCATCCCGAGGCCTCGCGGCACGTCGACCGCACACTGCAGGCGATCAGAGCGGCGGGCTGCAAGGCGGGACTGGCGTTCAATCCCGCGACCTCACTCGACGTCCTCGAGTACGTCCTCGACAAGGTGGATCTGGTGCTCATCATGAGCGTGAATCCGGGCTTCGGCGGCCAGAGCTTCATCGCATCGGCACTGAGGAAGATCGAGCGCGCGCGCCAGCTCATCGATGCCTCGGAACGCGACATCAGGCTCGAGGTCGACGGCGGCATCAAGGTGCAGAACATCCGCCAGGTCGCAGCCGCCGGTGCCGACACGTTTGTCGCCGGCAGCGCGATATTCGGCTGCGCCGACTATCAGGCGGTGATCGATGCAATGCGCTACGAGCTTCGTCTTCTTATGCCCGAGCACAGGGTGGCCTGATGAGCTCGCCCCTGTACTCGATTCCAGGGACACCAACGCCTGCCGCGGAATCTGCACCGGACGCCCCTGCCGCGGCGCCTGTGCAGCCGCCGGCGGCGCGCACCGTGAGCGAAGTGCTCGCGCAGAGCCAGGCGGAAGCGGTGATCGAGGAGCTCGACCGCGATCTGGTGGGGCTCGCCGCCATCAAGGCGCGCATTCGCGACATCGCCGCACTGCTCGTGATCGACAAGCTGCGGATGAACCTCGGACTTTCAACTTCGGCTCCGAGTCTCCACATGAGCTTCACCGGCAACCCGGGCACCGGCAAGACCACGGTGGCGGTGCGCATGGCGCAGATCCTGTTCCGTCTCGGCTACGTGCGCAAAGGGCACCTGGTGGCGGTGACGCGCGATGATCTCGTCGGCCAGTACATCGGCCACACGGCACCGAAGACCAAGGAGGTGCTGAAGCGGGCCATGGGGGGCGTGCTCTTCATCGATGAGGCTTACTACCTCTATCGGCCGGAGAACGAGCGCGACTACGGGCAGGAAGCGATCGAGATCCTGCTGCAGGTCATGGAGAACCAGCGCGACGACCTGGTGGTGATCCTCGCCGGCTACAAGGAACGCATGGAGGCTTTCTTCCGCTCCAATC